>Ga0207665_10000213_pt1 | contig 39281 bp, 29 predicted proteins | sample LARL112metaG_FD_184351 | JGI IMG/M metagenome (GOLD analysis project Ga0207665, IMG submission 184351) | Corn, switchgrass and miscanthus rhizosphere microbial communities from Kellogg Biological Station, Michigan, USA - LAR L11-2 metaG... | ecosystem: Host-associated > Plants > Roots >... | reverse complement strand
GCCGACTTGCCGCGCCAGCAGAATGTGCTCGCGTGTCTGCGGCATCGGCCCGTCCGTCGCTGCCACCACCAGGATCGCGCCGTCCATCTGCGCGGCTCCGGTGATCATGTTCTTGATGTAGTCCGCATGACCCGGGCAATCCATGTGCGCGTAGTGCCGGTTCGCCGTTTCATACTCCACGTGCGATACGGCGATCGTGATCCCGCGCTCGCGCTCTTCCGGCGCGTTGTCAATCGAATCAAACGCCCGGAATTGCACTTTCGGGTTGTGCTTACTCAGCACCTTGGTAATCGCCGCCGTCAACGTCGTTTTGCCATGGTCGATGTGCCCAATGGTCCCGATGTTCACATGCGGTTTGCTGCGCTCGAATTTCTCCTTCGCCATTTCCTTTAACCTCTCATCTTGGCGGCCGCTTACTCCCCAACTGCGGCCATCGGTAACGAATTTACGGCTGCACTTCAAAATCTGGAGCGGGGGACGGGATTTGAACCCGCAACCATCACCTTGGAAGAGTGAGACTCTACCGTTGAGTTACCCCCGCCCGGTGTTGCCCCAAATTTTTCTGACGAAGACTCCGCCTCAGCCCAGTTGCGGCTCTTCCCACAGTCGAGCCGTCGAATTGCTGGAGCCTGGGACCGGGATTGAACCGGTGACCTCGTCCTTACCAAGGACGCGCTCTACCAACTGAGCTACCCAGGCTCAACCCGTTTCCCGCTAATTGCAGCCCTTCACGGCGCACTCTTCCTGAGCGGCGCTTGCGCCCCGAATTGGACCGCGTTCGAACATCGCTCATGCGATTGCCCTGCGGTTTTCTGCAACCCCACAACGAGAGCCTGGTGGACGGGGAAGGATTCGAACCTTCGTAGCCCGCAAGGAGCGGCAGATTTACAGTCTGCTGGTTTTAGCCACTCACCCACCCGTCCCGTGAAAACATTTTGGGACGCGAACCACGAGTCCCGAACTTGTCCTTCAACAACTTGCAAGCGCCCTGCGCAAAAACACAAAAAGGACTCGTGTCAAGAGACACCAGCCCGTTCGTTTTTCCTGTCAGGATTCGCTCCGCCCTCGCTCCCCTGAAAATTCCTGGTGGAGCTGGCGGAGGGAATTGAACCCCCGACCCTCTGATTACAAATCAGATGCTCTACCAGCTGAGCTACGCCAGCGCCGCTCAAACCGTGTAAGAGTAACAGAAGAGGTATGAGAATTGCAAGGGGTGGTAAAGCGCTGTCAAGCAGTTCTATGCCCATCGCTGTGGAAAAGCTGGAAAAGCGTATCCGCCCTTGCTCACCTCGATACTGCTTATCCTTTTTATTATCTACAGTTTAGAAACGAGGCCGCACTGGGCCGAAATTCGACGGCTGTATGCAATCCACCTCCACAGCTATTTCTGGCCGGCTATTCGCTGCCTCAAAAGCCATGTCCGATGGGACAATAGTAAGTTACAGATTTATTCGTGCGAACGGTGTTCCAAAACCATGAAGAAACGCACATGGATCGGCCTCGTCGCAGTTGTCCTTGTCCTGAGTGCATCGGCATTTCTCGGATACCGGCAGTGGAATGTACGGAACAGCTCAGCTCGCGACGAAGTGCTTTCTCTAATGCCGACCGACGCGAGCGCAATTCTTTTCGTCGATTTCTCCGAACTCCGCCGAGCTCCCTTCATCGCGCAACTCTACACGTGGGCACCCAAGCCACAAGCGGACGCGGATTACGCTCAGTTTGTCAAAGATAGCGGGTTTGACTATGAGCGTGACCTCGATCGTCTGGCGATTGCCGTTGTGAAACATGAACAAGACTCCAGTCTCTTTGCCATCCTGGATGGAAAGTTCGATCGACAAAAGATTTCCGCTTATGCCTTGAAAGACGGCTCCTCTGTGAAGCTCGGGAGCGTGGAAATTTTCTCCGTCCCTGTGAGCGGCGCCGCAAAGAGAATTTCTTTTGCATTTTTGAAGAATGACCGCATTGCGGTGACCAACGAGCCGGAGCTCAACGTTTTACTCAACACAAAGATCGGGCCGGGGGACGCTTCGGAATGGCGCGCGCGATTCAAACGTCTGGCCGGCTCTCCGGTTTTTGCTGTGTTCCGCCAAGACGCCGCTGTTGGCGGCGTCTTGGCCTCGCAGGCTCCCGGCGGGCTTCGGTCTCCGCAACTCTCCACGCTGCTCGATCAGCTGCAATGGATTACGGTCGGTGGAAAACCAGAAAACAATCTGTTGCGGGTGGTGGCCGAAGGGGAATGCACAGCCGAAGCGACCGCAAGGCAACTCGTGGATGTGACGAACGGCGTCGTCATTTTGGCGGAGGGCGGGCTGAACGATCCCAAAGTCAGGCAGCAATTGGATCCCGCCATGCGCGACGCTTATCTGGAGCTATTGAAAAGTGCGGATGTCTCCAAGGTCGACCGTGGCGATACCAAGGCCGTCCGGCTGGTATTTGAAATCACGCCCAGATTCCTTGAGGCGGCAGGCAAAGCCCAGCCTGTGATCCCGGACCCCGCCCCCAACAAACGGCTCCCGGGAAAAGCCTCAGCACAAAAAAAAGGCCACACCTAAGAAACGCGTAAGAAGGGAGAGTTAGCAGGCGGCTTATCCCAGACGGTCGAAACGTCGCCCTAAAAAAACTGCCGGGCCAAAGCCCGCCTCTGCGAGATCCGAAGGATTTCAAAATGAAGAATTTAGTCGCCGGCAGGCGTGGACTTCATGTAGCGCCAGGGATTAATGGGCGCGTTGTTCATTCGGACTTCGTAATGGACGTGCGGACCCGTTGAACGGCCGCTGATGCCTGTGTAACCAACAACTTCGCCACGTTTCACACGGGCTCCAGTCACAGCCGAGAACGAGGAAAGGTGCGCGTACCAAGTGGTGATCCCAAAGCCATGATCGATCACCACCAGCCGACCGTAGCCCGCATGATTTTCCGCAATGGTAATGATTCCATCCGCGGTTGCGTGCACCGGGGCGCCATAGTCAGAAGCCACATCCACACCGGTGTGGAATGCGCCTTCACCGCTGAATGGATCCAAACGCTCGCCAAAGCTGTCGGTAATGTGCCCCATTACCGGCCAGATCGATGGCGTGTATGCGGAGTTCGCGAAACTCATCGGGGAGAGCAAATGGAGCCCGCTGCTGGAGATCGCGATCACTGCGGCATTTCGTTTCAGAAACGTATATTGCTCGATGGAGCGGTCAAAGGCATCCTGCGAATCAACGGGACTATCGGTCTGGTCGAAGGCCGCTGGGTGATACCGCAGCACCCCGTAGGTCATAGCCACTTCCGTTGCAAGGGATTGTAGGGAATCGAGGCGCTGGTTGGTGTCGTTGACGGTGCTCTGCAATTGCTGGTATTGCTTCTTGAGGGTTTCCTGATCGTGGCGAAGAGCGTTGTAGTTGCCGACTTTCCAGAGCATCCGTGAATAAGAGCCAACCGCGACGGTCACCGTAATGCTGCCGATAAGCGCCAGTACCGCTACTCCATGCAGCACATAGGCCGGTACGATGACTTTCCGGAGCTTCCCCGGAGTCGACGCGATATAGAACGTATAGCTCTTACCCCTGATGAACAAAGGGCCCCCTCAGGCCATTAGTCTTGTATTTGCGTACAAAACACCCTTGGGCCCGCCGGAACCTGCGTTTGAACCAAAATCTGAACCGTGAGCCATGGTTCGCGACCATCGCCATACTAAATACTGTAGAGTTTCGCGTCAACCCTGTTTTTAGTACTTTGAAGGACAGGCCGTGCCAACCTGTCCCCTGTCCAACAGTACAGGTCTTTCGAGAGGTTAGCCGCCGGAGGCGGCACCGCATTTGGTCTTTGGGGCCGTCAAGGACGAATAGGCGATCCTCCAGCTATACTGTCGCCTTCCTATAGATTGGAGTTCTCTCACACTCAGTGCCGCGAAGACTTCAAGACGAAGACTCAATCCTCCGAAAGATTGCGGACAGCGGCCGCTCGTCGTCGGGCCAAGGGCTCGGGAAACCGATTGCTCTGGGAATCGGAGACGATGCGGCGCTCTTCCGGCCAAAGCCGGGCCACGAGCTAGTCCTTACGTGCGATTGGTTCCTCGAAGGAACGCACTTCTTGCGAGACAAGCATCCGCCGGATTCCGTGGGGTGGAAATGTCTCGCGAGAGCACTTAGCGACGTTGCTGCTATGGGAGGTATACCGCGCTGTTTCCTGCTCAGTTTGGCTTTGCCAACAACGCACACCGGACGATGGCTGAATCTCTTCCTCGGAGGGTTGCGGCGCGCTTCCCGTAAGTTTCGCTGCTTCCTTGCCGGTGGAGACACAACTCGCCGGAACGACATCCTCATAAATGTAACCGCTGTCGGTGAGGTGCAAGCCGGTCGCGCCATCCTGCGCTCTGGAGCACGCCCAGGCGATATCCTTTATGTCAGCGGGCGGCTGGGTGAGGCCGAATTGGGTTTGCAGACGATAAGACGCAGCAAAGGAATGACGCGCACAAAAAACGCGCTGGCGAGGAAGCATCTTTATCCCGTACCGAGGCTCGCGCTAGGCCAGTGGTTGGCCCAAAAAGGCTTCTCGAACGCGATGCTCGACCTCTCCGACGGACTCTCGACCGATCTAACACGGTTGTGCGCCGCAAGCGCGGTTGGCGCACTTCTAGACGGGTCAAAGATCCCGCGAGCCAAGGTTCCGAACTTTACCATCAGGCAAGGCTACGACCGCTTGCAGCTCGCACTGCACGGTGGCGATGATTACGAATTGCTATTCACTGTTTCTCCGCGCAAGACGAAATTCTTGCCCGAGACATTCCAAGGTGTGAGTCTCACTGCGATCGGAAGAATCGTCCACGGACGGAAGATGCTTTTGTTGGAGCAGAATGGCCAGACCAAGCGACTCATGCCCGGCGGCTGGGACCCCTTTCGCAAAAAGCTGTAGGCACGGCAAGCCGGTCATGGCATTCGCCGCTGAGCATTGGGGCAGTCAGCCGTCCTGCATGCACACCAAACAAAAAGAGGCCAGCGTCTGACTGGCCTCTTTCAGTGTGAAGTTCGGGTCCGCTCGCTGAGCTGTCTCAGCGGAGGACTTTAGAATGTAATGTGGCCGGAGATCAGGATGCTGCGGAAGACTCCGGTGTTGCCCCAAGTCTCGCCGAAGGTGTTCGGTGCCGGCACTCCTACAGACGGGCCGGGGCAGTTCGCGGGAGTAGCAGGGCTAATGGGGCATGCAAGGCCGCTCGCATTCCTGTTGTTGACGTTTAGCCCAGGTACACCGCCGGGACCCATGAACTGGTAGTTAAAGGCGTTCAAAACGTCGCCACGCAGAGTTAGATTCATGCGCTCCGTGAGTCTCAAACTCTTCTGGAGGCTAAGGTCCACCTGGTTGCGGTTCTGGGCGCGAGTCACGTTGCGGCCCACGGCGCAGGCGAACGGATCACCACCACACAGTGCATTGACCGCGAAAGTGTTGTTGACGATAAAATGAACGTCCGTGGGATTGATGAATGGGCAGGCTGGTGTTCCCGGGATCCCAGCATTGGTACTCATACAGGTAGTAACGTTGATTACCTGCGTCGCATTCAGGTAGCGACCCGAAGTGTTAAACGGTGCGTTCGGATTGCTGAGAATCGGTCGGCACGAGTCCAGCGTGGCGCCTATAAAGTTGTTGTTGAAGGAGCCGTCGCAGTATGGATCGCCGTTGTTGGTATTCTGCACCGGAGTGATCGCTACGCCTGATTGGTAGCGATGAGTTCCGCTGACCTGCCAGCCACCCAGCATGTGACCGAAGATGCCGTGTTGCTTGTTCGCCCAGGGTAGGTCATACACCGCGTACGTAGTCACCACGTGCGGATACGACTCCGCCGATATACCGCGTTCCCTCGCATTCGGATCGAACGGGTTTATCGAGATGGGCGTCGAATTGCCGCCCGTGCTGGCAAAGACCTCACTGGTATTGTCCAGTGCCTTGCTGAATGTGTAGGCAAAGTCCGCGGTCAGCCCGTGGAACGCGCGGATCTTCAGTTCATTCTGCAAGCCGTGATAAGTGGACCAGGCTCCATTGTTGCGCGTGCGCACCAGCGTGAAGTTGCAATCCGGACGTCCCCGCGAAGCTGTTGACCCCGAGCCCGCCGCAGCTCCGCTGGGCGTGCATGGGGTTACGCCGGAAGGAATGTATTGAGGCGCTTGCACTGCCAGACCGCTGGCCGTACCAGTGCAGGTATCGCCCGTGAAAGCCGTGCAGCTTGAGATAAGCGGGTTGGAATTGACTGACTGGAAGTTGCCTACACTGTGGTTGCCCACGTAGCGGGTCTCAAAGGAGATACGCGAGGAAATCAGCCGCTCCACGCCAAACGACCATTGCTCGACGTAAGGGTTATGAAAATCAGGGCTCACGCGCGTCTGGTTGCGCGCGCCAGGATTCTGGCCTCGCGGGATAAGGCCCAGGTACGCCGCCTGTACGCCCGTGCCGGTGGCATTTGCAGGCACGCCAACATTGTTGATCGTTCCGGCGTTAACCACAGGGGCGGAGGTAGCCACGTTCAGAAAGATATTGTAGTACGCAGGATCATAAGCCACGCGATAGCCACCGCGGATGACTGTCTTGTCCTCTCCAATCAGCTTCTTCAGGATGCGCGGCGTCCAGGCAAAGCCAAAGTTCGGCCCGTAGTTGTTGAAATCTTCGGGGATGCGCGGAATTTCCGTGACGTTGGTGGGCAGACCTGCGGCCCAGAAACCCTTGGCTACGTTCTGAACGGTGATGTCATGCAGCAGATTGATCGCCTGCTGGTCCCATTCCCAGCGCAGGCCCAGGTTGAGCGTGAGGTTGCTCTTTATCCGCCAATCATCCTGACCGTAAAAAGCGAGGTCGTTCTCTTTGAAATCAAAATTAAAAGGGCCATCCGTCAGCGAGAGCTGGCTACAGGTGGCGGGGTTAGCGGTGCCGGCACCAGGGCAGCCCGCTCCCCCCTTGAGGAAGTTGCTAAAAGCGTTGCATGGTGCGGCAGCCCCTGCAGTGTTCACGCAATCCGTGGCAGTGCTAGCGCTGCTGAAAAAAGAGAAACCGCCATTAATGCTAGGGAGGAAATGGTTAGGCGAGCTTTGATGATCGAGTTCCCCGCCGAATTTGAAAGTGTGCCGCCCGCGCGTCCACGTAGAGTTACTCTGGTACTGCGTGTTGTGGACTTGGCGGTCTTGCGGCAGGTTCGTCGCCAAACCGAAAGTCGTGTATGAGTTTGTGGCGTCAGAAAACCCAATATTCGGCGGACACGCTAGTACGTTTTCGATGGTGCATTGCGGGAAACCCTGGCCACCGGCAAACTTGAAAAACCCCGTGCCGTAGCTCACACGAGCTTGCGTTATGAAGTTGCTCGTCCAGGCGCGCGTGTAGTCCCAACCATACTGCCGGTCCTGAGCAGGCACGGCCACAAACGCGCCACTGGAAATGGTCCCGGATCCCAGGGCTGTGTTGCTGTTCTGATAGATGAACCGGAAGAAGAAGCGGTCTTTGTTGCTGATGGCCCAGTCGCCGCGGCCCGTGATCTGCTTGTCGTCAAAATTGTTCCCCACGACACGGTTTACAAATGCGAAGGGCACCGTTGCCGCTGTCGTGCCGTTGGAGACCGTGATGTTCTGCACAACGCCGGAGGGCTGCGGATTGCCGGCCGTAATCCCATACGGCCCGAACTTCTGGATCGCGGCCGCAGCAGGGTTGTTAGGAAACGCCGCAACGAGTGCACTGAGCCCGGCAGGCGTAGGCGTGAGGCTCGAGGAAGTGGACGAGCTCACGGCCCGTTGCTGCTCTTGCTGGTAGCTGCCGAAGAACCAGATTCGGTTCTTCAGAACTGGTCCACCGAACGTACCGCCCCAGCGGTTATCCACGAAGCGGGGTACCACCGGCTCCTTGCACTTGGTTGCGAACGGCGTAGCCGTCCCGGGGGCCACACCGGGAGGGCAGAAGCCCTGGAGGGGGTTCTTCTGGCCGTTTGTGAGCGACCGGTCCCAATCTCCTTCATAGAACTCGTACCCGCTGCCATGGAATAGGTTCGTGCCCGACTTCGTGATGTAGTTGACCACCGTCCCCGAGTTGCGCCCATATTCAGCGCTAAAGTTGTTGCTCACCACCTGGAGTTCTCCCAACACGTCGGGGTTGGAAAGGAAGACCAACGGACCGGCTACGGAATTGTCGTTATTCGCCTGGCCATCGATCTGGAAATTGTTCGAGCGCCCGCGCAGACCATTGTTGGCAATTGCCGCTCCGTTGGTGTTGCTGAAGTTTGTGGAACCGTTGTTGGCTACTCCGGGAATGTACAGTGCCAGGTTATCGAAGCCCGCGCCGCCGTTTGGCAGAGCGCTCACAACGGTTGTATCGAAAGTGCCGCCAATCTGAGAGCTTGTGCTCTCGACCAGGGGCACGGAGGCTTCCACCGTAACCAATTCGGAAGCCGCGCCGATGTCCAGCGTACGGGACCCCAGCGCGGTGCTCTTTCCAGCCTCCACTACCACGTTGCTCAGTTGCAGCTTGCGAAATCCGGTGGCCTCGATAGTCAGGTTATACAAGCCGATGGGAAGGCTCTTCAGTTCATAGTAGCCCTGGGAGTCGGACTTATCAGAAAACTTGGCGGCCGTAGCCATGTGAACCGCCTGTATGGATGCCCCCGCAACCACGGCCCCCTGCGCGTCCATCACCGTGCCTGAGATCATGCCCGTTACAATGCCCTGCCCATGCACAGAAGCGGAGCCAACCAATAACAGTATGGCTAGTACGAGTCCCACACGAAGATTCCAGCAAGCTATCCCCAGACGGACGAACAGACCGTGAGCGTGTAACCTCATTGAAACCTCCAAATTGAGACACAGCTTTAGAATAGTGAAGAACCTGGACGTGACCACCACAGTCACATGATTAACAGCGTGAAGCATTTCTGCCGCCAGTTTTAGTTAGAGTTTAGAACTACAGAAGCGGCATGAAAACAGAGGACTTATTTTAGATTTAAATTAGTTCAGTTTATAATTCAAGCCATTAATATCCGAGAATTGGTATCAAATTGCCCGTTAGTACAGAAAACTGGAAGCCCACTTTGCTAGTCGGCACGCCCCTTACTGCGCTGCGGTATTAGGACCTTAAGCTTTCGCCTACGACTCGCCTGCAGCTTTTACCGGCCGCCCCTACTCACAGGCCTTAACCAGCCGTTTTTTCTTCGAGAAGCCGTTACAGAGGGGGCATGATGCACCAGTGACGTTGGTGCGGCTCGGCGATTTCTCTTGGGAGAAATGGGTATGTTTTGGGCGGGCGCAGCACCCGGCGTCGGCCAATGTGTACCAGGCGTGTAGGGAGGGCCAACGGCCCCTCCCCTAATGCGCCGCATGTATGCTAATACTGAAGCTTCAGCGCGAATTGGATAATCCGCGGGTTACCGAGAATTGTGTCATAGCGTCCGAACGATGCGGTCCCGAAAGATGTGTTCGTGACAGTGAAATTCGGATGGTTAAACAGGTTGAAGAATTCGGTCCGGAATTGCAGCCGCACGGATTCGTGGATGGGGATGTTTTTCCCCACGTAGAACTCCCACTGTTGTTGCCGAGGACCGCGGGTCTGCGGAACGTTACGGCCAAGACTCCCAAAGAACGACCCGAGGTGCGAACCGGTCCCGGGACCGCCGATCGTGAATGAATCTGATCCCGCGCCACCAAAGGTGTTCAAGCCCGAGACAGTCGTACCTGCAGGATTCACGGTCGTGGCCCCGAGTACGCCTGTAGCATAGGACGACGAGTTAGTGAATTGCTGCGGACTTCCAGATAGCCGCAGTTGGTCCAAGTTGCCCACGACCTGCGGGAAGAGCGTACTCGTGCTCAACCCAAAGACGTTGCTAGCACAAGAGGAACAGGTAATTGTGAACGGTAGACCCGTCTGGAATGTTGAAGTGCCACCGAACTCCCAATTGCCCAGGGCATGATGAAGGGGACCCGAAGCGTGGCGAAAGGCAGGGATTTCATAACGATAAGTTGCCTGCAGACGGTGCGTGCGGTCGAAATCCGATAGCGCGCGCACGCCTCTTGTATCGAGCTGATTGCCACCGGAGTTACCCAAATCCTGAGTCGGACTTCCCGAATTGTTGTCAATTGCCCTTGAATAAGTGTAGGCGCCCTGCAGGAACATGTTCGCAGTACGTCGATTCAAAGTGAAAACAAACGCATTATAAGTAGAGTGGCCGTTGCCCGTTACCGTGTTCAGGCCCGTGGTGCTAAAGCCGAGAACAGGAACACGCGCGTTGGCGTCGCGACTCGACACTGTCGTCAGTGTCGTCGCCGGAACACCGTTCGCTCCGCCCACCGTGATGGGGTGATTCGCGTTCGCCAAAAGAGCCTGGTTTAATTGACGGCTCTGGAGGAGTTTCACTCCCTGCGTACCAAGGTAACCAACCTCGATGGAGAAATGGCCCGGCAGTTCGCGCTGAACGGTGAAGTTCCAGGATCCGACGTACGGCGTGCGCATCCCGCGCTCAAATGGATTAAGTGAGAGAAGCGGGCCGCTGAAAGTTGGACTCCCCGCAGCGCTGAAGCCAGTAAAGTGCGGAGGCGTCGGAAAGATAGGGAACTGTGAAGGAACCGGCAGGTTCGGGAATGGGTTGTTGAGGGGTGTACCGGGCAAAACCACACTCGACAGTTGAAAGAACGGCGCGGCAGTAATTAATTGCAGCAACATCTGGTTCGAGATTCGGACATAATACAAGCCGTAACCCGCGCGGACTGATGTTTTTCCATTTCCTCGAACATCCCAAGCCAATCCGACACGGGGTGCCCAATTGTTGAGGTCATTGTTCTTCAGCGTCGAACGATCCACGCCGGGCGTACCCTTGATCGATCCAAAGCTGGCGCTCGCGGGCAAAATGAATCCATTCAGTATTCCTGCGCCGGCATTTGCTCTCGTATTGGCGTCCAACAAGCTCGGATCAAAGTTCCCAAGGCGGTCTCTAACGTCAACCGAGGGGCCAAGGTAGTCATATCGAACGCCGAGGTTAAGAGTCAGGCTACGCGTAACCTTCCAGTCGTCTTGGTAGTAACCCGCAGCATCTCGTGCACGAAACCCGCGATCCGTAATTCCAGTCCCGACGAACGCCTGCAAGATGTTCCCTGTCAGCAGATCGTTGAAAGTGTTGAAGAAAAGAAATCCTCGCGATGCAAAGTTATTGAAAAGATTGATCTGATAACGCCGGTATTCGAACCCGCCGCGAAACGTGTGCTTGCCGCGCGTCCACGCAATCGTGTCTGCGAAGTGGTACGTGTTGCTCACGCTAGCCTGATCGTTGTTCGTCGATATCCCTCCAAATGCAGGAAAAATGTCGTTGGTAACAAACAGGGGAATACCGGGAAAAACCGAGCCATTGAAACGCGACATTCCAATCTGGCTCAGCGTGGCCGGCTCCTTCGCCAGGACTTGCTGGGTTATCCGATTAAAACCCACACGCGCTTCGTTGACGACATTGGGAGTCGCTGTGTAAGTCCAACTCATCGAAGCAAGTCGATTGTCCACTGGGGTAGATTGGCCGCTTCCCAAATTGCCTGTCCCCTCGCCGCCAAGTGGATCTACAGTACTTGTGTTGGCCCAGAAGAATCGTTCCGAGATTCGATGCTTCGTCCCTAGGTTTTTGTCAACATTGGCGTTGAATTGGTCCTCGGTAAACTGGAGAGGGCTCGAAAAAGTCAGGAGGCCGAATTGGCCTGGCGTCCCCTGCCCGCTTGGGATGAGAAACCCGCCATATTGACCTTTGACGTTTAACAAAGCCAATGCAACGGGGCTTAACGACCCTGGTGCCAGACCGAACGCAGTTTCGATGTCCGCCTGATTCCGCGACGCTGGTACGACCGGAAACTGCGTGGAAATGCCGCCCGCAACGCCATTGCGTTGCCGCGTACCCTGGTAGGAACCAAAGAAAAATGTATCTTTTAGCTTCGGCACTGGGCCGCCCGAATTGCCTCCAAACTGGTTTTGCTTAAGGACCGGACGAGGGGTCCCGTTTTTGTTGAAGAAGAACGAGTTTGCATTTAGGACGTCGTTGCGTAGGAATTCAAAAACTTGACCGTGGTAATGATCCGTTCCGCCGCGGGTCAGGACGTTGATATTCCCTCCGGAAGTCTTACCTTGCGACGCGTCATAAAGACTCGTCTGCACGCGAAGCTCTTCCAAGGAATCTGGCGAAGGCACGGACACATTTCCGAAATTATTGTTGCCGAGATTATTTGCATCAACACCGTTGATGACTAAATTGTTGTTCGTGCCGCGTTGACCGTCCACAAAAATCACCGGGGAGCCTCGGCCCGCTGCTGTCGCATTGGGCAAGGAGGCGGATGTACCTGCATTGTTGGCCAGCAAGAAAAGAAAATTGCGGGTAAACAGCGGGAGATTCCCCACGACGTCGCCCGTGAGTGTCTCTCCAAGAGTGGCATTTGTAGTGTTCACGGTCTGTACGGCGTCACCCGATACAATGATTTCCGTCGATATTTCTCCGACTTCTAATGAAACCGTCAGGTTCGTGACCTCTGTAATCTTTACCGCCACGGAATTAACCACCGCTCGTCGGAAGCCCCCTCGCTCCACCGTCAATTTGTATTCGCCGGGATCCAAAAGGGGAAACACCGCCGACCCATCCGCCGCGGTTTCTTTCGTTGCCGTAGTCCCCAGAGGCGAGTTCAGGATGACCTTCGCGCCAGAAACGGATGCTCCCTGTGGATCAACCACAATGATTCTTATCGCGCCGGTTTGCGAAGTAATCTGGCCGTACGCAGGCCCAGCCATAAGCACAATCAAACTCAAGAAGAGCAGCACATTCCGAAAAAATCGAACGGAAGTCATGGGAATCCTCCAATCGAATCTCGACCTGAACAGGACAACGAGTTTGTGCAGGGAAGTACGAACACATCGCCCAAAGGCAACGTGACAGTGAATGGCTCCGCCCACCTGGGGCTGGAGAACTCACTACATTCGAAAACGACCCCCATGATCATCGGTCTGCAGAGACGCGCTCAGACGGCGGCCACACTCTGCAGGCTATGATCTCGTTGACCGGTTAAATAACTGCAAAAACCACACCAATCCAATAATTTATTTAGCTAGTTCGCGGTAACTAGTTATCTTGTTTATCTAGTTTGCCTTGCAGGTATACATCGCCACGATTGTGATGGAGAGACATTTGAGAATTTAGCTAAATCGATACAAAGGTTTGTATTCTTTATCCGCATTGCCGTAAAGCGAATGCTATGGAGCGGCTTGCAGCGTTTCTTTTTGTAGTACATGGTCAAACATTTGGCGGCAGGGGTTCTAGTTGCTGCGAGTGACAGTGGGTGGCGCCGTCGGCGGTTTTTCTTTAGGGGCGGCAGGCTCGTCCTCGGTGGGAGCTGTATCCGGGGTATCTACATTGACGTGATGCTCCCCCACCTGCTGCTCAAGCGGAACGACGTTCGCAAAATCCATGGTGGGCATCCCGGCTATGGCGCCTTGCATAAATTCCAGCCAAATCGGCAAAGCTGCCCGCGCGCCGGTTTCCTTCTTCCCTAGTGAAATCTGCTTGTCGTCGAAGCCCACCCAGACGCCGGCGGTGAGTTGCGGCGTGTACCCCACAAACCAGGCATCGGTGTAATCCTGCGTCGTTCCCGTCTTGCCGGCGGCGGGGCGCCCCAATGCCTTGGCTTGAACGCCGGTTCCAAATTGTATGACTTCTTCGAGCATGGCCGTCATAGTGCGCGCCACTTCGGGGGAGAGCACGTCGTGCACTTCGGGATGCGCCTCTTCGAGCAGCGCGCCGTCATAACTCGTGACGCGGCGAATCATGTGCGGATCGATACGGATGCCGTCATTGGGAAAAACCGTGAAGGCGGAAACGTGTTCGAGTAGCTTCATGTCTGCGGCGCCGAGTGCGAGCGGCAGATATGGCGGTAGCGGCGTAGTGATGCCGAAACGCTTGGCCATATCCACGACAGTGTTGATCCCGACTTTTTCCGCCAGTTTTACGGCCGGAACGTTTCGCGAGCCGGCCAGCGCGCGCCGCAGCGTGATGGTCCCCTCGAATCTTTCGTCGTAATTGTGTGGCGAATACGGCTGGCCGCCGCTGATGGTGGTGAACGGCAAATCGACAATGGTATCGAAGGGCGACGCGCCCCGCTCCAGCGCGTCTGCGTAGACGTAAACCTTGAATGAGCTTCCGACCTGTCGGAGAGCCTGTGTGGCGCGGTTAAACTTGGAATCCTCAAAACTGTAACCGCCGACCATGGTTTTGATTTCCCCGGTGGAATTGTCGATGGCGAGAAGCGCCCCCTGGGGACCGGGCTGCTGTTCGAGCTGCACGCGTACCGTGTTGTCCCGCAATTCTTGAATCGAGCATTGCGCCAGGTCGCCGACTTTCACGAGATCGCTGGGTTTTTTGCGCCCAGTCCAGGCGAAATCGTTGGCGGAGAGGATTCCGCGATAGGGCCCGATCTTGATGACCGCGTCTTTATCCGTCACCGAGAGGACGAGTCCGGTGACGTAGCTTCCTTTCTCGACAGCGTGGCGCCAATCGTCATCTTCGTAGGTATCCAGCTTGCCGAGATTGTCGCGCAGCACGTTCGGCAAATTCCCTTTCCAGCCATGCCGCCGTTCGTACGCGTGCAAACCATCGCGCAAAGCCTGGTTCGCGATGCGCTGCATGTTGATGTTCAGCGTCGTGTAGACGCGCAGCCCGCGCTCGTGGACGGCTGAGGTTCCATAGGTCGCTTCCAGATACTTGCGAATCTCTTCGAAGAAATAGGGCGCGAGGTCGTTGCGTGGATACTGAATGTGCAGCCCGAGCGGAGATTTTCTCGCGTTACTCTCTTCGGTGGGCGTGATCTTCCCTTCTTCTTCCATGCGGTGAATCACCAGATTGCGGCGATTGAGAGCGGCTTCTGGATTCGAGAGCGGTGAGAATTTCGGGCCGTTGACCATTCCAGCCAGTAGCGCGGCTTCCTGAAGTTTCAGGTCCGTGACCGGCTTGCCGAAATAAAATTGCGCGGCCGCTGCAAAACCGTAATTCCCATGCGCCAAATAAACTTGGTTCGCGTACATCGTGAAGATCTGTGGTTTCGTGTAGCGGCGCTCGATCTGCAGCGCAAGAAGAATTTCCTGCATCTTGCGGCGAAAACTGCGGTCGCTGCGGTCGAGGAATAAATTGCCGGCAAGCTGCATGCTGATGGTGCTGGCCCCGCCGGTGATCTTGCGCTTGACGAGATTCCGGATCGCCGCGCTGAAAATCCTCGGAAAGTCGATACCCCAGTGCTCTTCGAAATGCTGGTCCTCGATGGCGGTGACGGCGGTGTACAGCACTCTGGGGCATTGCTCGTACGTCATTAGAATCCGGCGCTGCAGCGCGAAGCTGCCGGCAAGCTGGCCGTCATCCGCATAAACTTCGGTGACCACGTCCGGTCTATAAGTTTCCAGCGCGCGAATCTCCGGCAGGTCGCTGGCGTAAACGAACAGCAATCCGCAGCCGGCGCCCAGCGCGATCGCGCAAAGTACGAGAAAAGCGAGCGCCACGCGGTCAATCAGTTTCCACCCGCGCAGACGCAATGTAATCGGTGGCAGGCTCAACATTAAATAAATACTTTATCGCAGAAATCGAACATTCGGATGGGAAGTGTCAGGTCAGAGCTTCGTAATATTTTTCTCCGGCGCAGGAGCGGCAAAGTGCTAGGCCGTCCTTAACAACCTCACGCTTGAAATTGATGCCTTCCCCACATTGCGCACAAACAACCCGGGGGCCTTTGAAACCAGGCAGATCTTCCGGCTGCACCTCGACCTTCACACATTGCTTCTCGAAAAGAATCTCATCGGAAAGTTGCGCGTAGGCTTTTTGCTGGCCGGCGTCTTTGCCAAGTTCGGGAAACATTTCTCGCGCAGCTTGCTTCGAGGATTCTTTGGCTGCGATCCGCACTGCCCGGCCGGTCTGGAGATCGACGAACGTAGCGGCGACTTTGCCCCAGTCACGGAATTTCAAGGCGCGCTTGCCGAGGCGGCAGTTGGCAACGAGCGCCACTGCATCGGTCACGCAGCGGTCGATTTCGACATACGTGACGATCCGTTTGCGGTCAGCAACAGGATCATCAATCCCCAACTCGCGCAATCCAAACATGGCCAAGCGCACGCCGAGAACCTGACCAGCGCAGAGATGGCCGTGGGCAACGGTGGCTAGTTCAAGGTATTCGGCAAGAGTCTTCATGGCGCCACCGCAGCTCAGACTTTCTCCGGGTCGGACCAGGGATGGGGCGCGCGCGCTTCGGTGAACGCCAGGATCGTCATCACAACGGCAAAAGCCGTGAGAGCGCTGTCGCGGACCACCGTCATGCCCGTGAGCGGTTCGGGAGTGGCGAAGCAGCCGCAGTTGATGTTCATGTGCAAAAGGTAGGCGCGCGAAACGACGCCGAGAAACCCAAGCATGATCAGCGTGATCAGGGAAGCCCATATGCGCAGTTGCCATCCGGTCAGCAAAAGCAGCCCAAGGATAAGTTCGGCAAATGGCAGCGTGTGCGCGACCAACGAAACGCCGCCTGGAGAAAGCAGTTTATAAGACTCTACCTGGACGGCGAAATTCGAGAGGTTTGTAGAGAGAGAAAGGCGCAGGGCGAAAAGCGGCCAGGGGATGAAATTGGGAAGGAAGAGTTTTGCGTAACCCGCGTAAATGAAAATCCCACCAAGGGAAAGGCGGGCGATCCAAAGGGTCGCTCTGCGCAGATTGATTGGGCTGGATTGCATCATGGATTGTCGAAGCGTTCCACTAGAAAGCCAAAGTCATCTTTGGGACAAAAGCTGATCCAGAAACGTCTTGAGAGTGTCGTAAGTCATGACTCCCGAGTACGGATAGGTCTGGCCTTTGCAATGAAAGACCGTGGTCGGGGTTTGGTTGACGCGATAGGTCTGGCCGAGCGCGAAGTCCTTGTCAATCAGGGGATCGAGGGTACCGCCCTTCACAAGCGCGCGAACCTTAACCATTTCCGCGAGCGAGAGCACGGCGGCGACTGTGCCGTCCACGTCACCACTCTGCTCCCATTTTTCCTGATTCTGGTAAAGCGCTTGTTCCACGGCCTCCACTTTGCCGATCTGCGCGGCGGCGCGAGCGTACCGTGCCGCAACCCGCGAGTGCGCGTGCATGGCCAGGGGAAAATCACGGTGCACCAGATAGACCTTGCCAACGCTCACGTAATCGTCCATAAGCCGCCGATTCGTGGTGGTGAACAGGGTCTTGCAGGCCGGGCATTGAAAATCACTGAAAACTTCCATCGTCACGGGAGCATTCTTCGAGCCAAAGGCTTTGTGAGGATCCACGTCGGAGAGCCCCGCAGTGGATTGCGGTATGGGAAACGGCACAGCCTTGGCCTCCGCCACCGGGGCCGGAATAATGGGCGGTTCAGACTCCGCGCGCGCGGTACTGGTTTCTGTCGGCGGCTGCACCGACGGTTGAGTCGGAGGCAACACGGGGTCAGCGGTCTTGTGCAGAGAGGGCAGGAACAACGCAACCAGGCCAAGCAATCCTACACTGAAAATTCCTGCCAAAATACGCCGGCGGTTCACACGATCCTCCGAAATGACTCGAGCCATTTCCCTTTTGCGGGAGACGAAATCCAATTCTACCTCGAAACAGCGCGATTGCGAGGCCGTCTTGGCCTGATGGTCAAGTACTCTGCAAACGGCACACTCTTGCCAGGGCACTGGAAGTTTGTTGCGCCCGCATGAGAAACCGTTGTTTGGTGGAGTTCGGTGGTTGGCTAAAGCCCGCCCCAGGCAGCGAATTATTGGAAGTAGGAAACAACTCTTGATCAATCTGGAACCCACAAGGCGGGCTGTAAGATGCAGAAAATGATAGAGATAGTAATGCTATAAGAAAATTTGACAAAGACACACTCAACATATATACTCTTCTCCGGACAAGGCTTGGAACGCGAGAACTGAGCTGCATTCGCCTTGATTTCAGAGAGATGCGGGCGAGTGAAATTGTCGAAGGATTTCAGGAGGAGCGGCAGCAATGAGTAAGATTATCGGAATTGACCTGGGAACGACGAACTCGGTGGTGGCCGTGATGCAAGGCGGCGAACCAGTTGTGATCCCTAACCAGGAAGGGGCGCGGACGACACCATCTGTCGTTGCGATCACTAAGACAGGCGAGCGCCTGGTGGGCCAAGTGGCCAAGCGTCAGGCGGTGACCAATCCCGAGAATACCGTTTATTCCATCAAGCGGTTCATGGGGCGGCGTTTTGATGAAGTTGGAGAAGAGACGCGACGCGTGCCCTATAAAGTAGTCGCGGGACCCCATCAAGACGCGCGGGTGGAGATTTCGGGCAAGGCGTACAGCCCGCCGGAGATTTCCGCGATGATTCTCGGCAAGCTGAAAGCGGCGGCCGAAGACTTTCTCGGCGAGAAAGTCTCCAAGGCTGTAATCACCGTCCCGGCGTATTTCAACGACGCGCAGCGGCAAGCCACCAAGCAGGCGGGCGAGATCGCCGGCCTGGAAGTGGTGCGCATTATTAACGAGCCGACAGCGGCGGCGCTCGCGTATGGGTTGGACAAGAAGAGCGACGAGACGATCGCGGTGTACGACTTGGGCGGCGGCACATTCGACATTTCTGTGCTGGAAGTCGGTGCGGGCGTGGTGGAAGTGAAGTCGACCAATGGCGACACGCACCTGGGCGGCGACGACGTCGACCAGCGAATCGTGGATTGGCTGATCGATGAGTTCAAGAAAAAGAACAACATTGATCTGAGCAAGGACAAGATGGCTCTGCAGCGGCTGAAGGACGCTGCGGAAAAAGCCAAGATCGAGCTTTCGCAGATGATGGAGACGGAGATCAATCTGCCGTTCATCACTGCGGGCCCGAACGGGCCGATTCACATGGAGGAGAAGCTCACGCGCACGCGGTTGGAGCAAATGGTGAACGATTTGCTCGAGCGCTCCATGAAGCCCGTGAAGCAGGCACTGGAAGACGCAAAGATGTCGCCGAATGACATCCAGGAAGTGGTTCTGGTGGGTGGCTCGACGCGTATCCCCAAGGTGCAATCGCTGGTGCGCAACTTCTTCGGCGGGAAAGAACCCCACAAGGGTGTAAACCCCGACGAGGTCGTGGCAGTGGGCGCGGCCATTCAGGGCGCTGTCCTCGCGGGCGATGTAAAGGACATTCTGTTGCTGGACGTGACGCCGCTTTCCCTGGGCGTGGAAACGCTCGGCGGAGTGATGACCGTGCAGATTCCGCGGAACACCACGATTCCAACGCGCAAGGTCGAGACCTATTCGACGGCGGCGGACAACCAGCCGGGCGTGGAAATCCACGTTCTGCAGGGCGAGCGCAAATTCGCCAGCGACAACCGTTCGCTTGGCAAATTCAAGCTGGACGGGATTCCACCGGCTCCGCGCGGGACGCCACAAATCGAAGTCACCTTTGACATCGATGCGAACGGCATCCTGAACGTGAGCGCCAAGGACAAAGCCACGAACAAGGAGCAGAAGATCACCATCACCGCTTCCAGCGGCCTAACCAAGGAAGAAGCCGAGAAGATGCGGACAGAGGCCGAAGCGCACACGGAAGACGACCGTCGCCGAATGGAAGAGGTCGAAGCTCGCAACAGTCTGGACGGCGTGGTGTATCAGGCCGAAAAGATGCTGCGCGAGAACCGCGAGAAGATCGCCGAAGCGGACGTGAAAAAGGCCGAAGAGGCCATCGAGGATGCCAAAAAGGCTGTCAACGAAGGCGGCGTTCCGCGGCTGCGGGCAGCCAAGGAAAACGTCGAGCGTTCGCTGCACAAAATCGCCGAAGAGCTGTATAAGAGTACGCAAGCAGCCGGACAGGCCGGTGCGGCCGCGGGCGCGGGAGCGGGCGCAAATTCGTCGGGCTCGGGCAGCGCTCAGGAGAAGAAGCCTGGAGACGTGATCGACGCCGAGTATGTGGATGTGGACGAGTCGAAGCGGCCGAACTAAGTTGAAGTAGTGACCGCAGGGGCGCAGCCCACCGTGGCGGGCGCCCCTGCAATTGTGTTCTCTGTGTAAAGATGCCTACAACAGCCAAACAGGATTATTACGAACTGCTGGGAGTGCCGCGGAAGGCCGGCTCCAAGGATATCCGCTCCGCATTTCGCAAGCTGGCCCGGAAATATCACCCGGACCTGAATCCAGGCGACAAGTCCGCGGAAGAAAAATTCAAACAGCTGCAGGAAGCATACGACGTCCTTTCCGATTCCAAGAAACGGCAGATGTACGATCAGTATGGCTTCTACAGCGAAAACCTACCACCGGGCGGACCAGGCGGTACGGGCCCACACGGCGGGGAGCAGGACGTCAACTTTGATTTTGACGGATTTGATTTTGGAGGCGGTTCCGGAGCGACGGGGGGCGGCGCGAGCTTCCGCGATCTCTTCAGCCAGTTTTTCAGCGGTGGACGTGGCGCCCCAGTGGGGCCGGAGCACGAACCTGGCGGCGACCTCGAATACCAGATCGAGATTGATTTCTGGGATGCCGTGCGGGGCGCGGTGAAGAAGGTTTCCATCACGCGGCTGGACACCTGCGAGACATGCCACGGCACTGGTGCAGTTGGTTCGCCGCAAACCTGCAACGTTTGCGGAGGCACCGGCACAATTCGCCAGACCGCGGGCAAAATGAAATTCAATGTGCCGTGCACCCGCTGCGGCGGGACGGGCAAGCTGCGCACCGCGTGCAAGACCTGCGGCGGCGAAGGGCGCGTGAGGCGGTCGGAAACGATTGACGTGCGTATCCCTGCTGGCGTTTCGAATGGCGGCCGCGTTCGCGTTCCGGGCAAAGGCAGCTCCGGAACGATGGGCGCGCCACCGGGTGATTTGTATTTGCGCGTGGTGGTGAAACCGCATGAATTCTTCGAACGTCGCGGCGACGATTTGTATACCAAAATTCCGGTGACGGTGAGCGAAGCCACACTAGGCTCCAAGATCGAAGTGCCAACGATCGACGGGCGGGCCCTGGTCAGAATTCCGCCAGGGACAAACAGCGGGAAGACCCTGCGCCTGAAGGAAAAGGGCGTCCCTAGCGCGAGGAATGGCGCAAGAGGTGACCAGTACGTGGAGATTCAGGTGGTCGTACCACCGCCGACGGATGAACGCGTGCGAAATCTCATGAAAGAGCTGGAGAGCGTCGCGCCGGCTGATCCGCGGAAGGATTTGTTCGCCAAGGCCGGAGTATAGGAAATCGACGATGGCGCCGCGACCGAAAAAACGAGCCAAGGCCGGCTACATGATCAGCGCGGTGGCGGAGCTATACAAGCTGCATCCGCAGACGCTTCGCTTGTACGAGCGCGTGGGTCTGCTGAAGCCGTCGCGTTCGCAGGGGAATACGCGGCTGTATACCGATTCGGATCTGGAGCGGCTGGACGTGATCCTGACGTTGGCGCGGGACATGGGCGTGAACCTGGCAGGCATCGAAATCATTCTGAACATGCGCGAGAAAATGATCGAGATGGAGCGGCAGATGGGAGAGTTCGCCGAAGTCGTGCAGCAGGAATTGTCGCGAGTGGCGGCATCGTACACCCGGGAGAAAATGCCGCGGACTGCGATTGTGCGCGCGACGCCCCGGATCGTGCGGTAGCTGCCGGTCGGCAGTAATCATAAATCGGCGATGCGATATCAATAGGAGGAATGCGCAGTTCCTTCCACAGTTCTCCTAAACCAGACAGCTTGCCGTCGAGTGAACACGTCCGTATGCTGTAAACGTCCGGGATAGGAAACGCCGGGCTAATCGGCTTCCACGAGTACTTTATGGCGCTCGAAAACTGTACGCTTTGCAGAGGGACGGGATGGAAACTCGTACCGCGCGCGGATGGCACGGCGGGCAAAATGGCGGTGGCCTGCGATTGTGGGATGGAGGCGCGCGCATCGTTGGTGATGGAGCGCGCGCGCATTCCGAAGCGTTACGAACATTGTGACTTTGAGAGTTACGTCACTGACCTGACCGACGGGAAGACCTGGACGGCACAACATGCGCACTCGCTAAAGCAGGCCAAGCTATTCACGCAAGCATTTGTGCGCGAATATCCCGGCTCGTCCGAAAAAGGATTGTTGTTCATGGGGCCGTCCGGCGTAGGGAAAACCCATCTTGCGGTTGCGGCGCTGAAAGAGCTGATTCATCGCGGGCATGCTGGATTATTCTGCGATTATCGCGAACTCTTGAAGGAAATTCAAGCCAGTTACAACGCGGCCAGTGAATCGACGGAGATGAAGATTCTCGAGCCGATTCGAAGCGTGGAAATCCTGGTGCTCGATGATCTTGGCGCGAGCAAACCGTCCGACTGGGTGCGCGACATTGTCGGTATTGTTCTGAACGCGCGCTACAACGAGAACCGCACAACCATCATCACCACGAACTACCTCGACAATCCCGCCACCGAAGGCGAAACGACGCGAATTGGCGGCAAGTTGATCGCACCTGTACGCGAGGATGCGCTGGAGCAGCGCATTGGCTCGCGCATGCGCTCGCGCTTGTACGAGATGTGCCGCACCGTGGAAGTGTCCGCGCCAGATTTTCGCCGCGAGAAAACACACGCGGGGCGTGCCTGAGGACGCTCTAAACCGGTTCATTGACATGAGCGCGAGGCGGCGAGTATCCTTTTGAGGTTGCAGCGTTTTCGACGCCCGCAGCATCTGTGTCCCAAGTTACCGATTTGCGGTTAACCTCCTTGCACTAAACCCAAACAGGGAATCAGCAAGGAATCATTCGACTGAACGTGGGGCCGCTTTGCGGCTACCCAAAGCGAAACAAACTTCCGGAGGCCAACAACCATGTTTACTGACCACGACAACCACGCCAATGCGGCAGCTGCTGCGACTGCACCCGAAGCTGAGATCACTCCCAATAGCAGCCACACCGAAACAAATTCAGCGGTAGAGAATGCCACGGAGCAAACGGCTCCTTCCGCCGCTACGGAATCTTCCGAAACAGTAAGCGCTGAGCGACAGATGCCTGCTGCGGGAACGCCGGAGCAGACGGACGCGTCCACTGATGCCGCCGCCGCGCATCCCGCGTCCGAAGCAAACCAGGAGTCGCACGCCGCGGATGCCGAATCTGCTGCCGCCGAGGAAGAAGCGGCTGGCTCAGAGGAGATGAGCAAGCTTCTGCAGGAATACGACGAGAAGCAGGAAGCGGCTGCGTCGCACGAAGTGATCGAGGTCAAGGTTGTCGCGTACACGGAACATGGCGTGGTGGTGGATCTGGGTGGCAAGACGGAAGGACTGATTCCGGCGGCCGAATTCGCGGACACGGAGATTCCGCGGCCGGAGCCGAACAGCACCATCGAGGTGCAGCGCACTGGAGAGCAGAAGGACGGCTTCACGATCCTGTCCTACCTGAAGGTGCTTCGCCGCCGCACTTGGGAAAGAATCGAAGCCGCGTTCAAAGCCAAGGAAACAATTACTGGCAAAGTAGTGGACCGCATCAAGGGCGGCGTCGTGGTGGATATCGGCGTGCGCGCCTTCCTGCCGGGTTCGCAGTACGATTTGCGGCCGGCGCAGAACCTGGACAACCTGACCGGAACGGAAATCCAGGTGCGCATCACCAAGCTGAACCGCCGCCGCGGAAACGTGGTGGTCAGCCGCCGCGCGTTGCTTGAAGAGGAACTTCACGCCAAGCGCGCCGCGTTGATGGAAACGCTGAGCGAAGGCCAGATCGTGCACGGCCACGTGAAGAATGTTACGGAGTATGGCGCGTTCGTGGACCTCGGCGGAATCGATGGCTTGCTGCATCTTACCGACTTGAGCTGGGGCCGCGTGAAGCATCCTTCCGACGTGGTGAAGACGGACCAGGAGCTCGACGTCATCATTCTGAAATTTGACAAGGAAAAGCAGCGCGTCTCGCTTGGGCTGAAACAGCTGATACCCGATCCCTGGGTGGGTGCGGCGGAGAAGTATCCTGCCGGTGGAAAGGTCAAGGGCAAAGTCGTCGGGATCGTGGACTACGGCGTGTTCGTGGAATTGGAGCAAGGCATCGAAGGCCTGGTGCACGTTTCCGAAATGAGTTGGAACAAGAAAATCCAACACCCGTCGAAAGTCGTCAAGGTTGGCGATGAAGTGGACGTCGTAGTGTTGGACATCAAGCCAAGCGACCGGCGCGTTTCGCTGGGAATCAAACAAGCGCAACCTGATCCCTGGCTGCTCATTGCGGAAAAATATCCCGTGGGAACGGTAGTGACCGGCAAGGTGCGCAACATCGCGGAGTTCGGCGCGTTCATCGAGATCGAAGACGGATTCGACGGACTGGTACACGTCAGCGATGTGAGCTGGACCGAGCGCATCAAGAATCCGCATGAAGTGTTCAAGAAGGGCGAAGACGTCACCGCCAAAGTCTTGAAGATCGATCCGGAAAATCGCCGCGTGTCGCTGGGCATCAAGCAAGTCAACGACATCTGGGGCGACTGGTTCAAGCAACACAAAGTCGGGCAAATCGTGAAGGGCAAAGTTTCGCGCATCGCCACCTTCGGCGCCTTCGTCGAGTTGGGCGAAAACATTGAAGCCCTTTGCCATAACACGGAGATTGAGGACCGCAAGCGCCGCGACGAAGGCATGTCCGGTTTCCGTCCGACCACCGGGCCGCTCAAGAGCGCCGGGCCCCTCGAGCCGGGCAAGGAATACGATTTCAAAATCATCAAGATCAGTCCGGAGACGCGGCGCATCGGTCTGAGCTACCGCGCGGCTGTGAAGCAGATCGAACGCAAAGAGATTGAACAGTATCGTTCGACGTCGAAGTCCTCGTCGACGGCGACGATTGGGGACGCGCTGAAGTCCAAACTGTCGGCGCGTTAACTGGTTCAATACCGGTCCGGAGGGGGCCGGCCTTCATAATTTCATTTACCTGCGGGTCATTTTAATGATAGGAAGGGGGCACTCCGGCGCGGGGCCAGCCCCTCGTAAGCCGTTTGGTTCCACTGTTTAGGGAAAGCACAAAGCGGCGGATGCTCCTGACGACCCGGGGACGGCCGGCGCTCCCGGCGACCGTAAGAGGGTGGACGAAGCGAAGCAATTTCTAATCAAGAGTGGCGCGACGAGGCATAGCGACGATGACCAAGCAACCCACACTTACGAAAGCCGACCTCATCGAAGAGGTCCTGCGTATCACTGAGCTTCCCCGGAAGGAGTCGGAGACCATCGTCGAAACGATTTTCGATAGCATCATCCAATCCCTCCAGCAGGGACAGAAAATCGAAATCCGCGGTTTCGGCAGCTTCCGCACGCGAGAGCGCCGCGGACGCGTGGGCCGCAATCCGAAAACCGGTGCGAAAGTGGAAGTGCCCGCCAAGAAAATTCCCTTTTTCAAGCCCAGCAAAGAACTGAAAGATTTCGTAAATAGCGCCGAGGCCCAGGCAGCTCCAGCGGGTGCTGAGTAATCTCACATCGAACTGCAGCCGAATTGCTTTTCGTTTAGCTCCCCTACACCACAAATATTAAGTGGGCATGCAAACTCACCCTCCCTAACTAAATGAGTGGGCGCGTAACTCGCATACCACTTTTGCGTTATGCTGTGCGCGCAACCTTGAGGAGAAGGAAGCGGTTCGATGGACTATATCTGGACTCCCTGGCGTTACCAGTACATGGCGCAAGCGGCAAGTGGAAAACAGCCGGAGTGCATTTTCTGTGATGCCGTAGCGCGCAACAATGACGCGGAAACGCTCATCGTCCATCGGGGCAAAAAATCGTTTGTCATCCTGAATCGCTTTCCCTACACCTCCGGCCACGTCATGATTGTCCCGTACGCGCACGTTGCAGAACTGAATTTGTGCGAGGTGGGAACGCTGGACGAAATGATGCAGTTGGCCCAGCGCGTGGAAACGGCTTTCCGTTCGGATTACAAGCCCGACGGGATGAATCTGGGAATGAACTTGGGCCGCGCAGCTGGTGCCGGCGTGGTTGGACACTTGCATCTGCACATGTTGCCGCGCTGGATCGGCGATTCGAACTTCATGACCGTCACCAGCGAAACTCGTGTCCATCCCGAAGATTTAAAAACCACGTACGAACGCCTCTCCAAAGCCCTTGCCTGATTTCGCGAAGCTCGCTAGGCCACGATACAATACGCCATTCAAACAAGCGTTGGCTGGACGGGGAGTGAACCACGGTGGACCTCGAACTTACAGAAGAACAAAAGCTGCTGCACAAGAGCGTGCGCGAATTCGCGGAATCGGAAGTCCGTCCGCTGGCGAAGGAACTCGACGAGACGGGCCGTTTCCCGTGCGAGCTGTTCAAGAAAGCGGCGGAACTGGGACTTACCGGCGTGCCATTCCCCGAATCCGAAGGCGGCGCAGGCTTCGACCACATCGCTTACACCATCGTTATTGAAGAAATCTCGCGCTGCTGTGCCTCGACGGGCGTGATTCTTTCCGTGCAGAACTCGCTCTACTGCGATCCCATTCATCGCTACGGAACGGTCGACCAAAAGAAAAAGTTCCTCATACCCTACGCGCGCGGCGAAAAAATAGGCTGCTACGCCCTCACCGAGCCGCAAGCTGGTTCGAACGCCGCCGCCCTGCAAACGAAAGCCGTCAAGAAGGGCGACGCGTATGTGCTGAACGGCACGAAAGCCTGGATCACCAATGGCGGCGCCGCGGACGGCGCGATCGTCTACGTGAATACTGATCCCGCGAAAGGCGAGAAAGGAATCACCGCCTTGATCGTCGAAAAAGGCACGCCGGGATTCAAGGTCGGCAAGGAAGAAAAAAAACTCGGCATCAACGCCACAGCCTGCTGCGAGCTGGTCTTCACCGATTGCGCCGTCCCCGTTGCGAATCGCGTCGGCAACGAAGGCGAAGGCTACAAAGTGGCACTCTCCACGCTCGACGGTGGACGCATCGGCATCGCCGCGCAAGCCACCGGCATCGCGCAAGGCGCGTTCGAAGCCGCGCTCAAATACTCCCAGGAGCGCATGGCCTTTGGCCACCCGATTTCGCAATTCCAGGCCATCCAATTCATGCTTGCGGACATGTCCACGGAGATCGACGCCGCCCGTCTGCTCATTCGCAAGGCCGCGTGGAAGCAGGACACCGGCGCTCGGTTCAGTATGGACGCTGCCATCGCAAAACTCTTCGCCAGCGAAATGTCCACGCGCGTCACGCATAAAGCCATCCAGGTTCATGGCGGCAATGGCTACAGCCGCGAATATCCCGTCGAGCGCAACTACCGCGACGCCCGCATCACTGAAATCTACGAAGGTACCAGCGAAATCCAGCGCCTCGTCATCTCCTCCTGGGTTCTGAAGTCATAGCCGCCCCGTAGTATTCTGACGGCGTGCTGGAACTCGACTGCGGCCTCCAATTTGACGCTGCTCGCGCGGACAAAGACTTCTTCCCTGCCCTGCCACCACAGGCCGCGGTTTGCTTGATCGAAGCGCGCGAAGAAAAAGCCGATCCCTTCCTGATTCGCACGCAGAATTTGCAGCGGCGCCTGCAACGGCTTCTTGGGCCAGTCGATCCTGCAAGCAAGCGGCTGAATCTGAGCGAATTCGCGCGCGGCATCCATTACCGGCTGACGGCCTCGCCGTTCGAACAAACTCTCACCTACTACCAGCACGCCAAGCAGCTCTTTCCCAAACGCTATCGCGACCTGATGCGCTTGCGCCCCGCCGCAGTCCTCAAAGTGAATTTGCGGAATGCCTATCCACGGTGCTATGTCACTCGCCGGATTCCCGTCGACGAGAGTGGCACGCCCGCAGGCGGCGCGTATTACGGCCCGTTCGCCTCGCGCCGCTCCGCGCAGGCCTTCGCCGAACGCATCCTCGATTTATTCAAAGTTCGCCGCTGCCAAATTAAAATCCGCCGCGATCCCACGTTTCCCGGCTGCCTCTACTCCGAAATGAAAATGTGCCTGGCGCCCTGTTTTGCGGGCTGCTCGAAAGAAGAATATGACGTTGAAGTGCAGCGGCTCGTGCAGTTCCTCGAAACGAGCGGCGGCTCACTCCGGTCCATAATGGAGGAAGAGCGCGAAAAGGCCAGCGAGCAATTGGACTTTGAACGCGCCGCCGCCTTACACAAAAAAGTCGAGAAACTCGACGAAGTCTTGCGCGGCAGGCCGGAACTCACGCGCCGCATTCAGGATTTGGACGCGGTGATCTTGCAGCGCGCCGCGGAAGAACAAACCATTGGCGTTTTTCGCGTCCAGGGTGGCAGGCTGGCCGAGCCCTTTTTCTTGCGCTTCGCGGAGATTGCCAGCCAGCCGCGGTCGGCGGAACATATCTTTCGCGAGCAATTCGACGCAAACTCTACGGCAGCCGGCGGTGACTTAGGCGAACATCTCTGGCTGGTGGCGCGCTGGTATTACAGCAATCCGCGCGAAGGCGAGATTTTCTTCCGCGAAAAGGACTGGCCCTATCGTAGGATTCTTCGAGCGTGTTCGCGTCTGCTCGCGCCGAAAACCAACGAGGCAGGACCGAATCCAGCGTCCGGACCTGCGCAATCGCCTGAAGGAGCATCATGACCAAATCTGCCACCAAAGAAGGAACCACGCGTTACGCGCAGAAGTTTGCGGGCCGCGCCGCTGAGGGCCACTTTCGCGAAGCGCACAGGCTGGTACTTTCCTCTCTCGGAATCGGCACCTACCTCGGGCAGCCGGACGCAAAAACCGATGAGGGCTACACAACGGCGGTGACCGCGGCGGTCGAGAACGGCGTCAACGTGATCGACGCCGCCATCAACTATCGCTTTCAGCGCAGCGAGCGCAGCATCGCCGCTGCCATCCGGCAGCTCGTCACGAAAGGTTTCGATCGTGAAGAAATCGTCGTGTGCACCAAGGGCGGCTACCTGACGCCAGACGGCTCGATGCCCGCCGATCCCAACGAATATTTTTTCCGTGAATACATTCAGCCGGGAGTCTTCAGCGCCAAGGATATCGTCGCCGGTAGTCATTGCATGACGCCGAAATTTCTGAAAAATCAGCTCGGCCGCAGCCTGAAAAACCTGGGCGTGGAGTGCGTGGACGTCTACTACCTCCACAATGTGGAGACACAGCTTTCCGAAGTTTCGAAGGAAGAATTTCTGAATCGTATCCGCGAAGCGTTTACATTTCTCGAATCAGCCGTGGAGGCTGGCGAGATTCAGTATTACGGCGTGGCCACTTGGAACGGCTTCCGGCAGGACGCCCGCGCGCGTGATGCCATGCAGCTCGCCGAAATCGCGCAGACCGCCCAGGAAATTGCCGGTGGCAGGCATCACTTCCGTTTCGTGCAACTGCCGTTCAACCTGGGCATGACGGAAGCCCTGACGCTTGGCAATCAGTCCCTTCGCGGTCATCATCGCACAGTGATGGAGGCGGCGAGCGATCTCGACATTACGCTCATTGCCAGCGCTTCCCTGTTGCAAGGTCAGGTGGCGAAGAACCTGCCTGAGTTTGTTGCGCAAGCTTTAGGATTGGAGAACGATGCGGAACGGGCGCTGCAATTCGTGCGTTCCTCGCCGGGGATCACCACCGCGCTGGTCGGGATGTCTCGCGTGGAACACGCAAAAGCCAACGCGCGGCTGGCAGGCGTGGCTCCCGCAACCGTGGACGAATTCAGCAAACTTTTTTCGCGCGGCGAAGGCGCCTAAAAAAGAGAGCCGGAGCAGAAGCCCCTGAGAGGGGACTCAATGGCGAAGCTGAAAAACGCTGTCAGCAAGCCAGTTGGTGATTGCAGCATGAAGTTCGTCAAGTCTGCCGGCAAAGAAATGGTCGACGCCTTCGACAACCACTATGTGATTTTCGCTGGGAAGCGTGGGAACGAGCGCTTTCACTTTTGCGATGGCGCCAAACTCGTCGTTGCTCCCGTGCACAAATAGCTTGGGCTTGTTGCAGTGGCGCAGAAAGGAAAAATCCGTGCTGTTGACGGGAAGACCCAACCCGATCAGGTGAGAGACGCGCGGATGTTCGCAGCCGACGCGCAAACCTACCCAGGCTCCAAAACTGAATCCAGCCAGCAAGATTGGGACTCCCGGAAATTCTCCGCCAAGAAAATCGAGTGCTGCCCGAACGTCGTCCTTCTCACCCTGGCCGCGGTCGTGGACTCCCGCGCTAAGTCCCGCGCCGCGAAAATTGAATCGGAGAACCGGAATCCCCCTGGCGTCCAGCGATTTTGCCGCCTGATAGACCACTTTGTTGTGCATCGTCCCGCCAAACAGCGGATGTGGATGGCATACAACAGCGGCCAGCGGCGGGCGCGCCAAAGGATGCGGCGTCCATAGAATTGCTTCGAGGCGTCCGGCAGGTCCTTCCAGGAAAAATTTGCGTGAATCGTGGGTCGTGGTCATCGCTGCCCCAGGGACAAATTTGCAGTTTAGCGCATTGCAGACAAAAGACCGAATCGGGACGAAGTTCGGTGTGGGTCAGTTTGAATCTTCTTAATCGCGACAAAAGGGGTCAAAATTCAAACTGACGCATGACTCCAAATTTTCGAATTGTTTATTCCGTGCGGCAAACGCTGACATCGAGAGCAACACTGCCTGGTACGGGAGCGACGCGCACAACTTTGGAGAGGAATGCGGCAGCGCCGTGCCAGGGCGAAAAAACACCGTTTTGAAACGAAATTCTTAGGTGGTCACCAAGCGCGTACTCACGATGGCTGCGAAAGCGCATGCCCTTTGCCGAAACGTCGATGGCCATGGCCTCTTCAAACCATGGAATCCGTTCGGGTTGTACGCGGACGGGAACAGCCAGCGTCCTACGGGCGCTGCCGCGGCGTTCCGGTTCGTGCCGATGGGCATTTCCGTTGGATGGAGAGTGCGCGTGCTCTTCGAATTGAAAAGCAACTGCGAACGTCGCCGGGGTGTCGAAGAATCCGATAGCGCGGGTAAGCTGATCCAGCTTCGCAGAACGTTCTTGTTCCATGGCGCTTGCTGTTTGGACTTTCTCCCGCGCATTCTTGGAGCGCATCATCTCCAGCATTTCGTCGCACCGGACCACGCTCGCCAGAATCTCCGGCTGGCCATCGGAAAGCGAATCGTCATAAGGAAATGTGAGCCATACCATTACGCCCTTGCTGTGGCGCTCCTTGGTGGAAACCAGAACTCCGCTGCGCGAGACGTCGACGGAATCCGCTAATTCGATTTTCTGGCCAAAAGGTGTGGTCCAGCGCAGTCGTACCGGAAGGCGCAGGCGTACCCGGCGGTGCTGGCGGCTGTCCATAGGCGTAACAGTACTGCCCGCGGGGATGGGGTGTCTGTGAGTATATTGTGGCCGTACCGAAATGGGCAAGACCTCGTACTAGGACAAAAATCCCTGAATTTCGCGTTGCAGTTTGCTCGGGCCGATGTTAGCTTTGCGCCAGTCCTACAGTCCCAGGGGGTTTTGATGGCTGATGGAGCGGAACGCCGCGAAGCGCGGCGGTTCACGATGAGCCTGCCCTTGCGCGTTTTGCCGCGGGAGGCCAAGGGACACGAACTGGACGCGCATACCCGGGATCTCAGTTACCGCGGCCTTTACTTCCTTACCGACGCCAAATTCGAAATTGGCAACGAAATTGAATTCGTCATCACGTTACCGCAGCAAATGACGCAGGCGGGCGATGTGAATATCCGCTGCCTGGGCGAGGTCGTGCGCATTGAGCCCGCCGAAAATGGCACAGTGGGCATCGCCGCGAAAATCGCGCGCTACGAATTCGTGCCCATTGCGGCAACCGCCGCGTAGGGCTGCTTCCTCCGCTAGCTCCTAATTCCCCTCTCGCTGCGCCAACTGGGTACAATACTTTGGAACCGTTTTTCTGCAGGGGGAAGCCATGTATCACTACGACGCCAAGATTGCGCTCGAAGAATTGCAGGAAGATGCCCTGCTTCCGCATCCCGTAAAATTGCGTGACATGATACTTAGGACCAAGCTGGGCCCGCAGGACGCGCAGCTCTTAAACCACGATTTTCAGGACTACCTGACGCGCTTCGGAGAACTGCAAAAAATCGGGCGCGGCATTCTGGAAAAAATCGCCGCCGGCCAGCGCAAGACGTCCTGATGGCGCTTGCCTTCGCAGGAACTCCCGGAAAATGAAACCGAAGCCGCGCGTACTGTTGCTGTCTGCAACATCCGGCGCCGGGCACCTTCGCGCCGCGCAAGCGCTCGAAAAGGCTTTTCTTGCGCGCGGCGATTGTAACGTCGAGCACATCGACGCCCTGCAATATGTCAGCAGACTTTTCCAGCGCGTTTACGACAGAGCTTACATTTCGATGGTGCGGCGCGCGCCCGAGCTGATGGGCGTGCTTTATGAACGTACGGACCAGCCGTGGCATCATCCGCGGCGGCGCCTAGCGCTGGACCGGCTGAACACCGGTCCCATGATCCGCCTGTTGAAACGCATCCAGCCGGACCTTTGCGTGGCGACACATTTTCTGCCGGCCGAAATCATCGCTTGGCTTATCGCCAAACGGAAATTGCGAGCGCACAACGCCATCGTGGTCACCGACTATGACGTGCACGCGATGTGGCTTTGTCGCACCGTGGACCGTTATTACCTGGCTATCGAAGAAGCCGCGGAATACTTGGCGCGCATCGGCGTCACGCGTGAAAAACTGCGTGTCACCGGCATTCCAATTGATCCGCTCTTCGCGACGCCAGTCGATCGGGCGGATGCGCGAAAGCAATTGCGGCTCGACGCGGATGCCCCTGTGATACTCATTTCGGCTGGCGGCTACGGCATCGGGCCCGTCGAGCAGTTGGTGAAAGACCTTCTGGCGCTGCAAGGGCCGTGGCAAATTGCCGCGATTGCCGGCAAGTCCGAAAAGACGCGGAAGCGTCTGGAGGAATTGGCAAGAGGAGCGGGAAATTTGCCCTCAGGCTCGCCACGGCTTTGCCCCGTCGGCTTCACGGCAGAGATGGACAAATATATGGCGGCGGCAGACCTCATGGTCGGCAAAGCCGGCGGCCTGACGACTTCGGAAGCCCTGGCCAGAGCGCTGCCCATGGCGCTCATCGAACCGATCCCCGGCCAGGAAGAGCGCAACGCCGATCATTTGTTGGAGGCCGGAGCGGCGATTCGCTGCAACAATTTGCCGGCAGCAGCGTGGAAGATTGCGGCCTTGCTCGATGATCCCGCAAGATTGCAAGGAATGCGGGATGCCGCCAGAAGCTTGAGCCGGCCAGGAGCCGCCGCGGCCATCGCCGAAGATGCCCTGCGGCTGTTAGACTGAAGATGCAGGGGAAAGAGGCTGGGGGAAGCGGTTCGCGGCGCTTGCCGCCGATCGCCGGGTTCCATGCGACGCCATACACTTCTGATCGACGCGGACGACACGCTCTGGGAAAACAACGTATTTTTTGAGAAGCTGATCGAGGATTTCATCAGCATCGTCGAACCGTACGGCTATACGCGCGCGTACATTCGCCACATCCTCAATGAAACGGAACGCAAAAATATCCGCCAGTTCGGTTATGGAGTGCGCAGCTTCGGACGCTCGCTGGAAGAGACCTACATCAAGCTTGCGGACCAGATGGCGAAACGCGAGACGCTTGCTCTGATTCATAGCCGGGTCATCGAGTTGGAGCGAACGCCGCCGAAAATCCTGGACGGTGTTCCAGAAACGCTTGCTTACCTCACGGAGCGGCATCGGCTGATTCTATTTACCAAGGGCGAGCCCGCCGAGCAGGCCGCGAAGGTGGAAAGATCCGGCCTGCAAGGATTCTTCGAGTTCATTGAAATCGTTTCGGAAAAGGATCCTGAAACTTACGGCGGGCTGGTCCACAAGCACAAGATCGTGAAGACCCACGGCTGGATGATCGGCAACAGCCCGCGCAGCGACATCAATCCGGCGATGAAGATTGGCCTGAACGCTGTTTACATCCCGCACCAGCACACCTGGACTCTGGAGCATGAGCCCGTCGTAGCAGGTTCCGGGAAACTGGTGATCCTGCCGGCGTTCCGCGAACTTCGCGCGCATTTCTAGACTGGTCTTGATTGGACTAGTCCAAACTCACTGCCCAAATTGGACGTTGCACCCATGATGGCCTGCGCGAAACTAAGCTCTTGTGGTTTCCATAAGGAGTGACCGTGGCCACTACCGTAACTTCAACGCAAACCGATTGGCGGCAAGAGTGGTTCGAAATTGAAGACGCGACGTATTTGAATCTGGCGAGCGAGTCGCCGATGCCGAAGGTTTCTATTCGCGCCGTGCAGGCGGCGCTCGAAGCGAAGAAAAATCCTCATCACAAATCGGATGCCACTTTTTTTGAAGTGCCGAACCGCGCTCGCGCATCCATCGCCAAGCTGATCGGTGGCAAACCGGAAGAGGTTGCGCTGACGAGCGGAGCAAGCGCGGGCGTAGCGGCGGTCGCTTACGCGCTGGCGTGGAAACCAGGCGACGAAGTCATCACCGCAAAGGGCGAGTTCCCCCTACAGCTCGCAACCTGGAAACCAATGGAGGAACGCGAGGGGCTGAAGCTGAAAATTGTTTCGCCTCGCGAGCGGTTCATCACCGCCGATGATTTGATCGCCGCGATGACTCCACGGACGCGACTGGTTTCAGTGAGCATGGTGCGCTACGACGACGGATCGCTGCTCGATGCCGCGCGCGTTGCGGACGCATGTCACAAGCAAGGCGCCCTTCTCTTGCTTGATGCCAGCCAGGCTTGCGGCGCGATGCCCATGGATGTGAACCAACTGGGAGCGGATTTTATCGTGTCCGCCGGATACAAGTGGCTGCTCGGGCCGTTTGGCTCGGGATTTTTCTGGACCAAGGGCGAACATCTCAAAATCATCAGGCCCGGACCGTTCTATTGGCTGGCGATGATGGGCTCGGACAATTTCTCGGCATTGAACTTTGCTGATCCGAAACCTGCCGCCAACGCGAAACGTTGGGATGCGCCGGAGTCGGCCAGCTACTTCAATTTCAATCTGGTGGCCCTGGACGCCTCGGTGGATTTTGTGCTGCGCATGGGACCGGAGTTGGTCAGCGCGCACAACCGGAAATTGATCGAGTTGATGTTCGCGCGTCTGCCCAAGGATCGCTTTGTGCTGGCGAGCCCTCTTGATCCCGCGCAGCGCGGTTCTTATGGATGTTTCGCGGCACGAAGTCCGGAGAAAACGGCGGAGTTTTACCATCGTCTGCGGAAAGAGAACGTTATCGTCAGCCTGCGCGAAGGCAACATTCGCGTCTCACCGCATTTGTACAACACCGAACGTGATATCGACCGGCTCATCAGCGCGGTTACTCCGTGACCGCGCAGGAGAACTGGCCAAAGATCGCCGTCGTTGGAGCAGGCGCCGTGGGCGGTTACTTCGGCGGATTGCTGGCGCGGGGAGGCGCGCCGGTGGTGATGATTGGGCGTCCAGCGTTTGTCGAGGCGGTGAAGAAGGGCGGACTTTTCCTCGATACATTGCAGTTTCAAGAAAGTGTGCGCGTCGAGGCTTCCACGGAACTCAGCGCGGTGCGTGGCGCGGAAATTGTTTTGTTTTGCGTGAAGACCACGGACAACGCAACAACGGCACGCGCGCTTGCTCCACTGCTTGCTCCCGGCGCTCTCGTACTCAGCATGCAGAACGGTGTGGACAACGTGGAGCAGATTCGCGCTGCTGCGGCAAAGATTGATGCGCTTCCCGCAGTCGTGTACGTAGCCGCATCTGTTCCTGAACCCGGGCGCGTGAAACATGTGGGCCGCGGCGATTTGGTTGTCGGCCCGGAAAACGAGCGGACAAACAAAATTGCGGCACTTTTTTTGCGTGCCAGTGTGCCATGCCGGATTTCCGAGAATATCGAAGGCGAACTCTGGACCAAGCTGATATGGAATTGCGCGCTGAACGCTGTCTCGGCCCTGGGCCGCGCGAAGTACGGGTCAATCGCTTCCAGCCCGGATGCCTGGAAAGTGGTCGAGATGGCAGTGTATGAAGTGCTGGCTGTCGCGCGGGCCGCGGGAATCCATCCGCCCGGCTTGGAAGATCCCAAGGCAGCGCTGGCAGGCGCGCTCAAGATTGCCACGCAAATGGCCGAGGCGCTTTCCTCAACTGGACAGGATCTAAATCGCGGCAAGCGCACCGAGATTGATTCCCTGAACGGCTACATTTCCCGCCGTGGGGCAGAGCTGGGCGTCCCCACGCCTGTAAACCATGCGCTCTTCGCCTTGGTGAAGCTCGCGGAAGGGCGCTCGTAGTTTCCCTCGCTTTTGAGGGCGCCAAAATTATCGGGTCGCGGGCGAGTTTGAATTTTCTTAATCGTGACAGTAGGGGTCAAAATTTAAACTGAGCTACAAAATTGTTCTTGACTTTCTAGTATCTTCTGTTATACTTTGTCTTGTAGAAAACTGCATTTCGAGTGCGGGCGCTTGCTCCCGCACTCGCTTTTTCAGCCTCCCATTTCGGCCTTTGCAAACCCCCAACAACTCAAAAGCGCGCCCCTTAGAATCAGTAGCTTACGAATTGTAAATTTTTGTAAGTCCTTTCTTTTGACATTCATACAAACTGGTGGGGGTATCCCCTCCTCACATGACAGATGCTGCGCTGTGGAGATTCACGCGGAAGTCAGGCTAGCGGTCGGGTGGGGCTTGGAAGGGAATGTGGACGATGGCTTCGAGTTCGATGGGGACGCCTTGCTTGGTGGCGGGGCGAAATTTCCACTGGCTCAGTGCGTTCATGGCGTTGGCGTCGAGCTGGTCGTCGATGCCGCGAACGAGCTGAATGCTGTCGACGGAGCCGTCACGGCGAATCACGGCGTAGAGGACGACTTCGCCTTCGACGTGCTCGTTGATCAGCGTGGGCGGATACTTCGGGTCGACCTTCCGCAGAGGGCCGGGAGCGGAAACTTCGGACGGCGTTGCGCCAGGGCCTCCAGGGTCGGGAACTTCGGAGCCGGTGCGCAGTTCGGAGAAATTGAGAATCCAGCTTCCGGTGGCGCTGTTCAAGTTGGGCATGTTGACGAGCATCTTGTAGATTTTTTTCGAGGCAAAGACTTGCTCGGGCTGCGCGCCTGCAGGAAGCGACGCGAAATTGGGCGGGCCAGTTCGCTCGGGAGCGTCATCGGACTTCGTGTGCGGATCGGGCCTGGTGATAAGGGCGCGCGGGGCAGGCGCGCTGACCTTTGGTGAGCCTCCGAGGCTAGAGGTCGTTTTGTTAGACGACGGATTCCCCCCACTGATACTCACGTCGATGCCATTTTTCGCGCCGCCATTGCCAGTTGCGCTTCCGCCATTGCTCGTTGGACCGCCGGCTGCGCCTCCATTTGCGCCGGGGGTTCCATTTGGAGAGCCGCCGGGAACACCGGGTTGCTTGCCTTCCGGTGAAATGGAAACACGCGCGGCGAGATTCCCTTGTGGCGGAACAACAGGTGCAGGCGGAGCGGGTGACGCGGACAGTGCGATAAAAGTTGTGGCGTTGCCATTCGCGACGCCGGATTGCGCCGAGCTTACTTCCGGCGCAGGTTCGACTTCGCCAGCCTGCGCGCGCGGCGCGACGCGCGGAGCCCCACCTGCATTCAGTTCCAACTTAGGTCGCGCGGGGGCGGCGTGCGGCAACATGGCCGGCGCAATGTCCGCGAGTTTTTGATCCAGCGTTGGGAGGTCGGGAGCGGGATCCGTGGTCAGCTTCACTTTGCGAACCTCGCGCGGGCGCAGCTTGGAAAGTGTTTCCTGGCTGATCTGCAGTCGCGGACGCGCCGGTGCCGTCATTTGCTGGAATTGCACGACGTTGGGAAGGTTTGGAAGAATCTTCGGCGGCTCGAGAGGCGCGGCGGAATTGATCAACGTCTGGCGCGGATGGTTTGGATGGACGGGATCGGTGATGATGCGCTGCCGCGGATGAAAAGCGTCGGCGCCTTCGGGCGGGAGGGGCCTATCAGGCTCGCCGCGCGGCGTGGGCTTGGCTTTAGGAGCTTTCATTTCGACCAAGGGAAAATCGGTGATGGGGCCGGACCATGTGAGCTCGGTGTTATCGAATTCGTGAAAGTGAGTCGGTGCCGCGGGGAGGCGCGGGGACGGCATGACGAGAAAAACGACATGCCACAACGCTGCGGCGAGGATCGCGCGGCGGGGGACCTTGCGCTCGACCCAGCACTCTTTGAAGAAGCTGCCATCCAGAAAATTCTTTGGAACACGCGTCCAGGTCAGGACGGCAGCGATGCTGCTGAAGATGCCCTGATGGAAAGAGCCCCAGGCGACGTCTAGTTTGGGACCTTCACCTGTTTCAAGGCGAACCGTGGTGGCGGCAGGTTTGGTGGCCTGGCCCAGGAGGTTGAGTGCGTTGCTGGCGTGATTTAGAGACATTTCCGTTTTGTCGTTCGTACGCTGCGCGGCCGCGTTGTGCAGTAAATCGGACGCCACAAGAAAACAGAGTCAACGAACGGGTCTAAAGACCCGCCCCTACAAAGAGAGATGCACGAGCACCTCAGAATAGATGAAACTCGGCGTGCGGGGGGTCACTCGGCCGAGTTATTTTAGCCACCCACGAGGAGACAGGCTGAAAGCCTGGCCCACCATAGCCCGACTCAAGCCCGGCCTTACAGAGGCGGGCGGCGATAAAAGCTCAGGGCCGCATCGCCTTGTTTCAGAACGCGAAACCTCCACAGCGCGCCCACTTCTTCAGGCAAGTCGAAGTTGCGGCGATGCTCGGCGATGACGTTGCCGTCGAGAGCGAGAAGTTCCGTGGAACCAAGAAATTCTAGCACGCAAGAGTAGTCTTCGGCAGCAGCGTAGGGCGGATCTAGAAAAATATAATCGTAACCGGGAGCAGACGGCTGCCTTCGAGAAGCCAATTGGGCAAGGCCGCGAAGCGCGTCGACTGCAAGAACCGTCGCGCCCTTGTTGATGCCGAGCGATTCGAGATTGCGCCGAATCAAGGCGACGGCAGGCGCATGATTCTCAATAAAGACGACTTCGGAGACGCCGCGGCTGAGCGCTTCAATGCCGATAGCGCCGGTTCCGGCGAACAGATCCACGAAGCGCGACCCCGCGATGTTCGGCGCCAGCACATTGAAAAGAGTTTCTCGCAATCGGTCGCTGGTAGGGCGCACCGCGAGGCCCTTAAGACTTTTAAGGATGCGGCTGCGGTAAGTTCCAGCGATCACGCGCATGAGTGCAGTTATTAGTTGTCAGTTTTTAGTTTTTAGTCAAGGAACAAACGAGGATTCGGGGCGGTGTTGTCTGCGTAAGATGTACAGGCAAGGTACTGCCTTTCACTCTCTTGCTAATTGGTCGATTCAGGGAAGTCCAAAGGAACCTTCGCCTTCGATTCCCCGGCTGATTGCGCCTTGCGGATTAACTCGTGCGTATCAACCTCGTAGCGTTCTCCAAGCCGATGAGTAACATTCAAAACGTACCTACAAAGTGCGCTGGCACAACAGCTGAGCATCTCGTGAGATATAGTCACGTGATCGTTCACTTTCAACTGCAACCACGGACAT
>Ga0207665_10000212_pt1 | contig 39344 bp, 33 predicted proteins | sample LARL112metaG_FD_184351 | JGI IMG/M metagenome (GOLD analysis project Ga0207665, IMG submission 184351) | Corn, switchgrass and miscanthus rhizosphere microbial communities from Kellogg Biological Station, Michigan, USA - LAR L11-2 metaG... | ecosystem: Host-associated > Plants > Roots >... | reverse complement strand
AGCCGGTCAGCGAGTTCATCACCTCGCTTGACCCCGCCTTCCGTGCGGAGGAGCTGAGCTACGCGGTCTCGCTCATCGCGCGCAACGTCGAGCTGACCGCGGCCGCCGAGCGACGGAGCTGGCGAGAGAGGTGGCTTGGCCGCCAGCCCGAGGGTGTGCCGGGGACGCTGTCGGCGGCGCGGGAACGGATGACCTCCTACCTCGATCCGCATTCGGTCTGGTTGCACAACAGCTTGCGTGGTGCCGCCGGGCTGGGGCTGGCGGTGCTCGCCGCAAGGCTGACCGGGGTCCAGCACTCGTTCTGGGTGGTCCTCGGCGCGCTGTCGGTACTGCGCTCGAATGCGCTGAACACCGGGCAGGAGGCCGTTCGCGCCTTGCTCGGCACGGTAGCGGGTTTCATCGTCGGCGCGGCCCTGCTCGTGGGGATCGGCACGAACACCACGCTGCTGTGGTTCCTGCTGCCGCTGGCGGTATTTCTCGCCGGGGTCGCTCCATCGGTCATCTCGTTCGCTGGGGGGCAGGCGGCGTTCACGCTCACACTGGTGATCCTGTTCAACATCATCCAGCCGACCGGGTGGCGCGTCGGCCTGGTGCGGATCGAAGACGTTGCCATCGGGGTTGGCGTCAGCCTGGTCGTGGGTGTCCTCTTCTGGCCGCGGGGCGCGGCGCCCGCGCTCCGCCGGGCGCTGGCGGAGGCGTACGCCGACGGGGCGAGCTACCTCGCCAGCACGGTGCGATACGGGATGTCACGCGGCGACCCGAGCACGCCCGCACCCCCCGCCCTGGCCGGCGACGCTGCCAGGGCCGCTGCGGCATCGCGCCGGCTCGATGACGCGTTCCGCACATACCTGGCCGAGCGCGGTGCGAAACGGCTCCCGCTTGCCGATATGGCCGGGCTGGTCACCGGGGTCGTCGGACTGCGTCTGGAGGCCGACGCGGTACTGGACCTCTGGCGAGGCGACGGCCAGGCGGGCGGCGATGTGGCCGCCGCACGCCGTGAGATTCTGGGTACGGCTGACCGCGTCACGGACTGGTACGACGGTCTCGCGAGCACCATGATCACCGGCGGTGAGCTCCCCCAGCCGCTCGCTCAAGACAAGGCCGCCGACGGCCGCCTGGTCCGGGCCGTGCGCCGCGACCTACTCGGTGACGACGGCAGAGCCAGCGCCACCGCGGTCCGGACGATCTGGACCGGCGATCATCTTGACGTCGTCCGCCGCCTGCAGGCAGCCATCATCTCACCGGCGCACGCCACCGCCGGGCAGCCGACGGGCGGCCGCATGATCCCGCCGCTTCCCAGGCGATTCCTGGCGCTACTCCGGTAATCCGGGCTCGCCGCGGCGACCGATCGTCGCCGTGCCTACGCGCGGATGATCGATGTCATGAGCGTGGACCTCGCGGCGCCGACGGCGCTGGATCCGTTCGCTCGGCGAACCGGTCACTGTTCGCGCGCAACGCGCTGGACCAGATCCTTCCAGCCTCGGCCGAGGCGTTCGGAGACTTGCGGACGGGTTTGGGTAAGGATGGCGGATGACAGGTAGAGCAGTAGCGGGCCGTCCAGGGCCGCGGTGAGCTGGGTGGCCAGGACGTCCAGGTCGGCAGGGCCGAGGTGCATCTCGCCGAGCAGGAACCGGATGTGTTCCCGCGACATGGGCGTCTGCGATCCGGCTGGCACCTGTTGTCTGCCGTCCAGCGTGGCACGCGCGATGTCGCGGTGGCTGATCAGGAAGTCGATCCTGGCGCGGCCGTAGGCGATCAGGCGGTCCAGCGGCGGGGCGCCAGGGCCCAGCGGCGGAGGCCCGGACAGAACGTGCTCCTGGAAGTTGCGCTCGTCGTCGTCCAGTAGCGCCTGGAAGATCCCCGCCCGGGTGCCGAACCGGCGGAACACCGTTCCCTTGCCCAGGCCGGCCCGTTCGGCCAGCCCGTCCATGGTGAGCTTGTCCGTCCCCTGCTCGTCCAGGATCTTGCGTGCCGTGGCCAGCAGGAGCCGCCGGTTGCGCGCGGCGTCGGCGCGCTCGGCGGGCGGCGATCCCCAGGTCACCGGCTGGTTCATGAGCCCCACCATACGGCCGGAATATAACCGGGGTAAAGTCCGCTTACTTCCCCAGTGCCGACCTGTCGCCAAGGAGGAACCAGCCATGAGCTCGACCACCACGCCCGACCGCTTCACCACGCTGCCCGACGAGCAGACTCTCGCATCGACCGCCACCGCTCTGGAAGAGCACGGATTCAGCGTTGAAATCGTCAGTAACCTCGACGCCGCGCGCGAGGCTGTTCTTGCTCGCATTCCGCAGGGCTCCTCGGTGATGACCAACACGTCGGTGACGCTGGCCGAGACCGGTATCGCGGATGCGATCAACGATGGCGGACCGTATGAGTCGGCGCGCAACGCCATGTTCGCGCTCGACTTCACCACCCAGGCGCAGAAGATGAAGGCGATCGGCGGCCAGCCCGATTACGCCCTCGGCAGTGTCCATGCGGTCACCCGCGACGGGACTCTGGTCATCGCGTCGGCGTCGGGCAGCCAGCTCGCTTCCTACGCCTGGGGCGCGGCCAATGTCATCTTCGTGGCCGGCGCGCAGAAGCTCGTCCCCACCCTCCAGGCAGCGCACGAGCGGATCTACCAGCACAGCCTGGTACTCGAAGACGCACGCGCGATCGCCGCCTACGGGCAGCACAGCTCGGTCGGGAAGATCCTCGAGATCCACCAGGAGCTGCCCGGCCGCATCCACATCGTCCTCGTCCGCGAGGTGGTCGGGTTCTGATGAACGAAGCAGGCAGGCTGGCGGTGCTGGGGCGCGGGCCACGCCCGGCTGGTCATCGCCCAGCGGCCCGTCAAGGCCGGTTACCCGGTACCCATCGCCACATGCGAGCGCGGGGTGGGAACGCACCCGGGTCCTTGCTGGGGTCGCCGCGGCCGGGTCCTTGCTGGGGTTGCCGCGGCCGGGCTGTCATCTCGTCGTGCCTGGCTGTCTGCCTGCGGAGTGCGCCCCGGTCCTGTGCGCGGATTGGGTTTCGGCGCCGAGGAATGCCTCGACCACGGGCGCCAGGTCTCCGGCCCGGGTGACCAGGTCAAGGTGGCCGCCGTGGTAGATGCTCAGCTCGCTTCGCGGTATCAGCCGGTGCAAGATCCGCGCATTGAGCAGCGGGATGATGGGGTCGTCGTCGCCGGCCAGGATCAGGGTGGGCTGGCGCACCATCGGCAGCAGCGGCAGGCTCGTCCAGCCGGCAGTCGCCAGAAGCTGGTAGTGGTAGCCCCTGGTCGTTACGGGGCGTGTCGTGGCGTGCAGCAACTCCCGGGCAAGCTGATGATCGTCGCGCACGCTGCCGCCATAAAGCTCACCGGCGATGCCGGGCGCATAACCGTGACCGCGGTGGCGTCGCGGCGTGAGCATGCGCAGCAGCGCGCGCGGGTGGCCGGGAACCATCAGCGCCCCTGGCGAGGTAGCCACCAGTACCAGCCGGCGCACCCGCGGTGGGCATCGGATGGCGAATTGCTGCGCCAGGCCGCCGCCCCAGGACATGCCCAAGACATCGGCCTGCTGATGGCCGAGCTGGTCGAGCAGGCCGCTCAGCAGCGGCGTCAGCGTCCACAGATGGTAGGGAACCACCGGCGCGGGAGATCCGCCGATACCCGGCAGGTCGAACCGGATGACCTCGCGCCGCGGGTCGAGTGCGTCAACGAACGGCTGCAGCAGCTCAAGGCTGGCGCCGATGCCGTTGCACAGCAGCAGCGGAGGCCACTGCGGGCTCCCGCCCCGCACCGCCACCCGCAGGGACCGGCCCCGGGCGGTCACAGTCCGCATCTGGCCGCCCGCGGCGCTGTGCTGCGGCCGACCGTTGGCCTGGGCGGGCAGACCGCCCGGCCGCCCGCTATTGCGTGTTCCCTCCGGCGGGGTGAGTCCGTGGTCATGGAAACATGTTCCCCGTGCGGCACGCCGCGGCGCCAGCCCCGCCGCGGCTTGGACGGCCGGGATGACGGTACCGCGTGGTCAGCGTGAATCGGCCGCCCGGACCCCGTCGCCGGCGACCACGCTGTCGATCAGCGGCGGACTGGCCGCTGGCGCGGCGCTGGCCGCCTGTGCCGGGTTCCGGAGCTCTGCTAGCCGGCGCCGGGATGGCAGCAGCAGGACCGCCACCAGCGCGCCGATCCCGAACAGCGCCGCGGATACGGTGAAGGCCGCGGTGTAGCCGTGCACCGCGGCCGTGACCGGGGCCAACGGTCCGGCGTGGTGCACGGCGAGGTAGCTAGTGGTCGCGGTGAGCGCCACCGTGCTCAAGGCCGCGGTGCCGATCGAGCCGCCCACCTGCTGCATGGTGTTGACCAGTGCCGAGGCCACGCCCGAGTCCTGCCGGGAAACCCCGGCGGTGGCGGTGTTGATGGCGGGCGAGAAGATCATGCCGAAGCCCAAGCCCATGGCTACCAGCGCCGGCACGATGCCGACTGCGTAGCTTGAGGTCACGGTGAGCTGGGTCAGGTAGGCCATCGCGCCGCCGCCGAGCAGCATGCCGGTCACGATGAGGGCCCGCGGCCCGACCCGGGGCAGCAGCACGATGCTGGAGGTGTTGGAGGCGAGCAGGATGCAGGCGATCATCGGCAGGAAGGCCAGCCCGCTGGTCACCGGGCTGTAGCCCTTGACCTGCTGGAGGTAGTAGGTGAGGAACAGGAAGACGCCGAAGACCGCGATCCCGGTGAGCCCGACCGAGATGTAGGAGCCGCCCCTGGCCCGGTCCAGGATCACCCGCAGCGGCAGCAGCGGGTGACTGACCCGGCGCTCGGCGAGCGCGAACATGACCAGCAGGATCACCCCGGCGGTAAGCGAGCCGATGGTCAGGGCGGCGGTCCAGCCGGCCAGTTCGGCGCGGGAGAACCCGAAGACGATGAGGAACAGCCCGGCCGAGGCAAGCACGGTTCCGGCCCAGTCCATCCGCGGACGGCTGTCCGGCCGGTTGGTCCGCATGTAGGCCAGGGCGCCGGCTATGGCGACCGCGGCGAAGAACAGGTTGACGTACAGGCACCAGCGCCAGGAGAAGTACTGGGTGAGGACGCCACCGAGGATGAGGCCCACGGCCCCTCCGCCGGCCGCGACGGACCCGAAGACGCCGAATGCCCGGCCGCGCTCGCGCGGGTCGTGGAAGGTGCTGACCAGGGTGCCCAGGGCGGCAGGCGCGAGAATGGCGCCGAACGCGCCCTGCAGGGTCCGGGCGGTCACGAGCATGCCGAACGACGTGGCGGCGCCGCCGAGTGCCGATGAGATGGCGAACCCGGCCAGGCCGGTGATGAAAACCCGCTTGCGGCTGAACATGTCGCCGAGCCGGCCGCCGAGCAGCAGCAGGCTGCCGAACGCCAGGGCGTAGGCGGTTACCACCCACTGCCGGTCGCTGTTCGGGAAGCCCAGGGCGTGCTGAGCCGATGGCAGGGCGATGTTCACCACGGTGGCGTCCAGCACCACCATGAGCTGGGCCACGGCCACGATGACCAGTATCAGCCAGCGATGATCGTTTTCCGCGGAACGCCGGCGGCCAGCGACTGGTGCAACCGATGACATGGCGAGCTATACCCCCAGGGGAGAAACGTGACTGGTGCGGGTCGTGATGGCCGGACGGGAACCGGCGGTCATGCCGGGATCGCCGACGCGGCGGTCAGCCGCTGCGCCGCCTCGTCCAGGCTGTCGAGCACCCGGAGCAGGGCCGCCAGGTCCGCCTCGTTCAGCGCACCGAAGATATCGGTGAGCAATCGCAGCCGGGTGGCGTTCGCCACGTCCAGGCCGGCCTGACCGGCGTCGGTGATGGCCACCAGCTTGGCGCGGCGATCTATGGGGTCCGGCCGGCGCTCGGCCATGCCGAGGCGCTCCAGCCCGTCGACGATGTCGGTGATGGAATGCGGGGACAGCCCGAAATCGGCCGCCAGCACGCTCTGCCGGACCGGCCCACGCTCGCGCAGGCGCAGCAGCACCTTGGTCCGGGCCAGCGACAGGCCGCACCCGCTCATCTCGTCATTGACGGCCCGGAACATCCGGTGATGGACCTCGAGATACCGGTCACCCACCTGATCAGGCGTGATCATCGCTGCCTTCCTGCCACATACTGACGCGGGCCCGCTTCACGCTGCCGGGGCCACGCTGATGACTGTCATAATGAGGTTCCTCACGAATTTATTCCTCCGCCGCGGTGATTTCGATTTCGGGCAGCAGGACCAGGCCCCCGCAGACGCATGCACGCCAGTGACTGTCGGCTCGGTTATCTTGAAGACACACCGAACGAACATTCGATAGGTAGCCCGAATCTTCAGCCTGGTGCGCGCACCTTAGAGCTCGCTGAGCGCCCGTCTGTAGGTCAGCAATCCGCGTTCTACCTCGGCGAGGACCACTCGCACCTTGTCATCGCCCTGCTCCGCAAGCGCTGCGGCCAGGTGTTGTCCGAGCCGGTCGAGATCCTCGCCGACGACACGGCGTACGTCCTCGTCGCTCGCGGCTCCATGCCAGGAGTGCGGCGGCGTCCGGCCAGCCGGGGTCGACATGTTCGCCAGCGGCGACACGCCGAGTGCCTGGTCCTGGTCTGCGAGCAACCGGGCCCACGTTCTCAGATCGTCGAAGAGCCGGTCGAGTACCGCGTGCAGGGCGTGCGTCTCGGGAACCCTTCGGTGAGCCTGCCTCACGTCCAGGACCGCATCGATGACTTCGCTGAGCACCTGGTTGAGGGCGGCCACCGGATCGTCACGCCGGGGCTGGCTCACGCCAGCGCCGAAGCGGGCCGGCGGCCTGCGCAGGCGCCAGGCCGAGCCACTGGATCACGCCATCCCACGCCGCGGGACCTTCCTGTCTGCGACATCGGGCTCCTCTCGCCCGGCCAGTCTCGATGAAACCGCTCGGCGAACCAACGAGGTACTGATACACAAAGCGTACCGAGACGAACCCTGCCTCGGCGGCGATCGCGGCCGCCTCACACCATGGCCGGCACGTCACTCGTCGGCGTTGGATGCCAGGCTCTCGGTGAGCGGGATCACGTCGATCACCTGCTCCATCGTCTTATCTGCGACCTCGCCCCATTTCTCGTACGGATCGCCCTTCGCATGATCTTCGAAGGCCGCCCGGTCCTTGTAGGCCTCATAGAGATACACCACGCCGGGTTCGGCCTCCCACACATCGAATCGCCACGTCCCGGGCTCACTCGCCTTGGCCACCTCGGTGTCCCAGCGCAAGTACTCAAGCAACTCCGATCGCTTCCCGGGTTTGACCACGATCCTCGTGAGCATTCCGTACATAAGACCCCTCCAGGCTCCACCGGGTGTGCTCACCCCACTCACGATTGTCGCCCCTGACCAGGTGACCTGCCGTCACCGGTCCCGACGATTCACCACCGAGATCACCGGGACCATGTGCTGCCAGGTCACCCCTGTCACGGGCGAGGCGGGACGTGGCTGGGCACCGGCCCTGACCCAGGTCAGCCCGTATTCAGGATGGGAACTGCTCGAACGTGCCCGGCTACGACGCTTCAGGCCGGCCAAGAGGCGTTCTAAGGACTCAGGCCAGGGCATATGGGAGTAAGCGGCCCGGATCGCAGACCAGGGTTCCGGCCGGGGTCTTCACCGGGCGACCACGCTGCAGGCGGCCAACTTGGATGACAGGACCAAACTGCGCGGTAGTGGCGCGTGCCACTTTTGACCGCTGGGAGGACCAAGATGGCGAGGGGCGATAAAGAACATCGCGTGGTCATCGAGGTCGAGGGCTCGCACGTGGTCATGATCTCTCAGCCGCAGGCGGTGACCGACCACATCCTGAAGGCGGCACAGGCCATCGCCGGCTCACCGGTAGACGGCCAAAAACGCGCTATCCGAGACGAGCGAGACGGGAATGGCAACGATGAAACCGGCCGCCAGTACCTCGTTTGGCCCCCTCAAGCAGGTCGATGCCGGTCGCCTGAATGTCGGCTATGCCGAAGCCGGCCCGGCCGGGCGCGCCGTCATCTTGCTGCATGGCTGGCCTTACGACATTCACAGCTATGCCGATGTCACGCCGGCGCTGGCTTCGGTGGGCTACCGGGTCATCGTCCCGTTCGTCTGCGGTTATGGGACCACCCGCTTTCTTTCCGACGGCACGCCCCGTAACGGCCAGCAAGCCGCGCTGGCCGCCGATGTCATCGCTGCGGTCCGGCCCGAGCGCTGCAAGGCTCTGGTCTCGGTCAGCGGGTACCTGATCGGCAGCCAGGCCGCCAGCAAGGCGCCGCTGCCGCCGCGGGCCGAGCTTGCCTGGTGGTACCAGTGGTACTTCGCCACCGACCGCGGCCAGGCAGGCTACGGCAAGTACCGGCGCGAATTCAGCAAGCTCATCTGGCAGCTCGCCTCACCGAAGTGGGCCTTCGACGACGCGACGTTCGCGCGCAGCGCGGCCGCCTTCGACAACCCCGATCACCTCGCGATCGTGATCCACAATTACCGCTGGCGGATCGGCCTGGCCGCGGGCGAGCCGCAATACGGCGACCTGGAACGGCAGCTCGCCGAGTTCCCGGCGATCGCCGTGCCCACCATCACCCTCGAGGGCGACGCCAACGGCGCGCCGCACCCCGAGCCCAGCGCCTACGCCGGCAAATTGTCGGGCAAGTACGAGCACCGGACGATCACAGGCGGCGTCGGGCATAACCTGCCCCAGGAAGCCCCGCAGGCCTTCGCCCAGGCGATCGTCGACCTCGACGACTTCTAACTACTGAAGACTTCGCCGCCAGCGCCCTGCGGCGCGTCCCAACCAAGGGGAAGGCAAGGCTATGAGGATCGACGGATCGGTCGCCCGGCAGGCCTTCTACGCCGTCGAAGCCGGCCAGGTCGAGGTGCTCGCCGACGAGCGGACCCGGTTCGTCAAGGCATCGCTGTCACGTGATCATGAGCTGATCTACCCGCCCGTCCTGAAGTTCTGGGACGACGCGGTCAAGAGCGGCAATTAGGATGCCGCTCAGTGCATAAGACGCGCCGGTCATAACGGGCCAAACGGATAGACACGCAGGAGCGCAACGCCCTCCCATGGTGGTTCCGCCAGTCAGCGAACGGGCGTGGCAGCTGCCCGCTTGGTCATGGAGCCGAGCTTGCGGGTTGCGCCGGTCTGCTTGCCGGTCAGCCTGGCCTCGTCCGGCCACCGGGCGTCATAGGCCCAGCCGAGCTTCTCGGCCAGCCAGATCATTCGCGCGGCGATGTCGATCTGGCCCTTGAGCACGCCGTGGCGCGCGCAGGTCGGGTCGGCATGGTGCAGGTTGTGCCAGGACTCGCCGAAGGACAGGATCGCGAGCCAGGAGACGTTCCTGGATTTGTCGCGCACCTTGAATTCTTCCTTGCCGAACGTGTGGCAGATCGAGTTGATCGACCAGGTGATGTGATGCAGGAACGCGATCCGCACCAGGGTCGCCCAGAAAAACGCAGTCACCGCGCCCTGCCACGACATGGACCACAGTCCGCCGATGAGCGCGGGCGCGAGCAGGGAGACGGCGACCAGCCCGGGGAACCACCGGGAGATCCGCACGACGTCAGAGTCCGCGAGCCAGTCCGGGCAAAACTTCTCCTCCGAGGTAACGTCCCCGTCGAACAGCCAGCCGACATGCGCGAAGACGAGGCCTTTGCTCAGCGCCTTCCAGTCATTACCGAACCGCCATGGCGAGTGCGGGTCGCCCTCCTTGTCGCTGTACTTGTGGTGCCTGCGGTGATCGGCGACCCAGGTGATGACCGGCCCCTCGATGGCCAGGCTCCCGGCGACCGCCAGCGCGATCTTGAACCCGCGTACCGCCTTGAATGACCCGTGAGTGAAGTAGCGGTGCAGGCCCATGCTGACCCCGAGCCCGCAGATGATGTAGAAGGCAATCGCGATGATGACGTCATGCCAGCCGAGGCCCCAGCCCCACGCCAGCGGCACCGCGGCGATCAGGGCGAGCAAGGGAACGGCCACGAACAGACCCACCAGGAAGCGCTCAAAGGCAGGGCGCGGCTCCGGCTCGATCTCCGGCCGGGGCACCTCAAGAGAGGGGGGCGCAGCGGTACGCGTCGCCGTGGCATCAGCAGTTGTCGTCATGGGATCCTCATTTGCCGGTGGCCGTGATGCAGATGGACGAGTGCCCCGCATACGCCGTGGTCCGGAGCCCATGCAAGATACGCTTACGTATCCGTAGCTTACCCCACCGTAGGTTGCGGGGTGCCCGCTCACGACGACCCGTTCAGGCCCTGGACGTGCGGGCGTAACACTGATCTCGAACGGAACCGCGTGTACATCTCGCGTAGACTCGAAGACACCCACTCCGAGTCACCAGGGGCCCGCCCGGAGGTACGCACGAGGACCAGGGCCTGCGACTCGCAGGGACTCGCGTGATCGTACTCAGCTCATGCGGTCGGCGGCGGGCGGTACCGCAGGGGAGAGATCATGACCGCGATCAAGGCAGTGAGCACCGCGCCTCGCCAGCGCGCCTCAGCGCAGAATGGCCTTCCTGAGCACGTGCCGTATGTGTACGGCCAGCAGACTCGCCGCAACACCTATGCCGCGCGCATAGCCCGGCGGAATGTCCAGGGATGGTGGGAGCCGCCGGCCGCTTTGCCCGGGCCGAAGGTCACTCGGCCGCAGGCTCCGGCAGGAACTGCTGCGCAGGCTAACCTCGTCCGCTCGGGCAACGGCTGGGCGGAGATTCTCACGATTGCGCACGGGGAGTTGCACCGGGCTGACCTGGAGCGACGTCGGTCTGGGCGAGCGCGGTAACGTCTCCTCAGAACGAGGCACCCCGCGATGAGCGGGTCGGGCCAGGTAGCCGAAGGGGACCTCTGCGGCGGGCCTGCTCGGACCGCTGGGCCGCGATCAGCCGACCGAGCAGCGCAGCCGGCCCGGCCTTTCGCCGAGGGTGAAGCGCTACGGCAGACGGGGTCGCGACGCGGGTCATGAGGCTGCCGGGCGCGGTTCGCCTTCTGGCGGATCTGCGCTGGGTGCAGCACGGGTGGTCCTGCTCCCCGGGGCATCGGTTCGGCCAGCATCGACAGTGCCGCCCTTCACCCTGGCGCGCGGGTCGCCGCGCCGCCGGTCAGCTGCCTCGAGATCCGCTGGCCCAGTGGTGCCGCCGCCATCGCCCAGCAGGACGGTCAGGATTTCGCCGATGGCGGGTTCCCGCGTCCAGGGTTCGGGCAGTGGCAGGTGGGGTTGGATCTGGTAACGGTTGCGGCGCCCGTCTCTTTGCTTGACGACGTAGCCTGCCGCGGTCAGGTCGGTGATGATGCCGTGGACGCTGCGCTCGGTGATGTCGAGCCTGGCGGCGATGTCGCGCAGCCGCAGCCCGGGGTCGTTGGCGATGCACACCAGCACCCGGGCATGGTTGGTCAGGAAACTCCAGGCCGGCACCCTGGCACTGTATCAGTCTGCGGTTAAATCATTTCCGGAAAATCATTGCCTGTTTCCGGTTGCAAGCGTAGCTACCCCAGCACCTAAATGACTGCCTACTTCCTAACCGGTGCCCTCCCGGCGAAGGGAACCGTATGCCACCAGAACCTGCCGCCGTTCTCGCCCGCCGCCGGGTGACACAGCCTGCGCCGCGGCCGCCTACCACGACGTCAGCGCCTATTGGGGTTTACCGGGTCTGGATCACGATCTTGTCTCGGGTGGGCCGGCGCGGGGGAAGGCCCGGGCTCCGTGCCGGGTTCGGCGCGCGGGCTACGTTCGCGCTGGTGATAACCGGCGGTCATGCCGCCGTCGACCAGCAGCGTCGTCCCGGTGATGAAGTCCGCCTCGTCGCTGGCGTAGAAAACCGCCGCGGCGGCAACGTCGCGGGGCTGGCCGATCCTGCCTGCCGGCGGGACAGGCCAGTCTCCCCCCTCGGTGCGGTCATGCTCCCCCACGGGGGCCATGTGCCGCATCCCCGGCCAGGTGTCCCCCGGGCAGAGCACATTCGACCGCACGCCCTCCGGGCCCGCGTCCAGCGCGAGCATCTTGCCGAGCATCACCACTGCCGCCTTCGACACCGAGTACAGCCCAATGGACTGCTCGCCCCAGATGCCCGCATCGGATGCGATGTGGATCATGCAACCGCAACCGCGGGCCAGATGTGGATGCGCGGCCTGCGCGTACAGCAAATAGCCCCGCACGTTAACGTTCATCACCTGGTCGTAGTCAGCCAGGGGCGTATCAAGCAGCCTCGCCTCAGTTCCGATCCCGGCGTTGTTGACCAGCACGTCCAGGCCCCCGAGCCGCCCGGCCGCCCAGTCAACCGAGCGGGCCACCGCTTCAGGATCGCCAGCGTCAGCTGCCACGAACCCGGCCTGCCCGGACCCGCGCAGCGCTGCCTGCGCGCGACGGCCCAGCTCGTGGTCCCGTCCTGTTATCACCACGGTCGCGCCCTCGCGCAAGAACCTGTCCGCGATCGCATAGCCGATGCAGCTCGTACCGCCGGTGACTAGCGCGCGCTTGCCCTCTAGCCGTCCCATGCCACCGCAGTCTGCCCGACAGACTCACCGATTACCGGCCTCAGCCATCAATCCAGCAAGATCGCCCCGACAAGATTGGGCGGGGAAGGCCTCGGCCGACCGGGCAATACGCCCCGGCCGGCACGCCGAATACCGGATGTGGAAGCTCAGCTGACTGTTTCTTTCTGGCCCGGATGCCGTGGCCGGGTGGTCGCGGTCGGCAGGTTCCGCGGGTTGCGGCCGCGGGCGGTTCGCGGCCGGTGATACCGCACTACCCAATCCGGAATGCAGGAGGAGACATGCGCTTTCTGACCCGTACAAGGCTGGGTCTAGCCTTGGTCACCCTCGCGACAGCGGCCGCTGCGGTCGCGGCGGTCCCAGCCGCAGGGGCCGCCGCCGCGGTCCAGGCGTCACCAGTGGTGGGGCACGTTTACGTCAATGACAACACCGCCGGAACCAACACGATCGGGGCGTTCGACCGGCACGCGGACGGGACCTTAACCCCTGAGGCCGGTTCTCCGTTCACCGCCGGCGGCGCCGGCACCGGCGCCGGGCTTGCCTCCCAGGGCGCGCTCCAGATCTCGGCCAACGGCCGGTTCCTGATCGCCGTCGACGCCGGCAGTAACCAGATCTCGGTGCTGCGGATCAAGCCCGGCGGCGCGCTCAGCCTGGTACCCGGGGGCGTCGTGTCGTCGCGCGGCACGCTGCCGGTCAGCGTCACCGTCCACAGCGACCTGGTGTACGCGGCCAACGCTGGCGGCGGTAGCAGCAACTACACCGGCTTCCGGCTGGGCCGCGGCGGCCGCCTGACCCCGATCGCCGACTCGACCGTGGCGCTGCCCGGCGCAGCCCAGCCCGGCGACGTGCTGTTCAACGGCACCGGGAGCAAGCTCGTCGGTACCCGGGTCGGAACCTCCCAGATCGACAGCTTCACGGTCGGTCCCCGGGGACGCCTGACCGCCGCCCCCGGATCCCCGTTCCTGGCCCAAGGCCTGGGTCCTTTCGGCAGCGAGTTCCGCCCGACGGCTCCGAACCAGCTGTTCGTGTCCAACGCGCATAACAGCGGGACCGGCACCATCTCGGCCTTCCGCGACCCCCCGGACGGGAGCCTGTCGCCGATCGGCGCCTCCCCGTTCGCCGATCTGCAGACCGCCCCGTGCTGGGTGGAGATCACCCACGACGGCCAGTTCCTGTTCACGGTCAACACCGGGGCCGGCAGCATCTCCCGCTTCTCCATCGCTCCCGGCGGCAGGCTGCGGCTGCTCGGCAGCACCCCGATCCGCGGCAGCGGCCTTGGCGCGGTCGACGCCCGGCTCAGCCCCGACGGCCGCTACCTGTACATGGACGAGAGCGCGACCGGCGCCGTCGCCTCGCTCGCCGTCCACGGCGGCAACCTCACCGAACTGGCCAGCTCACCCACCGCCCTGCCCGCAGGCGCCGCACCCGCAGGCCTCGTCGTCACCTAACCCCATTCCGGTCACCTGACCCATCTCGAGCCACGCCGGAGCCGGGGACGCCACCCCGGCTCCGGACAGCTCCTCGCTCGCCCTGCCGGCCTGACTTTCAGTGGACAGCGCCGGATCGCCGAGAACTCCCGTACACCATTCCCAGGCCCCTGGTTATGCGCTTCGTGGCACGGGTACGGCATTCGTGGGCAACGTCGTCATAGGAGCGAACCTAATGAAGACCTTTGTTATGAAAGAGATCGGGCGTGTGGGATTCATGGACAAGCCGGTCCCGCGGCCTGGTCCCGACGACGCGGTCATCCAGACGACCAGGGCGCTCATCTGCACGTCGGATTCGCACACAGTGGGCGGGGGCATCGGCCCGCGGGAGGACCTGACGCTCGGTCATGAGGCGGTTGGCGTCGTTCATGATGTTGGGAGCGAGGTCAGGAACTTCCAGCCCGGCGACCGTGTGGTCGTCGGCGCCATCACACCGGATTGGGGCGATCCTGCCTCGCAGGCCGGTTACTCGTCGCAATCGGGCGCGCCACTGGGAGGGTGGAAGTTCTCCAACACCAAGGACGGGGTTTTCGCCGAGTATTTCCGCGTAAATGAGGCGGACGCCAATATGGCGAAAATACCCGACGCGGTTCCCGACGCCATGGCCGTCTACTGCTGTGACATGCTGTCCACCGGGTTCATGGGCGCGGAGCACGGCAATATCCCGATTGGCGGGACGGTAGCCGTGCTCGCGCAGGGGCCGGTCGGGCTGATGTCCACGGCCGGGGCCAGGCTACGCGGGGCGGGGCTGATCATCGGGGTCGAGTCGGTTCCCGAGCGGCAGAAGCTCGCGCGGACATACGGCGCGGATGAGATCGTGGATTTCACCGAGGAAGATGTCGTAGACCGCATCCTGGATCTGACCGACGGCCAGGGGGTGGACACCGCGATCGAGGCGCTGGGCGCGGATATGACTTTCCAGGCTGCGGTCAAGGCGACCAAGCCGGGTGGGACGGTGTCCAACACCGGCTACTTCGGCGAAGGGGAATTTGTGCACATTCCCCGGGTTGAGTGGGGCGTCGGGATGGCCGACAAGACGATCGCGACCGGGCTGTGTCCCGGGGGCAGGCTGCGGATGCAGCGACTGCTGCGCGTGCTGGAAAGCGGTCACGTCGATCCGACGCTGATGACTACCCACACGTTCTCCTTCGACGAGATGGAGCGGGCGTTCGAGGTGTCGGACAAGAAGCTGGACAACGTGATCAAAGCGCTGATCACGTTCTGACCGGGTTTCCTGATGCCTGCACCGAGAAGATGGTCAACGGGATGATCGAACGTCTCGCGATCTTCGGGGCAACCGGCGATCTCACCGGCCGGTACCTGCTGCCCGGCCTGGCCGCGCTGCGCGCGGGCGGTTATCTCGGTGATGGGTTCCGGCTCATCGCGGCCGGGCGCGAAGACTGGACCGACGACCGGTTCCGTGAGCACGCGGCGGGCTGGCTCGGCCGAGCGGCGGGAGGTGTGCCCGCCGCTGCCCGCAGCGATGTCGTGACGGCTTCGCGTTACCACCGGCTGGACCTGGCCGACACCGCGAGCGTGGCGGGCTGCGTGGCCGGGGCGGACCCGGTCGCCGTCTACCTGGCACTTCCGCCGTCGATCTTCCCGGCGGCGATCACCGCGGTTCACGAGGCCGGGCTGGCCCCTGGCAGCCGGCTGGTGCTGGAAAAGCCGTTCGGTGAGGACCTGCACAGCGCGGTCGAGCTGAACCGCCTACTGGCGGAGCTCATGGACGAAGGGGAGATCTTCCGGGTCGACCACTTCCTCGCGATGACCACCGTGCAGACCCTGCTGGGCACACGGCTGGCCAACCGGGTGCTCGAGCCGTTGTGGAACAGCTCCCACATCGAGGAGATCGAGATCACCTGGGAGGAGTCGCTGGCCCTGGAAGGGCGGGCGGGGTACTACGACGGGGTCGGGGCACTGAAGGACATGATCCAAAATCACTTGCTGCAGATCCTCTGCCTGGTGGCGATGGATCCGCCGATCACCATGGGCGAACGGGACCTGCGTGACCGCAAGGTGGACGTGCTGCGGTCAATCCGCCCGCTGGACGGCCCCGGGGCCTCGGCCACCCGGCGGGCCCGCTACACCGCGGGCCGGATCGGCGGGCGGGATATCCCCGGGTACGCCGACGAGGCAGGCGTTGACCCGGCGCGGTCCACCGAGACGTTCGCCGAGGTCAAACTGGAACTCGACAGCTGGCGCTGGTCGGGCACGGTCTTCCGGCTCCGCACGGGCAAGGCACTGGCCACCGACCGCAAGGAGGTGGTGGTGCATTTCCGGCCGGTTCCGCATTTGCCGATCGACACGCCGCAAGAGCCACTGCCCAACCGGCTGCGGTTCGGCCTCGAGCCGGAAGACCTCACGTTCGAGCTCACCGGGGTAGGCCCGCACGCAGCGTTCAGCTTGGTGCCGCTGAACTTGCGCGCCCGCCATGAGCCAGCGGAACTGCCCCCGTATGGCCGTCTCGTGCTCGACGTGCTGAACGGGGCGACAGCCCTGTCCATCCGGGCCGACGAGGCCGAGGAGTCATGGCGGGTCGTCACCCCCGTCCTGGACGCCTGGGACAAGAACGCCGTACCGCTGGGGGAGTACCCGGCTGGGTCCAGCGGCCCAGCGAGCGGGCGAGCCGGCGGGTAGCGGCGTGCGGCTCAAGCCAGCGAGCCGGCGCTGCGGCGCTCGTCGTCACGGATCAGGTGCATCACCGCGTTGATGAGCGACAAGTGGGAGAACGCCTGCCGCTGGGCGCGACCAGGGCGGACACCTCGCAATCGGACAGGAACCCGTAATCGGCGATCGGTGGGAACGGGCTTCCCCCCACCGTTGGGTGAGACGTCCCGGACGGCACGCCCCCGGCCTACCCCGGGCCGAAGCCAATCAACCGTGCCCGCCTGCCGGGTCCGCTGGTCCTGCTCCTGTGCGGCTTGTGCCGCCAGCCAGGCCGCCGCGCCGGATCCATGGCCGCACGCCGGTGATGGGACGCCCGCAAAGAGGCGATCAGATGCCGCCATCCAGGGGTGAGCAGGTCGGCGTCGGCGCCGGTGAACCCGAGGGCGTGCGCCCGCTGGGACGATAGGCACAGGGCGAGCTTCGCGCGGTCGTACGGCGGGATCTGACCCGTGCCGTAGCGCGCCGGGGCGGGCAGGTTCTGCGCGGCCCACCAGGCAAGTACGCACCGGTACGGGTCGGCCATATCCAGCGCGGCGAGGCAAGCCGGCAGCAAGGCGCCTTCCCGCCACCAGCCAGGGTCGAGTTCGCCCAGGAACCGGCCCCCGGCCGCGATGCGGTCACCGCCGTAGAGGCCGGGAGGCGCCGCCAGAACATGTCCCTCGGGCTTTTCGCTATCCCCCTGGCGCGTATCCCGTGGGAGCCCCACCGTGGCCATGGGTTTGATCGAAGCAGTGAACAACCGGCATGACCAGCGCACAAATGGCGCACGAATGGCGCATACAAGCAGCCGACCTGCGCGGACGCATAATTAGCTCATAACCTGGCCAGGGTCGGCCACTCTCGGCTCCGGGTGACCGCGGCCCGGCTGTCATCCGCAAGAAATGGATCACCCGGCTGCTAGCACCACGGCCGCGCGGGGACGTGACCGGCGGACGCGAACTAGCGGGCGGACGGCTTTGTCCGCACCATCAGCGGATGGCGGAATGCGGCTGCGCATGATGGACCCCCCTGCCGTCGAACTGTCACCGAAGCATGTGCCGGGTACCTCGTACGCAGATCACACGGCTGGTCAGAGCGGTATCGTCGGCGCTGTTCCGGTGGGCCCCCGACGTGGTTGACTGTGTTCGGGGAGCGGGAAGTGATCGACTATCGCCTTCTCGGGCCGCTCGAAGTCGCCTGCGACGGGCGTGCCCTGGATCTGGGGGGCCGGAAGCAGCGGATTTTACTGGCGAGCCTGCTGCTGCACGCGAACCAGCCGGTCCATCGCGACGTGCTCATCGAGCAAATCTGGGGCGAGCATCCGCCGGCCAGTCCCGACCACGCGGTCGATGTCTACATCTGGCGGCTGCGCAAGAGGCTGGATCCGGTGGCCGACGGCCCGTGCGTGCTGACCCAGCCAGGCGGCTATCTGCTGCAGGCGACCCAGGAGCAGGTTGACGCAACGCGGTTCGAGCGCCTGGCCGAAGACGCGCGGTGCTTGCTCGCCGCCGGCGCCGCCGACCGCGCGGCGCAGGGTTTCCGCGAAGCGCTGGCCCTGTGGCGGGGCGCGGCGCTGGCCGATTTCCGGAATGAGCCGTTCGCACAGGCGGAGATCGCGCGACTGGCGCAACTGCGGGCCGAGGTGGTGGAGGACCGGATTGACGCCGATCTCGCACTCGGACGTCATACCGCCCTGATCAGCGAACTGGAGGCGCTCGTGGCCGCCCAGCCGCTGCGCGAGCGGCCGTATCAGCAGCTGATGATCGCCTTGTACCGCAGCGGGCGGCAAGCCGACGCCCTGGCCGTGTATCAGAGGGCCCGGCGGATGCTAGTGGACGAGCTCGGGATTGAACCCGGCCAGCCGCTGCGGCAGACGGAGCGTGCGATCTTGCGGCAGGACCCGTCGCTTGACCCGCCCGGCCGGGAAGTGGCTGGCCCAGCGCCTGCGGCCGGAACGGGAACGGCCCCGGCGCCGCCCGCCCGGTCGGTTCGCAGGCGGCGCCTGCTCGCGGCGGCCGCCGCGCTGGCCGTCACGGTCGCCCTGCTCGTGGCGGCGACTAACCGCGGGTCGGCCCGTCTCGCCGCGCGCCCGGATTCGGTGGGCGTGATCGACGGCGCCCAGGGCAACCTCAGCGCCGTGGTGACCGGGGTAGGCCGGCCGAACGGTATCGCCTACGGAGCCGGGGCTGTCTGGATTACTGACAGCGCCGACAACATCCTGCTCCGGGTCGACTCGGCCGGGCAGGTCATCGACCGCATTCCGGTTGGCCGCGGGCCCGCCGGCGTCACGGTCGGCGACGGCGAAGTGTGGGTGGCCAACGAACTCGACGGCACCGTCTCGGAGGTCAATCCGGGGTCCGGAACGCAGGTCAAGGTGATCCGGGTGGGGGTCGGCCCGAGCACGATCGCGTTCGGTTACGGATCGGTATGGGTCGCCAACGTGACCAGCGACACGCTGTCCGGGATCGACGCCGCCACCGGCGAAGTGACCGTGACCATCCCCCTGGACAGCTCCCCGGCCGACCTCGCGGTCGGCGCGGGCGCGATCTGGGTGACCAGCCAGCAGACCGGCGAGTTGTTGCGCGTCGACCCGGCCAACGGCCGGCCCGCACAGGCCATCGCGATCGGCCAGAGCCCGGACGGGGTGGCCGTCGGCGCGGACAGCGTCTGGGTCGCCGACGCCGACGGCACCGCCGCGCGCTTCGACCCTCGGACTGGCCGGGTGCGGACGATCAGGGTCGGAGGCGCGCCCGCCGGGGTCGCCTACGCCGACGGCGCCGTCTGGGTCGCGAACGGCGTCAGCGGAACCGTGGCCAGGATCGAGCCGGGAACGGGCGCAGTGCGGCTCGTCCGGGTGGGCAACGAGCCGACGGCCCTGGCCGCGGCCGGCCATCGCGTCTGGGCCACGGTACTCCCGTCGCTGTCCAGCCACCGGGGCGGGACGCTGACCGTCGTCGATCAGCTGCCGGCCGATGAGGGCGCCCGGCCGCCGACCGATCCCGCGGTGGCCTACTACAGCTGGGCGTGGCAGATGCTGAGCATGACCAACGACGGACTCGTGGGCTACCGCCGCATCACCGGCCTGGCCGGTGACGAGCTCGTTCCCGACCTCGCGATCGCCCTGCCCGCGCCATCCGACGGCGGCAAGACCTATACGTTCCGGCTGCGCGCCGGCTTGAGGTACTCCACCGGGGGCCTGATCAGGCCGGAAGACTTCCGCCGCGCCATCGAGCGGGTATTCACGATCGACAAGAAGCAGGGAAACCCGTCCATCCTGCCGTTCTACGCCGGGATCGTCGGGGCTAGCCGGTGCGAGCGGAGCCCTGCGCCCTGCAACCTGGCCCGCGGGATCGTCGCGGACGATACCGCCGACACGGTCACCTTCCACCTCGCCGCACCGGATCCCGAGTTCCTCTACAAGCTGGCGTTCTCCTGGGCCTACCCGATTCCCCGCGGCACGCCAGACCACATGATCAGCGCCGCGCGCCTGCCGGCTACCGGTCCGTACATGACCAGCTCCCTGATCCCGCGGCATACCTGGGTGCTGGTGCGGAACCCGCGGTTCCGCGAGTGGTCGGCGCAGGCCCAGCCGGGCGGCTACCCCGACCGGATCGTGCTCCGGCTCGACGTCCGGCCCGCGCAGGCGGCCGCCGACGTCGAGCACGGCCGGGCCGACGTGCTGCTGTCCCCCCCGCCCGGCAGCGTGGGCCAGCTGGCCACGCACTACACCAGCCAGCTGCATACCGGCCCGCTGGCGGCCACGATCGCGCTGGTCCTCAATACCCGGATGGCGCCTTTCAACCAGCTCGCCGCGCGGCAGGCCGTCAACGACGCCATCGACAGGGCGACGGTGATCGCCCGCAACGGCGGCCGGTTCGCGGTGCAGGCCACCTGCCAGATCCTGCCGCCGAGCACGCTTGGCTACCGTCCGTACTGCCCGTACACGATCTCGCCCAGCCCGGGCGGAAGCTGGACGGCGCCCAACCTCGCGCTGGCCGAACGGCTCGTCCGGGAGTCCGGGACCAGGGGCGACCGGGTGACCCTGCTCTACAGCCGTCAGACCCTCCCTTTCCCGTCGCCCGCGACCGCCCGCTACGTCGTGTCCGTCCTTCGTCAGCTCGGCTACCGGGCATCCCGGCGCGTGATCAGGAACTCGAACAAATACTGGTCGCTGCTGGGCGACTCCCGGGCCCGGGTGCAGGCCGGGTTCTTCTCCTGGTACCAGGACTATCCAGCCCCATCGGACTTCATCGGCCCCCTGCTCAGTTGCGGCTCTTTTGTCCGCGACAACCCGGCCAACCTCAACGACGCGGAGTTCTGCGATCTGCGGATCGATGCCCAGGCTCGGCGGGCCATGAGCCTCGAGCAGGCCGATCCCGCCCAGGCCGCCGCCGGTTGGGCCTCCGTTGACCGCCAGCTCACCAGCCGGGCCCCGTGGGTACCGATGTACAACCCCCGTGACCTGACGGTCCTTTCCGCCCGGGTCGGCAACTACCAGTACCACCCGTACTGGAACGTGCTGATCGACCAGCTCTGGGTCCGCTAGCGGAGCAGCGGGGAACCCGCCGTGCCGTTCGGGCCGGGGCGGTAACCTCTGACTGCGACGACGGCAGCGCGGCGGGAGCCCTGGCTGCGTGGCCGCGCGGAGCGGGAGGAGCCTGTGGCCTCGGTAGCCAGCGAAGGCGTCACGGGCGCGGGCCGCCGGGGCGAGCAGCGGCTGCGGGCCGCGGTGCTGGGGCCGCGCGGCGGCGGTACCACCAGGCGCCGGGCGTCCGACGCGTTCCGGCTGGCGTTCGCGGTCGTCGTGGTGGCGGTGTCGATCCCGGTCATGCGGGCCAATTCGGCCGCGGAACTGAAGATCGCGCACGCCCTGAACCCGCCGCCCGCGGCGATCCGGTGGCTGGTCACCTCGGTCTTCTGGCTCGGCTCGGCCGGCGTCATCGTGCTCCTGGTCATTCTTGGGCTGCTCGTCCCGCGGCTGGCCGCGATCCGGTGGACCGCCGTGGCTGCGGTGGTCACCTGGGCCGTGTGCCTACTGCTGGGCGAGATCCTCGGGCCCGCGGCAGGCCGGCCGGCCACCAGCTCGCTGGCCGGGCTCGACACCGGATATCCGGTGACTCAGCTCGCGGTCACGATCGCCGTGGCGGCCACCGCGCTGCCCTACCTGAGCCGGCCGCTGCACCGCCTGGTCGCGTTTCTGGTCGCGCTGGCATCGCTGGCCGCGGTGGTCGACGGGACGGCGCTGCCGGTCAACACCGTCTCCAGCCTGGCGCTCGGGTGGGGCCTGGCGGCGGGGCTGCACCTGATCACTGGTTCGCCGCTCGGCCTGCCGTCGGCACAGGAGATCGCCGAGTGGGTCAGCGGCCTGAACGTCAGGGTCGAGGGCATCAAACGGGCGCCGCGCCAGATCTGGGGGGTGGAGAAGCTCACCGGGCACGACGACACCGGTCGGACGATCGAACTGGCGGTCTACGGCCGTGACGCGTCCGACGCCCGGGTGCTGGCGAAGCTCTGGCGGTTCTGCTTCTACCGGGATTCGGGACCGACCCTGATTCTTGATCGGCTGCAGCAGGTCGAACACGAGGCGTATCTGACGATGATGGCCGGGCGGACCGGCGTGCTGGTGCCCGAGGTGCTGGCCGCCGGCCGGTTCGGGCCCAGCCGGGACGCCGCGCTGGTGACCAGGCTGCCGGACGGCCAGGCCCTGGCGGACGCCGACGCCGCCGCACTGCCGGACGGCACGCTCGATGAGCTCCTGCGGACGGTGCTGCGGCTTCGCGGGGCCGGCATCGCCCACGGGGCACTCGGCGCCAAGACGATGTTCGTGGCTTCCGACGGCCGCGTCTGCCTGCGGGACTTCCGCTGCGCGTCCTCGTCGGCCCCGGCCGCGCGCCTGGACGGCGACCTGGCGGCGGCGCTGGCCGCGGTCGCGGTTCGGGTGGGTGCCGAGCGGACCGCCGCGGCGGCGGCCCGGACCCTGGACATCGATGAGGCCCGTGGCGCGCTGCCGCACCTGCAGCGTTCGGCGCTCGACCCGGTCACCGTGGACGCGCTGCACGGGCAGAAGGACCTGCTCCCCGGGCTGCGGACGGCGGTGGCCGACGCGGCCGGCATCGAGGTGCCCAAGCTGGCCGAGGAGAAGCGGGTCAGCTGGATCAACCTGGTATTCGGCATCGGCACGCTGATCGGTATCTGGGCGATCATCGGGGTACTCGCCGACGTTGGACAGTCGCTGGATGTCATCAAGGGAGCCAGCTGGGGCTGGGTGGCACTGACGTTCGTGCTCGCACAGCTGCCGATGGTCGCCGAAGCGTGGGCGGTCACCGGCTCGGTCCCCGGCCAGCTGCCGTTCGGGCGGTGCATCGCGCTGGAGATCTCCAACACCTTCACCGCGCTGGTCGGCGGCAACGCCGCGGTGTTCGCCGTCCGGGTCAGGTTCTTCCAGCGCCAGGGGTCCGACTCGGAGGCCGCGATCAGCTCGGGCGCCATCGCGTCCACCTCGAGCTGGACGGTGAAGACCGTACTGTTCCTGGTCTCCATCCCGTTCGCCGCCGGGAGCTTTCACGCGCCGACGACCTCGGGGAGCAGCAGCCAGGAAGCGGTCTGGATCGTGGTCGGCGTGGTGCTCGCGGCCGGGATCGCCATCGCGTTGGTCAGCCTGGTGCCGCGGCTGCGCCGGCTGGCGAGCAGCCGGATCCGGCCGCACCTGGTGACGATCTGGGGCAACGTCAAGACGATCGCCGCCGAGCCCCGCAAGATCTTTTACGTGCTGGCCGGCTCGGTGCTGGCTCAGCTCCTGGTGGCCATCGCTCTGGGCACGTCGCTGCACGCGGTCGGCGAGCACGCGAGCCTGGCGACCATACTCGTGGTGATCACGCTGGCCTCGATCGTCGGCGGCGCCGTGCCCGTGCCCGGCGGCCTGGGCGTGGTGGAGGCGGGTCTGATCGCCGGGCTCACCAGCGCCGGTATCCCGCAGGAACAGGCGGTCGCCGCCGTGTTCATCCAGCGGCTGTTCACCGCCTACCTGCCTCCCGTCTGGGGCTGGTTCGTCCTGGCCTGGATGCGCCGCCGCGAGTACGTGTGATCCAGTGGTGCGGTCAGCCGGGTCCAAACGGGATAGCGGGTGACCGGCGGCCGTGGGCACATGCTAGGCAAGGGGTATGACCGAACTCATTCCGCTGGAAATCCTTTTCGGCAACCCGCAGCGAATCGCGCCATCGATCTCCCACGACGGCACCCAGCTCGGGTGGATCGCGCCGCACGACGGCGTGCTGAACGTCTGGGTCGCGCCGGTCACCGGCGATGACGGAGAGGGCGTCGACTGGGCTGCGGCCCGAGTGGTCACCGATGACCATGACCGCGGGATCCGGATGTTCGGCTGGGCGCACGACGGCCGCCACCTGCTGTACCTGCAGGACACCGGCGGGAACGAGAACTGGCGGCTGTATGACGTCGATCTGATGACGGGCGAACACCGCGACCTGACCCCGTTCGACGACGTCCAGGCTCGGGTCATCGCCGCCGACAAGAAGTTCCCGAACGACGTGCTCGTCGGCCTGAACCGCGACAATCCTGAGCTGCACGACGTGTACCGGCTCGACCTGGTGACCGGGAAGCTGGTCAAGGAGGTGGAGAACCCGGGTTTCCTGGATTGGGTCGCGGACACCAGCCTGACGGTCAGGGCGGCGCTCGCCCCGCATCCGGACGGCAGCCTCGACCTGATGGTGCGCGGCGACGCCCAGGAAGAGTGGAAGCCGCTGCTGTCCATCCCCGCCGAAGACTCGCTGACCACCGGCCCGGTCTCGTTCTCGGCCAGCGGCGACTCGCTGCTCGCACTCAGCTCGCTGGACGCCAACACCAGCCGGCTGGTGAGGCTCGACCCGGTCACCGGAGCCACCGAGGTGCTGGCCGCCGACCCCGAGGCGGACGTGACCGGAGTCCGGCTGCACCCGGACACCCGCGAGCCGCAGATCGCAGCCGTGCTCAAGGACCGGTCGCAGTACCTGGTGCTCGAACCCTCGCTCGAGCCCGACCTGGAGGCTATCCGCGCCCTGCACGCCGGAGATCCCTTCTTCACCGGCGGCGACGACACCGACGCGACCTGGCTGATCGGCTTCACGGACGACGTCGGCTCGGTCGCCTACTTCAGCTACGACCGCCCGAGCCACGCCGGCCGGTTCCTGTTCGAGGCGCGCCCGGAGTTGTCGCAATATCAGCTCGCGCCGATGGAGCCGTTCTCGTTCACCGCCCGCGACGGCCTCACCATCCACGGGTACGCGACGTTTCCCCCCGACGCCGGCCGGTCCGGGCTGCCGACCGTGCTCAACGTGCACGGCGGCCCGTGGGCGCGCGATATCTGGGGCTATGACCCGGAGGCGCAGTGGCTGGCCAACCGCGGCTACCTGTGCATCCAGGTCAACTACCGCGGATCGACCGGCTACGGCAAGGCGTTCGTCAACGCCGGAGACCGGGAATGGGGCGGCAAGATGCAGGACGACCTCAGCGACGCCGTGGCGTTCGCCGTCGGCCAGGGCTGGGCCGATCCGAAGCGGGTGGCGATCTACGGCGGATCGTACGGCGGCTACGCGGCGCTGGCCGGGGCGGCGTTCACCCCGGACCTGTTCTGCTGTGCCGTCGACATCGTGGGGCCGTCGAACCTGAAGACGCTCATCGAGACGATCCCGCCGTACTGGGCGCCGATGGTAGCCCAGTTCCACCGCCGGGTGGGCGATCCCGCGAAGGACGTCGACTTCCTCTGGTCCCGCTCGCCGCTGTCCCGGGTGAGCAGCATCCGCATCCCGATGCTCATCGCGCAGGGCGCCAACGACCCGCGGGTCAAGCAGGCCGAATCCGAGCAGATCGTCGAGGCCCTGCGCGCGGCGGGAGTGGACTACGAGTACCTGCTTTTCCCGGACGAAGGCCATGGCTTCGCGAAGCCGGAGAACCGGCTCCGCTTCTACGCCGAGGCCGACCGCTTCCTGGCCCGGCACCTCGGCGGGAGAACAGCCGGCGAGTAACTCAGCCGCGCACTTGGCGACGCAGACGATTGGATCCTCGATGCGGCTTTACTACGAGCAGCGTCGTCATGGTGGCCTCATCCCGCCGGGCGGCCGCCGCGCGAGCTCGCCGAGCGTACTTACCAGGTCACCCGGTGGTCAGAACTACCTCACGGCGGTCACTTCGCCGCCCTGGAGGAGCCGGAGACCCTGGCCGAGGAGATCCGCGCGTTCTTCCGCCCGCTGCGGCGCGGCCGGCTCTAGTCCCAGCGACGACGGGCCAGTGGGCCGCGGCCACCCGGCAGGGTAAATCCTGGATGTCATGCCGGGCAGCTAGCGCGGCAGGGTCCGGGGCAACCCGAAGTGAGGGAACAGGTTGTTGTCGCCGAACCGGGTGAGGGCGCTGATCTTGTCGTCGGCCAGGGTGAGGACGACGAGGCTATGGGCGCGCGCGACCGGTGGTGCGTGCGGATCGAGGCGGTAGTAGCCGAACGCGGGCTGGTTGTTGGCGCGGGTGGGCACCAGCCGGAACACCCGGGCCCGCCACTGGGACCGGGTCTGGAAGAACTCAGCGATCGCGGCGTGGCCCTGGTATTCCAGCGGCTCGGGCGGCATCGTCAGCCACGCGTCGTCGGTGAGCAGGGCCACCAGTCGGTCGGTGTCGGCGGCCTCGAACGCGTCCGCGAACCGGCTGGTCAGCTCCCGCTCCCGGACCGACCGCGGCGCGGGCGCGCTGTCGCGGCCTGCGGTGGGAAGCTGGGCGGCGAGCGTGGCTCGGGCCCGCTGCAGGGCGCTGTTCACCGACACCTCGCTGACTGCGAGCATGCCGGCGGCCTGCGCCGCGGGGTAGCCGAGCACGTCGCGCAGCACCAGGACGGCGCGCTGCCGGGGCGGCAGGCGCTGCAGCCCGGCCACGAACGCCAGCGCCAGCGCTTCCCTGGTCTCGTAGCGCGCTTCCGGGCCGGGCGCGGTGTCGGGCATGTCGGCGAGCAGCATGTCCGGGTAGGGCTGCAGCCAGAGCGGCTCGGTCCGCCGGGTGGGCTTTGGCGGCGGGGCAGACCACTCGGATCCGATCGAGCCCGCGGGCCGGCGGCCGGAGTCGCGCAGTGCGTTCAGGCACCGGTTGGTCGCGATCTTGTATAGCCAGGTGCGGATCGAGGCGCGTTCCTCGAACCGGCCAAGCCCGCGCCAGGCCGCAAGCAGGGTTTCCTGCAGCATGTCCTCGGCGTCCTGGACCGAGCCCAGGATCCGGTAGCAGTGCAGCTGCAGCTCACGCCGGTACGGGTCGGTGAGCTCGCCGAACGCCTCTCCATCGCCCGCCCGGGCACGGGCCAGCGCCGTCGTGGTCACGATCACATCCTCGCATTGCCCGACCCTGCTGGGTCCTTCACGTAACGACACCAGCCGGGCCGCAAACTCATCGGTCAGTTCGCGGCTAGCTGCGGTGTCTCAACGAGCAGCAAGCATCACAACGCGAACACTGGAGGGCACGTGAACACCACGAGCAGGCAGGACGCCGTGACCAGCGCCCAGCGCTGGGCCCTGGCGCTGGCGTCGGTGGCGTCGTTCATGGTCGTGCTGGACCTGCTGGTCGTCTCGACCGCGCTGAGCACCATCCGCCGCGACCTGGGCGCCTCGATCGGGCAACTGGAATGGACGATCAACGCCTACACCCTGGCCTTCGCGGTGCTGCTGATGACCGCGGCCGCCGTCGGCGACCGGTTTGGCAGGCGCCGGGTCTTCGCCATCGGCCTGGGCGTGTTCGCCGTCGGCTCGGCCGCGTGTGCGCTCGCGCCCGGAGTCGGCACGCTGATCGCGGCGCGCACCGTGCAAGGCGTCGGCGCGGCGATGGTCATGCCGTTGGCCCTGGCGCTGCTGAACGCGGCCGTCCCGCCGCAACGCCGCGGCTGGGCGATGGGCATCTTCGGTTCGGTAACCGCCTTGGCGGTAGTGGTGGGGCCGGTGCTGGGCGGCGCGGTCACCCAGGCCATCGCCTGGCAGTGGATCTTCTGGCTGAACGTGCCGATAGGCCTGCTCACGATCCCGCTGGCCCTGCGCCGTCTGGACGAGAGCTATGGGCCGCGCGCCGCGCTGGACCTGCCCGGCGTGGTGCTGGGCACCGGCGCAGCGCTCGGGCTGGTGTGGGGCCTGGTCCGCGGCAGCTCGGCCGGCTGGGCCAGCCCTGAGGTCGCCGGGATGCTCGCCGCGGGCGCGGTGCTGGCCGTGGCGTTTGTCGGCTGGGAACTGCGTGCCCGCGCGCCGATGCTGCCGATGCGCCTGTTCGCCATCCGCGGCTTCTCCGCGGGCAACGCCGTGGTCTTCCTGGCGAACGCGTCGGTGACCGGGGCGGTCTTCTTCATGGCCCAGTTCCTGCAGACCGGCCTCGGCCAGGATCCGCTAGGCGCCGGGCTGCGGCTGCTGCCCTGGGGCGTGGCACCGTTCCTCATCGCACCGAGGGCCGGGAAGCTGGCCGATCGGATCGGTGAGCGGCCGCTGGTCGCTTCCGGCCTGCTGCTGCAGGCCGCCGGGTTCGCCTGGATCGCGGTCATCGCCGGCCCCGGGCTGGCCTACCCGGCCATGCTCGCACCGATGCTGATCTCTGGCGCCGGAATCGGCCTGGCCCTGCCCGCGGTCACCAAGGCTGTGGTCGGCTCGGTCCCGCACGCCGACATCGGCAAGGCATCGGGCGCCTTCAGCATGATGCGTCAGCTCGGCGGCGCGTTCGGGATCGCGATCGCCGCCGCCGTGTTCGCCACGGCCGGCGGCTACACCTCGGCCGCCGCCTTCAGTGCCGGGTTCGCACCCGCCATAGCGGCCGCGACCGGCCTGGCCCTGGCCGGGGCCCTCGCCGCGCTGGTCCTGCCGGGCCGGCCAGGCCAGGCACAGGACGCGCCGGCCGAGCCGATGGCAACGGTCCGCCAGGCCGGGACCGAGGCGGTCCCGGCCGGCCGCAGCCGGGGTCACCAGGCCTCGGCGGCCTCGCGGTAGGCGAACCCGGCGGGCCGCAGCGGTACCAGCCGCCCGCCGTCCAGCCAGCCGTTGAACTCGTTGCTGCAGTGCAGGTTGCAGATGCCGCCGTTGAGGATCAGGTGGCTCCCGGTGGCGTCGGCGATGAGCGTCAGCGCGTCGTTCATCGGGCCGCTCTCCGAACTGGTGTCGCCCAGGTAGCGCCGGTAGATCACGCCGAGCGGGCGCCCGTGCGCCGCCGACACCTGCTCGATGGACAGGTTCGCCGGGAAAGTCCCGCTGATCTGCGGGTTGCCGACGATCTTGCTGCGCAGCACCATGGCCGTGATGACCGAGCTGTCGGGGCTGACCAGTGCCTGCGCGAGGAATGTCCGCGGTGCCTGCCGCAGCAGCAGCCGGCCGCCCAGCACGGTGCCGCCCCCCGGGCCGGCCGGGTTGATGGCCCGCAGCTGCGCCCGGCGCTCCCAGCGGGGGCATTCCTCGCCGCCGGGGTTCAGGTCGGCGGCCCGGCACCACTGCCCGAGCACCGCCAGTTCGCGGTGGCCGCCGGTCCAGGACAGGCTGGCGACGCGGAAGAAGTTGTATCCCCCGGCGAGCGACCCGCCCCGCCAGATGCGCTGCGCGCCGGTGTGGGTGTTCACCACGACGACCTGGTCGGACTGCTCTGGGCCCGGGTTTACCTGGCTGGGGTAGTAGTAGGCCCCGACCGCGATCCGCGAGCCGTTGGCCGACGCCGCCAGGGAGTCCGCCGCCCAGCCGGGGCGCAGCGCGCCGCCGGGCAGCCGGGCGAACCCCGTGACGTGTCCGGCCGCGGTGAGCCGGAACCGGTAGATCTGCTCCTCCCGCACCCCGCGCTGGAACGCGGCGATGTAGAACGTCCCGTTCGCCCCGGTCGCCAGCGCAGGCGCGACCTCCGACCCGGTGTTCGCGACCAGCGCCACCGGGACGACCGCGACGACCTTGCCGGTGGCCGTCGAGCGGACCACGACCTTCGTGATGGACAGGTCGGTCGCGACATAGAACCGCAAGGGCGCGGCGGGCGGGCGACCCGGCATGGCGGACTGGCGGGTTCCGGACAGCCCGTGCGACACCGCCAGCACCAGGCCGATGACCAGCACCATGGCCGCGGCCGCGGCGACGGGTGCGGCCCAGGCGCGCTGGTGCCATCGGCGCCGAGGGCGCTCCGGCGCGACGAGGGGGCGCAATTCCTGCTCGCGGACGGTGCCCGCCGCGGCGTTCATCGCGTCGGTGAGCCGGCCCAGGACGTCGGTCATCGTTCCTCCCCGAGTCGGCGGGCCAGCGACTCGAGCCCGCGTGCGGTGGCAGATTTCACTGACCCCTGGCTGATGCCGAGCATGGCCGCGACCTCGGCCACCGGCAGGCCAAGGTAGAACCGGAGCACCAGCACCTCGCGGCGGCGGCCCGGCAGCGCGGCCAGCGCGGCCAGCACCAGCCGCCGGTCCTCGGCCAAGATCGCCGTGTGCTCGGCGGACTCCTGCGTGTCGCTCCATGGCGCGGTGCGGGTGATCGCGACCCGGCGCGCCAGCGCGCGCCGCCGCAGCATGCTGCGGCATCCGTTCACGACCGCCGTGCGGACGTAGGCCGGGGCGCTGTCTTGCGCCAGCACCCGGCCGCGGGTGCACAGCCGGGTGAACACGTCCTGCACCACATCCTCGGCGGAGGCACGGTCACCGACCAGGAGCAGCGCCAGCCGGACCAAGTCCGCGTGGTGCTGCCGGTAGATCAGGGCGACATCGGGCCACTCGCCCGCCGCAGCCGCCGCCCCCGGCCGGCCCGGCTCGATGCCGCCTGCTCGGCCCCCGGCTTCCGGTGACGCATCCGGCGCGCCGGACAGTACGTTGTCCACGTCTCTAGTACGCACCACCGTCGGATCGGTTGCCTAGCATGTGCTGGTAACCGGGAACCGCGGCGGGTGCCCGCGCACGAAGGCAGGATCACGATCGGGGGGGGGAAGACCCGGTTAGGGGACCAGGCGCGGTAGGCTCTCGGTCGGCGCGGCGAGGTCGCGTCCTGGCATGACGGATAGAGGACTTGAACAGATGGCAACAGGAACAGTGAAGTGGTTCAACGCCGACAAGGGCTTCGGTTTCATCGCCCCCGATGACGGAACGGCAGACGTGTTCGTCCACTTCTCCGCGATCGCGAGTTCGGGCTACAGGTCGCTGGATGAGAACCAGAAGGTCGAGTTCGACACGACCCAGGGGCAGAAGGGACCGCAGGCGGAGAACGTCCGCCCACTCTGACGCATCACTGCCCGTGCCGTAAGGCGGCGCGAGCTGGACGCCCGGATCCCGGACATCTGGCGGATCGATCCGCCAGATGTCCGGGCGGCCCGGTGCGAGGCCGGGTGCAGCTACGGCGGTTCCCGGGCAGTGGTGCCAGGCGCAGGCTCCGGTGCGCGCGCCTGCTACCAGCCGACGGAAATCGGCCACTCCTTGTAACTGGCGTAGGCGATGGCCTGCACTAGCATCACCAGATGAGTGACCAGCTGTTCGTTCCCGCCGACTTCGCGGTGCCTGATGGGCTCACGGCGGGGGAATTCCGCCTGGAGCCGCTCGGGCCGCAGCACAATGCCGCGGACTATGCCGCCTGGACCGCCAGTACCGACCACATCCGGGGAACGCCGGGGTTCGCCGGGTGGGGCTGGCCGCACGAGATGTCCCAGGCGGATAACCTCCGCGACCTCCGGCGCCACGCACAGGACTTCGCTGAGCGCCGCGGGTTTACCTACACCGTGCTCAGCACTGGCACCGGCGACGTTATGGGCTGTGTCTACATCTACCCGCCCCGCGCAGACGGCCCGGACGGCACCGAGGCCGGGCGGCACGCGGTCGTCCGTTCCTGGGTCCGCGCGGACCACGCCGCGCTTGACCCCGTCCTTTACCACGTGGTTCTCGCATGGCTGGAGCGTGACTGGCCGTTCCGCTCGATCGTGTACGCGCCACGGGCATGACCTGCTCTGCATACCGTGGGAACTGGCTTACGGACTGCGGCCGGGCTGAACCACACCCGCCGCCCATCCGTCATACCTGACGCAGGATGGCACGTAGAGGCGACGGACGCGGTTCGACCCGGGACGATCGGCGTCCGCTCGCGGCCAGCGCCGCAAGTAGCTCTGCCGGGCCGGTGGCACCGGCTCCGCCGGGCCGGATACTGGGCGAGATCTGACGTGAGACAAGATCAACGAACACCATCCCTGGCGGCGCTGGAGTGGGCGGCCGCCTACCCCGCGGGCGAGTACGTAGGTCAGGAAAGCTTCATGCGGGCGGGCGAGGTCCGGACGTTGGCTCACCAGGCCCGGGTCGGCCCCGACGTCTCGGTGCTCGACCTGTGCTGCGGGGTGGCCGGCCCCGGCCGGATGATCACGGCGGAGTTGGGATGCCACTACCTGGGTGTTGATTACTCCGCCAGCGCACTGGCCACCGCCCAGAGGCTGGCCGGGAATCTCCCCTGCCGCTTCGAGCAAGCTCGCGTCCCGCCGCTGCCCAAGGGCCGCTTCGAGGTGGTACTCCTGCTGGAGACGATGCTGGCCTTCCCCGACAAGGAGGCCTTGGCGGGGGAGGTGGCGCGCGTGCTGGAGCCGGGCGGGCGTTTCGCTTTCACCGTCGAGGAAGGCAGGCCGCTCACCCGGCAGGAGCGGGAGCGGATGCCCGGCGCCGGTACAGTCTGGCTCATCGAGTTGGCGGAATTGACGGGCATGCTGCGCGAGGCGGGGCTGACCGTGATCTGGCGGCAGGAGTACAGCTCCTCCCACCACGCGATAGCGACGGCGCTGCTTCGCTGTTATCGCGCTGACTCATCCCAGATCGCCGACCAGATCGGGACGCAGGCCACCGCCGAGCTGATCACAGCCCATCAGTTGTGGAGTGACTGGCTCGGCAGCGGGCGGGTGCACAAGTTCGCGATGGTAGCCCAGAAGCAGTGATCTGCTTCGATGAACGAGTTTGCGAGCGGAGCAATGACGCACTATCCGGCATCGAAGCGACGAGCAGGCGCGACTCCCGCTGGATCGCTGGAGCGTCCTGGCGGGGTAGGCCGAGGAGCTTCCATGCCCTTCGACTATGCCCGCTTCCTGGCCGCGAAGACGACCGTAGATGATCGGGCGCTTAATCGTCAGGTGCTGGCCGAGCTGTGCCGCCTGATGCCGGCGGGTGCGCCGCGGGTGCTGGAGGTCGGCGCCGGCCTGGGGACGATGGTGGCCCGTCTGGTGGACTGGGGCCTCATCAACGCCGGCGAGTACACCCTGCTGGATGTGGATCGGCAGCTGCTGGACGATTCTCGCCGGTGGCTGTGCGATTGGGCGGCCGCGCGGGGTGTGCGCAGCGACCCGCTGCCGGATGGTCTGCGGGTGGGCGATCTGCGGGTGCGCCTGGTGCAGGCCGAGCTCGGCAGTTACCTGGAGGCCGGTCACCGGGCGTTGGCCGATGTGCTGATCGCCAACGCCGTCCTGGATCTGGTGGACGTGCCAGCCGTCCTACCCGGACTGTTGCGGTTGCTGATCCCGGGCGGCCTCTACTGGTTCACGATCAACTACGACGGCGAGAGCATCTTCACACCCGACCACCCCTACGACGACCAGATCATGCGGGCTTACCACCGCGACATGGATGAACGCTTTCGCTACGGCGGGCCGCCCGGCGAAAGCCGGACGGGCCGGCGCCTGTTTCACTACCTGCGCACCGTGGGGGCGCCAGCGCTGGCGGCGGGATCGTCGGACTGGGTCGTAAGCGCCCGCCCGGACCGGAACTACCCGGACGACGAGGCTTACTTCCTGCGCAGCATCCTTAACGCATTCCAGAACGCGTTGCGGAATGGGGAGGAGCGGGTGGAACCGGCGCGCCTGGCCGACTGGCTGGCCGTGCGCGGCCGGCAACTGGCCGCGGGTGAGCTGGTCTACATCGCCCACCAGCTGGATTTCGCGGGCCGTTCGCCCGGCTAGCGCCCCGCCAGCGCCCGGCGAGGACGGCCGGTTCTGCTCGCAGCTGTCGCAGCCGGGCCGACATCGCCTGTCGCAGCGGGATCCACCCACGGTGTCGCTGGAAGGGGAGCTCGAACGCAGCGGCGAACAGACGGGCAAAGCACACGGTCGCGGGCAGCAAGATCGCGGCCAGCACGAAGAATGTCGGCGTCCCGGTGGTGACCCGGCCTAGCACCAGGCCGTACGACACGGCGATCACGATCGGCATGTGCGTCAGATAGAGGCTGTAGGAGCAGGACCCGAGGCTGCGCGGCAAGGGGCTGTCCAGGAAACGGACAACGGGCCGCGGGTGCGACGTGGCGATCGCGGCGAGCAAGCACCCGATCGCTGGACCCCAGGCCAGGTCGAGCCAGAATAGATTGAGGTTCGACCACGCGGAGCCCTTGACCACCATCAACGCGATGACCGGCACCGTGGCGGCCAGCGCGTAACCGGCCCAGGGCCTGGATCGGGTGCGCTCGGCCGCGGAGACGATCCCGGCGGCCAGCAGGCCGACGGCGAAGAGCACCGCGAGGTCGGGGGTGAACCTGACCAGGGCGCTGTTCATCAACGCCACATGCGGCCCCAGCAGGCCGATGGTCACGACGATGGCGGCCACCAGGCCCACCATCGCGCGGGCACTCACCCGCCGGACGAGCAGCAGCAGCAGCGGCAGCAGGACGTAAAGCTGGACTTCGATGGCGATCGACCAGAACGCCCGGTTGGGGCTGCCGGCGGACCAGAACCCCCCGTTGTGGCCCTGGGAGAAGGCGTCCTGCGTGAGGAAGCCGTACACGACGACGGACTTCCCGTTGGGCACCGGCCAGCCGGGCTGGGCGAGCACGTACCAGGTCATCACCAGACTGAATCCGAGCGCGGCCCAGTAGGGCGGGAGGATGCGCCAGGCCCGTCGGTGCGCATAGGCCGCGATCGACTTGTACCGCCACCCTGAGCGCGCCGGGCCGAGGCCCAGCGAGAAGCCGGACAGCGCGATGAAGATGATGACCGCGAACCGGCCGTAGACCATCCAGGCCGCCCAGAACGGAGCAGGATTGGCGGGGTAACCCGGCCAGGCACGCTCGAAGATGTGGTTGAGCACGACGAACAGGGCGGCCAGGCCGCGGATCCCGTCCAGGCCGACGACGCGGCCCGGCCGGGTGGCCGCCGTCGCCGCGGCTGGCGTGGCTGCCGCGTTGCTTGGCGGCGGATGCTCGCGGGTGGCTATCGCTGCCTCCTGGACCGCTCCGGTCATGGGACGAGTTGTTCGGCCTCGCGCCAGGTCGAACGCCTCGTCAGCGGCATGCCGAGGGCGCCCACCGGGTATGGCCGGTCAATCACGAACGGCCTCCATCGTCAGCGGCACCGGATCGGGTCGTCTCGACTCGCCCGGTTGTCCCTGGTCGCGACGGCGGCGAACGGCGTCTCTCAGCAGCAGGCCCGCGCCGGGGGCAACTGCGGCCAGCATGAGTACCGCGTAAAGGGTGGCGACCGTGACCCCGATGGCCGCGCCGAGCCCGGCTGCGCCGAAGGCCCAGGCGGCGGCTCCTTCCCTCAGCCCCCACCCGCCGATACTCAGGGGGATCACCATTACGGTCTGGATCACCATCAGCAGCGCGACCAGTTCACCCAGGGGTGCGGTGCTGCCGGCCACCCGGGCCGCGATGACGAACGTGGCTGTGTGGCCGACGACGACCAGCACCGAGGCCAGCGTGATCTGGGGCCACACGTCTGCGGCCAGCAGGCCGTGACGAAGATCAGCGGAAACAGCCCGGGCCGCGCGTGTCGTCCGCGACCGGCCGCGGCGAGCAGCGCCGCGCACGACCAGCGCAGCACACCCGGCTACGCCCGCGACGCCCGCCAGAACGTACGGCAGCGCGGGCCGGACCGGCGAGGGCAGGGTCAGCAACACGGCGGCGGCCACCACGGCCTGGATGACCTGACCGTACAGCCGTTCCCACGCCACGGCGCGCAGTCCGAGCACCACGTCCCCAGCTCTTCGGCCATGCGTGACCGCCCGGTGTACATCGCCGAGAACCCCGCCGAAGAGCACGGAGTTGAGGAACAGGGAACGGTAGTAGGCGCAGACTGCGTCGGGCAGGCCAATGTCGACGCCGAGTGCCCGGGCTACCGCCCGCCACCGCCAGGCCGAACACACCGTGGTCAGGGCAGTGAGCGTGACGGCGGCCACGACCGCCGGCCAGGTGACCGCGCGCAGCCCGTCCTTGAACGGCGCCGCGCCCAGTTGCCGCCAGAGAAACCACAGCACGGAGACGCCGGCGGCCAGGCGCAGCAACGACGGGCCGTAGCGGCGGAGGGTCGGACCGATCCCGGCCGGAACTGAGCACAAGCCAGCCACACCGGTTACACGGGTCTGCCGGGCACATAGTTCAACCGTCCGGCTGCACTAGCCTGGCGATTTCGTGCCAGTCGACGTGGCTGGCGGCGCCCTCGGCCAGCAGCCCGGGAATCCCAAGACGCATGAGTTGTGTCACCTGCCAGTCGTACGCGCGGTTCATCGCGTTTGATGGCCTCGTGACGGGCAATCGCAGGGGTGGGTTCCATCGTTCGGCCTCCTGCCAGGTTGGCTGTTCCTGGCGCCTTCATGATGATCGCGCGCCTGGGGCAGCCGGGCATTGCGGCCAGCCACCATCTGCGGCTGCAGCTAGCGGGCGGCTGGGATTGCTGCTAGCTGCAATGCGCGACTCGCTGCCGCGGAGGGAGTCTTGTCGTGGGCATGCGTGCGCCACCTCCATCCACGGTGAGCGCGGGAAACCCGCGGCAGCCACGTTGCGGTGTCCGGGGGCGATCCTGAGACGGAGCTCAAATGCCGGAACATCTGCAGAGTGTTCTCTATAGCGCCACGGCGGTCGTGGCGGCCGGTCGGGAAGGCCGCGCCCGGTCCCTGGACGGCCGGCTTGTCGTGGACTTGTCTGTCCCCGAGCCGACAGGCGGCAGCGCGGAGCCGGGCACCAACCCCGAGGAGCTGTTCGCCGCCGGTTACGCGGCCTGCTTCCCGACCGCGGTGTTGCCGGTCGCGGCGGCCGGTCGCGGTGAACCAGCATGACCGCGGACCCGTTGTCCCCACGAGGAATGGCGGCAGACGGCAACGGAGGCGCGGTGCGCACGATTCAGCCTGTGGACGAAGGCGCGCCGCCTGCGATCCGGCTCGCGGGCAAAGGTGCGCTGCCTACGATCCGGCTCGCGACGATCCTGGGGTTGCTCGCCACAGCCGCCCTGCTCGGCGTCGTGTCCGCCACGGCTGGTCTCGGCGTCGCCGGCTGGATCGTCGGGCTGGCCACCGGTTCGGCGGCGACCGCGCTGCTGGTCACTGCCCGGATGCGCAGCGACCAGCCGACGATACACCCGGCGGACTGGGTCACCCTGACCCGGGCGCTGCTGATCGCTGGGGTCGCGGGACTGGTTGCCGACTCGTTCGACCGGCCGGTGTCGGTCACGGCGCTGGTCACCCTGTCCACCGTCGCTCTGGTCCTCGACGCGGTGGACGGGCAGGTGGCGCGCCGGACCGGCAGCGCCACCCCGCTGGGCGCCCGCCTCGACTGCGAGGTCGACGCGTTCCTCATCCTGCTGCTCAGTATCTACGTCTCCCAGGCCTACGGCGGCTGGGTGCTGATCATCGGCGCCGCCCGCTACGCGCTGCTGCTGGCGGGCTGGCTGGTCCCGTGGCTGGCCGCGCCGTTGCCGCCCCGGTACTGGGGCAAGGTCGTGGCCGCGGTGCAGGGCATCGTGCTCACCGTCGCCGCATCCGGACTGCTTGACCGCCTCACCGGGATGATCGCGGTCGCCGCCGCGTTGCTGCTGCTGGCCGAGTCGTTCGGCCGCAACGTGATCTGGCTGTACCGGACAGGCGCCGGGGCGCGCACTCGCCGGGCTCTGCGGCTGGCCGTCACCGCGGCGTCGGTCGTGATCGTGTGGGGTGTTCTCGTCGCGCCCGACCGTCTCTCCCAGCTCACCCCCGCCGCCTTTGCCCGCATCCCCGTGGAGGGGCTGGTCCTGGTGGCCATCGCGCTGGTGCTGCCGGCCTGGCCGCGGCGGATCGTGGCCGCCGTCGCTGGAATCTTGTTCAGCCTGCTCACTCTCGTCAAGATCCTCAACATGGCGTTCTACGAGCAGATCGGGCGGCCGTTCAACCCGGTGTTCGGCTGGGTCGACATCGGCCCGGCTGTTGGCGTGGTACGCGACACGATCGGCGCCACGCGAACAAACATCGCGCTCGCCGCGCTCTGGCTCGGTCTCATCCTGCTCGTCGGCGCAATCACCGCAGCAACGATTCACATCACCACCGCGGCCGCCCGGCATCGCCGCGCCACGGTTCGCGAACTCGCCGCCCTTACAGCGGTCTGGGCGCTGTGCGCGGGCCTGTCACTGCAACTCGTCCCGAAATCTCCGGTCGCCTCGACCAGCGCCGCCGGGCTGGTCGTCGCGCAGGTGCGCAACACTCAGGCGGCGCTCCGTGACGAGCGCAGTTTCGAGAAGGCCCTCCACCGCTCCGACCCTGAAGCCAGCGTCCCCGCTTCGGACCTGCTCACCGGATTGCGCGGCAAGGACGTCATTATCGCCTTCGTCGAAAGCTACGGGCAGGCCGCCGTTCAGGGCACGAGTTTCTCCCCCGGCGTCGACGCCTTCCTGCGCCGGAGCACCGTCTCACTGGCCCGCGCCGGCTGGTCCACGCGAAGCGCCTGGCTCACCTCCCCGGGCTTCGGCGGGGTCAGCCAGCTCGCCCACTCCACCCTGCAGTCGGGGTTGTGGGTCAACACCGAACTGCGGTACGCCGACCTGGTCGCCAGCCAGCGGTTCACCCTCAGCGACGCCTTCGGCAAGGCCGGCTGGCGCACCGTGAGCGACAGCCCCGAGGACGACCCCGTCTGGCCGCCCGGCACGTCGTTTTACCACTTCGACAAGCTCTACAACCGGTTCAACGTCGGTTACCACGGCCCGGCCTTCAGCTACGCCTCGATGCCCGACCAGTACACCCTGGCGGAGCTTCAGCGGCAAGAACTCGGCCCAGGCCACAAGCCCGTGATGGCCGAGCTCGACCTGGTCTCCTCGCACTACCCCTGGGCCCCGTTGCCGACCATGGTGCCCTGGAACAAGGTGGGCAACGGCTCGATCTTCGACTCCATGCCCGCGCGGAGCGAATCCCCGCTCACGGTCTGGCGCAACGCCAGCACCGTGCGCCAGTTCTTCGGGCGGTCGATCCAATACTCACTGCACTCCCTCACCTCGTGGGTTACCGAGCTCAATGACCCAAACCTCGTGCTCATCCTGCTCGGCGACGAGCAGCCCGGTGGCCCTATCAGCCGCCCCGGGGCCAGCCACAAGGTGGTGATCTCGATCATCGCCCGCAACCCTTCCGTGTTCCGGCAGATTGCCTCCTGGCACTGGCAGGGCGGGCTGCTGCCCGGCCGCTCCGCTCCGCTCGAGCCAATGGACGCCTTCCGCAATCAGCTCCTCGGCACCTTCAGTACGTCCTTGTCCCAAACGGCATCGGCCCACGGACCGTAGCACCCGAACTCCCGCCATGACCGGGCCTCCGGGCGGCGGTCCGCCGGCTTCAGTGGCGACTCGCAGTACGATCGGTTCCTGTTGCGAGTCACGTCACGCGGTTCGGGACGGAGCAGATGCCGGCTAGCCAGTCGCAGTCGTCGCGCGTATCACGCGACAGGATTTGCGGCGCAGGTGGCACGGGAGCCCCGAGATGGTAACCGGCCGCCTCCCTGAGCAGCCCATCGGGGACGCCAGCGAGCAGGTCGTGAACCGCCATCTGGTGGCCGCTGCGCTACGCCGGCTGACGCAGGAGCATCGGGACGTGCTGCGGG
>Ga0207665_10000211_pt1 | contig 39439 bp, 37 predicted proteins | sample LARL112metaG_FD_184351 | JGI IMG/M metagenome (GOLD analysis project Ga0207665, IMG submission 184351) | Corn, switchgrass and miscanthus rhizosphere microbial communities from Kellogg Biological Station, Michigan, USA - LAR L11-2 metaG... | ecosystem: Host-associated > Plants > Roots >... | reverse complement strand
TCTTCTCCGCGTCTTCGTCGGGAATCTCGATGTCGAAGGCTTCTCCGAAGGCCATGACCAGTTCGACCGTGTCGAGCGAATCCGCCCCCAGGTCATCCACAAAAGACGCGTTGGTGGTGACTTCGCCTTCGTCTACGCCGAGTTGCTCGACGATGATCTGTTTTACCTTTTCGTCAACGGCTGCCATTGTTTCTCCTATCCGGCTGCGACCGAGCGAACTCGGTTCAAGATGGCTATTTGCTTACCTTGGAGTGCTTGTCGATGTAGTCGATGGCGTCTTGCACCGTGCGGATCTTTTCGGCGGCATCATCAGGAATCTCGATGTCGAAATTCTCTTCGAGCGCCATCACCAGTTCCACCTGGTCGAGCGAGTCGGCGCCCAGGTCGTCGGTAAAGGATGCGCTGGGTGTGACCTCGGCTTCTTCGACGCCGAGTTGTTCGGAAATAATCTGTTTTACTTTCTCTACGATTTCTTTTTGCTTGTCGCCTGCTGCCATAGGAATTCCTCCGACTGCAAATTCATTGGATGGAAACTTTCAGTCTAATGGCGTCGCTAAATTTATGTAAAGGGAACGCGGATTGTTTCGTTCGCGATACGCACAGACAATGATCCAGGGAGCCCAAAGCATCCTAACTGTTATGCGAAAAGGGGTCAACGCAGGCGACGGCGGGCAATGAGCCGCCGGGCTTCTTCTCGCCCGCCTAACCTACTTCGTCGAATACTCGTCGCGCAGCCGGGTCTGGCGGCTTACCAGCGGAATCTCCTGGCCTGCGATGAATACGTGCTTCACGTCGGTTTTCACGTCGAGCGGATCACCGTTGGCGACAACGACATTTGCGGTCTTCCCCGGATCGAGCGAGCCGAGTTGATCGGCAACACCCCAGATTTCCGCAGCGTTCAAAGTGATCGCTTTCAGAGCCTCGTCTGCAGGCAGGCCGAAGCCCACGGCGAATCCCGCCTGATACGGCAGATTGCGGGCGTTGTGTGCGTCGAAACTGGCAAACGCGATTTTCACGCCGCGCTTTTGCAACTCAGCCGGAAGGCTGTAAACGACATCGAAGCGTTCAGACTCCTTCGGCGTCTCGTAAATCGGCCCTACGATCACCGGAACCTTGAGGCTGGCAATGTAGTCCAGCATCGGCCGCGAGTGGCTCACGTGGTTGAGCACGATCTTGAGATTGAATTCCTGCGCCAGCCGGACCGCGGTCTCCAGATCGCTGGGGCCTTCAGCGGCCAAGATCACAGGCTTCTTGCCCTGCAAATACGGCAAGAGCGCCTCCAACTTCAGATCGCGCTTGGGTGTCGCCGGGAGCGGCTTCTTGTCGCGTTCGGCATCGGCCTTCTTTTTCTCGTACTCGACGGCCTTCTGCTGGTAGTCCTGTGCATCCATAAAAGCCTGGCGGAGTTGGGCCGCCATGCCCATGCGCGTGCCAGGAAATTTCTGCTTGTCCCATGATTCGTTGCGACGCTGTGCCCCCGTGAAATTCAAGGGCATAGCGATGTCACGGATCAGAAGCATGTCGGCGGCGGAGGCTCCCGCGAGTTGAACGAAGGAGTCCTGACCGGGAAGGGTGTCTTCGTTGTCGGGAGCGACGATCGCATTCGTGATTCCGTTGAGGCGGGTGACCGGGATCAATTCCGACTCGGCGTGGAAGGCGTCATAGACATGCATGTGCGGCATGATCTCGTCGCTTAGTTCGATGCGGTCGTTGGTCATTTTCTCGGCGGAGATTTCGGTGAGGCCGAGAGCGGTCTCCGAATCGATGAGGCCGGGATAGACCGTCATGCCGGTGACGTCGATGACCTTGGCATCTTTCGGAATCCTTGCCGACGAAGCGTCTCCCAGCGCGATGATCTTTCCCCCTTGCATCACGAGCACACCGTTGTCGATCGTGCCGTGAGAAACCGTGAGCAGTTTGCCACCTTTGAGCACAAGTGGTTGTTGCTGGGCGAAGCTGACCGCGCAAGTCCAAATCGCCAGCGCGACGACGGCAACAGCCTTAGCCGCGCAAAATATTCCTGTCACATGTGACCCGTTCCCTGTGACCTGGTTTTTCATTGTCCCTCCGTGTAGTGCGGCATACCGTATCCCGGAAGGGAGCGGTCGAAGTAGACGTCGCCGTCAATCCAAACTTTGCTGGGGACTGCGGAACTGGACAACGGGTAGCCGTCCCACAGAACGAGATCGGCGTCTTTGCCTACTTCGATGGAACCAACCTTGTCGTCGACGCCTACGATCCAGGCTGCGTTGATGGTAATCATCTTGAGTGCTTCTTCTTCGGAAGCACCACCGTAGTGCATCGTTTTGGCGGCCTCCTGATTGAGGCGGCGGGCGAAGTCATCGGAGTCGCTCTTGATGGCGACGCGCACTCCCTTGCGCATCGACATCACGGCGTTCCAGGGAATCGCATCCCAGGCTTCCTGCTTGTAGCCCCACCAATCGGCGAAGGTTGCAATGCCGATGTTTTCCGCCGCCAGTTTTTCCGGGACCTTGTACGCTTCGAGCGCGTGATGGAACGCGCGAATGTGATAACCGAATTCCTTCGCCATGGCGATCTCATTAAGGAACTCGTCGGCGCGGTAGCAGTGGATCTGCACCATGAGCTTTCCGCGGAGCACGTCGGCCAGGGCTTCAAGTTTCAGGTCGCGCTTGGGCGCGGTAGCGTCTTTGTCGCCGCGTTTCACCTTCGCGTTGTAATCATCCCAGGAGCGCATGTAATCCTGCGCTTGCACGAGTGCGTCGCGCTGCACGGCAAAGTTGCCCATGCGAGTGGACGGCAGTTCATTGCGGCTTCCGTATACGCGTTTTGGATTCTCGCCGCTTGCGAACTTAATCGAGCGGGGAGCGCCCGGAAAGAGCATGGCATCCCGCGTGGCTCCGTATTTGTGCTTGATGACCACGGCCTGCCCGCCGATCATGTTCGCCGAGCCATGCAGCAACAGGGACGTGGTGACGCCGCCCGCCAACGCCCGGTAGATGGCCTTGTCCTGGTAGTCGAAGGCGTCGATCATCATCATTTGAGGCGTGACGGGGCTGGTCGCTTCGTTCACGTCATCATCGAGCGCAAGGTGGGAATGGGAGTCAACAATGCCGGGCGTGAGATACTTTCCGCCCGCGTCGATCACGGTGGCCGAAGCGGACGCGTTAACAGACTCACCCACAGCCGCGATCTTGCCGTCCTTAATGTAGACGCTGCCGTTTTTCACGTTGCCGTGAGTGACGGTCATGACGACTGCATTCTTGATGACCACCTCGTTGTGAGTTGCGTCGGGGGGTTGCTGACCTGAGGCTGCATGCGTGAACCACAGGAGGAACATCGGCAAGGCCCGCAGCATTATCGCGTTACGACGCATTTGCGCTCCTTATGGTGGAGAATGACGTGCGATTGTAGGCGGGTGTGGGACTAGGGTCAATGCGCGGAACATGCCGCAATTGACCCTGGCTTCGACGACTTCGAGCGTCGCCCGGGGCCGACCGTTCGGTTTCAGACACAACACTTCAGGACATTCTGTTATGCGCGCTGTCGTTCAAAGAGTCAGCCGGGCGAAGGTCACGGTGGCAGGAGAGATCGCCGGTGAGATTGGCCTGGGGCTGCTCGTGTTACTCGGAGTTGGGCGCGAGGACTCGGAAGCGAATGCCGACTACCTTGCCGAAAAGATCGTCGGGCTCCGCATTTTCGAAGACGACGGCGGCAAGATGAACCGGTCGGTGCTGGATGGGGGTGGCGCTGTGCTGGTCGTTTCCCAGTTCACGTTGTATGGCGACGCGCGCAAGGGCAAGCGGCCATCGTTTGATGACGCCGCCCCGCCGCAACGGGCGCGGGAACTATACGAATATTTCGTGGAAAAAATCCGCTCGGCCGGCCTTCGCTGCGAGACCGGACGATTTCAGGAAATGATGGCGGTGGAACTGGTAAACGAGGGCCCGGTGACGATCCTGCTCGATTCGACCAAAATCTTCTAGCGGCGATCTCGGGACTCAGCTTCCCCAGCGCAGGCCGGTAGCCGAATCCACGTGAATGCGAAAGAACAGCGGTTCCACTTGTTGGTCCTCAGAGCCAACCCTTCGCTCCGCCATGGCATTCATCCACCAATGGTGCTTCTTCGCAAGCAACTGCCGGGCATGTGCACGCTCTTGGGTGAACTGCGGCTCGGGCAACTCTTCGTAGAGCCCATTGACGAGCACGCTGATCGATTCGGATTCGCTGACCTTCTCCTCAATCTCGACGCACACCTTGGGATTGGCGCGCATCCATTCGATTTTCTTGCCGAACGTGGAGAACACGTAGATCCACTCTCCCTCAGAGGCGAAATAGATGGGTACCACGTACGGCTGGTCCTGGAATGAGCAGCCGAGCCTTCCGGTTGAGGCATGCGAAACGGTAGCCAGACACTCTTGTGTGGAAATTTCCTTAATCAGCATGATGACAGTTTCCGTTCTGAGTTATGTGGACTCTTCGATCGGAACAACGGGATACAGGTGACACTTTAATCTTAAGGCAAGGACGGGAAAACGTAACCTTGTTTCCGCACGCCGCTTCCGCAGGCCGGTCGCGGACGAGGCTAGTCGCCGAACATCTTTTCCTGAGTATTTTGCGCGATGTACTTCTTGCTATCGAACTTCTTTCCTGTGCTGGCCCCTGACATGTAGCGAATCTGCCCGAAGATCGGACGCTCGAACCAGGGTCGATCGAACTTGCCGACAATCGACCACGCGATCCCGGCGTAGCCATTAGGGTCGCGGCCATCGATCTCGTACTGGTCGTTCAGGCGAACGGCGATCTGATGGGCCTGCGCCGGCGACTTCGTCCACTCTAGAATCTTCTTTCCCCAGTACAGGCGCACGTAATTGTGCATCCAGCCGGTAGCGACCATCTGTATCTGGGCCGCGTTCCAGAGCGGGTCGTGTGTCTCGGCATTTTCAAGCTGCATTTCGCTATAGAGAACGGGCCGTGGATCAGCAGCATGCATGGCGAGAGTGCGGTGCGCCCAATTTTCCCCGCATTCGAAGTTGTCATAGTTCGGATTGAAGTGCACCAGATTCACAGAAAGCTCGCGCCACCTGATGACCTGATTCAGAAAGGCGTCTTTGACGGGCCGCGGCACATCGGCTTCTTCGACAGCCAGAGCAACCGTGATCGGGCTGATATGGCCGAAGTGCAGGTAAGGGGAAAGGCGACTCGTGCCTTCGCGCTCCGGATGGTTGCAATCCTGTATGTAGTTTGCCAGCTTGTGCTGCCCGAATTCTTTCAAAAGGCGTATGCCCTCGCGCGAGCCGCCTTTCCACTGAGCCACGGGCTCAACCGAACGGTCGATGTTCCAGCCCTTGGTCAATTCTGATAGCTCGATGCCGGGCGAAATACATTTCACGTTGCGTGGCTTAGTCCATGCGATCTTCGCCTTTGGATTCGCGGAATGAGCCAGGAATTGCTTGAGGTGCGTCTGCAATCTGGGCCGAATGATGAAGGCCGCGTACTGCTCTTTCTCGAGCAGTTTCGACGGGACAATTACATCGGCGTCGACCGTCCACAACGGGACCTTAAGTTTCTTGGCGACAGTCTCGCGCCAAGCGCGAGCCTGGCGAATGGGATTCTCGTCGCCGACCACGAGTGCGGGACGAACTTCCTCACCGAATGTCAACAGGCTATGGTCGGGGAAGCGACGCAGAATAAATCCGATGTTGCGTTTCTCAAGGGCCTCCGCGATATCCGGGATCCCCTGTACCAGGAACCCATAGTGCCGGAGATTGGCAGGAGGAAATGGGCGCGGTGCGAAAAAGACGACGACCGGCTTGCGCAGAGCGTTCGCCGCTTCCACCGCCACATCTAACGCTGGGTTATCGACAGCACGCTGGGCACGCTGCATCCAGTAGACGACGCAGGTTCCTTCCGAGTCCGGGGCGCCATCGCGCCGCACCGTGACACGCGGATTTCTCGTGAGTTCAATCAGCTGGTCCATGTTGGCATTTCAGGAAAATTCTCGCCGGTCAAATCGCAGAGACAGATGCTTCCCGCGCTGCGAATGATGCAGGTCTTCTTGGGAAGCTTGCTCCTTAGGCGACTACATCCGCAGCGCGCGCGGCTTCTACGCTGGCGCGAACGTCGTGCGTGCGCACGATGTGTGCCCCTTTGAGGATGACAACTGCTTCAGCGGCGAGAGTCCCATACAAGCGTTGATCTACGGCCGCATCTTGGCCATTGCGGCTCAGCATCCTTCCAACGAAAGACTTCCGTGAAACACCGGCGAGCAAGGGGTAGCGAAGCTGGTGGAATTCGTCGAAACGTCGAAGCATCGGATAGTTCTGCTCGAAGTTCTTGCCAAAGCCGAAGCCGGGATCGAGCACCATCCGTTCGCGCTTGACCCCGGCAAGGAGCGTCTTATCGGACCACTCCCGCAACTCACGTTTCACAAGCACAACGATGTCCGACACGGGCGCGAGCGTGCGCCACTCTTCCGGCCGCCCGCGCATGTGCATCAGAACAGCTCCGCACTTGAGTTCGGCGACGGTACTCGCCATCGCCGGGTCCCAACGGAAAGCGCTCACATCGTTCACGATCTCGGCGCCCGCCGTGACCGCAGCGCGGGCCACATTCGCCTTGTAGGTGTCGATGGAGATGACGGCATTTGGACGCTGCTGCTTCAGCTCCTGAATCACCGGAAGCACGCGTTCGAGTTCTTCTTTCTCGCTAACTGCACTCGCAGCATCGGTCTTCTTGTTTGCGGTCGATCCGGCAACGCTGGCTCCAGGCCTCGTGGACTCCCCGCCGACGTCGATGATGTCGGCACCGTCGTTTAGTAACTGGATGGCGTGCGAGACTGCTTTTCCCGGATCAAGGAACTGGCCGCCGTCCGAAAACGAGTCGGGAGTGACATTCACTATTCCCATGACTAGCGTCCGCTTGCCTAGCGGCAACGAACGTGACCCGATATTCCAGTCAAAGACGGGACGCATGCGGACGAAATTCTAAATGACGGTGGAAAATTAAGACCGGACCGCATACCAGTTGTCGAGATAATGAACCGGCAGAAATCCCGCTAAGACGCCATCGGGCGTGGACTTCGGCAGCCAAATGCCCTTGCCGTCCTGCACCCCTTTCAGTGCTAAAATCTGCCTTGAGAAACAACATGCGCCGGTTTCGGTCCTGCTCCGTACTGCTGCTCGCCCTGTGCCTGACGCTATCTCTCCCTTCGCAGGCGGCAAGGAAGAAAAAGCTACCGGCCCGCGTCGCCGAGATTCTCTCGGAGCCCGAACTGGCTCGCGGCTTTTGGGGAATCGAGATTCGATCTCTGGACAGTGGAGTCGTTCTCTATTCCCAGAACGCCGACAAGCTTTTCACTCCTGCTTCGAATACCAAGCTGTTCACCACGGCCGCGTCTCTGGCATTGATCGGGCCTGACTACAAATTCAAAACCTCAGTCGAGACGAACGGGATGCTCGACACGCACGGCCGGCTGAACGGTGATCTTCTCCTGATCGGCCGAGGCGACCCAAATCTTTCGGGCCGTGAATTGCCTTACGACCTGAGAACGCAGCGCAACGATCATCCCATCAAAGTGCTGGAGGACCTCGCGGACAGCCTTGTCCAGAAGGGCGTGAAGTACGTCGACGGGGACCTGGTCGCCGACGACTCCTACTTCGCCTTCGAGCGCTACGGGGAGGGCTGGAGTCAGGACGATTTGGTTTGGGGGGACGGCGCTCCGGTGTCGGCTCTCACCATCAACGACAACGTTGTCTTCGTGAATATTCTGCCCGCCGATCGAGCGGGCGAACGCGCCTTCGTGACGATCGTGCCGTTTGCCGACTACTACCACGTCGATAACCGGATCATGACGACGCCGGCCGGGACAGCGCGCCGCATCTTCTTCAACCGCGAGCCCGGTTCGACTGCCCTAACTCTTTGGGGCGAGATGCCCATCGATGACAAGGGCGCCAACGAGGCACTTGCGATCGAAGACCCTGCTGCATTCTCTTCAGCGCTCTTCCGGAGCCTTCTGGAAAAACGTGGGATTACGGTCTACGGCCGCGAGCGGACTCACCATACGGAACTGGCAGGCCTCTCAACCTTCAGCGTGACCGCTACTGCGGAGGCCCGCGGCGGTGGTGACGAATCGCCCCGGCCTGCACCTGGATTGCCCGGCAAACTAGTGCTGGCGAGCTTCGAGTCTCGGCCGTTGATTGAAGACATCCGCGTGATCAACAAGGTCAGCCAGAACCTGCATGCGGAAATCCTCTTGCGTCTTCTTGGCCGTGAAAAAGGAACCGCCGCTACGGTCGAAAGCGGTCTCGAGGTCGTTCGCGGATTTCTTACCAAAGCCAGCGTACCGGGCGAGCAGTACGTCTTCTACGACGGCTCCGGACTCTCGCGCCAAAATCTGGTGACGCCCCATGCGGTCGTGGTGCTGCTCGAATACGCGTGGCAGCAGTCCTGGGGTAAAGCTTTCCGCGACACACTGCCGGTGGCAGGGATCGACGGGTCGCTCGCCGATCGCATGCGAGGCACGAATGCGCAAGGCAAGGTGTACGGGAAAACGGGATCGCTGGGCGGAGTGAAAACTCTATCGGGCTACGCAATCACCAATCATGGCGAACCGGTGGCCTTCTCGATTCTCACGAACAACCTCAACGTTCCTGCCAAGAAAGTAACGGATGCCATCGACCAGATCGTGATGGCAATCGTCGAGGACAATCCTCCTCACAAATAGGGGTTGAGGGTAGTTATGCAGGACGCCGCGCAGCCTTGCGCAGCCGGCTAGCTCCTGCCGCGGCAGGGCCCGTTCCAGTCGGAGGCTTCTTCATCCCGTCGAGGAGTTCCTTCAGGACCACTGCGTTGTTGTGCTCTTCGTCCTTGAAAGCATAGAGCAGCGTCAACCGCTTTCTCCCTCGAGCCAGGTGATAGAGCTGCTGCAGCTGTTCCGCAGCCTCCGGGCGTGTCAACTCGCGCAAGTAGCGTTTGCGAAACATCCCCCACGCCTCGCGGTGCTCGTGCGACCATTGCCGAAGCTCGTCGGACGGGGCAAGTTCTTTCAGCCAGGCGTCCAAGGCAGCTACCTTCTTGCTGATTCCGCGCGGCCAGAGCCGATCGACCAGGACACGTGCGCCATCGTTGGGGGAAACTTTGTCGTAGATACGCTTGACGACGACAGCCATGGCCTTTGCTCTATTATTGTACGTCCGTAGCGACGAAGGTGGGAGTGCTTGCTCCACGTTGGAAGGCAGCAGATGGAAGAGCTAAAACCACGAAGTCAAAAGCTTCGGCTGGCTGTCTGGCTATGCAGCGCCCTGGCCGGGCTTCTCCTGCTCGCAGGCTGCAACGCCGAAATCCGCAGGTCCGACGCCGAGTTGGGGCTCAACGAGCAGCAGAGTGCGGGCCGGCGCATCTACGACCGTCATTGCGATCAATGTCACGAGCCCTACTCGAGCAGCGGCAAGAAAGGTCCGGGCTTCAAGGGCATCTTTAAAAAGCAATACCTGTCCGAGAGCGGCCTGCCTGCCAACGACGAGCGCGTAGGCGAAATCATCAAATTCGGCCGCAGCAAGATGCCGGGTTTTGGACAGACCCTCGACCAGCAGCAGATCCAGGATCTGCTGGTGTACATGCACACTCTGTAGCCCGAACGTGGGGGGCACTCCTGCCCGGCGCCCTTGATCCACTCCGCGCGTCCCGGACGCATGGGATAATCTTCCCGGTGAAAGCAGCCTCCAAGGCCGACCTTTATCGTCAACTCCCCTCGATTGACGAGCTATTGAAGGCCCCTGCGCTCGTGGAAGCCGCGGCGCAAGCCGGGCACTCTGCCGTGATGGACGCCGCACGCGCAGTCGTGGAGCGGTTACGCACAGAAATCAGCACTGGAGAAATGGATTCCCGGCAAGTCGAGACGGCGATTTCCGCCATGGGGGATGCAATTCGTCACGAACTGCAAAAAAGCCTCGGGTTCTCCTTGCGCCCGGTGATCAACGCCACGGGCGTCATCCTGCATACAAATCTGGGTCGCGCGCCGCTGGCGAACAGCGCGGTCGACAACATTCAGAGAACCAGCGAAGGCTATTCCAATCTTGAGTTGGATCTGACTTCTGGGGATCGCGGCAAGCGCGACGTTCACGTGGACCGGTTGTTCCAAAAACTCTTCAGCACTGGCACAACGGGCGACGGCCAGAGTGATCGTCAACTCTCAACCATCGTCGTCAACAACAATGCCGCCGCCGTGTGGCTGGCGCTGAATACGCTGGCCGCGCGCGGCGAAGTCATCGTGTCGCGCGGCGAACTGGTGGAGATTGGCGGATCGTTCCGCATTCCCGACGTGATGGCGCAATCGAACGGAATCCTGCGGGAGGTGGGCACCACCAACCGCACCCGCATCGCGGACTACAAAAACGCCATTAACGAGAACACGCGCATCCTGCTTCGGGTTCATCGGTCCAACTTCCAGATCACCGGATTCACGGAACAGCCGGCTCTTGAAGACCTGGTGGCTTTGGCGCGAGAGCGCAACTTGGTAGTAGTCGAGGACTTGGGCAGCGGAGCCATTTTCGATTTGCGGACGGCAGGCCTTGCGGAGGAAAGCACCGTCGCCGAAAGTCTGCGTGCCGGAGTCGATGTCGTGACATACAGCGGCGACAAGCTTCTGGGCGGGCCGCAGGCCGGCATGCTGACCGGAACGGCCGCACTGATTGAGCGGATGCGAAAGAACTCCTTGTTCCGTGCACTGCGAGTGGACAAACTGACGTACGCGGCCTTGGAAGCAACCCTGCTCGCGTACGTGAAGGGCGACTATGATGCGATTCCCGCACTGCGAATGATGCGAACGACTCGCGATCAGATCGGCGCGCGGGCCGAGGCGATTGCGAAGCAGGTGCGAAATTCCGAGCGCCTGACCGCGGAAGTCATCGATGGCCAATCCGTGATCGGCGGCGGAGCTGCACCGTCTGCCACCTTGCCGACTCGCCTGCTTGCGTTAACGGCCGGCCGTAAAAGTGCCGATAGTCTGATGGCGCACTTGCGCTCACAAGAGCCTCCCATAATCGCCCGCGTGCAAGACGGAAGCATCTTGATTGATTTGCGCACCGTCTCTCCCGAGCATGACGCTCTGATCATCACCGCGTTGCAGTCAGTCGGCCGCTCCTGACTCATCTACATTTCCTCCAGCATCGAAGTCATGGCGACCCTCTACACCATCGGACACTCCACCCGCACCAGTGAAGACCTCAGCCGCGCCCTGCAAGCACATGGGATCAAAACGCTGGTCGATATCCGCGCCTTTCCCGCATCCAGGCGGTTGCCTCATTTCAATCGCGAAGCATTAGAGCAGTCCATGCCGGACGCGGGCATTCGCTATATCTGGATGAAAGGTCTTGGCGGATATCGAAAGAAATCACGCGAGGATTCTCCCAACACTGGACTACGTAACGCGAGCTTCCGCAACTATGCCGACTACATGCTCACACCCGAGTTCGAGGAGTCGATAGCGACTCTTCTCCGCCTGGCGGAAAACTCCCCTACCGCTTACATGTGCGCGGAGCGCGTCTGGTTTCAGTGTCATCGCATGCTGGTGTCGGACTGGCTGGTTGCTCACGGTCACACCGTCTTGCACATCGACGCGGAAGGCCCGCCCAAGCCACACCGCTTGACCGCTGAAGCCAGACTGATCGGAAATCAGGTTGTCTACAGTCCCGAAACTCTTTTCCCGTGAAGGCAACCCTGTCGACGAGGGGCCTTCAAACTCATCAGCCATCAGCCATCAGCCATCAGCCATCAGCCATCAGCCATCAGCCATCAGCCGCCGACTGACCTGTGTTACCGTTCCTGCATGATCGTGGGCACGGGGATCGACATCGCAGAGGTGCCGCGTATTCGGGAGGCCATCGAACGGCACGGTCAGCGCTTTCTCCATCGCATTTTTACCGAGGGAGAGATCCAGTACTGCGAGTCGAAAGCCAATCGAGTCGAGCGCTATGCCGCCCGCTTCGCTGCCAAGGAAGCCGGCATGAAGGCGATCGGCACCGGCTGGAACCACGGCGTGCGCTGGCGCGACATTGAAGTCGCGCGCAAGCCGGGCGGGCGCCCCACCTTGTTGCTCCACGGAAAGGCCGCCGAATTTGCCGCTCGTCTGGGTGCGGTCAACATAGCGCTCTCGCTGACACACACGGCCGAGCAGGCTATGGCGCAGGTCATCCTGGAAAACTGATTTCTTCTGCTAGACTGACGCTCCAATCTGAATCATGGCATCCACCGTCTCCCCATCCCAGCCCTCCGTTTCGGCAGGCCCCTCGTCGCAAACTTTGCTCATCGGCATCGGACTCAGCAGCTACTCCGCATTGCTGCTGGAACTAGGCCTCACTCGCCTGTTTTCGGTGGTGCTCTTCTATCACTTCGCTTTTTTGGCGATTTCGATTGCGCTTCTGGGATTAGGGGCCGGCGGAGTTTTCGCCTATCTGCGTAAAGAGCACCTGAATCGCATTGAGACACGACCCTTGGCAGCGCGGCTTTGCTGCATGAATGCCATCGCGATTCCAATCGTTCTCGAGATCGTGCTGCACGTACCTGTATCTCTCGAACTTTCGTGGGGAAACCTGGGCCGTTTAACCGCTCTCTATCTGGCTGCAGCCGTTCCATTTTTTCTGACCGGCGTGCTTTTCTCGGTGGTATTCGCGCGAGAGTCCCGCACCATCACGCGTTTGTATGGGGCCGATCTCCTGGGCGGCGCGCTAGCGTGCCTGAGCATTGTGCCCTTGCTAAACGGCATTGGCGGGCCGAACACCATCTTGTTCTCGGGTATCGCGATGGCGGCAGCAGGCGCGATCTGGGCAGCCGCACCCCATACGCGCAAGCGAGCCGCGATCCTAGCAGGCGTTTTGCTGTTGTCGATCGCCATGAACTACTCCGGCCGCCTGATCGACGTGGTCTACGCCAAGGGCATGCTCCGCGACAAGTCATGGGTGGAATACGCCCGTTGGAATGCCATCTCGCGGGTGGAAGTCGATAGCCAGGACTCGAGCGGCAAGGCAATCGTCATTGATGCCGACGCCTCCACCTACATCATGAACGTCGATCCGCACGCCTGGCAGGGCACGGACTGGCAGAAGAATCTGATGTCGGCGCCGCCTGCGCTCGCCAACGTGCTGCGCCCTCACGGCGATTACGCAATCATCGGGCCGGGCGGCGGCGTAGACGTGCTGCGCGCGGTCGCCAACGGAAGCCCCAGCGTTACGGGAATCGAAATCAATCCCATCATCGCTAACTCGATCATGCGCGGGCGGTACGCCGACTACTCCTACCATCTCTACCAGCGCCCAGGAGTAGACATTCACGTCACGGATGGGCGCTCGTTCGTCCGCAACGCGAAGCAGAATTTCGACGTGGTGCAGATGACGCTGGTCGACACCTGGGCTTCCACCGCCGCGGGCGCCTTCGCACTCAGCGAAAACAGCCTCTACACGGTCGATGCCTTTCGCGAATACTTCGAACATCTCAAACCCGACGGCATCATCGCGGTCACCCGCTGGGAGTTCCAGCAGCCGCGCGAGGCCCTGCGCGTTGTTTCGGTGGCGACCGAAGCGCTTCATCAGATGGGCGTCGCTGATCCGGCGAAGCACTTCATCATCGTGTCCGACGGCGAACTCGATGAAGACGGAATTCCCGTGGTTGTGCTGGCGAAGAAGTCGCCTTTCACCCCGGAGGAAGAGGCGAAGATCCAGGCGCATCTCGAGGAACACGAAGACCTCGCCGTCTTGTATGCACCTTCCACTCCCAAGCAGAATGCCTTTTCCGCGCTCATCGCCCGCAATGACCCTAGAGCGTTTGCGCGGGACTACCCGTACAACGTTGCGCCTGTGGACGACAACGCTCCCTTCTTTTTCTTCACCCTGAAAACAGATCAGATCCTGCACGATGGCGGATTACAGAAAGGCATCGACTGGAAAGTCAACCTTGGCGTGGTGGTGCTGGGAGGGGTCTTTGTAATCTCTGCGCTCGCCGTGATGGCGTTCCTGATTTTGCCCATGGCTCTGCGTGGCGGCAGTGCACAACGCTCGCTCCCCCTGCTCTACTTTGTTGCGGTGGGACTCGGGTACATCCTGGTCGAGATCAGCTGCATTCAACGGTTTGTCTTATTTCTCGGACATCCCACGTACGCGCTGACGGTAGTCATCTTCCTTCTGCTTTTGTCGAGCGGCGCCGGTAGCCTTCTGTCGCGACGATGGCTTTCGAACATCGCGCGCGGCTGGATCCCGCTGGCGATCTTAATCTTCGCGATCGCAGCCAACACGTGGGTGTTACCCGGATTTCTCTCAGCTCTGATCGGACTGCCATTCGCTATCAAGCTTGGAGTATGTGCGATCGTACTCGGACCTCTGGGTCTGGCGATGGGGATGCCCTTCCCCACGGGCCTGCGCGCAATCACTAACAGTGAGGAACTCGATTTGCCAGCAACAGAATTTGGCGAGCCCTCCAGCAATGCCGACAACGGCGTGGAATGGGCTTGGGCCATGAACGCCGCCTCCAGCGTCCTGGGGTCGGTGCTCGCCATGGTGATCGCAATCCGTTTCGGTTTGAATATCACCCTGGCAAGCGGCGCAGCCGCATATGGACTGGCGTTGCTACTGTTTCCCGCGCTGGCACCTCGCGTTCGGCGGGCGTGAATGGCGAGTTATGGTCTGTTATGATCAGCGGAATTCCACGCCGTGCGAGGTGTTGATGGCATTGGTGGGATGCTTGGGCCGGGCGCCGATTCCGTCCGGACGAGGGAAGCGTGCCTAGCCAGAAGCAGCTGAAGTGGTCACAACTGCGGGTCGGCCTCACCGTGCTGGCGGCCAGCATCACGCTGGGCGTGCTCACTTTCCTGATGAGCGGGACCACCGGGTTGTTCACTCCCAAAATTAACCTCAAATCATATTTCGACAATGCCGGAGGGCTGCGAGTTGGTGCTCCCGTGCGCCTGGCCGGTGTCGACGTCGGCAACGTGACCGGCGTGAGGATCGTTCCCGATAAACCCCTGACCCCGGTCGAGATCATGATGAAAGTCACCACCAAGTACCGGTCCGCCTTGAGGAAGGATTCCGTAACATCGCTCAGCACCGCCGGCGTCCTGGGCGAAACCTACATCGATATCGACAGCTCGCACTCGAAAGCACAAGAGGTCAGCGACGGCGACACGCTGGCCACCCGCGAAACTCCCGACATTCAAGACGTGGTGCGCGCCAGCCAGGGCACTCTGCAAAACCTCGACGCGCTGCTGAAGCGTACCGATCGCATCTTGGCATTCATCGAGAGCGGGCAGGGCTCGATCGGCAAACTTATCTATGATCCCCAGCTCTACAACCGCTTTGCGGAAACGGTGAACGAGTTCAAGGGAATCGTCGATCAGATCCGAAACGGGGAAGGCAGCCTCGGGAAACTGGTTTCCAATGACGAGGCCTACAACAAGGCCATGGCCGCGGTCGACAAGTTGAACGCGATGATCGACGACTTGCAGCAAGGCAAAGGGACCGTCGGCAAGTTTCTCAAGGATCCCGCCCTGTACAACAATGCCAACGACACCATCGCCAACGTCAAGAAGCTGACCGACGACATCAATGCGGGCAAAGGAACCTTGGGCAAGCTGACCAAAGACGAAGCGCTCGCCAAGAAGCTCGATGACACCCTTACGAAGTTGAGCGCCATTACCGACCGGCTGGAGGCGGGCGAAGGCTCCGCCGGCAAATTGCTCAAAGATCCCTCTCTCTACAACAACACCGACCAGATGCTGATCGAAACGCGCCAGCTGGTCAAGTCCATCCGCGAAGATCCCAAAAAGTACCTGACCTTCAAGGTCAAAATCTTCTAAGCCCTTCGGTGCCCCAGGTTCGCGTCCGTTCTTTGGACGCTAACCTGGGACGCTAACCCGGCTTCGAACGCAGCGGTTTGAACTGCTCTCCGGGTACTCGTATACTTGTCGCCCGCCATGAAGGTCATCGTTATCATTCCGGCTGCTGGACTTGGCACGCGCATGGCTCCCGTCACCAGCAAAGGGAAAAGTCCCTCAAAGCAATTCACGGAACTGGGCGGCACCCCGATTTTGACTCACACGATTCGCAAGTTCGCTGCCAGCCCGAAGATCAACGAAATCGTGGTGGCACTTCGGAAGGACGAGATGTCAGGGTTTCAGGAGCGGCTGCGCAGCGACAGCACCAGCGGAGTGTCGACAAAGACGAGACTGGTGGAAGGGGGAGAACACCGCCAGCACTCCGTGGCCAATGCGCTCGCCACCGTTTCAGCCGCTGTCGACGACGTCGTCCTGGTGCATGATGCGGTCCGTCCTTTTGTCACCGACGAGATCGTCGAGCATGTAATCCAGGGCGCGGAAAAATTCGGCGCCGCGATTGCCGGCGTGCCCGCGGTCGACACCATCAAGAAAGTGGAGCGCACGGCCGACGGCGCTCTCATCACGGCGACGATCCCTCGCGAACACGTGGTGATGGCGCAAACGCCGCAGGGCTTCCGTTACGATGTCTTGAAGAAAGCTTTCGACGAGGCAGCAGCCGATGGTTTTCTGGGAACGGACGAGGCTTCACTCGTGGAACGCTCCGGCCACGAAGTCGCCGTGGTGATGGGCTCGCCACGAAATATCAAGATCACGACTCCCAGCGATATGGAGTTGGCCGAGTTTTACCTGCAAAAATACAAGGCGAGCGCGTGACGAGCCATCCGCCGTCAGCTACAGCCATCGGCTAAGACTATGAAACCCGCAACGCGCATCGGATTCGGTTGGGACTCACACGAGTTTGTCTCGGGCGTTCCGCTCAAGATTGGCGGAGTCTCCATCAACCATCCGGAGGGACTGGGTGGACACTCCGACGGCGACGTACTGCTGCACGCCATCACCGACGCACTCCTTGGAGCGATCGGCGCGCCTGATATCGGCACTTTGTTTCCGCCGACCGATCCGCAATGGAAAGGCGCCGACTCGGGCGTCTTTCTGAACGAAGCCCTGAAGCGCACGCGAGCCACCGGTTACACGATCGGCAATGTGGACTCGTCCCTGATCATGCTGGCTCCGAAGATCGGCCCGCATGCAGGGACGATCCGCGGACACGTAGCAGAACTCCTCGGCATTCCGGCGGATTGTGTAGGCCTGAAGGCGAAGACCCCGGAAGGCATTGGAACGGACAACGCAGCGATCGCAAATGTGGTGGTTCTGCTCGAGCGGACGCAGACACAGAAGAAAACCACGCCGAAAGCACCGAAAAAGTAGCGTGAACCGAGGCGGCGCACCCTCGGACCAGCCGGCGAGAGCCGGTGCTACTTTCGCGTTGCGGCCCGCACGAACGCGCTGAAGATCGCCCGCGACGGCGCGTCGTCGTCAACCGAACGCTCCGGATGCCATTGCACGGCCAGCACAAAGTGCTCGGGGTCGATTCCCTCGATCGCCTCGATCACTCCGTCGTCGGGGCATCGAGCGGACACCCGCAGTCCCTTGCCGATTGCGTCGGCAGACTGGTGATGGCTCGAGTTCACGGGCAGCTTTCCAGGATTCCCGTTTCCTTCTCTCACGATTTCCGCAAGGACTGATCCCTCATCGACCACGACATCGTGCGCAATCGCCACCTTCTTGCCGGCTTCGTGGTTGATGGGTGACTCGATATGCTGCACCAGCGATCCCGCCCGATGAACGTTCAGAATCTGCAGGCCATAGCAGATGCCAAGTACCGGCTTGCCATGCTCGTAGGCGTCATGCAGAAGAAGTTCGTCGACCAGGTCACGCGGCAGGTCCGCATCAGCCGTTTTAGGATGGCGGGCAACTCTGTACTTTTCGGGAAGCACATCAGCGCGGCTGCCGGGCAGCAGGACGGCATCGCAGCCAGTGACTAGCCTTTCGACCTCCGCAGCCGCGCCATCGAGCGGGATGCAAACCGCTTCTCCTCCCGCCAGTTCGACAGCCCGGACGTACTGGGGCAGCGCGCGCGCCGCGTAATCGGCGTCTCCGGAATGTGGAACGGGAATGGCAACGTGAGGCCGCATCGTTTTCGATTGTACTGGGTGGGAACGGGGTTGGAATCTACCAGGGGTAACCCAGCCTTCGCGTGACAGTGAGATCGCTGGCCCCCGCAACAAACCTCTGGGGTAGCATGTGCCGGGAGCACTCGAGATATATACTCTCTGCCACTTATGACTCTGGCTCCAGGCACGAAGCTGGGTCCCTACGAGATTCAGTCTGCGCTCGGGTCGGGAGGCATGGGTGAGGTATATCGCGCACGCGACACGCGCCTTGACCGCGTGGTTGCAGTCAAGATTCTTCCGGAGGCCCTGGCCAAGGATGGCGATCGGCTGCAGCGCTTCGAACACGAAGCACGCGTCCTAAGCACGCTCAGCCATCCCAACCTTCTCTCTATTTATGACGTGGGTTCGCAGGATGGAATTCACTACCTGGTGTCGGAGTTTCTGGAAGGGCACACTCTGCGGGAACTGCTCAAGGACAACCCACTCGGAGTGCGCCGGGCCACCGACTACGGCCTGCAAATCGCGAAAGGTCTTTCAGCGGCACACGAGAAGGGCATCGTTCATCGCGATCTGAAACCCGAAAACATCTTCGTCACGACGGATGGCCGGGTGAAGATTCTGGACTTTGGCCTGGCCAAGCAGTCCCTCGCTGACACAGGAAACTCCTCCGGACTAACCCAGACCGTGCAAACCGTTCCGGGCGTCGTACTGGGCACCGTGGGATATATGGCTCCCGAACAGGTTCGAGGACAGCCTGCCGACTCCCGTTCCGACCTGTTCTCCTTCGGAAGTGTTCTCTACGAGATGTTGTCGGGGAAGCGCGCCTTTCACGGCGACACTCCAGCCGACATGATGAGCGCCATCCTCAAGGAGGACCCGCCAGAACTGATCGAGACTGGCCGCCAGATTCCGCCTGCGCTCGAAGGCATTGTCCGCCACTGCCTGGAGAAGAATCCGCAGAACCGCTTTCAGTCAGCGCACGACCTGGCGTTCAATCTCGAACAACTCTCGCACGCCCCAGGCAGCAGCGCATCTCACGCATTGGTGTCAACGGGTCCGCGTCGTGCCGTGTGGCCTTGGCTAGCGGCGTTCGGCATGGTGGCGGCCGCGTCCGCCGCCTTCTTCGTTGGCCAGCGCACGCAAAGCACGGCGAAACCAGTATTTCAGCAGCTTACGTTTCAGCGGGGGCGAGTGCTGCAGGCCCGCTTTTCGCCGGACGGGCAAACCATCCTCTACAGTGCCGCATGGAATGGTGAGCCGTCCGATGTTTACTCCACTCGTGCCGATGGGCCGGGGGCGCGATCGCTGGACTTGAAGGGCGGACAGGTCTTGTCCGTGTCGTCCACCGGAGACATCGCGGTCTTGCTTAAAACTCACGCGTCTGGAACTTTTTCCGACACCGGTACGTTAGCCATCGTGCCCCTGTCCGGCGGTGCGCCGCACGAAGTGGCGGAGAGCATTCTGGCTGCGGACTTTTCTCCTGACGGAAAACAGCTTGCCGTCATCCGCGACCTTGGTCCACGCTCCCGGTTGGAGTATCCCGCCGGAAAGTCTCTCTACGAGTTCAATGGTTGGCTAAGCCATCTCCGCATCTCGCCGAAGGGTGACAAGATCGCATTCGCGGAACACCCGGCCTACAACGACACCTTTGGCTCACTCGTGGTCACCGATCTTCTCGGCAACCGGAAAGTCTTGAAGAGGGATTGGTACGAAATCCTCGACCTGGCTTGGGGTTCACAGGAGGACGAGGTTTGGGTGACGGCCAGCGAGCTGGGGGGCCAGCGCTCCGTGTATGCGGTGACGCTCGATGGGAAGGCGAGGCAGATCTTTGAAGTGCCCGGGAACCTCGTCCTGAAGGACCGTTTCCGTGATGGGCGGCTCTTACTGGTCCGCGAAAACGAGCGGCGAGAACTGAGCGGGATCCTTGCTGGCGAGGCCAAGCAACGTGATTTTTCGTGGTTCGACTGGACCTTCCCTGACGATATCTCTGCCGATGGGAAGACCTTCACGTTTCATGAGGCCGGGGCAGGAGGTGGAAAGGACTTCGCCGTGTTCTCGCGGAAAATCGATGGATCGCCGCCGGTACGTCTAGGTTCTGGTAGTGGGGCGTTTATCTCGCCCGATAGGAAATGGGTGATGGCGGGCACCGCACACAGTCCGGCGCAGATCTTTTTGTTGCCCCTTGGAGTCGGCGAGGCACGCCAGATCACGAATGACTCTATCGACCATCAAGATTTTAGTTGGTCGCCGGACGGAAAGCACATCGTCTTCCAAGGCACGGAACCGGGTCACAGGACGCGCCTCTACACGCTCGACTTGGACGGAGGCCCACCCAAAGCACTCACTCCCGAAGGTTACAGTACCTTAGGCGCACCGGTCTCACACGACGGAAGATATTATCCCGCAGCCTGCCTCGACCTGAAACCATGCCTGATCCCATTGGCGGGTGGAGAACCCCGCTCCATTCCAGGAGTCACGATCACCGATGGTCCAATTCAGTGGAGCGCAGACTCGCGCTTTCTATACATGTATCAAGTTGGTGATCTGCCGAGCACCGTTGACCGTGTGGATATTGCCACTGGCAAGCGCACCCCGTGGAAGACGTTGGCCCCCGCTGACCTGGCCGGAGTTCATGGGGTAACGGTTGTTCGTATGACGCCCGACGCCGGCCTTTGTCTATACAGCTACCTGCGCACTTTTTCGGATTTATATCTGGTCCAGGGCTTGAAGTAATCGCCTCCCCAGCGCAGCACATAAACAGGGCAAACTGTCGAAATCGGGATTTTCACCGACTGCCCCGACAAGGGATGAATAGGATGGACTCTAACCTAGGTTGGTGGACCGGGCGAGGACTCGAACCTGCATCTGCGGATCTTCCCGCCGTGTTCCGGCTTACACCACCGGCCCAAATCTGCGAAATCGGTCTAAGCGTTTGACTCTCGTGCACTGTAGCAAGAGAGAGCTTGTGGGAGATATAGCGGATTTGATTCGATCACCTCAAGGGCATGCGACGAACTGCTAACGACTGAGACGCGCGATTCCGTCCAGCGTCTTCATTTGGCGGTAATGCCGAATCTCGACAACGAGCGCCACCAGAAGTCCGATCGCGCCCACCACAATGGCGACCGGCAAAGCAATGTGCCGGTAAGCGAAGCGTAGATCGGGATTGTGTCCCCGGATAGCGGCTGCGATCACCACCGTCAAAATAGAACCGAACAGCGTCACGGCAAACGTGAGCAGGGTCACGAGGAACGTCACAAACACCGCGCGTGCCGGAACCGCGTACCAGCGCGGCTTGTGTACCGCATCGTGAGCAGCCATAACCCCTTAGATTACATCGTTTTGAGGGCTAGCTACCGGTGCACCGCGAAGGGTGCGCTACAATGCTGACTATGTCGCAGGCTGCGCCAGCATTCACGCGTACTCCCGCGGAGGTTGTCCGCCAGACCCCCGTGTCGCAGGCGTCGAACGGCGTCTGCTATGCGCGGTCGGGCGAAGTCACGATTTCCGACGGCGATTTGGAACGGATGATTGCAGCCGTGCCCGGCAACGCCGCCGCGGCCCTCGAGCGCAAAGCCTACTATTTCGTGCCGCTGACGGTCAGCCAGGGCGACGACACGGTGATCGCCGACCGCTACGACGTTGTGCTCAGCGACAACGCCGTCTGCCATCGCAACCTCAATCTCGGCGACGCGCAGTGCGTGTTCATCTCCACCCGCCTGATGGACGATAAATTCTCCGTGGCGTTCGAGTTTTACATCAATGTCGGGCATGCCATCGTGGAACGGATCGGCGTGTCGCAGGCGTTTGCGGATCTGGCCTGGAAGCAAGTCGAAGCCAATGTCCGCGGCGAGACTTCCATGGACGCGTGGGAAGCTCGCAGGATCGCGACCGGCACCGGTCCCGACACGGAGAAAGCCAAGAACGAATTCTTCGCCTCCGCCTTCTCGGATGCAATATCGATCTACCTGCTCTCGCTCTACCTGGATGTGGACTACTACGACCTGCGCGAGCGCGACTATCCGCTGCTGGCGCCTTCCGCGATGGGGGAACGTCTGAGGAAGGTCGCGGAACTGTTCCCGCCGAACTCAGGCTTCGAGTTCGCGATCTACCACAAGCGGCGCACGTAGCAAATCGAGTCAGCCCAAAGTTGGCGTTTCGAACTGCTCGCTAACGACAAGAACCGACCGGGCTGGGTCACCCGGCATGTATCGCACTCGAACCCTGCGGTCTTTCCAACCACTGACGGCCTGCCATGCCGTTTCTTCACTGCTAGCAGGAAGTTGTGCCACGCCTGCGTAATACTCTCCATCGACGGAATACGAATAACTCAGCTCTCCGACCCAATAGCCGCTGCGCCCCTCGCCTACCATCTGCGGCCTTGCGTGTTCCACTGCCCCGTCGGCAATGGGCCAGTCGGAAGCGAGTTGTTGCAGGCGGCGACCGGATGCCATATTTGCTCGCCGCAACCCCCATACGATCGCCGCCAATACCGCGAATTCAAAAAGCAACTTCCAGAGCGAATCAAATAGTTCCATGCGAAAATCCTAAGATCACCAGGCATCAACAATTTGCGGATGGCAATATACGATGATTCCTTCGCAACCGCCACCGCTCAGGCGTTTGCCGTCTCCATCACAGGCACCCGCAATCATGATGACGCCCGACCTGGTTCCAGCGGACGCCTTCTCGCAAGCATCCTCAGAATCCACAATCCCGCGAGTCCCGCGACAATATGCTTAAGCGTGTGTCCGCTGACAATATGACCAAGCGCGAACACCCGCTTGTCGAATGTCTCCAGCAGCTTGGCCACGACATAGAGCGCAACCACCACTCCCAAATCCGAAGAACGCCTATATCGCGGAGGCAGAAACAGCATCAGCAGCAGAACAAGCACGGCGTATGCCTGCACTGCGGCGTAAAAGCGCAAATCTCCGCGGCCAGCCTGCTCGCTCCAATGCCATTGAAAGACGCTGAGCGCTCCAATCGCCAGAAGCGCAGGCCAAAGCAATAGAGCGGAACGAACGCTAATGCGTTCGGCGATCATCGCTGCTACCAGCGACATGAAGACAACCGTCATCGGCAACCGGTCCCAGACCAGCCGCTCGTTGTCCGGTGCCCAGTGGTAGTAGGAAGAGCCCGCCGCGGTCAGAATCATGCCGAAGAACACGACCAGGTAGAACCAGCGCTCGCGGACGTCAATGAATCTCGCACTCGTTTCCTCAGGAGACAGGCGCGCTAGAAACCACAGTCCCCACACACCGAAGATGGCGAACACGACGTTTGACGCGACGTCGCCGAAGTTAGGAATTCCCAGCCATGCCCTGCGCTCCGCGAAGTTGTGGTAACTCAATGGCTGCGCCGTTCTCGGAGAGACCATCGCCACCAGCGCGACGGTGGCGGTCAGCGTCATCAGCGTCAACGCCGCGTTCTTTCGCAACATGCCTCGGAAGTATAGGAGAAAACAGGCGGGCACCCCGCTAGAAATCCAGCTCGATGCCGCGCAGGTGGCCGTGCACGCCCTCAAATCGTTCACTATGAGCTAAGTTATTGAAAACACGTTCAGAACGACTTTCGCCCCCGAATCTTAGGTCCAGACAACTCGTAGAATGCATGCCAGTGGCGCTTAGAGGCGATTACGGCGCCCTTTGCAGTCCGGATGACCCCCGGGAAGTCCACCGGCAGGCGAGAAACGCACCTGAGGGCTTCTAATCGCAGTTTATTATCATATAGCTAACAAGCCCAGCAGTCCGACGGAGAGGGAGACCCGAACCTGCCGTGCGCTTCCCAGGAAGCCATACGATAGCGTGCGTGACGCTGTGATTAAATGCTGCTGACCATGCCCGTCACCGTTCGCTCGTTCGCGAAGATCAATCTCGGCCTGTATATCGGACCGCGACGCTCCGACGGATTTCATGAACTGCGCACGGTGTACCAGACGATCGCACTGCATGACGTGCTGCGCGTGAGCGTGCAGCGCGGATCGGGCATTGAGATTCGTTGCGCTGATCCGCGCGTTCCCACCGATCCCACGAACACTTGCTATCGCATGCTGGAGCGCGCGACGGCAGAGCTGGGCGCGAAGGTAAAGGTGCTGCTCGAAATCGAAAAGCGCCTACCCGTGCAAGGCGGCTTGGGTGGCGCTTCAGGAAATGCCGTCGCGGCATTGCTTGGACTGGAACTCGCTGTCAATAAACAGCTTCCTGCACCCTCGCGGCTGCGGCTCGCGGCCGCGGTCGGCTCCGACGTTCCCCTGTTTCTCGTCGCCGGCACCGTTCTGGGTGTAAGCCACGGCGAAGAGGTCTACCCTCTTCCCGATCTCCCTGAAACTCCCTGCGTGATTGCAACGCCTGCGATCGCGGTGTCGACGCCCAAGGCGTTTGCCGATTGGGATGCAAACGCCGCAAAATTGACCGAATCGAACCCCTCCGATAGAATCATTGAGTTCAGCCGCGAGATTTCCGCTTGGCTGAGCAGCGGTCCTTCGAAAAAGACTTCGAAGGGACGCTTCGCCGGTGTCCCTGCCCGAGGCAGGGGCCGGGCCGAGACCCTGCTTCTCGACCTCGTCCGTACCGGGATTGAAAACGACTTCGAAAAAGTCGTCTTTCCTCAATATCCCGCGTTATGTGACGTGAAGTGTGCTTTGGAGCGAGCGGGCGCGTTTTACGCGTCGCTGTCCGGGTCAGGCTCGGCGCTGTACGGGCTGTTCAAAACCAAGGCGGCCGCCCAGAAAGCTGCCGGGCGCCTGCGTAAAGACGGGATTCCGGCTGAGGCGACGGTAACGCTGACGCGCCCACAGTACTGGAAGAAGTCTCGAGTTTCGAGTTCTTAGTTTTCAGTGGATCAAGACGCGCGAACGAAGGCGCCCGCGCTACAAGTTCCTCTTGCAACTCGAAACTGGAAACTGGAAACTGTTAGGTACTGAAACTGTAATTACTGGGCCGTCGACTAATGGTAGGTCAAGTGCCTTTGGAGCACTTTGTCTAGGTTCGAATCCTAGCGGCCCAGCCAAAGTTCTGTTCGATCGTGCAGGGGGCAGATTTCGTTGCGAGTGGTGAGGCCAGCGGATACCCAGGCTGCCCTCCCAAACTCGAAACCGGAACCTTCACAAAGTCTACGAGAGAGCCCACATGGCAACTTTAGCGACGCCGGCGGAAAAAAAAGGCCAGCAGGTGCCTGAAGAAAAGAGCGAGCGCAATCGACCAGCGCGCCCGCGCGTGGACGAAAAATTCAAGATCTTCAGCGGGACCGCGAATGAAGCTCTCGCTGATGAAGTCTGTCACTTCCTGGAATTGACACGTGGTCAAGCCATGATCACGCGCTTCCGGGACGGCGAATGTTACTTGCAGATCCAGGAGAACGTGCGCGGCGCTGACGTTTTCGTCATGCAGTCGACCTGCCGTCCCGTGGACGAGCACTTGATGGAATTGCTCTTGATGATCGATGCGCTAAAACGGGCTTCGGCGAGGCGAATCACGGCCGTGATTCCGTACTACGGCTATGCCCGGCAGGATCGCAAAGACAAGCCGCGCGTGCCGATCTCCTCAAAGCTGGTGGCCGATCTGCTGACCACTGCGGGGGCGGATCGCGCGCTGGTCGTCGATCTGCACGCACCGCAACTGCAGGGCTTCTTCAACATTCCAGTCGACCACTTGTTCGGGTCGCCCGTTCTGGTTAGCTATTTCCGGCAACTGAACCTTCCGAACCTCACGGTGGTCTCGCCCGACGCAGGCGGCGTGGAGCGCGCCCGCTTTTTCGCGAAGAAGATGGATGCCGCGCTGGCCATTGTCGACAAACGCCGCGTGGAAATGAACGTGGCCGAAGTCATGCACGTGATCGGCGACGTCCACGGGCGCACTTGCCTGGTGATCGACGACCTGATCGACACGGCCGGCACGCTGGTGAAAACGGCTTCGGCGCTGCTCGAAAATGGCGCCACCGCTGTATACGCGTGCTGCTCACACCCGGTCTTTTCAGATCCGGCGATTGAAAACATTTCGAAATCCGCCATCACGCAAGTGGTGGTCACCAACACGATTCCGCTGAGCGAAGCCGCGTTGCGCGAGCCCAAGATTCACAAGCTCTCGATCGCGGGACTGATTGGCCGCGCCATTCAGTCCATCCACGAGGAAACTTCGGTCAGCAAATTATTCAGTTAGGAAAAATAAAATATGGCAACCGTCACGGATAACAACACACTCGAAGCGCAGCCGCGAACCGCGGGCAACAAGAACGCCGCCCGGCGGGTTCGCGTTGAGGGAAAGATCCCGGCTGTCGTCTATGGCGCAGGGCAGGACTCTCTGCCGGTCGCGGTCGATCCCCGGCAGGTCACCCGGATTCTCAATTCCGAAACCGGCCACAACACCATTTTCGATCTGACCCTCGATGGCTCCAAGACCAAGGCCATGATCGTCGACTGGCAGTACGAGCCCATCAAGGGCAAGCTGCTTCACATCGACGTGAAGCGGATCGCGATGGACAAGAAGTTGGCGGTCATGGTGCCCGTCGAACTCGTCGGCGAGCCTGCCGGCGTGAAACAGCAGGGCGGCATTCTCGAGCAGATGCTGCGCGAAGTCGAGATCGAGTGCTTGCCCGGAGATATTCCGAGCCACATCGACGTCGACGTCAGCGATCTGGTTTTCGGCAAGGTGCTGCGCGTGGTCGATCTGCCGCACAGCGACAAGTTCAAATTCCTTACCGATGAGAACCAGCCCGTCGCTCACGTAACCGTGGTGAAGGAAGAAGTGGTGGCGACTCCGGAAGCCGTGGCTGCCGAGGGCGCGACCCCGGCCGAGCCCGAAGTCATCAAGAAGGGCAAGCAGGAGACCGAGGAAGAAGGTGCTGCTGCACCCGAGAAGGCCGAGAAGGCCGAGAAAGCCGAGAAGAAGGAGAAGAAGTAAGCTCCGAGCCTCGAGCTTCGGGCTGCGAGCGAGATGGCGTGAAACTGATCGTCGGGCTGGGCAATCCTGGAATCGAATATCAGTTCACGCCGCACAATCTCGGCTTCCTTACGATCGACCGCATTGCCAACGATCGCAACGTCGACGTGAGAAACCGGCAATGCCGGGCGTTAACCGGACGGACGCAGATCGGTGAAGAACCGGTTCTGCTGGCCAAGCCGGAAACGTTCATGAACCTGAGCGGTGTCTCGGTGCGGGAGTTGCTGGCCGAATACCAGCTGAAGCCCGAGACGGATTTGATCGTGATTTACGACGAGCTGGACCTGCCGCTGGGGACGATTCGCATCCGGCAGCGGGGCAGTTCGGCGGGACACAACGGCATGGAATCGATTATCGGCGCGTTGGAGACGCAGGAATTCCTGCGCATCCGGTTGGGAATCGCGCCTGAGAAGAAGATTCTGAAGCCGTTCAGCAAGCGGCAACTGAAGGTGGTCGACGAAGTTCTCGATACCGCCGCCGAAGCCGTGAAAGTGATTTTGACGGAAGGTCCGGGAGCGGCCATGAACCGCTTCAACCGCAAAAAGGAAGACGACGCGGAACTGGACGCGACTTAGATTTTTGGAGAGAAAACGAATGAATCGTACTTACGAACTGATGTTCATCGTTCGCCCTGATATGGCGGAAGAAGATCTCGATAAGCTGATCTCGACCCTGGAAACGGCTGTTTCCAGCTCGGGGGGCACCATGAAGAACGTCGAGAAGATGGGCAAGCGGCGGCTCGCTTACACCGTTCGCCGCTTTCACGATGGAATGTACATCCTGCTCACAGTTGAGGGATCGGGCGGCTTGATTCACGAACTCGAGCGCAGGTTGCGCGTGACCGAACCGGTGCTCAAGTTCATCAGCGTGCGCATTGACGAGGAACAGAAGCGCCTCGACAAGATCAAAGCGATTCGCGATGCACGCAAGAAGGTCTCCGCAGCGCCTGCGGCCGCAGCACCGGCAGCCGAGGGTGGCGAGACCACGCCGGCTGCGGTTTAAGGACTAAGAGCCGCGGGCGAGGGCGCCCGCGCTACATAAACAAGATCAAAGGCAGCGGACAAGAGTGTCCGCTCCACACGAACGTGAAGGAGCATCATGGCTGACGAAACAAGAGCACCCGAAGCACCAGCAGCATCCGAAGGACACAGCCAGCGTCCACCCTCCCGCGGACCTCGTCCCGGAGGCGGTCCTGGCGGCCCCCGCGAAGGCGGGCGTAAGTATTTTCGCCGCAAGAAGGTCTGCAAATTCTGCGTGGAGAAAATCGAGAACATCAATTACAAGGACGTGCGCCTGCTCGCGCAGTTCGTGGCTGAGAGCGGCAAGATCGTGCCGCGTCGCCTGACCGGAGTCTGCACTCCGCATCAGCGGCGGCTCTCGAGCGCGATCAAGATTGCGCGCAACATCGCCCTTCTGCCCTTTGCGGGACGGGCCATGTAGTTGGATTGAGTAATTGGGGAATTTGGTAATTGAGTAATCGTGAGTCACGCACTCGATTGCCTTCCCACTGTCGAAGACGGTGGCTCTTCAAATTACCCAATTACTAAATTACAAAATTACTCAATTTTCAGGAGTCATCCATGGAAGTCATTCTGAAAGAAGACGTACCGAAGCTTGGGTCGCGCGGCGACGTCGTGAAAGTTGCTGAGGGCTACGGCCGCAACTTCCTGCTCCCGCGCAAGCTCGCCATTGAAGCGAACTCCGCCAACAAAGCCGTCATCGAACAGATGAAGGCCGCGTCTGTGCGCCGCTCCGCCAAGGAGAAGGGCGAAGCCGAATCGCTCGCCAAGCAGTTCGAAGGACTTTCGGTTTCGTTCCAGCGCCGCTCGGGCGAAAACGATCAGCTCTTTGGGTCGGTCACTTCGAGCGACATTGCCGAGGCTCTGGAGAAGAAGAGCTTCCACATCGATCGCCGCAAGATTCAGCTGCACGAACCGCTGAAGGCGGTTGGGGAATTCGACGTGCCGGTGAAACTGCACAAAGATGTCACCACCCACGTGAAGGTCGTCATCGAAAAAGAAGCGGCCGAGTAGTTTCCCGAGGAACACTCGCCGCCCCCGGCCTCGTAACAGGCTGGGGGCGCTTTGTTTGTCCGCAGGAATATTTACGGGCTGAATTTTTGAAGATTCAGAGAAATTGCCTCTCCAGTTAACAGTTCGGCGCTGTTTTTGCTGTTTTGCACCTGATTTGAGGCACAGCTAAGCGTCTTTGAATGAGTTGGTTGGCGGGATGGACCTTCGTAAGGCAAGAACCTTGCCAAACGCCTTCCGCCCCTGCTCACGCTTCGGGTGCTGTTTCGTCCATAACTATGCAGGCCGGAACGCCTTGAGCACGGCTTTGCTGAGGATAGACGAACTGACATGCCGGCCGATGCGTGGGCGGTACCAATTACGGTTGGCGAACGTTCCTACCCGGGCGTAAGGGGCGCGGGCGTGAACAAGGGTAGCGGAACCCAGGACCCCGCCGCACGAACCCCCATGGCTGGGCAAGGAAGCCGCATCGACGATACGATGTTGATCCGCGAGGCGCAGCGCGGCAACCGCGCAGCCTTCGAGGAACTCGTTCGCCACTACGACCAGGCGGTGCTTCGCCTTGCACTGCATCTCACTGGATCCGAGCACGACGCGCAGGACATTTTCCAGGACGCGTTTTTGAAGGCCTACAAAAACGTAGGCAGCTTCCGCTTCGAGTGCTCGTTCTACACCTGGATCTACCGCATCGTCACCAACCTCTGCCTCGATCATCTGCGCAAACGACAGGTTCGCAAGGAAGACGCTCCGGTTTCTACCGACGCGTCGGGCGAGGAATACAGTTTGCTAGACCAGGTGCCGGATGCGCGGGCGGGCGCGAATCCGGAGCGTGACCTGATGCGGCGGCAGTTGGGTGCAAGAATCAATTGCGCGCTCGACAAACTCACGCCCCGCGAAAGAATGGTCTTTGAGTTAAAGCACTACCACGGCCTCAAGCTGCGAACCGTGGGCGAGATTTTGCATACCACGGAAGAGACCGCGAAGAACACGCTTTTCCGGGCCACGCAGAAACTGCGGGGCGCGCTGGCGGACCTGCGTTAAGGCCGCAAGACTTTATTTGGAGGAACCCCGAAGGGGGTGGCAATTATGAAGTGTGAATGGGTACAAGAAAATATTCTGCTCTACATCTATAACGAGCTCGCCGACGATGCTCGCTATGAACTGGAGCAACACCTGGGCCGTTGCCCGGAGTGCGCCGCGGAACTAAAGTCTGCGCGCGCGTTCCACGGAGCATTGTCGAAACTTCCGGTTGCGGAGCCTACTCCGAACCTGTTGGCCGCGTCGCGTATGCGTCTGCAGGAAGCGCTCGAGACAGCGCCGCAAGGCGGATGGCGGCAGCGGCTTACGTTTGATCCCGCCAGTTGGCTACGCCAGGTACGTTTCTCTCCCGCGCTGGCGGCGGTGATTTTCATGATTGGGTTTGGGGGCGGGATTGGGGCAATGTACAAGATGATGCCCACCGCAGGTGGACCGGTTGGTGGCCCCGGACCAAGCGGACCACAGACACAGATCGCAGACCAAGCCTCCATCACCGGTATTCGCTCCGTAATTCAGGAACCAGGTTCCGACCGCGTCAACATCAAATACGACACAGTACAGACGCAGGACTTGACGGCATCCATCAACGATCAGCGCATCCAGCAACTTCTCCTGTTCGCCGCCCGCAGCAACTACAGTTCCGGCGTTCGCATGGATTCAGTCGATCTACTCACGCAAAGCCCGAATGACACGCGCGTCCGGGAAGCTCTGATCTATTCGTTGCGCAATGACACGAATCCCGGCGTTCGCCTGAAGGCGATTGAGGGCCTGGGCTCGTATGTGAAGGAGGACACGAACGTTAGAAATGCCGTGCTGAACGCGCTCATGGGTGACGACAATCAGGGCGTGCGAACACAGGCTCTCACATTGCTGGCGCCGGTAAAGGCCGACAGCAGCGTCCGAGGAGCCCTGCAGCAACTGGCGGGGACGGACAAGAACCAGTACATCCGGTCGCAGGCGCGCACAATTCTGGCGCAGCTGCCGGAGATTGACTAAGAGATTCGTATCAGGGCATGGCTTTAGCCATCCCGATAGGCGGTTGCAGCAAGTGCCCCTTCAGGGGCTTGGCGCGAAGTCCTCTGGACTTCGCTTCGGGACTGCAGTAAATATTCGGAGCCTCGGCTCCTCAACAAAGGAGATACGCCCCCACTTCACGGGACCGCAAAACCCTGAGGATCGGCCAACTGATTATGGTCAAGAAGTTCACACAAATCGCGGGAGTGCTGGTCGCGGCCACATTCCTCGTTTCGATCGCAGCTGCGCAGCAGGTGCGGGTATTCCGCGACGGTGATTCCTGGACCGAGGAAGTCACCGGCTCCCTTTCCGCGAGCAAGATCCTTCGCGTGCACGTGGATTTCGGTTCTGTTCGTGTGCAGGGCGGCTCTCAGCAGGACATTACATACGTGATCCGCACTCGTTCCTATACTTCGAATGAGAAGCAAGCCCGGCGCGAATTCGAATCCTACAAAATCAACGCTTCTTCGCAAGGCAATACCGCGGTGATCGACGGTGACTGGCAGGGTGGACGCCATCACCTCTGCTCGGGTGAGTTCGTCATCAACGTGCCCCGCAACCTCGAGACGGCCAAGCTCGAAACGGCCGGCGGCGACATGACTGTGAACGGCATCGTGGGCCGTGTGGAAGCCGAGAGCGGCGGCGGCAAGCTGCGTATCGACGACATCGGCGGTGCTGTCACTGCGCAAACCGGCGGCGACAGCATTGAGATTGGTACCGTCAATGGAGATCTGCACCTGGAAACCGGTGGGGGACGGATCAACATTGATAGCGCCAAGGGTAAGGTGAACGCCACCACGGGTGGCGGCAACATCCTGCTTGTCTCCGGAGCGCAAGGCGCTACGCTTGAAGCAGGCGGCGGCAACATCGAGGTGCGTAAGTGCGGCGGCAAGCTTTCCGTGTCTACCGGCGGCGGCAACATTGAACTGGGCGACATCTCCGGTCCGGTAGAAATTGAAACTGGCGGCGGCAGCATCCGCCTGGGCTGGGCAAAGGGGGTTGTGCGTGCGGAAACCAGTGCTGGCCGGATCGAGTTGAACGGGGTCTCGTCAGCCCGCGCCGAAACGGGTGCCGGCGCGATTCTGGCCAAGTTCATCTCATCTACCGGAGAGCGTACCGACTCTGTTCTTGAGACGTCGGCCGGCGATATCGTCGTCTATATTGCACCTGACGTTGCGATGACGATTCGCGCCAGCATCGATCTCGCCAACGGCCACACGATCAAGTCGGACTTCACCGACATTCGCGTGACCAGCGAAGGCGGCGACTGGCCCGGCCCGAAAAGCTTTACAGCGGAAGGCAAGCTGAACGGCGGCGGGCCCACCCTCAAGGTGCGGACCACCACTGGCGATATCAAGTTCCTGCGCGCCAGCCGCTAACGGATTCCGCGGCGCGGAGCTATCCGCGCCGCGAGCTTTTGATTCAGCAAGCAGCGGAAAAATTGCTGGAGGTTCCCCTATGCGCTCGCCCATCCTGTTCTCCGCACTCCTCGCAACTTTGACTTTGCCAGTGTTCGCCGTGGAATGTCCTGTGGTGGATCGATTGGGCGGCCCGTATGCGTTCAGCGTAGTCATGTCTGACACAGGCTTTCCGGCCGACGAAGAAAGCACCGGCGCCTACATGGGTGTAGATATTGCCGACGTCACTCCGGAACGCCTTTCCACCCTCAAGCTGAAGGACGAACGCGGCGTTGAGGTCACGATGGTTGACCAGGACGCGCCCGCCGGGAAGGCCGGGCTTAAGGAGCACGACGTCATCCTCACCATGAACGGCACCAACGTCGAAAGCGGCGCGCAGCTTCGCCGGATGATTCGCGAGACGCCCGCAGGGCGAATCGTAACGCTCGGCGTCAGCCGCGACGGTCAACCGCTCACGCTCAAAGTTCAGCTTGCCGACCGGGGCAAGAAGGTGGCGTGGGGCCCGAAGTCAAAAGACTTCAAGTTCGAGATGCCTCCCATGCCCCCGATGCCAGATTTTGACATGCCGGTTTCGGTGGTCGTGGCTCATTCCTCCATGCGCAGCGGCCTCATGGTGGAGAACATCACGCCGCAGCTGGGTGATTTCTTCGGCGTAAAGAGCGGGAAGGGTGTTCTGATTCGCTCCGTAGAGAAAGGCAGCCGCGCCGAGAAGTCCGGCTTCCGCGCCGGCGACGTGATCGTGCGCGTCAATAATCAGCCCGTCAGCGATACCAGCGACTTCAGCCACGCCATCCGTTCCGTTACGAGCGGGAGTGTGACCGTGGGAGTCATTCGCGAGAAGCGCGAGCAGAATCTGACATTGCCGCTGCCTGATCGGAAAGACTCAGGCGGCCTGCTGGAAGAAAGCTTCGAAGCTCCGGAGTTCGATGCCGAAGCCCACGTCGATCTGACGAAGTTGCGTGACGAATTGGCGCAACTTCAACCGCAGATGCAGTTCGCCATTCAGGAATCACGCGCGGCGATGGAACAGGTAAGGCCGGAAATCGAGAAAGCGCAACGCGAGGTTCGCGAAGAAATGGAACGCGTGCGGCCAGAGATTGAGAAGGCACAACGAGAAGCCATGGCAGAAGTCGATCGCGCCAAGCCCGAGATCGAGAAGGCCCTCCGCGAAGCGCAAGCTGCGACCGAGCACATGCGCAGCGAACTCTGCACCCAGGAAAGAGAACTCCGCCAGCAAACGCAGAAGCTACAAAAACAACTTCAGAAGCAACGCCGGGAAAGCCTGCGGGAAAACCGCCGCCAGATGGAGCGGTTGCGCCATGAAATGCACGGCGAGTGGATGCAGATCTAGGCAGGAGAGGCCTGGAACGGCTGGGTACGGAGTTTCTGCCTACTCCGCGCTGACGGCCGCGCTCTTATAGCACATCGGTCCCAGCAGCACCCGGTTCCGTCCGCCCTGTTTCGCGGCATACAGCCCGGCGTCGGCTGATTTCACTAGCTCATCCCGCGTCGTCCCGTGATCCGGAAACGTCGCTACGCCCGCGCTAATCGTTACGCTTTGCGGAACTCCGGGGAACTGCCAGCTCTCCACCAGGCGGCGCAGCTTTTCCGCAACCGCCAAGGAGTGCTGCTGGTTGGTCTGCGAGAGCAGGATTGCGAATTCTTCTCCACCATAGCGGCACACCACGTCAATCTTCCGCACTTGCTGGTGGAACATCGATGATACCTGGCGGAGTACTTCATCGCCCAGCAAGTGTCCAAATTCGTCGTTCAGGCGCTTGAACTGGTCGATGTCGATCATCAATACGGCCATGCCGCTATCGAAGCGGCGCGCACGATCGATTTCCTCCACGACGCGCATTTCGAAATAACGGCGGTTGAAGATTCCGGTGAGACCATCAAGGTAGGCCAGCTGTTTCACGCGTTCGACGTAGTGCGCGTTCTGAATGGCGGTGGCACAGATGTCGGCGACCGCTTCCAGCGACTCCACGTCGTCCTGGTGAAAGCTCGCCAATTCCTCGCTCTCCAGCATCAGCACTCCGAGCGTCTGGCCGAACGACACCAGCGGAATGCACATGCGCGAGCGCGTTTCCTGATAGAAGCCGACGTACTCGGGTGAGGCGTGGACGTCATCCTCAATCAAGGTTTTCCCTGACGAGAGGGCCGCACCCCAGAGTCCAGCGCCTGCAGGCATTCTGCCGCCCACCCCCGCACACGCCGTGAATCGTCCCTCGCTGGCTCGCAGCAGCAGATCATCGCCATCCCGCAGCAGAACCGAGACGTGGCCGATCTGAAAGCGGTGCTGGATCACCGAGCAGACCTTGATCAGTAATTCTTCCTGATCGAGGACGGCGGTTGTCTCGCGCGCAATCGCATTAATGACTTCAAGGTGTCGTGCTCTTTGCCGCTCAAGGGAATAGAGCTGCGCGTTTTGCAAAGCCATTGAGGCTTGGGTGGAGAACAAAGTTAACAGGTCGATGGTCTCTTTATCGAAATGATCAAGATTCTCGCTCTGGCAGTCGAGAACTCCCACCACCTCGTCTCGCACCATGAGCGGCACCGCCAACTCGGACCTGGTTTTGCGGGCAGAGGAAACGTACTGCGGATGTAGCGACACGTCCGCGGCATAGATCGGACGTTTCTGAGTTGCGGCGGCCCCGGTCAGGCCCTGACCAATGGGCAGACGCATCGATTCGTGACCGGGATCCCAGCCTATCTGGCAACGCGGATGCAATTCCTTTTTCTCTTTGTCCAGCAGCAGGATCGCCACGTTCTGCAGGTGGAAATAGTCGCGGGCAATCGCCAGGATCTGCCGTAGGACCTCGTCGAGATCGAAGGTAGACAGAACCGCCTGGCTCGCATCGTAAAGAATGGCAATCTTGGGCATTCGCTCGAAGGATTTTAGCGTTTCCGGGTTGCGTTACCGAGGTTCCGAAAGTAACCACGAGAAACAGATCGTTCGTGGCACATCTGAGGCGGGTTTCCAGATGATTCCTCTAGACGGACGGGGCCCTTAGGGCCTTCGGTGCCGCCACCACCGCGCGGTGCGGATCAAGCCGAAGGCCACGACGCAGAACCAGAAGTCGACAACCAGGCCGAGATCCAGCTGGAACAGCCGGTGTCGGGCCGCGGGCGGAAGGGAGGGCATAAGAATGTAGTAGGCCGCGTTGCCCAGCAACACCGCGAGCAGCGATTGCACGAAGTTGGTCGTCACCGACAGTTTAGACACCGCAATCCTCTGAATGGAGCCGCCGCCGCGAGTTGGCCACTGCGAACGCGTCGGACTCCCTGTTACCATTCTGATCGACCTGACCCCATGCTGGAACTCTCGACGCCGGTTCAGTACATCAAGGGCATCGGACCTCGCCTCGCTGAGGTGCTGAGCGCCAAGGGCATCGCAACCGTCGCCGATCTCCTCTTCTATCTTCCCTTTCGCTACGAAGACCGGCTGAACCCCCGGGGCATCGCCGAGTTGCGCTCCGGAGAGATGGCCACGGTGATCGCCGAAGTCCGTAACTCGGGACTATTTCGCACCCGCCGCATGCCTATCTTTCAGATGACGGCAGGGCAGGGTCGCGCACGCCTAAAATGTTTGTGGTTCAACGGCACCTACCTGCGCGACCGCTTTAAGCCCGGGCAGATGATTGCGCTGTACGGGAAAGTGGAAGCCGACCAGCGCACCGGCGAATTGCAGATCATGCAGCCACAGTTCGAAATCCTGGGTGAGCCCGCCGAGGACGGAACAAGCGACGCGGTCGATCAGAAACAGGCTGCCTCACTGGAAGTCGGCCGCATCGTTCCCATCTACGAGTCCGCCGGCCAAGGGCGCCTGACCGCCCGCTGGTTCCGGCGCATCATTCGTCACGCTCTCGAAAACATCCCGCAGACCTTGGCCGACCCGATCCCGGCGGCCGTTCGTGCTCGGATGAGCCTGATCTCCCCCATCGAAGCGATGTGGAAAGTGCATTGGCCCGACGCGGGGGAGAGCCTCGCTGATTTACAGTCATCGCGCACGCCCGCGCACCTTCGGCTGATTTTTGAAGAACTGTTCTTCGTGGAACTTGGACTCGAATTTCGCCGGAGGCAGATGAAGGCGCAGACCGGCATCGCTTTCCGCCTGGAAGAACGAGCGCGCGAGGCCATCAAGAAGATCCTGCCTTTTCATCCCACGGCCGCACAGAAGCGCGTCCTGAAAGAAATCGCTGCCGACATGGAAAAGCCGTACCCCATGCGGCGCCTTCTACAGGGGGATGTCGGATCGGGCAAAACAATTGTGGCGTTCGAAGCGGCTATCATCGCCATCGAAAACGGCTGCCAGGTCGCGCTAATGGCGCCGACGGAGATTTTGGCGCAACAGCATTACTTTTCCGCCCGGCGAATTCTCGAAAGCGCCGGATACCGCATCGTGCTGCTGACCGGCTCCGTCGAACAGGATCGCAAGCGTGATATTCGCCGCCACATCGCGCAGGGCAATGCTCACCTGGTGATCGGAACACACGCCTTGCTGGAAGAAAGCGTCGAGTTCGCCAAACTCGGTCTCGTGATTGTCGACGAGCAGCATCGCTTCGGCGTGATGCAGCGCCTGAAGCTGATGCGGAAGACAAATGAAGAATGCGGAGGTGACGGCGTTCGCAAGGCTGCCGCTAAACCCGATCCCTCTGGCGCACAGGCTTCGGCCGACCCTCCTGAGCCGGACGTCCTCGTGATGACGGCCACTCCCATTCCGCGGACCCTCGCGCTAACGCTCTATGGCGACCTGGACTTGAGCGTCCTCGACGAACTTCCTCCCGGCCGCACGCCCATCGTCACCCGCCGGGTATCGGACGAGCGTTCTCCGGAAGTGTGGGACTTTATCCGTAAGCAAGTAGCTACCGAACATCAAGCGTACGTCGTCTATCCGGTCATCGAGGAGAACGAAGAACGCGAGCTAAAGGCCGCGCTCAAGATGTACAAGGAACTCAGCAACAAGATCTTCGCCGACCTGAAGGTTGGTCTGCTCCACGGGCGCCTCGACAATGATTTGAAAGAACAAGTGATGCGGCGCTTCGCGTCCGGCGAGTTGAACATCCTGGTGGCAACAACCGTGATTGAAGTTGGGGTTGACGTTCCGAACGCCACCGTCATGGTAATCGAGCATGCCGAGCGCTTCGGCCTTTCCCAGCTGCACCAGCTGCGCGGGCGCATCGGGCGCGGCTCGGGCAAGTCGTTCTGCATCCTGATGACGGGCGGCAAGGTCTCCGAAGAGGGAGAACGCCGTCTCGACGCGATGGTGCGCACCAACGACGGTTTCCAGATCGCAGAACTCGATCTCGAACTGCGCGGTCCGGGAGAATTCTTCGGCACGCGCCAGGCGGGTATGCCGAATTTCAACGTCGCCAACCTCATTCGCGACCGCCAGATCCTGGAGGCCGCGAAGCGCGAAGCCGCTGCAGTGCTCGCGGGGCCGGGTGCGGATATTTCCCAGCAGGAAATCGACCGTGCCGTCCGTCACATGCGGGCGCGCTGGCAGAACACTTTCGGGCTGGTGGAAGTGGGCTGAAGGCGCTCCGCTCCGCATTTCTCCAGGCCATTTTTTACTTGCCCGTGGCCTGTTCCTTAGAAGAACATGATGCCTCGCTATGTCGCGATGGCTCAAGCCCACAGAACATAGCCTCCCGTCCTCATGGCTGAAACAGCAATCGGCAGCACACTGATCATCATCTCGTGCATCGTAGGCGCGCTGTTCGCGCTCGGAGTATTGCGCCACTACTGGCCGCCCAGCACCCGGATTGCGCATAACGATGTCGTGGGCCCAAACGTTAGCGTCATCGGTACGACTTACGCTGTCCTGATTGCGTTCATGCTGTCGGGGGTCTGGACGAATCTGCAAGCCGCGCGGCTCAACGCCGAACAGGAAGCCAACAACCTCGTCAATGTCTTCCGCTTCGCCTATCAACTGCCGCCAGAATCACGGACGCAGGTGCAGACACTCGCTCACGAGTATTGCGAGGCGATGATTTCTGACGAGTGGCCTGCCATGGCCAGGCAGAGCCAGAGTGCCACGGCGCACCGGCTTATCCAGCAGCTTTGGCACGCGCTGACCACCGTGCAACCCCGCAACTCCGGCGAGCAGACCGTGATGGACCACTCGCTTTCGGAGCTGACCGGCATGACGGAGCATCGTCGCATTCGCCTGTTGCAGAGCCGGCAGCGTCTCCCGGCGATTCTTTGGTCTGTTTTGATCGTGGGTGGAATCGTGACGGTGGGATCCACCTGCCTGTTCGGCGTGGAGAACTTCAAGTTGCACCTGGTGCAGGTGTTTGAGATTAGTTTTCTCCTGTCGTTGATGCTGGTCGCGATTGCGTCGATCAATCGACCGTATCAAGGCGACGTCCATGTCAGCCCCGAAGCATTTCGATACGCTCTCGACACCATGAACGAACCCGTCCCGCCCGTCGACTCAGGTGCGCCACCGCCGGCTTTGCCTCAGCGCTGAATCTATCGGGCGAGCGTAGCGTCGAGCGTGAGTTCGGAACCCTCGGTAACGGTGATGTCTTTCGTCCAGGGCTTGTACCCTGCCTTCTCACATCGAAAGGAATGCTTGCCGGGCGCAAGCTTCAACTTGGCAGGCGTGTAACCCATGCTCTCGCCGTCGACGAACACTTCTGCGAGGTACGGCACAGAACTGACGCTCACGATACCGGTGGGCGGTTCGGGTGCAGCCGGAGGCGTAGGCTCGGCAGGAGCGGGTGCCGTTGCGGCTACAGCGGCAGGCTTCTCCGGTGCGCCCGCTTTTTCGTCGAAGCCGATCATTGAGTGATTGGCCTCCTCCGTCATAGCGGCCGCCTTCTCAGCGGTCACCTCTTTTTGCGACCAAGGATCGAGCATGACCGCGGACTTTGTCGACACAACGCGCAGTTTGTAGTCGTGGCCGTTCGGCCCCTTCAAAAACATCCGGTCGCCAACGATTTGGGCCCGCACCGGCGCATGTTTCACCCATTCTGTGGGTGGCGCCGGCTGCGACTTGTCGAGCGTATAAATGCCCTGC
>Ga0207665_10000210_pt1 | contig 39483 bp, 43 predicted proteins | sample LARL112metaG_FD_184351 | JGI IMG/M metagenome (GOLD analysis project Ga0207665, IMG submission 184351) | Corn, switchgrass and miscanthus rhizosphere microbial communities from Kellogg Biological Station, Michigan, USA - LAR L11-2 metaG... | ecosystem: Host-associated > Plants > Roots >... | reverse complement strand
CGACGACGACTTGGCTTTGATGTTGGAGGCCATCACGCATTCCCCCTCTGCTCGCGAGCGAGAGAGGTACAGATCATGACAGTGCTACGTTGACCGAGGATTCCGGCAGTTCGACTCCAAAGCAGCGTTGATAGAACTCGGCGACAATCGGACGCTCGAGTTCGTCGCACTTGTTCAGGAAGGTGAGCCGGAAGGCAAACCCGATATCGTTGAAGATCTCGGCGTTTTCAGCCCAGGTAATGACGGTACGCGGGCTCATCACAGTGGAGATATCACCGTTCATGAACGCATTACGAGTGAGATCGGCGACACGGACCATCTTGTTGACGATGTCGCGGCCCTGCTCGTTGCGATAATGTTTCGCTTTCGCCAGGACGATTTCCACTTCGTTGTCGTGCGGCAGATAGTTCAGCGTCGTAACGATCGACCAGCGATCCATCTGGCCTTGGTTGATCTGCTGCGTGCCGTGGTAGAGGCCCGAAGTATCACCCAGCCCGACCGTGTTGGCGGTTGCAAACAGACGAAATGAAGGATGCGGCTTGATCACCTTGCTTTGGTCGAGCAGCGTGAGCCGTCCGGACGCTTCCAGAACACGTTGAATGACGAACATCACATCCGGGCGGCCGGCGTCGTATTCGTCGAAGCAGAGCGCGACATTGTTTTGCAGGGCCCACGGCAATATGCCCTGGCGGAACTCGGTGACCTGCTGGCCATCCTTGATCACGATGGCGTCTTTGCCGATCAGATCGATCCTGCTGATGTGGCTGTCGAGGTTGACGCGGACGCACGGCCAGTTGAGCCGCGCTGCCACTTGCTCGATGTGAGTGGACTTCCCGGTACCATGGTAACCGGTGACAATGACGCGACGGTTTTTCGCGAAGCCTGCAAGAATGGCAAGCGTCGTCGGTCGGTCGAAGCGATAATCGGCATCGATATCCGGTACGTGCTCATCGGCCTGCGAGTAAGCCGGCACTTCAAGGTCACTGTCGATTCCAAAAACCTGCCGGACCGACACTTTCATGTCGGGCATACCGGCGACTTCTTGCACTGCAGCGGTCATTGCTCCTCCGTGGCTTCGGAACGCCGAAACCCCTATGCGGTCCGACTCATACGGTCCGGCTGATGGCAGGCGCAACTTAGCAGAGCCAATCGCGGCAAAAAACCCGGCTACGGCCGATGGCACCATCAATTATTTCAATGAGATAGGGACGATCAGCCCTGTGCGAAAGGCGGGGCTGGGTTGCCACGCAGGGAGCCGCGTCAGCCGAACCCCACCGATTTGAGGTAGTTGTAGGACTGGATAATTTCTACCAGCCGGTCCTCGGTTGAGCGGTCGCCGCCATTGGCGTCCGGATGATGTCGTTTCACCAGTTCCTTGAACCGCATTTTCACCTGCTGCGAGGTGGCTCCGACTTCCAGCCCGAGTGTGTCCAGGGCTTTTCGCTCGGCGTTGCGGATCGGTCGAGTTTCGGCGCGCGCCTGCTGTTCCGCCCGGACGCCTTCGCCGAACAAACCGAATGGATCGGCGTGACTGCCAAAAGCACCGATATCCGGTCGAACCGTCCCCTTGCCGGTTCCCATCTTCCAGGTCGGACGATGTCCGGTGAGGGCATCTTTCTGGTACGCCATCACCGCCGCGTCGCTCATTCCGGCGAAAAAATTGTAGGATTGGTTGTACTCGCGCACGTGATTGAGGCAAAAGCTCCAATAATCCTTCTCGCGTCCGCGCCCTTTCGGGGCGCGATGCGTCGCTTTTTCCTTGCACCCATGCCATTCGCAGTTGGGACCACCGGTTTTCGGGCGGCGATCCTTTTCCGGTTTGACACGGATACGGTCAAAGAGGGGTGAGTCGAATTTCATGACCGATCATTATGCGCTTTTGCCGGTGACGCCTTCAAGACTTCTTCGCAACGCCGGCGAACCATTGACCGGCGGGCTGCTCTTACCCTAAGGGGGCCAGCATGCGAACCGCCGATCTGATCACAAAGAAGTTGACCGAGGCTTTCACGCCGCAAAGCCTCAAGGTTCTGGACGAATCGCACCAGCATGAGGGCCATGCCGGGCACCGGCCGGGCGGACAGACTCACTTTCGCGTTTATATCGTGTCTGATCTGTTCAAAGGAAAGACCCGGCTGGAACGTCACCGCATGATAAATCAATCGCTTTCGGCCGAACTCGCGGGCGGCGTTCATGCGCTTGCCATCCACGCAGCGGCGCCGGGAGAAGGCGGGGTCTAGAACTCACGCCTTGGCGGTCTGCGCACGCGGCAGGGGTTGTATGCGCAATGCCGTGATGCGGTTGCGTGCACGCCGCAACACCCTGAAACGAAATCCATGGAACGTGAAGCTCTGGCCCACTTCAGGAATCGAACGTGCCTCGTGGATCACAAGTCCTGCGATGGTCGTCGCCTCTTCATCCGGCAAATTCCAGCCCATGACGCGATTGAGATCCCGGATCGGTACGGCGCCATCGACGTTGACTGATCCATCCGGCTGACGCCGGACGCCCGGCATTGCGACATCGTGCTCATCGGTGATGTCGCCGACGATCTCCTCCAGGATATCTTCCAGAGTCACCAGGCCTTCGACTTCGCCGTACTCATCCACGACAAGAGCGAAGGGCGTTTTGCGCCGACGAAACGCCTTGAGCTGTTCGGAGACCGATCGCGTGTCTGGCACGAACCAAGGTGGCGTCATCAGCGACGCAATATCGACTTTGGCAGCATCGCCGTCCACTGCGTGCAATGCGCGCAACAGATCCTTCACGTGCAGAATGCCTACAATATTTTCGGGATTTTCGCGCCAGAGCGGAATTCGCGTCACCGGCGAGGCGATGACCGCATTGACCACATCCTCCGGCGAGTCGTCGGCATTGAGCGTGATCATGTTGGTGCGATGGATCATCACATCGGACAAAGCGAGTTCGCGCAGATCCAGCACACCGCCGAACATGTCCCGGTCGGATGCTTCGACACCGCCTTCGCGGTGGAGCAGATCGACCGCGCCACGCAATTCTTCGTGCGCCGACAGGACCGGCTGGTCCTTGCCCACGTTCACGCCAACGAGCTTAAGCAGCCACCGCACCAGCGCTTCGATCGCCATCAAGGCCGGTCCCAGCACCTTGATGACGATGGACATCGGCTTCGCCACCATGAGCGCCGTGCGATCCGGCGCATTAAACGCTGCGGTCTTCGGCAGGATCTCGGAGAACACCACGACCACGACGGTCATGATCAACGTGGCGTAGGCGACCCCCGCCGTCCCAAACCATGCCAGCAGCACGCCGGTCGTAAGTGCGGATGCAGCGATATTGACCAGGTTGTTTCCGAGCATCAGCCCGCCGATCAGTCGCTCGCGTTGCGACAGCAAGCGATTGACGATGGCAGCGCGCCGGTTCCCCTGCTTCTCCAGTCGCGTCATCCGCGCGCGCGAGGATGCGGTCAACGCCGTTTCGCTGCCGGCAAAGAATGCTGAAATCAGCAGACAGAGCACGACAACGACGAGTGACAGCCAATCGGAAGCGGTCATCGGATTATTTTCTTCGGACTATTTTCTTGCGCATGATCTTATCCGGCATCCGGTCCCATCTCTCGGGATCATGCTTTTGCAAGTTTTTCGGTGAGAAAGGCCCGAACCTCGGCGGAATCGACTTTGTTTTCGATAAACGCGTCGCCGATCCCGCGCACCAATATGAAGGTGAGCGTTCCGCGTTTTACTTTCTTGTCCTGGCTGATCAGATCCATCAAGACGTCAACGCCCGGAACTCCGCCGGGCACATCCTTTATTTGTGTGGGCAATCCTGCCGCCGCAAGGTGCGTAATGACGCGGCTGACGTCAGAAACCGCAATCAGGCCTTTGCGCGCGGAGAATTCGAATGCCAGCACAATGCCCAATGCCACTGCTTCCCCGTGCAGCAGCCGGTCCGAATAGCCACAACCGGCTTCGAGCGCATGGCCAAATGTATGGCCGAGGTTGAGCAACGCGCGCTCGCCTGTTTCACGTTCATCGCGCGCAACGATGCCGGCCTTTCCACGACAGCAGACGGCAATCGCGTGTTCCCGCGCCGGACCGCCCGCAAACACGTCCTCGCGATTCTTCTCAAGCCAGGCAAAGAACGCGCCGTCGCCAAGCAACCCGAATTTGGCAACCTCGGCATAGCCTGCGCGAAATTCCCGTTTCGACAATGTGTCGAGCAAAGCGGTGTCGGCAATCACCATGATCGGTTGATGAAACGCACCGATCAGATTTTTTCCCTGACGCGAATTGATTCCGGTCTTGCCACCGACCGAGGAGTCGACCTGCGCAAGCAGCGTCGTCGGCACTTGTACAAAGTCGAGTCCGCGGCGCACGCAGGACGCGGCGAAACCGGCAAGATCGCCGACCACACCTCCGCCAAGTGCTACGACAAGGTCATTGCGCTCGAGACGAGCGGCAATGATTGCCTCGCAGACCTTTTCGAACGTCACATAGTTCTTAGAGTTCTCGCCGGCCGGCACAATGATGTGTGTACTGTCAATACCGCACTGCTTGAGCGCCGCTTCGGCGGCAGCAAGATGAATCTTGCCGACTGTCTCGTCGGTGACGATTGCAGTTCGTGCACCCGGCCGCAATGCCCTGACGCGTTGACCCAGGTCCGCAAGCAGCCCACGACCAATAAAAATGTCATAGCCGCGCGCATCGAGCGCGACTTTCACGACGTTCGGTTCCGTTTGACGCAGCGGAGCGGTCACGATGATTTCTCCACGCCAACACCAAGACGCCTCGGCAACTGGGTCATGATTTCATCGACGATGTTCTCGTGCGGCTCATCGCGCGATTGAACAACAATGTCGGCCTGAGCATAGAGAGGCTCGCGTATCGGCAACAGGTCTTTGATTTTCTCTGCCAACGGACGGTCGTTGCGGCGTTTGGTACGCTTGAGCAGGACATCGATATCCGCTTTCAGCCATATCGAGACGCCTTTTTCGCCGATCAGCGCGCGAGTCTGTGCGTCCATCAGGGAACCGCCGCCGGTTGCCAATACCTGCGGGCCGTTGTCGAGCAACCTTGCGATCACGCGCGCTTCGCCCGCGCGAAAATACGGTTCGCCGTGCTTGTCGAAAATTTCTGGAATGGTCATCCCGGCAGCGCTTTCAATTTCGGCATCGGCATCGATGAACGGAATTCCCAGTCGTGCAGCGAGCCGCCGACCGATCGACGACTTGCCGGCTCCCATCATACCGACGAGCACGATCGAGCGGTTGCCGAGCGCAGTCACAACCGCTTCCGGGCCATTTTCCGCCGGTTTTTGGACGGCACCGTTAACCATGCTATAGTTCCGGGACGAATCCACGGTTCCATATACCAGCAATCACGCCAACCGCGAGGCCAGTCTTGCCAGCGGTTCGGGAACGTGGTCGTAACTCGCCTAAAATAGCTAGGCGCTGGTGCACGGACGCTTGCCGGGTTTGATCATGCCGAGTCTGTTCAGATTTCTGATTTTCCTTGGTCTGCTGGCCGGACTCGGTTACGGCGCGGTGTTCTCGCTCGCCAACTTTGTCAAATACCAACCGCGCGAGATCATAGTGACAATTCCGCCCGACAAGTTTCTCAAGAACCACTGACGCCGGACACAAGCGAGGCGATGACCCGCCGGCAACGATCATCCGACGAAGCGCTGGTCGAACTGTTTCTCGACATGCTTGCAGCCGAACGCGGCGCCGGCGCAAACACACTTGGCGCCTATCGCAACGACCTGGAAGACCTTTCGGCGCACATGCGCGCGTCGCGTCACACGATGGCCGACGCGACGACCGACAATCTGCGCGACTTTATCGCCAGTCTGTCCGAGCGCGGCTTCAAGGCATCTTCGCTTGCGCGTCGCCTGTCGGCGGTCCGGCAGTTCTACCGATTTTTATATGCGGAAGGACGACGCAGCGACGACCCCGCCGCAGTCCTTGAGGGGCCGAAACGTGGACGGCCATTGCCCAAGGTGCTTTCGATCGCGGATGTCGAAACGCTTCTAAAAGAGGCGCAGGCACACAGCGAGAACGTCAAACAGCCGCTTGCGCAGCGTTTGCGGGCAACGCGCCTGCTTTGTCTTTTGGAAGTCGTCTATGCCACCGGGCTGCGTGTATCGGAACTTGTGACACTGCCGGCATCTGCCGCGCGACGCGACCAGCGCATGCTGGTTGTGCGCGGCAAGGGAGGCAAGGAGCGGCTCGTGCCTCTCAATGCCAAGGCCAAACGTACGATGTCTGATTATTTGGAGCTGCGCGCGGCGACCGAGCGCGACACCAAATCGAAATGGCTGTTTCCGTCCTTCGGCGCCCAGGGTCACCTGACCAGGCAACACTTCGCGCGTGAGCTCAAGGCTCTTGGGCAAGCATGCGGCATTCGAGCCGATCGCCTGAGCCCGCATGTGCTGCGGCACGCATTCGCCAGTCATCTTCTGCACAATGGCGCCGATCTGCGGGTGGTGCAGACGCTGCTTGGACACTCGGATATTTCGACGACACAAATCTACACTCACGTGCTGGAAGAACGTCTGAAGTCACTGGTCCGCGACTTGCACCCATTGGCTGAGACTGGCCAAAAACATAGGTAAAAGCCAAATTAACCCGTTTGCTTGACTAAAGGGCTCCGCCCGCGTCATTTCGCTTAGAAAAAGCACCTTTTGCACGGACCCAATGCGCAGTTACCTCGACTTCGAAAAGCCCGTGGCCGAACTTGAGGCCAAAGTCGAAGAATTGCGCGCCATGGGCGAGACGGGCGATGCGGTCGCTATCGGCGAAGAAATCGGTCGGCTGGAATCGAAAGCAGCGGCCGCGCTGAAGGAGCTCTATGCCGAACTCACGCCTTGGCAAAAAACCCAGGTCGCTCGACATCCACAACGGCCTCATTGTCTCGACTACATCGCGGGGCTGATCGAGAATTTCATTCCGCTCGCTGGCGACCGCAAATTCGGCGACGACGCAGCGATTGTCGGCGGGTTCGGCCGTTTCCATGGGGAAAGCGTCTGCGTCATCGGCCATGAAAAAGGCTCGGACACCGAGAGCCGCCTCAAACACAATTTCGGAATGGCGCGTCCGGAGGGTTATCGGAAGGCGGTCCGGTTGATGGAAATGGCCGATCGCTTCGGCATCCCTGTGATTTCCCTGGTGGACACCGCCGGCGCCTATCCGGGCATCGGCGCGGAGGAGCGCGGCCAGGCCGAGGCAATTGCACGTTCGACCGAGACCTGCCTTTCCCTCGGGGTCCCGAACGTTGCAGTCATTTTGGGCGAAGGTGGCTCTGGCGGCGCAATCGCCATCGCCACGGCCAACCGCGTCCTGATGCTGGAACACGCCATCTATAGCGTCATCTCACCCGAAGGCGCGGCATCCATTTTGTGGCGAGACACGACCAAGGCGCAGGAGGCGGCGACCAATATGAAGATTACCGCCCAGGATATGGTCCGTTTTGGCGTGATCGATACGGTCGTGACGGAGCCAACCGGGGGGGCCCACCGTGACCCCCAGGCGGCGATAGCGCTGACCGGGGAAGCCATTGCGAATGCCCTGTCGGACCTGCAGGGGCTTGATCGCGAGGCCGTCCGCAAGCAACGACGGGAAAAGTTCCTGGCGATGGGCCGTAACGGCAGTTAACGTCTTGGCAATTTACTTTTGTCTACCATGGGTTAGCGGTAAGCCGGGATAGTGGGGAACGCCTTGCGGATGCCACATCTAACGGGTAACCATTGGGTACTGAGGGACCCGCCGCTTCGGGGAGTACCAGGTTTGAAACGACCGTTCGCTCGCGCGCTGCTGGCGTCTGCGGCTATTGCCGCTGCGATTGCTCTGGCCGGCTGTGACGCCGAAAGCATTTCGCCCACGGGCCGGGCAAAGGCCCCATTGTCCGAAAAGATGGTCGCCGAAATCTCGGCGAAAAACATGGACAAAGAGTCGCCAATTCTCGGCCGAATCTTCAAAGAAGAGTCGGAGATGGAGATCTGGAAGCAGAATCGCGATGGCGAGTTCGTGCTGCTGAAGACCTATCCGATTTGCCGCTGGTCCGGCGACCTTGGCCCGAAGAAAAAGGAAGGCGACCGTCAGGCGCCTGAGGGCTTCTACACCATCACGCCCGGCCAGATGAATCCGAACTCCAGCTACTACCTGGCCTTCAACACAGGCTTTCCGAACGCCTACGACCGTGCAATGGGCTACACGGGCGGAGAGCTGATGGTACACGGCGACTGTTCATCGCGCGGCTGCTACGCCATGACCGACGAGCAGATTCAGGAAATCTACGCGTTGGCCCGCGAGTCGTTCTTCGGCGGACAGAAAGCGTTCCAGCTGCAGGCGTTTCCGTTCCGCATGACGCCGCTGAACATGGCGAAGCACCGCGACAACCCGAACTTCGCGTTCTGGAAAATGTTGAAAGAGGGCTACGACAATTTCAACGCGACGCACCGCGAACCGAAGGTTGCGGTTTGCGACAGGCGCTACGTTTTTGACGCGGCGGCACCCGATGACTCTGGCAGGGCGCTCTCGTTCAATCCGAAAGGCGCATGCCCCGCTTATCAGCTCGACAAAACGGTTGCCGACGCGGTGCTCGATCACCGGCGGCAAGAGCAGTACAAAATGGCCGAGTACATTGCCCGTGGTGTTGCGACAGCTCCGTCGCGTGCCGGCATTGATGGCGGCATGAACCCTGTATTCGTTGCGAAACTTTCACCGCAAAGCGGGTTCGACAACAGCGGTCGTTATCAGGTGGCCAGCGTCGCACCCGGCGTGCTGCCGCGTGTAGAGAACGCACCCGGCGCACTGCCGCGCGATACCACGCCCCCAGCTACGGCTTCGGAGACCTCAGCCAAGGCTGCTGCTCCTGCGAAAGCGAGCGAACCGGCCACCGTGGCGAGCGTGCCAATGCCGCGGACCGCGCCGCAAGCAAAGCCGGAAGAAACCCCTGCACCCGAAAAGAAGCCGACCACGATTGCCGGCTTGATCGGCGGCTGGTTCAGCGGCTCGAAAGCCGAAACTCCCGCCCCGGCGGCGGATAAAGATCAGGCTGCCGCGCGCACCACGAGCACGGATACCAAATCGAAGCGCGCCGCTCCGGTCCGCACCGCAACTCCGGCACCGGTGCAAAGTGCGCAAGTTGCTCCGGCACCAAAACGCGAGGCGAAGCCGGCTGAGCCGGTGGTTCGGACTGCGGCACCAGCGGCTGCACCAGCGGTGAAAACCGCTAAAGCTGAGCCGCCACAGCAACCCGAAATCCGCACCGCGTATACGACGCCGCCGGCAAGCAACAACGGCTTCCTGCCGGGCGCCCAGCCGGTGGTGCCGGTTGGTACGTTCAACAACTTCCGATAGTCCTCTCAGCAGCAAGATGGGCGAAACATGGACTGCTATGTCTATGTTCTCGGCACCGTCACACCGAACCGCCATCTGACTTACGTCGGCTGGACCGACGACGTTGCCCGGCGCCTGACGCAACACAATGCCGGCAAGGGCGCACGCTCGACACGCGGCCGCACATGGGTTTTGCTCTATTCCGAGCGGTGCGCCAGCAAACGGCACGCCATGAGTCGCGAGTGGCATCTCAAACGTGACCGCAATTTCCGTAAAAAGCTGGCACTGAAAATCAAATAATCGAATTCTCGGATACGGACAGAATGGCCGGGAAAACAGTTTCGAAATTCACACAGGGCGGATACCGCTTCATCAATGGCGTATTCCAGTATTCCGCCGGCGTTGCCGCCGAGCCCGGGTTTGAAATCGTTCGCGCCCGTTTCGCAGACGTTGTACCGATCGAAAAAGGCTTCGAGCGGATCGAGGCGCATCTCGCGCGCCTGGGCCGGCCGATCTTCGCTTTCTGTGCGTGTGAACTGCGTTCGCCGAAGCCCTTCGACGATGCTGGCTTTCTTGCATTCAATAAAAGCTATGTCGAACCGTTACGACGGTGGGGCATCGTAGAGGGCGAGGTAAATCCGATCGCCCGCAGCAACGTCTGTCCCGCCGTGAACCCGCCCGCAGCGCCGGGTTTTTACGCGTTCTCCTATACCATGCCGGCGACTGCGCCGGTTGCGTCGACGTTCGTCGTCGCCGGCAGCGGCGAAGCACCGGAAGGTCAGAAAACATATAGCGAAAGGACGATCCGCATCGGCGAACACTCTGCCGACGCGATCCGCGAGAAAGCGCAGTGGGTCTTGGGCGAGATGGAGCGACGGATGGCGGCGCTCGGTTTCACCTGGACCAATTCAACCGCAACGCACCTCTATACGGTCTACGACATTCATCACATCATGGCTGACGAGATCGTGCGCCGCGGCGCCGCAAGTGCCGGACTGACGTGGCAGTTTTGTCGTCCGCCCGTCGACGTGCTCGACTATGAAATGGACGTACGTGGCGTACTTACGGAAATCGTTCTGCCCTGAGCGGCGTCAGCCGAATTTGCCGTGGCAATGCTTGAACTTCTTGCCCGACCCGCAGGGACAAGGCTCGTTGCGTCCAACCTTGCCCCAGCTCGATGGATCGTTTGGCTTCCGTTCTGCCTGCGCCTCGTTTCCGTTACCGACCAACGCTGGCGCCAGCGCGGGGGCCATTTCATCTTCGCCTGTTGTCGGATCGACCTTGTGCGCTTCCATGTATGGAAGCTTCGAAGGCTCTTCCGCCGGCGGCGACTGAACGACTTCGACGCGCATGAGTTGCGCGGTCACCGCCTCGCGCAGATGTGCCACCATGGCCTCGAACAGCGAGAATGCCTCCGCCTTGTATTCGTTCAGCGGGTCGCGCTGACCATAGCCGCGCAGACCGATGACCTGTCGCAAATGTTCGAGCATCACGAGGTGTTCGCGCCACAGGTGATCCAGGGTCTGTAACAAAATGGATTTTTCGACGTAGCGCATGACATCGGGGCTCCACTTGGCCACCTTGCCTGCCATCCATTCGTCGGCGCGGCGCGTAATGCGTTCGCGCACATCTTCCGGTGTAATGCCTTCTTCCTTCGCCCAGTCCTGAACTGGCAACGTCAGTGTGAGGACTTCGCGCAGGGTTTGATCGAGCCCGGCGGTGTCCCACTGTTCCGGATAGGCGTTTTCGGGAGCGTGTTTGGCCACCAGGTCTTCGATCATCGCGTGGCGCATATCGGCGATCGTTTCGTCCACCGTCTCGTCGCGCATCAATTCGAGACGTTGCTCGAAAATCACCTTGCGCTGATCGTTCATCACGTTGTCGAACTTGAGCAGGTTCTTGCGGATGTCGAAGTTGCGCGCTTCGACTTTCTGTTGTGCCTTTTCCAGCGCCTTGTTGATCCAGGGATGAACGATCGCCTCGTTCTCCTTGAGACCGAGCTTCTGCAGCATTCCGTCAAGCTTGTCGGATCCGAAAATCCGCATGAGGTCGTCTTCAAGCGACAAGAAAAATTTCGAATGACCCGGATCACCTTGCCGGCCCGACCGACCGCGCAACTGGTTATCAATGCGCCGGCTTTCGTGCCGCTCAGTGCCGAGCACAAAGAGGCCGCCGGCGCCAAGCGCCTTTTCCTTAAGCCGTGCAACCTGTCGCCGTATCTCGTCAGCTTTTGGACTTTTTTCGCGCGCGCGCGGGTCCTCGATCTCTGCGATTTCCTGTCGAATACGCATGTCGGCATTGCCGCCGAGCTGAATATCGGTGCCTCGGCCAGCCATGTTCGTGGCAATTGTAATTGCTCCCGGCACGCCCGCTTGCGAGACGATATACGCTTCCTGTTCGTGATAGCGGGCATTGAGGATGGCAAACACCTTGGTCTTGGTGGCGCCGTCGTCACCGGAATAAAGTGCGGCAAAGGCGTTGGGATCCGAGAAATCGTGCTGCTCCCAACCGGCTTTGCGCAGCATTTCAGCGAGCTGCTCCGACTTTTCGATTGAAGTAGTGCCAACCAGAACCGGCTGGCCGCGCTGCTTGCAATCCTCGATCAGAGTGATGATCGCCCGATATTTTTCGGCCGCCGTGCGGTACACCTCATCGTCATCGTCAAGACGAACCAGCGGCATATTGGTCGGCACCTCGAGCACTTCGAGCCCGTAGATATCCATGAACTCTTCGGCTTCTGTCATTGCCGTGCCGGTCATGCCGGCAAGCTTTTCGTACATGCGGAAGTAGTTCTGGAACGTGATCGACGCGAGCGTCTGGTTCTCTGGCTGGATCGGCTGGTGTTCTTTGGCTTCCAGTGCCTGGTGCAGGCCTTCCGAATAACGCCGGCCGGGCATCATGCGGCCGGTGAACTCGTCGATGATGACGACTTCACCGTTACGCACGATGTAATCCTTGTCGCGCTGGAAAAGCTTGTGTGCGCGAAGCGCCTGATTGACGTGATGAACAACGGAAACGTTCTCCACGTCGTAAAGCGAGTCTCCCTTGAGCTGGCCGGCATCGCGCAGCCGCTGCTCGAGTCTCTCCATGCCCGCTTCGGTCAACGTGACGGTTCTCTGCTTTTCGTCGACCTCGTAGTCGGTCTTGTCGAGCTTCGGAATATAACCGTCGATCGTGTTGTAGAATTCGGACCGGTCGTCGAGGGGGCCGGATATGATCAACGGCGTGCGCGCCTCATCGACCAGGATCGAGTCGACTTCGTCCACGATGGCGTAGACGTGACCACGCTGGACCATATCCTCCAGGCGGTACTTCATATTGTCGCGCAGATAATCGAAACCAAGCTCGTTGTTGGTCCCGTAAGTAATGTCGCACTCGTAAGCCTTCTTGCGCTGCTCATCGTCAAGCCCGTGGACGATGACACCAACGGAAAGGCCAAGGAAATTGTAGATCTGTCCCATCCACTCGGCGTCGCGTTTGGCCAAATAGTCGTTGACCGTGACGACATGCACGCCGCGACCTGCGATCGCGTTGAGATAAACAGGAAGTGTTGCGACCAGCGTTTTGCCTTCGCCGGTCTTCATTTCCGAAATCTTGCCCTCGTGGAGAATCATGCCGCCGATCAGCTGAACATCGAAATGACGCTGACCGAGCGTGCGCTTTGCGGCTTCCCGGACGGTAGCAAAGGCAGGAACCAGCAGTTCATCGAGCGAGACGCCTTCAGCAACCCGCTTCTTGAATTCTTCGGTGCGGGCCTTCAACGCATCGTCGGAAAGCGCTTCGAGTTCCTTTTCGAGCTCATTGATCTCGCGAACCCGGGGCAGATAGCTGCGGACGCGCCGCTCGTTGGCGGATCCAAACAGCTTGCGGGCAACGGCGCCGATCATACGGGAGCTCCTAAGGTGGGCCGGGACTTATATCACGCCGTCAACGGCCGGATTTGCCTCCGGCACTCCGGAATGCGGCACTTTTCGGGCAAATTCGACGCAAATCGCGCCGGCAAATGGCGAACCGCCAAAGCCGTGCGAGAGATATGAGGGGGTCGGATTGTTGTCAATCGCCGGCCTCCCAATGACTTAACGGTCGCCCAGTCACGCGCTCGTTAGCTTCATCCGTTGGTCGGCCATTGCAAAGCCACGGTTGTTAGGCGAATAGTCGCGCGCACCGCCTCCGAACCAGGGGCGGCCCTTAGCATCCAAGGACAACGCTATGACGATTTCTGTACCCGCCGGCTTCCCGGTCCGACCGCGCCCGGTCGGCTTTGTTGCGTCCATTCTGGCGCTGCTCGTTCTTTCGAGCGGACCGCTTTTTGCCCAGGACAAGGATCCCCTTGTCGCGAAAGTCAATGGAGTGGAAGTCCATCAAAGCGACCTCACCGTCGCAGAGGATGAGGCCGGCCAAATTCCACCGATGTCACCGGAGGCCAAGCAGGATTATCTCGTGCAGTTCGTGGCCGACATGATCCTCGTGTCCAAGGCCGCACAGGACAAGAAATTCGCCGACACGCCCGATTTCAAGCGCAAGCTCGAGTTCGCCCGCAAAAAGCTTCTCATGGAAGGACTGCTGCAGTCGGTCGGCAAGGAGGCGCTCACCGACGCGGAAATGCACAAGGTCTATGATGAGGCCATCAAGCAGGTCAGCGACGAGAAAGAAGTGCACGCCCGCCATATCCTGTTCCGGACGCCAGCCGGCGACGACAAAAGCAGCAAGGAAGCTGAAGACAAGGTCAAAGCCGTGATTGCGCGGCTGAAGAAAGGTGAGGACTTCGCCAAGGTGGCGGGAGAGGTGACTGAAGACCCGTCGGGAAAGGCCAACGGCGGAGACCTCGGCTACTTTACGAAGGACCAGATGGTGCCGGAATTCGCTGAAGCGGCATTCAAGCTGGATTCGGGACAGATTTCGGACCCGGTCAAAACCCAGTTTGGCTGGCATGTCATCAAAGTTGAGGACAAGCGCGCAAAGCAACCTCCCAAGTTCGAGGATGTGAAGCCACAGATCGAAAACTTTATCGTCCGCAAAGCGCAGGCCGAACTGGTCACCAAACTGCGTGCCGACGCCAAGATCGAACGCATGGACAAACCGGCCAAGACCGAAGACAAGCCGGCTACGCCCGCACCCGCGGCGCCCGCCAAGAAGTAACGCGGATCAGATTCATCAAATGATTTCGTCATGGCCGGGCTTGTCCCGGCCATTGACGTCTTTTATGCCGATGCTTCGAGTGCACGCCCGGGGTTACCCCGGTCACGACGCCGGAGATCGCCATGTCGACTGCCGTTTCCCCCCTGGCCCCGCTTCACGTTCCAGAGATGCCGGCGATAGCCGGCGTCCGGCTGGCAACGGCCGCCGCCGGCATCCGCTACGCCGGACGCACGGATGTTCTCCTTGTCCTTCTTGACGAAGGCACGGCTGCAGCTGGGGTGTTCACGCGCTCGAAATGCCCCTCGGCACCGGTCGAATGGTGTCGCGCGCATCTGAAAAAGGGGAAGGCGCGCGTCCTTGTCGTCAATTCCGGGAATGCCAATGCCTTCACCGGCAAGAGCGGACGGGACGCCTGCAAGTTCACTGCGCAAATCGCCTCTCGTGCTGCTGGTTGCAAACCAGAGGACGTCTTTCTGGCCTCGACGGGTGTGATCGGAGAACCGCTCAAGGCGCAGGCGTTCGAAGGCGTGATGGATGGCCTCGTTGCCCGCGCACAGGCCGGCGATTTTCTCGCGGCCGCGCGCGCGATCATGACCACGGACACGTTTCCGAAAGTCGCGACCGCGACGGCAAAAATTGGCAAGGCAACCGTAACAATTAATGGAATTGCCAAAGGCGCCGGCATGATCGCCCCGGATATGGCGACAATGCTGTCTTTCGTTTTCACGGACGCGGCGATTTCCTCGCCTGCGCTTCAGTCGCTGCTCAAAGATGGCGCCGACGATACGTTCAATGCCGTGACGATCGACGGCGATACGTCGACGTCTGACACATTGATGATGTTTGCAAGCGGTCAGTCAGGCGCACCGCGCATCGCGCGCGCCAGCGACCCGCGTCTGAAGGGGTTCAAGAAGGCTCTGCATGCCGTGCTCGCAAATCTCTCGGAGCAGATTGCTCGTGACGGCGAAGGCGCACGCAAGCTGGTCGAGATCGTGGTCGAGGGCGCGGTTTCGAAAACATCGGCCCGGCGTATCGCTATGTCGATTGCCAATTCACCTCTCGTGAAGACGGCGATTGCCGGCGAAGATGCGAACTGGGGTCGCGTCGTGATGGCTGTCGGCAAAGCGGGCGAGCCGGCCGACCGCGACAGGCTTTCGATCTGGTTCGGAGGAATTCGCGTAGCGCACAAGGGTGCCCGCGACCCGGGCTATGACGAAGCGACTGTCAGCGCAGCGATGAAGAAGCCGGAAATCAGCCTGAAAGTGGCGCTCGGAATGGGCAAGGGCCGCGATCGCGTGCTCACGTGCGATCTGACCAAGGAATATGTCGCAATCAACGGCGACTATCGATCCTGAGATGTGCAGGGGCTGAGGCCGTGGCTATCAAAGTCGTTCTGGTTGCCGCCTGCGCGCTTGTCGACCCCGACGGCCGGGTGTTGCTCGCCCGGCGTCCAGAAGGCAAGCCGATGGCCGGCTTGTGGGAGTTTCCCGGCGGCAAGATCGAGAGCGGCGAGCGACCCGAAGAAACCCTGATCCGCGAGTTACGCGAGGAGCTGGGAATAACTGTCAGCGAAAACTGTCTCGCTCCCCTCACCTTTGCGAGCCACAGCTACCCGGAGTTTCATCTTCTCATGCCGCTGTATATCTGCCGACGCTGGGAAGGCACCGTCATTGCCACCGAAGGACAGCAACTCGCCTGGGTAAAGCCGAACAAGTTGCGTGAGTACGAGATGCCTCCGGCCGACATCCCACTGATCGCTCACCTGACGGGTCTGCTCTAACGCGATCGCTCAGGCTTTTCTCCCGCCGATATTTCGGTCGTGTTCAAAGCGTCGGACAATCGGCGCCCCGCCGAACCAGGTTTGAGCGGTTTCTGCTGACCCTCATGCGGCGCCCATCCGGACAACCAGACGATCTCGAAGCTTGCACGCAACCGGCCATCTTCGTCGGCAAACCGCTCGCGATAAATCTCGGCCATACGTCGCACCGTCGCGCGATTGAGCGGCTTTCGTCTGCGCTCATTTAAAATATTTGTGGCGCCCATCTGACGCAGATCGCGTACCAAAGCGAAGACCGAGTCGTATCGTACCACCAGCCGTTCGCTGTCGATAACCGGCAGAGCGAAGCCTGCGCGCTGCAACAGTGTACCGAGTTCGCGCACATCGGCGAATGGAGCAACATGCGGCGAAACTCCACCTTCAATCTCGACCTCGGCAGTTGCAATGGCGTCGCGCAGCTCCGACAAGCTCTCTCCGCCAACAAGCGCCGCCAGCAATAAGCCATCCGGCTTCAGTGCACGGCGAATCTGGATCAAGGTTCCCGGCAGGTCGTTGACAAATTGCAGCACAAGTGCCGATACGACCAGATCGAGCGACGCGTTTGCGAAAGGCAACGCCTCCTCGTCAGCTGCTACACGCAGGAAGGATTGGTCAGCGGGGTGAACGTTGGCCGCGACAATCGTTCCGACCTTCCCGCTTGCCGCAAGCACCTGGCGCACTGCATCGGTCGGAGTACCGAGATCGACCGCGACGTTAAACTGACGCAACACGGCAGAAAGGCGCTCTCCCAGCTCGGACGCAGTGCGGTCGAGCAGAAAAGTTGCCGGGCCAAGCTTGTGCGCACGCGCCTGCCGTGCGCGGAGAAGCTGCCGATCGAATATGTTGGGGCTTGGCGACATTCTCTTGTCCGATTGCGCGCTCTTGTCCGATTGCGCGGCTCTGATCGTGTCACGGCAACGGGCGACTATGCTACGGTTCCAGCATGAACGAGCTTGTATCGGCAAGGCCGGACAGACCGGAATCATACGCCGCTCGCTTTCGCGAAAGCATGCAAGCAGTCATTCAGGTCGCCCTCGATTTTGCCTTACCGCAGCTCTGTCCGTCCTGCCGTGAGCCGGTCAGCGAAGGCAAAGGGCTTTGCGCGCCATGCTGGTCGAAACTCTCGCTTATCGAGCCGCCTTATTGCATGCGATTGGGCATTCCATTTGCTTTTGACCCTGGGTCCGGTCTGCTGTCGATGGAAGCGATCGCCAATCCGCCGGCTTATAACAGGGCTCGTGCCGTCGCCCGCTACGACGATGTCGCCAGCACCTTGGTACACGGCCTCAAATACAGCGACCGGCTCGACCTTTCACCCATGATGGGCCGTTGGATGGCGCGCGCTGGCCGCGAACTTCTTGCCGATGCCGATGCGCTCGTTCCAGTACCCCTGCATTGGCGAAGGCGATGGGCTCGGCGATACAATCAATCGGCCGTTCTTTCCCGCGCGATATCGGCGATTTGCGGCGTCCCCATTGCGCATGGCGGGCTCAAACGTATCCGCGCCACACCGCAGCAGGTCGGACGGTCTCGAACCGAGCGCGCCGACAACGTCCAAGGGGCATTCCTGGTCCCGCCTGACCACAAGGTCGAGGTCGCCGGCCGGCGCCTGGTGCTGGTCGACGATGTGCTGACGTCCGGCGCCACGGTTGACGCCTGCACGCGCGCATTGCTGCGGGCGGGCGCTGCGCAGGTCGATGTGCTGGTATTCGCGCGGGTTGTGGCGCCAGCGCGAAGTCCCATATAGAAGGGTCCTGAAGCGCACAAACGCCATGTCGCCTGTCGATATATACACAACCCGCTATTGCCCTTATTGCAGCGCCGCCAAGGCGTTGCTGAAACGCAAAGGCGTGACTTACAGTGAGATCGATGTCAGCCGCGACTGGGAACGGCGCAATGAAATGATCCAACGTGCGAATGGGCGCATGACGGTGCCGCAGATCTTCATTGGCCCTGTTCACGTCGGTGGCAGCGACGAACTGCACGCACTTGAGCGGGCCGGCAAACTGGATCCGCTCCTCTCGGGCGACGGAGCATCCGCATGACCGCAGGCAGCTTCAACGCCGCGATGATCCAGATGCGCTCGAGCCTGAAGCCGAGCGAAAACATCGACGCCGCCGGGCGCCTGATTGGCGAAGCAAAAGCAGCTGGCGCCGACTATGTCCTCACCCCGGAAATGACGAACATTCTGGCGGCCAAACGCGAGCAGCTTTTCGAGGTGATCGCGGATGAAGAGTCGGACAAAGCTCTTGCGACTTTCCGCGCGCTGGCGCGGCAGCTCGGTATCTACATTCACGTCGGCTCGCTGGCGATCAGGATTTCCCCCGATAAGGCCGTCAATCGCGCTTTCCTTGTTGATCCAAAGGGCGAGATCGCGGCGCGCTACGACAAGATCCATATGTTCGATGTCGATCTTGCCGGCGGCGAGAGTTACCGGGAGTCTCGCAACTATCGACCGGGCGAAGCGGCAGTGCTTGCCGATCTTCCCTGGGGACGACTGGGGTTGACGATCTGCTACGATCTGCGTTTCCCGGCCCTCTATCGTGCGTTGGCCGAAGCCGGCGCCACCATGCTGGCAATCCCTTCAGCGTTTACGAAGCAAACCGGCGAAGCGCACTGGCACGTTTTGCTCCGCGCACGCGCCATCGAAAACGGATGCTTTGTCTTCGCTGCCGCACAGGGCGGCAGACACGAGAACGGCCGCGACACATATGGCCATTCACTGATCGTTGATCCTTGGGGGCGCATCATCGCGGAAGGCGGCACCGAGCCAGGGATAGTCATGGCCAGTATCGATCCCGCGGAAGTAGTCAACGCACGCGCGCGCATTCCGTCACTGCAGCACGGCCGCCGCTTTGAAATCGTAGAGCCGATGGCAGAACCCGCCCATTTGCATGTCGTGCGAGGGGCAGAATGATACATTACGCGCTCGTCTGCGACCGCGGCCACGAATTCGAAAGCTGGTTCCAGGATTCTGCCGCCTACGAAAAACAGGCGAAGCGTGCCCTCGTCAACTGTCCGCAATGCGGCTCGACCAAGGTCGAGAAGGCAATCATGGCGCCGCGCCTGTCGGCAACCGCAAGAAAACAGCGCGCGCCTGTTGAAGCGTCCGCTCCTGCAGCAGAGGTCGCTGCCCCTGTGCCGGCCGCTCCTGTCGCAATGATATCGCCGCAGGAGCAGGAGTTTCGGTCCAAGCTCAAGGAATTGCACGACCACCTCACCAAGAATGCCGACAATGTCGGCGCGAAATTCCCAGAGGAGGCGCGCAAAATGCACTATGGAGAAACCGAGCACCGCTCGATCTATGGTGTCGCTTCGCCTGAGGAAGCGAAAGAGCTCTCCGAGGAAGGCGTCGAATTCCATCCCTTGCCGGTTTTGCCGGACGAGCGGAACTAGTGCGGCCACACGAGCAGCGCGACACCGATCACAACCAGCGCGACCCCTAAAGCCTCGCGTCGCGTGGTTGGCTGTTTGAAGACAAAACGGGTCACTCCCTGCGCGAAGACGACCTCAACCAGGGCCAGCGTGCGCACATTGGCTGCCGTCGTAATGGCGAACGCCAGAAACCAGAATTCCGATGCAAATGCGCCCATGAACCCGGCCAGGAGCGAAGGACGCCACGCACCGACAATGGCCCTGAGAACCTTGGGGTCGCGCAGTGCAAGATAGAGCGACAAAGTCGCTGCCTGAATCACGAGGCCAATCGCAACAGTGTATGTCGCCGCCAGGACAAAATCCGGTAACTGCAAAGAAAGGATGGCGCCGCGATATCCGATGGCAGAAAGCCCGAACAGCGCGCCCGACACGAGGCCGATGACGGTTGAGCGCACGGTGGCCCTTTCACCAATCCCGCCCTTGAGTGAAATGACGATCACGCCGGCTGTCGCAAGAAGGATCGCAATCGCTGAGAACGGCGTGATCTTGTCGCCGAGAAAGATCAACCCGAACAAGGCCACGTGCACTGGCTCGGTCTTGATGTAGGCATAGGCCACGACAAACGAGCGCTCGCCCATCACCGAAAGCATCGTCGCAGTCGCTGCTATTTGAGTGAAGGCGCCGACGATCACCCAGGGCCAGAATACACCTGGCAGCTTCGGCAGCGCCTCGCCTGTCGCGATCAATACGCCGGCAAGGAAAAGCAACGCGAATGGAAAGCCGAACAGAAAGCGGACGTGAGTGGCGCCCACTGTGCCGAGCGTCGCGGTCAACTCGCGCTGCATGGCGTTGCGCGCGGTCTGCGCCGCCGCGGCAATCAGCGTAAAGACGGCCCAGAGCATTCTGTCGGTCTCTTACACACTTATGCCCGGCCGTGCGCCGGGCATCCACGTTCAGCTTCCCTAACAAGGGGACGACGACCGGGACAAGCCCGGTCCAGACTGGGCAGGTATTCGCTAGGCGGCGTGGGCCGGGATTTCCGCCGCTTCAGGAAATTCAGTGACAGCACCCTTTTCGTTATCGATAAGCAGGAACAGGTCAAAGTATCGGATCGTCGGTGCGCCACCGGTACGTTTGATGATCGACTGCCGCCAGTCTTCGTTGTGCGCCTTTTTCGCCGCTTCGACCGATGGCCAGATATAGACCCCCGCACCGGTCTTGCCGTTGAGCTCAAGAAGGAAGTGCTTGCGCAGCAATTCCTTGTTGTCGCGCCACTTTGGAATAACGTTGCGCGCCTCTTCGGCGACCTGCTGACGCGACCACCCTTTCGGAGAATTGAATTCGACCAGCTCGAGAATCATTTCGACCTCTCCTGTTTTTTCTGACGCTGCGCAACGAGCATGTAGTTGACATCCATGTCCGACGACAGCTGCCACCGGTCGGCGAACGGATTGTAAACCACGCCGCGCTCTCCGATCACCTGCAGATCGCTGCTCTCAATCGCGGATTCCAGCTCCACTGGCGTGACGAATTTGTCCCACTGATGCGTGCCGCGCGGCAGCCAGCGCAACACGTACTCAGCGCCGACTATAGCAAGTGCGAAACTCTTCAAAGTACGATTGAGCGTGGCTGCGATCATCAAGCCGGCAGGCTTTACCATGGTCGCGCACGTCACGACGAACGCGTTCACGTCGACGACATGTTCAACAACTTCCATCGCGAGCACGACGTCAAAGCGCTCGTTCGCGGCGGCAAGTTCTTCCGCCGTCGTCGCACGATAGTCGACCGTGACGCGCGCATCTTCCGCATGCGCACGAGCGGCATTGATATTTTCCTCCGACGGGTCGGCACCCACGACGTCCGCGCCCAGCCGCGCGAGCGGTTCAGACAAGATGCCACCGCCGCATCCAATATCCAGAATGCGCAATCCCTTGAGGCAGTCGAGTTTTTTTGGATCACGACCAAAACAGGCCGCGGCCTGGTCGCGGACGTAGGCAAGGCGAACGGGATTGAATTTGTGTAGCGGGGCCATGGGCCCGCGCGGATCCCACCAATCCGCGGCAAGGCGCGAGAAACGTTCGATCTCGGCTTGATCGATCGACGGTGCGTGACGCCTACCTGCCATAACGCTCTCCAGTCATCGCGACCTCAGCGGGCTGTCACCTGATTTCGGAATTCGAGCGGCGCATCGATATTGTGCAGTGGTTCGATGCCGACGCCCGTTCCGCGGATCGTGATATCGCCATAGTTGAGCATGCGTCCCAATATCGATTGGTCAACATCCACGCTTTCAACCTTGTCCATGTTCATCTCAACTGTGTGCCGTCGGATAAAGCCCCGCTTGTAAACGATACGCCTGTCGGTCACGTCGATTTCCGTTGTCCAGCGCCGAAACCAGGCACTGGCGGCCACACCAAGACCAACCAGCGCGCAGACGAGTGCGACCAATAGCGAGACTGGACCGAGAGCGCCACCCACCGTCAGGGCAATGAAGGCCAGCAGCCAAAGGGCTATCGCCGGCAGATACACGACCCAGTGCAAAGTGGTCGTGTACGCGACCGTCTCGCCCGGCTGCAGGATATGATCGATGTATCGCATCATTTAGCCATGGTTCGTCGTAGCCGGACCGTCGCTGCAGCGCCGATGTTGCGGTTGTCGCGCACCGCCGGTATGTATACGCGCCTTTTCGGGCCGGCGCTCGGACCCTGCGCGCTTGCACCGATTGTTTGTTAACGCCCCTTCGGCGCATCCGGGACTGTCATGGCTCGACTGGTGATGAAATTCGGCGGAACATCGGTCGCCGATCTTGACCGCATCCGCAATGTGGCGCGGCACGTCAAGCGCGAGGTCGATGCCGGCTACGATGTGGCTGTCGTTGTTTCCGCAATGGCGGGAGTCACCAACCAGCTGGTTGAATGGTGCCGCCAGGCAGCCATGCTGCATGATGCGCGCGAATACGACGCGGTCGTGGCCACCGGCGAAGAGGTCACTGCCGGACTCCTGGCGATCGTTCTCGAAGGAATGGGAGTCAATGCACGCTCCTGGCAAGGTTGGCAGCTGCCTATCCTGACCGACAACGCGCACGGCTCGGCTCGCATTCTTGATGTGAACGGCGCCGAGCTGATCAAGCGCTTCAAGGACCATAGCCAGGTCGCGGTCATTGCCGGGTTCCAGGGCATGAATAAGGACACCGGGCGGGTAACTACCCTTGGCCGCGGGGGTTCCGACACGTCGGCGGTCGCGATCGCCGCCGCCATCGGTGCCGAACGTTGCGACATCTACACCGATGTGGACGGCGTTTACACGACCGATCCGCGCGTGGTCCCCAAGGCCCACCGCATGGACAAGATCGCGTATGAAGAAATGCTCGAGCTTGCTTCTCTCGGCGCCAAGGTCATGCAAGTGCGTTCGGTCGAGCTCGGGATGGTGCACAATGTGCGAATCTTTGTGCGCTCGAGTTTCGAAAAGCCCGAGGACATCGACCCCGCAAAGCCACCATCAGGAACGCTTATTTGCGACGAAGGAGACATCGTGGAACAGCAAGTCGTCACCGGGATCGCCTTTTCCAAGGACGAGGCGCAGATCTCGCTTCGTCGGGTGCAGGACAAGCCGGGAGTCGCTGCCGCGATTTTCGGTCCGCTCGCCGACAGCAATATCAATGTCGACATGATCGTGCAGAACGTGTCCGCCGACGGCGCCACGACGGACCTGACTTTCACCGTACCGTCCGCCGACTACGAGCGTGCGCGCGTGACTCTCGACAAGGCGAGGAATGCCATCGGCTTCGAGCGGCTGGATGGCGCGACCGACGTGGCCAAGGTGTCCGTCATCGGAATCGGCATGCGTAGCCACGCTGGCGTTGCGGCAAAGGCGTTCAAGGCTCTCTCCGAACAGAAAATCAACATCCTCGCGATCACAACGTCAGAGATCAAATTCTCCGTGCTGATCAAGGCCACCCAGACCGATCTGGCGGTCCGCACCCTGCATACGCTCTACGGGCTGGATAAGATCTGAGCGATGGCTGACGACAAATTCTTTGAGTTGCTGGAGCCGACGAGGCGCACAGCAGTCGTCAACATTGACCAGCATCTCAGTGTATTGAAAACACTGGCAAAGTAGCCTTCTCAAATCGCACGAGCGCTCGATCCGCGCCGGTAAGGAATAAATTTTGTTCCGCGGGTTTTTGAACCAGCGGTCGTCGATTCGCGTCTCATTGATGTCAGACCAAATGGCGGAAACAGAAGTGACTATCGACAGCGAAGCTTCGTCGGACACGCATGCCTACGCGCGCTTCACGCGTCGCATACAAGGCGTATTCATTGACGCCATCATTTTCATGGTGATTCTGGCGGCCGCGTTGTTGCTCGCGGTCTCGTTCGCGTCGGACCACGTTGCGCGCATTCTGGGCGCCACGGTCGTCGTCACCTGGCTCTTCTATGAGCCGCTGCTGGTTTCCCTGACCGGCGGCACGATCGGCCACTACCTGTGCAACATGCGGGTGGTCGATGATCGTGGTGGCAATGTCAGCTTCATCAAGGCCTTCGCCCGCATGATCATCAAATCGCTGCTGGGTTGGTACTCATTCCTGGCAATGGCGATGACCTCCCGCCATCAGGCCGTTCACGACCTTCTGACCCGTTCGACGGTCCAGATGAGGGATTTGACCAAGGCGCAGCCCTACCATTTCAGGGGTCGCCGGGATCCGCTGACACCGCAGGGCATGCCCTCGCCGATCCGGCGCGTGGCCGTGATTACGGTCTATCTGGTCGCCTGCTTTACGCTGTACGCGATCGTCCTGGCGATGCTTGCCCTTGCCGGTGCCCCTTCCAGGCGCTGCATTGACGAGATGAACTGCTCGGCCGGCGAGTTCGCCATCCTGATCCCTCTTTGGGTGATCTGGGGCGGGATCGGCATTTGGGCGGCCTTGTGGGGATGGCAGGGCCGGCTTTGGGGTGCACGCGTCCAACGGTGAACCTCACGGCGCTTTGGCTTGCCCCTTGCATGGCCCATTGGCTATAGCCTGACGCGTAAGCGGCCGCCGATCCTTGATCGTAGGGTCGCCATTCGTACACGATTTGGCCGTAAGGACGCTGCGGCCAGAGGACCTCAATAATGCGTGGCGCGCTCGGCGGTCCTCGCGTGCTGTTACGCCGGCTTCGCGAGGTTATGGCCGAGCCGGTCAGCGCGCAGGATCGCCTCGACAAGGTGGTGGTGCTGATCGCCGCCAACATGGTGGCCGAGGTGTGCTCTGTCTACGTCCTGCGCGTAGACGGAACGCTCGAGCTATACGCCACCGAAGGTCTCAAGCGGGAAGCCGTCCACCAGACGGTCCTGAAAGCTGACGAGGGTCTCGTCGGCCTTGTGTCCAGCGAAGCCAATCCGATCAACCTGTCTGACGCGCAGGCACACCCGGCGTTCTCGTACCGGGCGGAAACCGGCGAAGAAATCTACCATTCGTTCCTGGGCGTGCCGATCCTGCGGGCCGGCAACACACTCGGCGTGCTCGTCGTACAAAACCGCGCGCGCCGTACCTATACCGAGGAAGAAGAAGAAGCCCTGCAGACGACGGCGATGGTGCTCGCCGAGATGATTGCATCGGGCGAGCTGTCCTCGCTTGCCCGCCCTGGCGCGGAACCGGTCGCGCGGCACGCAATGCATCTCACGGGGAGTTCGCTGTCCGACGGAATCGCCCTCGGTCACGTGGTGCTGCACGAGCCGCGCGTGGTCGTCACCAACGTCATCGCCGACGATGTGCAGCACGAACTCAAGCGGCTCGACGCCGCGATCGCTACCTTGCGCGAAGATCTCGACCGGCTGGTCGAGCATCGCGACATCGCTGACGGTGGCGAGCATCGAGACGTGCTCGAAGCCTACCGCATGTTTTCTTATGATCAGGGCTGGTTGCATCGAATTCGCGAGGCGGTCATGACCGGCCTCACCGCGGAGGCAGGAGTCGAACGCGTGCAATCGGATACGCGTGCACGCATGCTGCGAGCCTCCGATCACTATCTGCGCGACCGCCTGCACGACCTTGATGATCTCGCGAACCGGCTGATGCGCGTGCTGATGGGGCAGGATCACGCTCCGACAAAGGAACAGATGCCGGAAAATGCGATCGTCGTGGCGCGGTCCATGGGACCGGCGGCACTTCTTGACTACGATCGCAAGCGGCTGCGCGGTCTGATCCTCGAGGAAGGTGGGCCGACTTCGCACGTCTCGATCGTGGCACGCGCTCTTGGAATTCCAACCGTAGGCGAAATCGAGAATGCCACCGGGTTGGTCGAGCCGAACGATCCCATCATCGTCGACGGCTCGACCGGCCACGTTCACATGCGTCCCCCCCAGGACATCCAGGCTTCGTACGGTGAGCGCGTTAAACTGCGCGCGCGCCGGCAAGCCCAATATCGTGCGTTGCGGGATCGTCCCTGTGTCACCAAGGACGGGCAGAAAGTTTCGCTGATGATCAATGCCGGACTCACCATTGATCTTCCGCACATCGAGGACACGGGCGCGGCCGGCATCGGACTTTTCCGAACCGAACTGCAGTTCATGGTCGCGACCACTTTGCCGCGCACCGGTGAACAGCTCGCTCTCTATCGCGCGGTTCTCGATGCCGCGGGCAAGAAACCGGTCACGTTCCGCACCCTCGATATCGGCGGCGACAAGGTGCTGCCGTACATGCGTAATATCGACGAAGAAAACCCCGCGCTGGGCTGGCGGGCGATCAGGCTTGGCCTCGATCGGCCAGGTCTATTGCGCAGCCAGGTCCGCGCCTTGCTGCGTGCGGCGAGCGGGCGCAGCCTCAAGCTCATGTTTCCGATGATCGCCGTGGTCGAAGAATTCGACAAGGCAAAGTCACTGGTCGAGGTCGAACTGACTCACTTGCGTCGGCACGGGCACGAATTGCCCGAACGTGTCGAGATCGGCACGATGGTCGAGGTCCCATCGCTCCTGTTCCAGCTCAACGAATTGCTTGAACGGGTCGATTTCCTTTCCGTCGGGTCCAACGACCTCATGCAATTCCTGTATGCGGCCGACCGGGGCAATCCGCGGGTATCGGAAAGATTCGACCCGCTTTCCGCGCCGGTAATGCGCGCGCTGAAGGACATCGCCGACAAGGCCAAGAAGCACGGCAAGCCCCTCACACTCTGCGGCGAACTCGCTTCGCAGCCGATTGGCGCTCTGGCGCTGATCATTCTCGGGTACCGCACGTTGTCTCTTTCTCCCTCCGCAGTCGGGCCTGTGAAAGCGCTTCTGCTCGATCTCGACTGCCGCAAGGGCGAAGAATTTCTTCTGCCGTGTCTCGAGCAGCCGGTCGGCAGCGTTTCCATTCGCCACAAGCTCGAGACCTTCGCAGCCAACGAGGGATTGCAGCTTTGACGGTTCTGCCGCAACAGAAGATGGATGCGTTGCTCGCCCGCCATGCGCTGGTGGAAAGCGAGCTCGCCAGCGGGTTGTCTCCGGACGCCTACGTCAAGCTGTCGCGTGAATTCGCTGAGCTCAGCCCGGTCGTCGAAGCGATCAAAGCCTATCGCGGCACTGACAAGGAAATCGCTGAGCTGTCCGCGCTGGTCGATGATTCCGGCACGGACGCGGAGATGCGCAAACTTGCGGACAACGAACGGCACGAATTGCAGGAACGCAAGGAAGTCCTGACACAAAAAATTCGTCTCGCCTTGCTGCCCAAGGATGCGATGGACGATCACAACGCGATCCTCGAGATCCGCGCTGGTACTGGCGGCGACGAAGCCTCGCTGTTCGCCGGGGACCTTTTCCGCATGTACGAACGTTATGCCGCAAAGCAGGGCTGGAAAACGGAGATTCTTTCGCTGAGCGAAGGCACGAAAGGCGGCTTCAAGGAAATCGTCGCCGAGGTGCGCGGGCGTGGCGTATTCGCCAAGCTTAAATTCGAGTCGGGGGTGCATCGCGTTCAACGCGTCCCCGATACCGAAGCCTCGGGGCGCATCCATACCTCGGCGGCAACCGTCGCTGTGCTCCCAGAGGTGGAGGATGTCGACATCCACATCAATGAGGCTGATCTCAAGATCGACACCATGCGCGCGCAGGGTGCCGGAGGACAGCACGTCAACAAGACAGAATCCGCCATCCGCATAACGCACATGCCGAGTGGAATCGTTGTATTCGTGCAGGAAGAGCGATCGCAGCACAAAAATAAATCAAAGGCGATGACGATGCTGCGCGCGAAACTCTATGACGTCGAAAAAACCAAACGCGATTCCGCGCGCGCGGCCGAGCGGCGCGGACAGATCGGCTCGGGTGACCGCTCGGAACGCATCCGTACTTACAATTATCCGCAAGGCCGCGTCACCGATCATCGCATCAATCTCACGCTGCACAAATTGCCACAGATCGTCGAAGGCGAAGCGCTCGACGAGGTCATCGATGCGCTCGTCACCGAGCATCAGGCCGAGTTGCTGGCGGCGGAAGGCTCGGCGTGAGAATCATTCCGGGACTGAAGGACGGCGCTTCCGTTTCCGAGGCGCTGCAACTTATTGCGCAGACCTTCCGTGCCGCCGGGATCGACGACGCCGACGCCGACGCCCGTGTCCTCGCCGGTCACGCGCTGCATCTCGACCGTGCGCGTTTGATCAGTCAGTCGGATCGCGTTTTGGAAGCTCGCGAAGTCAACGCGATATCAGGACTTGCCGCGCGCAGACTGAAGCGCGAGCCGGTATCGCGCATTCTTGGAAGGAAGGAATTCTGGAGTCTTGCGCTTGCGATAACGCCGGACGTTCTGGTGCCACGACCGGAGACCGAAACCGTGGTCGAAGGCGCGCTGGATTTTGTCGTCCGTAACGGGCTGCGCATGGAAAAGCTGCGCATTCTCGATATCGGTACGGGCTCGGGGGCTCTGCTTGTGGCACTCTTGAACGAGCTCCCGAACGCCACGGGAATTGGCACCGATATCAGCCGCGCGGCTTTGGAAGCGGCACAGATCAACGTCGCCCAATTGGGCTTCGAAAGCCGCTGCAGACTGATTGCCTGCGACATGGCTGCCGGCGTCGAGGGTCAATTCGATCTGGTGGTTTCGAACCCTCCGTATATCGCCCGAGGCGAAATCGCCTCTCTTGCGCCGGAGGTGCGGGATTACGACCCAATGATGGCACTCGACGGTGGTGATGACGGTCTGACTGCCTACCGTTCCATTTCAGCCGATGCAAAACGGATTTTGGCACAGGGCGGACGACTATTCGTGGAAATGGGTGCAGGACAGGAACCCGCCGTGCGCGAATTATTTACCAATGCGGGACTTGAGGTCGGGATCGCACGCAATGACTTGGCTGGAACGCCGCGTGTACTCGGTGCGAGTTTCGTGCCATGAGCGAGTTGCATTCCCACCCGATGAAAATTGCAGAGCTCCTTATTGCCGAAAAAACCGCTTGGATTATTCCCCGGAAACGACTAGCTTCCGGTCACGGAATCGACCCGTGACGGTTGCATCGCCGTGAGCCCCAGAGCGGATGTTCTGTGTGGTTCGGCGCAAGGCGGATGACGAAGAGCCGGCTTCGCATAGACGGCATACACATTCGCCAGAGATGGGTCTGGATGCTTCACCGGTTGGGCGCATCGTTTTTCGAAACTTGGGAAGATGCGCGTAACGAGAGGTTGGCAACGCCGCGGAAGTATCGCGGCTAAGGGGTTGCTGCGACTAACGCGATAAAGAAACACAACGGTTCGATCATTGGCGCGGACAAGCAGTGCAGGTCCGGCCGCGCAATGAGATTGTATGGACTTGCAAATTGGGTTGAGGTCGGCGGCTAACGCCGGGACAGGCAAAAGGCGATAACAGGCACATGAGAAATGGTCAGAAGCGCATGCGGGGACGCGGTAACCACCGCAAAAGCCAGAATCCGCTGACGCGCGTTTACGAATCGAACGGCCCTGACGTCAAAATTCGCGGCACGGCTTCGCACATTGCGGAAAAATATATCCAGCTTGCGCGCGATGCCCAAGGCTCCGGCGATCCGGTTGCCGCCGAGAATTACTACCAGCACGCCGAACATTATTTTCGTCTCATTGCCGCCGCGCAGGAACAGTTCCGCCAGCAGAACCCCTACTACAATCAGCAACCGCAGCAGGGCGCGCCTGGCGGGCAGCACCAGCAGGGGAACGATGAAAGTTTTGACGGCGACGATGACGACGGCCAGACTTTCATGGGCCAGAACGAACCGAGCTACGCGCCACGCGAGCCTCAGCAGCAGCCGTATATCCCTCGCGACGCTCAACCGTTTCCACCGCGCGACCAACAGGTCCAGAATCGCCAACAGCATCAGCCGCAGCCGTATCATCCGAACCAAGGCGGACACGAAGGCGGACAGGATGTTGGTGGCTTGCCGGCATTCATAACCGGCGGCGGTCAGCCACAACAGAACTCCGGGCAGAACGGTCACGATCAAGGTGATCGCAACCAGGGTGACCGCAACCAAGGTGATCGCAACCAAGACCGGTTTGGCATGCATCGCCGTCGGCGCCGTCACCGTGGTGGCGGTGGTTTCCGTCAGGATCGGCCCGACTATAGCGGCGGTCACCAGCAAGGCGCTGCCCCGCAATCGACACAGGAAGAAGGCGGTGGCGACGAGCCGCGGCAGCCTGAGTAAGCCGACCGCCTCCAAAATCAATGATGTCTAGGCGCCTGGTGACGGCGCCAGTGCCGGCTCCAACGCGGGCACCAGCCGTCGTTTCTCCCGCCGCGCCGGGATCGCGCGATAAACCTGCTTGGTTGCTTCCACCAGATGCACGCCCGCAAACGGCGCCGACAGCGTCGCGCCGGTTCGCTCCCATGCGACCGCCGACCGCAGAAACCAACCACGTTCGACGGGCGGCACATAAAGAGCTTCGCTCCACCCGGTTGGAGTAAACCAAGTCTCGCGCAAAAGCTGGTTGATCTGACTGCGCGAGTAAGGACGTCCGTGCCCAAAGGGCGTGGTGTCCATTCGCGCCCAAAGGCCTCGCCGGTTTGGTACGACCGCGAGCAGACGGCCACCGGACGCGAGCACCCGCCACACCTCGCGCAGCAGCGCGGCCGGGTCGTTGGTCATTTCAAGCGCGTGCACGAGCATCACACGGTCGATTGCCGAATCAGCGAGCGGCAATTCGTTTTCATCGACCAGCGCTGACAAAGCAGGACGCGACGTCGGCCACTTCACGACACCCTGCCCCGCGGGCATGAGTGCGAAACAGCGTTCGGCTTCCTCCCGAAACAAGCCGAGGTAGGGCGTGGCGTAACCGATGCCGAGCACGCGTTGGCTCGCGGTGTTACCCCACAACGAGCGGATCCCGCGGCCGATGAAGCGGCGGGCAACAACCCCCAGCCGCTGGCCGTAGAAATTGCGAAGATCCACAACGTCGATCGACATGCCACAAAACTATCACGAAACGGCGTAGCAAAACGCTAACGCCGGGGAATCGACGGAGGTGCACGTTCATTCATCGGCGTGGTACGGTTAATTTCTGCTCCATCAGGAATATGCCAATGCCCGCGGAAACCCGTCTTTTTCTTTGCCGATCTGACAATTTTGGGGTGCTGTTGCATGACCCCACCAGCGGCGCCACTGCCAGTATCGACGCACCAGAAGCAGCGCCCATCGAGGCCGCACTAAAGGCGACGGGCTGGAAGTTGACCGACATCCTGGTCACGCATCATCATGCCGACCACACCGACGGCATCAAACCGCTGAAGGAAAAATACAAGTGCCGTGTCGTGGCGCCTGCGGCTGAAGCTTCGAAAATTCCGGCAGTGGATGAAACAGTCCGCCAAGGCGACAAGGTCAAAGTCGGAACATTGTCGGCCAATGTAATTGAAACGCCAGGCCACACGCTTGGTCACATCGCCTACTGGTTTCACGCGGACAAGCTCGCATTCGTCGGCGACACGTTGTTTTCCATCGGCTGTGGTCGCGTGATCGAAGGAACGCCGGATCAAATGTGGCACTCGCTCGTGAAGCTGCGGGACCTTCCGGACGACACCGAAATCTATTGCGGTCACGAGTACACCGAAGCGAACATCAAATTCGCGCGGACGATCGAGCCGGACAACAAGGCGCTTGCCGCACGCGAGGCGCAGGCGAAGCAGGAAATTGCGCAAAAGGAGCCGACCATTCCGGTCACCATCGGGGCGGAAAAGAAAGCGAACCCGTTCCTGCGCGCGGATCTGCCCGACGTGGCAGCCGGGATCGGCATGACTGGCCGCCCGGCGGCCGAGGTTTTCGCGGAAATCCGGGCGCGCAAGAACAAATTTTGACGGTACGCATGCCCTCGCCCACCGCTCCTGAGATGATAAGCGCGCTTGGACTCAAGCCGCATCCGGAGGGCGGGCACTATCGCGAAACATTCCGCGATCCACGGCAGGTAGAGGGCCGCCCGGCTTCCACCGCGGTCCTCTTTTTGCTGGCGAGTGGGGAGCGCTCGCATTGGCACCGGATCGACGCGGTCGAGGTTTGGCACTACTACGCGGGCGCGCCTCTCAAGCTCGAAGTGGTCGATGGATCCAAGGAAGAGATCTTCCGGCTGGGCGCCGATATAAACGCGGGCGAGGTCCCGCAGGTGACCGTGCCGGCGCGCGCCTGGCAATCCGCTGAGAGCCTTGGTCCGTGGACACTGACTGGCTGTACTGTTGCACCCGGCTTTTCATTCGACGGATTCGAACTGGCGCCTGTCGATTGGTCGCCGCACAGCCAATCGCGGCGATAATCCCTGTTTGCGTTACTTGCGGCCGTTACTGCGCATGCACGCCACATAGCCTTCGAGAGCACGGCTCTTGTGAATCTTGAGGCCGTCTCGTCGGTAGTACTTCGGAAATGCGACGCGACCGCCATCGAGCGTCTGCATTGTTTCGCGCCCTTCCGTCGGACGCAGCTTCAGCCCTTCGCGCTTGACCCCGCTCGGTGGAGGAATGATTTGTCCACCGTTCTGCACTGCACATCCGCAGGCGACTTTGTCGAAGACTTCCTTGCAGCGTGCATCGACGTCCTGCGCGGCGACAAGTGTCGCCGCCGGCGGTGCGAAAAGGCAGACGGCGACGATCGCGATGACAGACTTCTTCATGGATTCAACGGCCGGAGCTAGACGAAATATTGCCCACCGTTCGCGCTCAATGTCGCGCCGGTGATCAGACCTGCTTCGTCAGACGCGAGGAACACCACGCAACGCGCGATCTCCTCGGGCTCGCCCAGACGGCCGATTGGAATCTGCGGAAGGATCGATTTTTCCAGAACGTCCTTCGGTACGGCCTGCACCATCTCCGTGTTGATGTAGCCGGGGCAGATTGCGTTCACCGTAATGCCGGACCGCGCCCCTTCCTGGGCCAAAGCCTTGGTGAAGCCAAGCTCTCCAGCCTTTGCCGCCGAGTAATTCGTCTGCCCCATCTGGCCCTTCTGGCCATTGATCGATGAAATGTTGACGATGCGACCGAACTTGCGGTCGCGCATTCCCTCAATGAGCGGGCGGCACATGTTGAACAGCGAGCCGAGGTTCGTGTTGATGACGGCCGTCCATTGTTCAGGCTTCATGCGATGAAACATGGCGTCGCGAGTAATGCCCGCATTGTTGACCAGCACTTCGACGGGCCCAACTTCGCCTTCCACTTTCTTGATGCCTTCGGCGCAGGCGTCATACGAGGACACGTCCCATTTGAAAACGGGAACACCGGTCTCAGCTTTGAATTTCTGCGCAGCCTCGTCATTGCCACCGTAATTGGCGGCAACCTTGTAACCAGCCGCCTTCAACGCCTTGGTGATTGCAGCTCCAATTCCACGGGTTCCCCCCGTTACCAATGCAACGCGCGCCATGGGTTCGCTCCCTCAAATTCGTTTCTTGAAATACATGTTCTTAAAACATCATGGCCGGGACAAGCCCGGCCATGACCTAAATCAACGCCGAACCGGCTACCGCTCGACGCACATGGCAATGCCCATGCCGCCACCGATACAAAGGGTGGCCAACCCTTTTTTGGCATTACGCTTCTGCATTTCGTAAAGCAGCGTCACCAGGACGCGCGCGCCCGACGCACCGATCGGATGGCCGATTGCGATCGCTCCGCCGTTCACATTGACCTTGCTGGTATCCCACCCGAGGTCCTTGTTGACCGCACAGGCTTGCGCGGCGAAGGCCTCATTCGCCTCGACCAGGTCGAGGTCCTCTTTTTTCCAGCCGGCTTTCTTGAGCGCGGCGCGCGAAGCGGGGATTGGTCCTGTGCCCATGATCGATGGATCAACACCGGCTTGGGCCCACGATACGATACGCGCCAGGGGCGTCTTGCCCAGCTTGGCGGCCTCGCTTGCTTTCATCAGAACCAGCGCGGCAGCACCGTCGTTGATTCCGGACGCGTTGGCAGCGGTGACAGTGCCTTCCTTGTCAAACGCGGGACGCAGCTTGGCGATCGACTCCATCGTTACGCCGGCTTTCGGATATTCATCCGTGTCGACCACGATATCGCCCTTGCGCGACTTGATCGTCACTGGGGTTATCTCATCTTTGAACTTGCCGGCCTTCTGCGCCGCTTCAGCCTTGTTCTGCGAGGCGACAGCAAATTCATCCTGCTGCTGGCGGGTAATTTGCCACTGCTTCGCAACGTTCTCGGCCGTCGTGCCCATGTGGTATCCGTTGAAGGCGTCCCACAACCCGTCCTTGATCATGGTGTCGATCATTTCGAACGAACCCATCTTCACGCCGTTGCGCAGGTGCTGACAGTGCGGCGCCATGCTCATCGACTCCTGGCCTCCCGCAACAACGATGTCGCTGTCACCATTGATGATCGCCTGGTAACCGAGCGCGACCGCGCGCAAGCCCGAGCCGCATAGCTGATTCACGCCCCACGCAGGTGTCTCGACCGGAATGGCGGCCGCGATTGAGGCCTGCCGCGCCGGGTTCTGACCCTGACCGGCTGTAAGAATCTGCCCCATGATGACTTCGCTGACGCGCGCCCCTTCCACGCCCGCGCGTTCCATCGCGGCCTTGATCGCGGTCTTGCCGAGCTCGTGGGCCGGCAGGTTCGCGAATGCCCCATTGAATGCGCCAACCGGGGTGCGGGTAGCGCTCACGATGACGATGTCGTCTTTCATCCGAAGCTCCTGTTGCGTCGAGTTCTGGGGCGGGCAGAGGTTTTTGGCACTGCCGCATCCTCGGCAGGCCACGTCAGTCTGTCAACACGCCTGCCCGGTCGAATATCCCCGACAATTGGCGCTTTTTCGGCGTTTTCGCAAGGGACGCCTCACGGCGTCCGGTGCTGCCGCGGTGCCACAAAACGGCTGGCCCATATGAGCGGAAATTGTCTATGCTTAAACCCTGGGCAGGGGAAACGTGTGATCCACATGGCAGAGGAAAAAAAAGAGCCGGTTACAATCAAAAAGTACGCGAACCGGCGGCTCTATAATACCGGAACGAGCACTTACGTGACGCTCGAAGACCTCGCGGCGATGGTCAAGAGCGGCGAGGATTTCATCGTCTACGACGCAAAAACCGGCGAAGACATCACGCGCTCGGTGCTGGCGCAGATTATCTTCGAACAGGAAAACAAGGAAGGACAAAGCCTACTGCCGATAACCTTCCTGCGGCAGTTGATCCGCTTCTACGGCGACAGCATGCAAATGCTGGTGCCGCGCTTTTTGGAAGCTTCGATTGAGTCTCTCTCGAAGGAACAGGGCAAATTCCGCGAACAGATGGCGCAAGCCTTTGGCGTCGGCGCATTTGGGCCGCTTGAGGATCAGGTGCGGCGAAACATGGAGATGTTCGAAAAGACTTTCGCCATGTTCGCCCCGTTCGCACGCGGTCAGGCGAAGGCGCCTGAGAAGCCACAGGGTTCAAACAGCGAAATGGACGAACTCAAGCGCCAGCTCGACGAGATGCAAAAGCGACTGGATAAACTCGGCGAAAAGGATTAGCCGCTCGTCCCTTCGTGGACGCCGGCATATTTCTGAAGATTGGCGTTTACCAACAATTGCGGGCCTGCGGCGCGTTAACCCAGTTAACGCCGGATGGCACACGCCTTGCCCATTCCATGTAAGAGGAAACGGGTCTGTCCGGAATTGAAACGGTATCGCGATGCGGCCTGACGAAAGCGATGCAACGGTGTGCCAATCCGATGCGACGACTCTCGGTGAAACTGCCGAGGCACGGTCGGTGGTTGTGCTCGCTCGCGCGGCACAAGCCTTCGAGTCGGGGATGATTCACTATCACGTCCCGTTTCTCGCGCAGCTCGTCGCGACCAAAGACGGGCATCCACAAACGCGCGAACGCCGTCGCGCCGAGCCGAATGTGGCATTATCTGCTTATCGGGCTACCGCGGCGCTCGACGTCCTCTAATAGCCGAGCGCACAACCGTCCTTGCGTGGCTCCGAACCGGCGATCAGTACGCCACGATCCCAATCGATCTTGATGGTTTGTGCACCACCCCAGGGCAAGCTCGCCATTACGACGTCGTGTCCCCGGGCCTTGAGTCCGTCGATCGTCGTTATCGGCGTGCCGTGCTCGACATCGGTTTTATCGCCCTCAAAGAAAAACCGTGGAGCGTCGATCGCCTGCTGCACGTCCATGCCGTAGTCGAGCATGTTGAGGATGATTTGAACGTGACCCATCGGCTGGTAGTGCGCGCCCATGACGCCGAAGCTCATGTCGCAGCGGCCATTGCGCATCGCGAGTGCCGGAATGATCGTATGCATCGGTCGCTTGCCCGGACCGAAGATGTTCGGGTGACCTTGCTCCAGCGTGAAGCAAGCGCCGCGATTGGTAAGCATGATGCCCGTTTTCTCTGTGCAAATTCCAAGACCGAAGCTGGAATACAGCGAATTGATAAGGGAAACAGCGGTCCGGTCGCGGTCGACGACAGTCAGATAAACCGTGTCGTTTCCGGGCGTTCGCGCGCCTGGTAATTTCGCGCGCTTCTTCATGTCGATAAGCGAGGAAAGCTTCTTGGCAAAATTTTTATCGAGCAGATCCTTGACCGAAGTGCGCATGTGCGCGTCGTCCGCGATGTGAGTATCGCGAATGGCATAGCCGAGGCGCGCAGCCTCAAGCACCAGATGAAACCGTTCCGCACCGAGCGGGTCCAACTTACCAACGTCGAAGTTCTCGAGGATGTTGAGCATCACCAACGCAGTGAGCCCTTGCGTATTCGGAGGGATCTCCACCAGGTCGAGCCCGCGGTAGTTGGTCGAAATCGGCGTAACCACGTCGCCACGATGCCGTGCAAAATCCTCAGAAGTGAGAAAGGAGTCGCGAGCCGCAAGTGTTCTCGCCATGTCGTCCGCGATTTCGCCCTCGTAGAATGCACGCGCGCCCTTCGTCGCGATGGCTTTTAGCGTCGATGCAAGCGCCGGAAAACGCATGACATCGCCTTCCTTGGGAGCCCCACCGTTGAAAAGGTAATGCCTGCTCGCTCCGGCATCGCTCTTGAGCTTGGCAACGTGTCGCTGCCAGTCCCAAGCCACACGCGCGGTGACCGGAAAACCACCCTCGGCGTATTTGATCGCAGGCGCCAGCGCGCGGTCGAGACCAAAGCGGCCATGCGCTCTGAGAATTTCCTCCCACGCTTCGATTGCACCGGGCACGGTGACCGCATGGATGGAGGCGCCGATCTCGACCAGACCCTTCGCGCGCAACACCTGATCGGACGCATTCATTCCCGCACGGCCCGAGCCGTTGTAACCCCAGACCGGCTTGCCCGGCCGCGATACCAGGGAAAAGCAATCGCCTCCGATCCCCGTCATGTGGGGCTCGACAACACACAAGACGGCAACAGCAGCCACCGCCGCATCCGCTGCCGTGCCACCCGAGCGCAGCGCGTCGATTGCAGCAAGCGTCGCCAACGGGTGGGAGGTTGCCGCCATGCCATCGCAGGCAATCACGGGCGAGCGGCCGGGGAGCTGAAAATCGCGGCTCATGGCAAATCCAGAATAAGTCCGCTGATCAGGGAGAAACGCGCTCGACACCTTCAACCGTAAGGTCTCGCTGGGCCGAGCGCAAAGTGACCGCGAAGCCGCCCAGCACGTCGATGAAGCCGACGACGAGGAGCAAGAAAAATGTCGCGGTGGCGGCCTGCTTGACCAGAATGAATTCGATCACCATGCCAAGGAAAAGAATTAGCGATAACGCGTGGTCGATGATTGTGCGCCTGCTGACGCGGGACGATTTCATCACCTCACCGCAGAGCAGCAGGATCGCGAGCGCAACGAGCACGTCGCCCGTCGTCATCGTCCAATCCACGCCCGACATCATGTGGACCGTGGAGACCACGCTGCTCCACGCCACGCCTGGCATGAGGAATGCGATGATGTTGTAGATCGCGAACGGGATCAGCAGCAGCGGAAAGCCGAGCATGAACATGGCGCAGCTTACCTCGGCCCCGTCGCGCTAACCCTCGGTCTTCGACTTCAAAACCTGCCGGCCTTTGTACATGCCGGTTTTCAGGTCGATATGATGCGGACGACGCAGTTCGCCTGAATCCTTGTCCTCAACATAGGCCGGGCGCTTGAGCGCGTCAGCGGAGCGGCGCATGCCGCGACGCGACGGTGAGGTTTTTCTTTTCGGCACAGCCATTGGAGGGAACTCCTGAAAGTCACGATATGTCAGTTTGAAGCCGGGCTTATAAAGGAAGGCTTGCGGTGACGCTAGTGGCTTCGACGCAGACAACCGGCCGCAGCCGGCGATTTTGTGGCCCGGGCGACGTAGAGGCCGGCCAGCCGCTGGAGACCCGGCCCCGGACGGCGCGCGTTCCGGATCGTCGGATTTGGCAGGGTTGCGGCCATCAAAGCCCCCTCATAACGCGTAAGGTCCTGGGCCGATTTGCCGAAAGCGCGGCGCGCTCCCGCCTCAGCGCCAAATTCACCATTGGGACCCCACTCTGCGATATTCAGGTAAATTTCCAGAACCCGCCGCTTCGGCAGTATGAGGTCGATCCAAAGCGCCAGCGGAAATTCCAGCGCCTTGCGCACGTAGCTGCGCCCCTGCCAAAGGAACAAATTCTTTGCCACCTGTTGGGTGATGGTCGAGCCACCGCGCATCTCATCCATGTCGTCGGCCTCAGCGAAGGCCTCCCGAAGTTCAGCGAGATCAACACCGTGATGGCTGCAGAAGCGGCCGTCCTCGGCGACGATCACCGCAAGGGACAAGGACGGCGAAATCCGCGCAATGGGGACATATTGACGCTCGACCCGCGCCCCAGTCAGACGCCGCCAGAGCATACTCGTCGAAACCGGATCGACCACTGCGTAGAGCGGTGTGATCAGATACGGCAGTAACAGCACCACGAGCAGCACAATGGCGACGATGCGCAGCACGCGCCACAGTGTAGAGCGTACTTTGAGGGCAGGTTGTTTCACCGTAGGAGATTAACCTATCCGATCCGGTATACGCCCCACTTTGCCAGATCATTCACAGCGGCTAACAATGTAGGAATGAACAAGGGTATCACCGACTTCCCCACGCGGCTTGCCTCGATTGCCGCCGAGACCGAGACGCTGCTCAAGCAACTGCTTGGCGACGCACCCCTCGACGGAGAGATTTTCCGGCCGACGCGGCTTATCGACGCTATGCGGCATGCAGCACTCGATGGCGGCAAAAGGCTGCGGCCGTTCTTGCTGGTCGAGAGCGCCGCGGTGTTCGGCGCCTCACGCTCGGGCGCGCTGACCGCCGGCGCCGCGCTCGAGCTCGTACATTGTTATTCGCTCGTGCATGACGATTTGCCAGCAATGGACGACGACGACCTGAGGCGCGGAAGACCGACGGTGCATAAGGCCTACGACGAGGCCACGGCAATTCTTGTCGGCGATGCGCTACTTACGCTGGCGTTCGACGTCATGGCACGAAACGAGGTGCATGCCGATCCAGC
>Ga0207665_10000209_pt1 | contig 39512 bp, 29 predicted proteins | sample LARL112metaG_FD_184351 | JGI IMG/M metagenome (GOLD analysis project Ga0207665, IMG submission 184351) | Corn, switchgrass and miscanthus rhizosphere microbial communities from Kellogg Biological Station, Michigan, USA - LAR L11-2 metaG... | ecosystem: Host-associated > Plants > Roots >... | reverse complement strand
CAACGAAGACTCCGGTAATCTAAGAATTTAGGGCTATCGGGAGGCCTGGAGAGACTTGAGATGTGCGGAATTGCTGGAGTAATGAAGTTCGGCACGGACGCGCGAGCGGACTCCGCCTCCATTAGGCGAATGTGCGCGGCAATGACGCATCGCGGTCCCGATGATGAAGGCGTGTTTGCCGATGGCCCGGTCGGCATTGGCATGCGGCGCCTCAGCATCATTGACGTTGCCGGGGGCCATCAGCCAATCAGCAATGAGACGGGCACCACCTGGATAGTTTTTAACGGCGAAATCTACAATCATGCGGAGCTTCGAAAACAATTAGAACCCAGGGGCCATCGCTACCGCACTAACAGCGACACAGAAACAATTATCCATCTTTACGAAGAGTACGGGCGCGACTGCGTTAACCATCTGCGTGGTATGTTTGCGTTCGCCATTTGGGACCGCGAAAAGAGGACCCTTTTTGTTGCGCGCGACCGGCTTGGTATCAAACCTCTTTATTACCGGCTGAAGCCTGAATCATTCCTCTTCGGCTCCGAAATCAAAGTACTTCTGGCGTACGGCGTCCAGCCTGAGTTCCATGCTGCCGCTCTCGCTGAGTACCTGGCTTTTGGATATCTCTCAGGCGAAGAAACGTTTTATGAGGGAGTACGCAAGCTGATGCCGGGCCACTGGATGGAGGTCAACAGTACCGGGGACGTCCAGATCGAGCAGTATTGGGACCTGGACGTTTCAAGCACCGGCCCGGTACGCGATGAAGCCTATTACGTCGAGACCTACCGGCAGATGCTGGAGCAGTCAGTTGAAAGCCATCTGATGAGTGATGTTCCGCTGGGGGTCTTTTTAAGCGGAGGAGTGGATTCGAGCGCGGTGGCGGCGCTCATGACAAAAATACGTAAGTCACCCATCGAGACGTTTTCAGTCGGCTACGCCGAACAAACATACAGCGAACTGCCTTACGCTCGCACGGTCGCGCAGCACCTGAATAGCATCCATCACGAGGTCTTGGTCAGCGAAAACGAGTTCTTTGATTCACTCCCAGAACTGATCTGGCATGAGGATGAGCCCGTGGTCTGGCCCTCCAGCGTATCACTGTATTTCGTGGCCAAGTTGGCACGGGAGCGGGTAGTGGTAGTGCTCACCGGCGAAGGAAGCGACGAGACGCTGGGCGGCTATACACGATATGCGTTCACGATAAAAAACAAAGCGTGGGACCAGGTGTACCGGCACGCAGTGCCGGGATTTGCCCGTTCAGCCGTTCGCAATGCGATAGCGAAATCGCCTGTGCTGGGAGCGACTCTTCGCCGCAAGCTGGGTCACACGTTTCTGGGACTGGATGCAGCCTCGTGGTCTTCGTTCTACTTCGACAACTTTTTCTCCGCATTCAGCGAGGGTGAACAATCAGAACTTCTTACCGACGAAGCTTTGCAAAAGCTCCGGCCAGGCTCCGCCTATGATCACGTGCTGGCCTACTGGGAAAAATCAAAAGGTGAATTGCTTCAGAGGCTGCTGTATACCGACATCAAGACGTATCTTGTGGAATTGCTCATGAAGCAGGACAACATGAGCATGGCTGCTTCGATTGAAAGCCGGGTGCCTTTTCTTGACCACGTTCTGGTGGAGTTCGCCACGCGCATTCCGCGCCAGATGCAATTGAGAGGACTTTCTGGGAAGAACATTCTCAAGAAGGCAGTAGAAGATTTACTGCCACACTCGATTCTGTATCGTCCCAAGCTGGGCTTCCCTACTCCCTGGAGCGGCTGGCTGCAAGGCCCACGGCTGGACTCAATCGAACGGTTGCTGTTAGAACCGCGCAGCCTGGATCGCGGCTACTTCAGGCCGGAAGCAATCCGGCGGCTGTTTGAAGAACATCGCTCGAAACATCGCGATAATTACGATCGTATCTGGCGATTGTTGAACCTGGAGCTCTGGCACCGCGTCTGCCTGGAAGGCGAAGCCGAGCGCTTCGTTCGCCAGGAAAGAGCGGCATTGCTGTCACCGGCGACTTAGGTAGAGCGCGCAACCTTTGCCGGAAGAAGCCCGCGATAGATCTCCAACCACTGCTCGCGCACCAGTTCCCATCGATACTGCCGTACCCGGTCGAATCCATTCGCTGCCAGCCGGGAGGCAAGATCCGAATCGCGCAAAATTCGAAGCACATTCGCGGCAAGCGCATGCGCGTCGCCGGGCTCTGAAAGCAAGCCGGTTCGCCCATCTTCCACGACGTACCGCATTCCTTCCGGCGCCGTAGTGATCACCGGAGTCCCGGAGGCATATGCCTCCAGCACCGACACCGGCATGTTGTCGAGGCGAGAAGCATTTATGAAAATATCGGAGCGATCGTAATACTTGCCAATCTCATTGCGCGACGCAACCCCGCAAAAGGTCACCCCGGGAATGTTGAGCTCGGCAACAAGCTGCCGTATTTCAGATTCCAGCGTCCCTCCCCCTACCAGATCGAGTTGCGCATTTGGGAATTCCTTCTGCACGAGGGCAAAAGCTTTCACGACAACATCAATGCAGTAGTAACGATGAAATCCTCGCGTACAAACCAGGTGGGGCCGCAGCGGCCGTCGCTCGCGGTAGGAGAATTGGGTCAGGTCGACAATATTGGGGACCACTGCTGCCGAGATTCCAAATTCTCTGAACACATCTGCGAGAAATCCACTGGGAGAGACAACGCGGTCGGCCCGCCTGAGGACCGCACGCGCCGTACGCGAAGTGTGCAAGTGGTCACGCGCTTCACCGCTACGGTAGTTGATCAAAACTTTTTTGCCCCGGAGCCGCGCGACTACGAATGCCGGTAGCGGGGCCACCAGAAACGAGGAATACGATGCAGAAAAGAGGTGCGCAATGTCGGCATCTCGCAAGCCTCGCCATAATGCCGCCAGATAAAAGGGAGTACGCACGATCGTACGCAGTCCCGGCACCCTGCGCAGCCAGCCCAGCCCGCGAGGAAATTGCGGATCGACAGGAATAAAGCTTATCTGCAAATCGGGGTCGCCGGACCAGTGCTTCAGCAGCAAGTCCGCCTGCACTGCCTGACCCCCAACATATTTGAGAGAAGGCGCCACGATTGCCACCCGCAGCGGCGACGAAGAGCGCTTGGGAGTGATATGCACTTCGGCAGGTTCTTTCCTTGAAAGCAATTCCTGATAAAGATTCTCGTACTGTTGTGTGACACTCTCGGTCGAAAACTGTCGCGCAAATTGCCTTCCAGCGCTGCTCATGCTGCGCAGAACTTCGGGTGCGTTGAGCAGTTGCGCAACCGCGTTTGCCAGCGCATCCATGTCTTTCGACGGCACCAGCATGCCGCGGCCCGCATCGACCAGTTCAGGATTGCCACCCACTCGAGTTGCAATGACGGGGACACCCGCCGCCATCGATTCCAAGATCACGTTCGACAGGCTCTCCGATTCTGAAGGAACCACCGTGATATCGATTGACGCGAGTACTGCGGGAATGTCCTGTCGATTGCCGAGGAATTTAACTTTATCGGCGATCCCCAACGAAGCGGCGCTGCTTTCGAACTCGCGGCGAAGCGGGCCGTCTCCGGCAAGTACAAACTCCATCTCCGGAAACAAGTCGTGCAACTTGGCGGCCGCACCAAGAAAACCGCGATGGTTCTTGTCGTAGGCGTTCATGCGGGCAATCATTCCAATGCGTGGAACTCCTGGAATCCGTGGCAGGCGAGGAGTGGCATCCACGAAGTCGTCGAGAGAAATTGCATTCCCGATAACGCGGATTTTTGATTCCGGGAAGCCTTCGGACTTCAGCGCCACGGCTGCAGCCTGGGAATTGCACACGACCGCATCACAAGAACGGAAGGCTAAGCGCTGTAATCTCCTTTGTGCAGGGGTGAGCAGGTCGCCAAGTTGCCGCTGGCTTCCGATGATTACCGGCACTCTCGACCATCGCGCCGCGAGCACGAGGGTCAGATTGCTATAGAAATCGAACGAATGCGCGATCTGCACTTTCTGTTGCCGGAGATGACGCGCCAACTGCCATCGGCTGTGCCACGATTTCCATCCATAAACGCTGCCACCAAGCTTGAATCGTTGAACATCACCAAGTAACTCCCGCAGCGGGCCCTTGGTCTGGATACATCCCAGGCTCAAGGCAAACCGGCCGGGATCAAGCGATCTGGCGAGTGAAACGAACTGGCGCTCACTGCCGCCAGTTTCAAAGCTGTTGATCATCAGGAAAACACGGGCAAGATCTCGGCGGATCTCAGGCCGCGTATGGTCCTGATCAGAAGCCGCTGGCTCCTGTGCAACCGGCATTACGAGGGTTCTCCCTGAACGATGGCGGCAGGCTCGGCGGGCGCGGCCCAATCAGCGCTCCGGAAATTTTCCAGGAAGTTGCGGTGCCACAACTCAAAAACCAGAAGCCGCCAGATCTGGTCCGAGTGATCGCGCTGACCGCGGAAGTGTTCGTCGAGCAAGCGGGTAATTCCCTGGGGATCGAAATATCCGCGCTGCAGAGTTCTGGGCTCCAATAAAACTGTCTGGACCAGGTCTCGCAATTCGTTTCGCATCCAGTGCACCAGCGGCAATGCGAAGCCCTGCTTTCGCCGGTACAGCACTGACTTGGGAACGCCAACTCTTTCCGCCAGCTTGCGCAAAATGTATTTTTGCTGGGATCCGCGTAACTTCCATCGCGGCGCAAGTCCTGCTGCCCATTCCACAAAAAGATGATCGAGAATGGGCACGCGAACTTCAAGCGAGGTCAGCATGCTCATGCGGTCAACCTTGGTGAGAATGTCTTCCACAAGATAAGTCTTGGTGTCCACGTATAACATCTGGCTGACCGGATCGTGGGCCGGCGCCTGATCAAAATACCGCAACAGGATTTGCTGCGGATCGCCCTGCTCTTGAATGACGGCGCGGAAGTCTTGGGTAAGCAAGGTAGTGTCCCGTTCAAATGCCGAGACGAAGCAAATCGCATCCGCATAGCGTTCGCGCCACGGCAGAGAAACGTTGTATGCGAATTTTCGTCCACGAAGGTTTTGCGGCAGAAGGGGAAAAACTCGTTTGCGATACAAGTCCCGAATAAACTCAGGGACTTTTTCAAAAGACTGGCGTTCCATGTGAACGCGATAGCGGTCATAGCCGGCGAACATCTCATCTCCACCATCGCCCGAGAGGGCCACGGTTACGTGCTGGCGGGCCAGGCAGGAGACGTAATAGGTCGGCAGCATGGAAGAATCGCCAAACGGTTCTTCGAGCGAACTGGTTAATTTCTCAGTAGTCGCAGCCACGTCGGGCTCGAGCAGCAGCTCATGGTGCTCAGTGCCGAACTTCTGCGCCACTTCGCGCGCGTAGCCGGATTCGTTAAAGTCTTCGTTTCTGAAGCCAATGGCGAAAGTTTTTACCGGCTTCGAACTGGCGCGCGCCATGAGAGCAACTACCGTGGAGGAGTCAGTACCACCGCTGAGCATCGCTCCCAGCGGAACATCAGCGATCAACCGGATCCGGACCGCCTCAGCCAAACGCCACTCCATCTCTTCCAGGCACTCTTCCTCGCTCGCGGGATCATGAGTCGCATACTGCGGCAGGTCCCAGTACTTGCGAATACGCAACTCCCCACGCTCGAATTCCAGCAAATGCCCTGGCGGCAGTTTGCGAATACCGACAAACGCGGTGGACGGATCAGGAATGTAACCCAGGTACATGTATTGCATCAGCGCGCCGCGATCGATTTCGGCCAGCTCGGGCGCGACGGCAAGAATGGATTTAATTTCGGAGGCGAAGTAAAGCGTGCCCCGATGCAGGGCGTAATGCAGCGGTTTTTTGCCCAGGCGGTCACGCCCAATCAGAAGCGACTGACGCCGCTCATCCCAGAGCGCAAAGGCAAACATCCCACGCAGTTTTTGCACGCAGTCTGCACCCAGATCCTCGTACAAATGAACGATGGTCTCAGTATCGGTATTTGTAGAGAAGCGGTGACCCTTGGCCTCGAGTTCGGGTCTCAGTTCCGGAAAGTTATAAATCTCGCCATTGAAAACGATCCAGATCGAGCGGTCTTCGTTGAAAATGGGCTGATGTCCGCCAGCCAAATCAATAATGCTGAGGCGGCGCATTCCCAGGCCAGTGTTCCGTTGCGCGAGAATTCCTTCGTCATCGGGACCGCGGTACGTAATTGCATTACACATCTGGCGCACCAGCGCTTCGTCAATGCGCCGTGTCCGGTCTGAGCTGACCATCCCCGCGATTCCGCACATAAGTTATTCCTTTACCGCCAGCTCGGGCGCGGCACTCGAGGCACGTTCCGCCTCCCGCCCCATTCTGTAACGATAATCCCGGTAAGCGCCAGGGTCACCTTCCCGCCCGTCGCATGCCGCGAAGATGATGTTTGTCATTTCACGGGCAGAAACGAAGTGCAGGATTTCCTGCCTTTCGTGCGCGCCGTCGACGAGCTCGCGCAAGAATTGCTGCATCGCTCCTCGTAAAACTGTATCAGTGTCCTGGGGATACATTCCGTGTGCATCCAGCTTAATGAAAAGCCAGTCAGGCCTTCCGGTTACAGTGACCGCAGCTCTTTTCCATAGGTGCAGCCGGTCCAAAGTCGGCGGCTTCATTCCCGTCAGAGCACTGTGTTCGATGCGCCCAAAGCCATTGCGCGCCCCCAAGTCGAAATCAAGCCCCCACGGCCCTTGAACCATCAAGGGCAGTACCGAGACAGGACGCCCAGCTTGTAAATTCTGTCCGTGCCGCTGTGGGGCACGATCGGTCAAAGGCAACGCACATTCATAGATCGAGTTCAGTTTTGCAATTTGTGCGGGATGAAATGCCGAAGTCGGGTAGGTCATGTCCACATAGCATCCAGTTTCGGCAAGGATCTGCATCTCGTCATCCACCCCACAAGCGAATCCGCCGGCGCAATTCGCCAGCGTGAAATTGCCGTGAACGAAAGCGTACTTAGGAGTGCTGTCCCCCGGTTCGTAGGATAAGCACCCATGCTCACGCGCCAGTACGTCACGAAAGGCCACTAGTTGGCTGCGAGTGTTCTCGGAGGTATCCGGATGAGGAAGACCATGGTGCAAATGAATTTCCAGTTCGCCCCAACCGGAGTGACAAAGCTCTGCCATTTGCTGCACAAGACCGCGATCATATTGTTCGGCTGGGTAGAAATAGGTGTGTACAAAGTGGCGGCCTTCGCTGTCCACTAACTGCTCGAAATTCCTGGGATATTCGGCGCACCAGGTCTCCACTCGTCTGGCTTGTTCATCTCTCGGCGCATAACCTGCACCGCCAATACTGCTCGGTTCAAAGTGGTCAGCGACAGCGATGATCAGATGAACGCGGCCTTTTGAACTCGGCCGAGTCATTCTCTGCCAAAAATAAGGTGGGAGGCACTTGCAGGCATAGAGCAACCGGCGCTTGAGCCTGGTCTCTGGCGCTACTCCGGTGTTCGATAGATCGCTCATGGGTCTTCTCAAGTGCCAGAAGGTCAGGAATTCAATGGGACTCGGCTAGGCCGCATATAGGCGTTCACCGGTACTATAGGCCGGTTCGCCCGCACCGGAAGCGCAGCCTGCTCGCTTTCCCGCACATAGGCCAGCAACGCCGAGGTGTAAGCGACTGCGAAATACGGGAAAAATTGATAAGCTTCGGGCGAAAACAGGGCGCCTACTACGAAACCCACCAAAGAGCTGTGCAGCGCACCCCTGAAGAGAATCAGTTCGCTCGGCAGGTCCTTGCGTTTAGCCAACTGCCGCAGGTTCCCAAATCCGCGGGCAAAGAACATAAAATACAGCACCATGGCAAAGACTCCGCCCTCGACGCCGATTTCCAGGTACGCGATATGCACTTCGTGCCAGACTGTCGAGTAGACCTCAAAATTGCCGACGCCTATACCCAGGACCGGATAATGCTCCATTCCTTCCACTGCCTTTCGCACCAGGAACCAGCGCTCGTCGTAGGAAGCACGCGCGATCGCTCCCTGCTCGGTATCCTGATCGCTGTCCCAGAAGCTGGACAAACGTTCTCTCATGGTGGTGCCAGCAAGCCCGAAGAAGAACAGCACTACCAGCGCGGACCCGACAACCAGGTAAAGACGTTTGCCTTTTACACCGAAATGCCACAGCAAGACCGACCCTGCAACTATCAAGGTAATAAACCCGCCTCTTGAAGCCGTCTTGAAGAGAGCGGCAACCATGACCAGCATGCCTCCAGTCCACAGCAGTTTGCGGAAGAAGCCTCGTGCCCTGAGTAGAAACATCAGGCAAAAAGGAATCGATAACACGATAGCGAACGCCAAATCGTTGGGGTTGTTATAAATCCCTCCTAGGACGCCTTCCAGCCTTGGCCGATCATGACCCTTTACCAATGAGAGAATGCAAATTGCAGGAACTGAAGCTGCCTGAATGAAGAGAATGCGTCGGAACTTGGCTAAGTCGGTCAACAGCAGAAACGTCAGCACGAACACCACGTAAACTTTGGCGAAGTCGAGCGTGTGGGAAACGGCGCCTCCCCTCCAAACCGGGGAGAACACTGCGGACAGCATCAAAATAACGATCATGCCCAGCAGATAGTACGATTCAGCCGGCAAATCGCGGAGCCCGCGCCGGCGCTTACCGCCGAATAAGAATGCCAGGAACGCCCCAATCGCAGTAATCTTCGCCAGTGGAATGATCGCTAAAGCGGGCAGCCAATCCTCCGGCCGAATGCAGTAGACGAGGTAAAACGCACTCATCCAAAAAAAAGCCATATTGCTGGAGTCGCGGCGAGCGGGACGTGCGCCGCCGGACTCAGCCAGGGCAGTACCAGAAATGGTTGAACCGATTGTTGTGTTCACAAACTTCTCTTCCCTAAGCCAATCTACGTCCTGGCTGCTGCTGACCAGGTCGCCCTAAGAGTTCCGCCGTTTACGAGACTAATGCTTTACACTCGCCTCGAATGACGTCGCTCCCGCCTGGTGTTCCAGTCTCTCGGGCTGCACGGCCTGAACATCCCTGGCCGACACTGCGAATTCGAGGGCCCGTAGAAACTTTCCCGCGACTACACTCCAGTCGTATTTCGCCGCCAATTCTGCCGCGGCTAGCTCGTACTTACGCCTTAGTCCTTCATCTCGAAGCAGCATGATGACAGCGTCACCGAAGGCTTTGGGTTGGTCGGCCAGAATAATGTCTTTCCCATGGTGCACGTCCAGGCCTTCTGCGCCGATTGAAGTGGAAACTACGGCTTTCCCCGCTGCCATAGCCTCATAGATTTTTAAACGCGTACCTCCGCCAATCCGCAGGGGGACAACTACTACTGCCGCTTCGCGCAGGTGATCAGCGACTGATGGAACTCGGCCAGTGACCTGGACAGAATCCGACACCAGCTTCAAGACTCGCTCGCCGGGATTCCGTCCAACAATTCTCAGGGTCGCGCCTGGCGATTGCGCCACGACTGCGGGCCATATCTCGCGGCAAAAATATTCCATTGCGTCCAGGTTGGGCTCCCAGTCCATTGCGCCGATGAAAGCCACGACTGGACCCGATGGTTTGCGCGAGAAATCCGGCTGGTACTGCTCGAGATCGACACCAGTGGGAACTACGGTTATACGTGCGCCCCTCACCCATCTCTCCATCAGGCCGCGATCGTGTTCTGAGACGGCAATCACGTGGTCAAACCTTTTCACGGCGCTGCTCTCGTAGCGCAACATTTTCCGAAATTCGGCGGCATACATGCGGCGTTTCAGTGGATTGGACTGGGTGCCGGCATGCCGCCTCCAAATTTCGCTCTCAACATTGTGCTGGAACAGCACGCCAGGAATCGTGAGCAGTTGCGGGAAATTGACAGCGGCATCCAGAAAATCGCACACGGCAACGTCAAAGCGACGCTCCTGAAACCACTGCAAAAGTGTTTGGGAAACTTTCCTGCATGAAAACCGTCCCACTGCGTACGGCAACGGCGACAGCAGATGCGCAGAATAGTCCAGCACGCGGGTAGCCGAGCTCTGCGATTTGCCGCTACAAACTGAGACAGCGCCGGGGAAGTGTTTGGTCAATTCCTGTTCATATTCAGGATCGAAATCTCCGTCGTAATAGGAGAAGAAAGTAAGCTCATGCGCGCGCGCCAGTTGACGGGCGATATTGTAGGAGCGAATATCTCCGCCGCTATGCACTGGCAGCAGCTTGTTCGCTTTGACCCAAAGGATTTTCAAAATCTCTCTCCGCGGGCCATTTGCGGCTGGATCTTAGCCGCGTTATTCACCTGTCCCCAGGACGCTGTCCGGCCAAAGATGAAGTTAAAGAAGGCCACTGCTGCGGCGCTGTTCAGTACCACGATGGTGAATGCAACGTCCGCGAAGCGGGCCAAAACTCCGACTTTCAGTTGCGCGAGAGAGAGCAGGCTCAATCCGTAAAAAGCCAACTGCAGCGCCGTCGCTGTCCGGTACAGCGTGCCCGGCAGCAAGGCTGAGGTCACGAGCGCGGCTACCAGTGCAAACGGCACCAGCAAGCGTAGAAGTTTGTGACTGATAAATTCAAAGCGTACGGGATTGCTGCGGCCCAAGAGCCATGGCAACAACTGCAGCAGCTGATAGTTACCGCCCAGCGTGCGTACTTTCCTGGCAAATTCTCTTCCAGTGCCCAAGTTGGGCGCGTCCCAGGCACGCGCGCGCGAATCGAATATCACCCGTTTATCTTGTCGCACAATCTGCATGGGGATGTAGACATCATCTAGGATCGTTCCCTGGGGTATAGCTGAGATCAATTCACGCCGGGCGGCATAAATCGCGCCAGTAGCGCCGATGACTGAGCCGGAAGCAGACTCCATCTCCCGAACCTGTTTTTCAATCTTCCAGTACAGTCCAATGCCTTCATTCGCCTCGCCGGAGCACGGGTCACCGAGCATGAGTTCGCCGCTGACGCACCCCACTTCGGGATCGGCAAAGTTTTCCATGAGCAGCTGTAACGAGTCAGGTTCGAGCTTCTGGCGGACATCAGTAAAGAAGATGATTTCCCCGCGTGCCGTTGCCAGCGCGTCATTCAAACCTGCGGCCTTGCCCCGGCACTCAACATTGTTGAGCCCGGTCACGCCCGCCTGATTCGCCCATTTAGCCAGGACTGCTACGGTTCCGTCGCTTGAGCCGTCAGAAACGACGATGATTTCACGCCGCTCTGCCGGATAATTCAGCGCTCGTAAGTTGTGAAGTTTTTCTTCCAACAGCTTCTCTTCGTTACGTACAACCAGCACGATGGAAACAAGTGGAGTGAATGGACGCCGTTGTACAGGCTGAACGCGCCAGCGGCTGCGAATCCATAGCCAGGCCGCATAGCCCACATAGGAATATGCAATCAGGGCGACAGAAACCCAGAACACACATTTCATTGCGCGCCCCTGCTCAGCAGGACAATCTTGATGGTATGAAACATGATCATCAGGTCCAAACCGAGAGACATGTTCTTGATGTAGTACAGGTCGTACTGCAGCTTTTCTTTTGCGTCTTCAAGAGTGTTGCCGTATTTGTATTTGACTTGTGCCCAGCCGGTAATACCCGGACGGACCGTGTTGCGCGCGGTGTAGAAAGGAATTTCTCTGGCGAGCCACTCTACGAATTCCGGGCGCTCCGGACGAGGGCCTACGAAACTCATGTCTCCCTTAAGCACGCACCACAACTGAGGAATCTCGTCGAGGCGGCTGAGACGAAGGAAATTCCCTACTTTGGTGATCCGAGGATCGTCATCCGTCGCCCAGGTCGCTCCGGTATCGGCTTCGGCATCCTGACGCATGGTGCGGAACTTGTAGCAATAAAAAACTTTGCCGCCTAACCCGACCCGCCTCTGCCGATAAAGCACGGGGCCGCGTGAGTCCAGTTTGATCGCTAGTATGACCAGAGGAATGACCGGCAAAACAATGAGTAACAGAATCGCCGAGGCCAAAATCGAGAGTATTCGGCGGAGCAGCATGAAGCTGGCGCTGAAACGAAAGCCTTCGGCAAAGACGAGCCAGCTGGGATAAAGGTTATCGACCTCAATGCGGCCGGAAATTTTTTCCAGCCACGAAGTTGCTTCTTCGATCTTCACGCCGGCGAGCCGGAGTTGGAGGATTTCCATTACCGGCAAGGTGCCGCGACGGTCCGCCATAGCAACAATAACGCGATGTACCTTGTGTTCACGGAAGAGTTCCAGCAGATGGGCGGCCAGAGACTCGCGGGTAAGTTCGCCTTCGACAGTGCCGCTCCAGCCTGCAACTTCCACGCCAAGTTCGCCGCGGGTTCGCAAGGCATTCACCAGGCGCTGGGCCCTTTCTCCAACACCTAACACGTACACCTTCTCGCGCAGATAGGGGATCTGCGAAAGGCGGGCATACATCATGCGCCAGACGAACAGCGCGATGGTGACTAAAAGCAGGCCAATCACGACGGTGTTGTTGCCGATCAGCAGGCGCGGAAAGAGGTATGCGATGACAGCGGTAAGCAGCGCCAGGATGCCGGGGACCAACAACAGCCGGAAATAAAGCTCGCCGCGCGCATTCCACAGGGCCGGCTCGTACAAATCAAACAAGTGCGAAAAGATGAGCACAGCAAATGTGGCTCCAAAAATCTTGAGGTAGCCGCCTTCGTAGTTCAGCAGCACGTAGAAATTATCCGGGTGCTGCCACACCGTGGCAATAAATAGAGATGACCAGACGAGCAGGGTCTCGCCGCCGAGGAGCACTAGCGTGCGGACAGGGTAATAAATATTGAAAAGACGTATCACGTCTCTCCCTAGTTCTTGGCGCCCCCATTAGCGTTGGGCGCGTAAGCTGAGTAGTAGTACTGCATGTATGGTGAAAGATCGGGAGTAATGCCGTTGAGTACGACGCCCACGATGTTGTGACCGGCAAATTCATTGCGGGCCCTGCGCGCTGCATCTCCCGGGGTGCTGTTCGAACGGACAACCAGGAGAACGCCATCGCACTCCTTGGCCAGGATGGCCGCGTCAGAAACAGGTACAGCCGGGGGAGAGTCGATGATGATCCAGTCGAACATCGGCTCCAAACGGTTCAGCAAATGCTTCATCCGGCCGTTAGAGAGCAACTCCACAGGATTTGAGCTGTTGCGACCCGCGGGAATAAGGAACAGGTTCTCCATAGAACCGCGCTGGATGATGGAGAACTCGTCGTTTTCCGCGCGCAGATACTCCGAGAGTCCTGGACCAGGCTCCGCGCCCAGCAGGTTATGCAGTTGCGGATTGCGAAGGTCGGCATCGATCAGCAGGGCCCGGCGTCCATGCTGTCGCACTATCACCTGCGCCAGGTTCGCCGCGGTGAACGACTTCCCTTCTTTCGGCAAAGCGCTGGTTACCAACAATTTCGAAAGCGCAACTTTCTCCCGTGTCTGGTAGAGTCGGCTGCGCAGAGTGCGGAACTCTTCCATTCCAGAGGCGTGTTCGTCAGTTCCGAAGAACAGCATGGTCTTGGGATCTGGCGTCCAGCTTGTTTCGCGGCTGCGCGTGAGCAGCGATTCTGCGTTCAAGCCGATTGCTGGCCCGGTGCCGGCCATGGCGGTGGTGCTGGCCATCACGTTGGCGGTGTCGGGTGGCGTTTCCAACACCGAAGAGGTTGACTGCACAGCTCCGCTGGGCTGCGACATCGACCTCTCCTGCTCAGCTTTTTTCAGTGCTTCGTGAATTCGGCTCATAGTTTTCCTTCCTTGGGTAACTCGGGCTCCGACTCCTTCAATCGCTCGGCCAGATTGGAGAGCGTTTTCAATGCATCGACCAAATCGAACTTGTCGGCAGCAGTTGGCGGCGCCGGGGGCGGCACGACATAGTTGTCGCCAAGATCAAAATCTCGTGCCACTGCGTCCACAATCGCGACTGTAACCGTCTTCTGCTGGTCCACAAAGGCGCTCACCAGGCAGTGCTCGCAAATGAGATTCACGACGCGAGGAATGCCGTTGGAGTAACGATGAATAGAGTTCAGCGCTTCGCCTTCAAAAATTGCCTGACCGTTTGATCCGGCGATGCGCAGGCGCTGCTGCACATACGACCGGGTCTCGTCGGCGGTCAAAGGATGGGTCTTGGCGCGCAGCGTGAGTCTTTGGCGAAGCTGGCGCAGGCTCGGTTGTTTAAGCTTTTGTTCCAGCTCGGTCTGGCCCACTAGAACAATCTGGAGTAGCTTTTCCGTGAAAGTCTCGAGATTGGTCATCATGCGAATTTCTTCGAGCACATCTTCGCCCAGGTTTTGCGCCTCATCCACGATCAGGACCGCAGTTTCCCCGGCGCGATAGCGCTCCAGCAGCCAGTGATAGAGCCGCAACAGAATTTGGCTTTTCGAGCGAGTTTCGCAGGGAATGCCAAAATCCGCCATCATGTAATCCAGGAATTGCGGCACATTCATCCGCGAATTGAAGATGAACGCGGTCGGTACTTGCTGCGCCCGCAACCATTCCAACAGCTTGTTAATCAACGTCGTCTTGCCCGTGCCCACTTCTCCCGTCAGCAATACGAAGCCCTTGCGGCTCTGGATACCGTAGGTCAGGCAGGCCAACGCCTCCTCCGTGTGCCGCGTTAAGAACAAATAACGCGGGTCAGGATTGACATTGAACGGGTTTGCACGAAGTCCGAAAAATTCCTTGTACATTCGCGCTTAAACCTCGACCCTTTCTTTCTCGCCCCCGCCGGAACCGTCAACGCCAACTTTCGTCTTTCCAGTCCCATTCTTCACAATCACCTTTGTTCCTACCCAAGGCAGCTGCGATAAGACCGGCAACTCGAGAAGAGCAATGACGTCCTCCTCGGTCCGTACCGAGGTATCTCGCAACTCCAGCCAGAGCGCCAATCCAAAACCCAGCGCCAGACCGCCAGCCAGACCGCCTCCCGCGAACATCCAGCGGTTGGGGAAACTCGGCGAATCGGGGAGATCAGCCGGTCGCAACACTCGCATCTGCTCGCCTTGCTGCTCAAGTTCCATCGAAGTCTGCTTCTCCGACTGACGCTTTTTGGCGAGATCGTCGTCGTAGACTTTCTGCAGGGTTTCATAGTCGCGTGTGAGCTGCTTGTACTGCTCTTCGACTTCAGGACTCAGTGATACCCGACCCTGATAAAGTTTGATCTGCGTCTGCAGTCCCTGCTGCGCGCGGGTGGCTTGCGCAATCACTTCCTTGCTCTGGTGCACCTGGAGCCGCAACTGCTGAATTTCGGGCGGCTCACCCGCAGTCACCGCCGTGTCGGGGGTGGTGCCTGGGTTTGCAGTGGCAGCATTGATCTCGCTCATTTTTTGCTGCAATGCCGCAATATCTTTTTTGGTTTTGACCACCTCCGGGTAGTCGTCGGTATAACGCGCTTTCAAGGCGATAAGTTGAGTCTGCAGATCGTTCAACTGCTTCTGCACGGTCTTGGGATCGGTGCTGCCTGACGACAACTTCCAGGCTGCCAATTGTTCAGCCAGCATTGATTCGGCATAAGCCTTGTCTTGCTGCGCGCGGTTGAGGATCTGGGTGCTGGCCTCCAGTTGTGAGTTATACCCCATCAGAATTTTCAAATTGTTTTCTGCATCGCCGGGAAGCTGTCCGATATAGTGCCTCTTGAAATCGGCAAGCTTGCTGTCCATGTCGTCGAGTTTGCGTTTGTCGTCTTCAACCTGGCGACCCATGAAGTTGGTCGTGTCCTGCGCAGCCGCGGCGCGATCTTTCAGGTTCTCCTGGACAATGACATCGGTCAGCGCCGCGCATACCTTCTGGGCCTCATTGGGATTGCTTGCGCTGTAATTCAGGTTGAAGCCCGGGAGATCTCCCTTTTTCTTATTCCCGCCGCTCACGGGAGCTACAGTGATGGCTTCGACCGGCTGCATGAAGACATTCAGGCGAATATCGTCCATCTTGGCATTTATGTCATCGCCTGAGGCCAGCTTCAGGTTTTCGATGATGGGGCGCAGGCGTTCAGCGCTCAAAGCCCGCTGCTCGAGCGTCGCGATCCGGTTACTGAGATCTTCACTTACTACCGGAGCGACGTAACCCTCCGGCACCTTTTGGCCTTCCACCAGCACCAGCGACTGCGAGGTGTACTTTGGCGTAAATGCGTAGGAAACAGCGAAGCCCACCAGGGGCGCCAGCAAGGTGGGGATCAAAATCACCTTCAGACGCCGGCGTAGCATCCTTAAATAATCATCCATTGTGAGTTCGCGGTTCTCAATCATAGTTGTTCCAGTTCTGCCAGCAGGGCTGGCTAAAAATTAGTCCAAACGAATTGGACGGGGATGCCAATTGATCCCAAGTGTTGCTGTACTCCGATGACTTGACTGCCCGCACACCGACTGCGGTCCAGTCGAACTGACGCACTGAGTAGCTATAAAGTCGTCGAATTGATAACTGACAAAAGCGCTGAAATGTACACCCAGTCGCCGGTGCAAAGAACCGCCACCGTACCAAAACTCGTAATTCCTGGCGTTGATGCCTGCAGTCTGACTGTTCTGCAACGCGGAGTTGTGCGAAAAACCGGCATCCACATTGCTGGTCCAGCGGCGCCCGAGCGTATGTGAAACCGAAAGCCGAACGGTATCAGTCAATGCTCCGGCAACGAAGCCAGACCCAGGAGTGAAGTAACGCCTGTAGGTCAGTTGGCCATTGGTCCGCGGTGATACGGTGTATCCCAGCGTGACAGTGCCGTTTGCTGAAACTCTGCGCGTGGTCGACGCGGGAATTTGAAGAATAGGAATTCCGAAGAAGAAGATGGTTTGCGCCGGATTGTGAATCTCGAGTACTTGTGGCCCGCCCCCGGCCACAAAATTCAGGCGACCTGTAATTCGGTGCGAATAAAGCACGCTCCAGACATGTGAATGGAGGCTGGCGCTTTGCGAAAGAGGAAAATGGAACTCCTGAAACGCATATATGAAGCTCAACTGGTCCTTGCGCGTCAGCAGCCGGTTGTAACCCGCCTGGGCCGTGGTTTGTTGGCTGTTGATGATATTGAACCCTGCCTGTGACTGGGTCAGCGACTTATTCAAAAAGTCGGTAACGCTGAAGCCGCCGCTCAGCGTAACCGAGGTCCTTGGCGAGAGCTGTTCGGTCACGTCTGCAACCGAAACGTTGGAGATTCGGGGTTGAAAGCCGATCGAGCCAATCTGGCCTGCGCCAAACGAGCCGCTGGAACATCCTGCTGTCCCACCCATTCCCGTACTTGCTCCCGAGGCGGCAACTTCACCAGAGTCACTGATGCTCCCCGCGCCGCCAAACGAACCCATTCCGAAAGTTCCCTCCGGGAGGTAATCGAGACAGTCACGAATCGCGAATTGCCCGGTCCTCCATGTGTATCTTTGATCAGCCGCGAAGGTATGCACCTGGTAAGCACGGCTTTGCGATGCGATCCGTGGACCAAAATAAAAAACGCCTCCGCCCACATAATCGAGCGCTACCGAATATTTTTTCCAAAGCCTTTGCATATCCAGTGAGCCTAGTGCCCGGCTCACCGCAGCCGCACGACCGCCGCCAATGCTCCCGTTCGCATTCGAGTCGATGCCCTCGCTGAACTGCAATCCGGGAATCAGGTAGCTCCTCCCACCAAAAGCCGGCTCAGATCGCGGTGCGTCGAGACCAGATAGGGGCGGGTTCTCCAGGTTCGTGTCGGCAGGGCCAGTCGCAGCCGGCGGAGCTCCAGTCTGGTCTTGCCCGGTCTGATCTTGCCCGGACGCGGAGTCCTGCTGCCCCCACACTGTCGCCGATAGCGCCAGCAAAAGCAGCACAGGCAGTAGATGCTGAATCTCTCGACGGAAGCGATTCATAAATGTCTTACGGGACAACAATGGTGTCTCCTGGCTTAAGAATCAGGTTTTGGTCCATGGCTTCGCCTTTGACCAATTTCTTGTAATTGATGGGAATCTTTCGTTGGCCGCCTTTTTCGTTCCGCAGCACATAAATTCCTTTGGTATTGGCAAATTGAGTAAAACCTGCCGAGGCCAGGGCCTGTAACACGGTCATGTCAGGCACCATGTTCATCGATCCCGGATGCTGCACTTCGCCCATGGCGTAAATGCGCTTGCTGTTCATCTGCGTAACCACAACCGTGACGTGTGGATCAGCGATATATTTCTTCAGCTTTTCCGAAATCGAATCCGCAAGCTGCATGGGGGTCAGGCCTGCCGCCTGAACGTCATTTAACAGGGGCATGGAAATCATCCCGTCGGCGCGCACCGGCAAGGTATTAGTAAGATCAGTCTCCTTCCACACCGAGACCAGCAGCATGTCCTGCGCCCCAATCACATACGTAGGCCCAGTCTGCGGAGCAGCTTGGGGTGGCTTGCTGGCGGGATCCTGCCCCCAAACGGAAAGCGAACCGCAAATCATAATCCCTGCCAACATCGCAATCATTCGCTTCATGTTGTCTCCCTGGCTATGACGCTCCATATTCGCTGTAACCAATCTGCTTGAGTTTGTACAACAGAGCCTTATAGCTGATCTGCAGCTCTTGCGCGGCGCGGCGCCGGTTCCAGCGTGTCCGCGTCAGCACTTTTAAGATCAATTCTCTCTCTGCTTCGCGGGACGCTGCCCGCGCCGCGTCTTTCAGCGATGTCTTCTCGCCATTCGCCTTGCCATCAGAGCGCACCAGCATGGATCGCAAGCCGGTCATCGCGACCGACTCATCACCGGCCGCAACAATCGTTCTTGCCGCTGTTTCCAATTCGTCGAGGTTACCGGGCCAGGAATGCTCGCTGAAAAGCTTCTGAGTGTCGACGCTTAAGGCCGGGATGGAGCGATGGAAGACTTTCGCATATCGTTCCATAAAGAACGCGGTTAGCGAAAGAACGTCTTCTTTCCTTTGCCGAAGCGGCGGGATTCGCAGGCAGACTCCGCTGAGCCGATAATAAAGGTCCTCGCGGAAGCTTCCATCGCGCACCGCGGCTTCTAGATCTCGCGACGTACCGCAGACTACCCGCGCTTCCTTTCGAGCAGATCTATTGGCACTCTGTTTCGAAAGCGCCTCCAGCAGTTTCTTCTGGCAATCCAAAGCCAGGTCAGCAATTTCGTCTAGATAGAGTGTCGCTCCCGAAGGCAACTGATCCAGGTTCAGGGCATTCGCGGCAAGCGCTTTGCACGCTTTTATTTGAAAGGGGCCGCTCCCGCCATCCGAATTCTGATGGATTCTCAAAGCCAGCGCCTTCTTACCAGTGCCGTGCTCGCCCACCAGCAAGACCGGGACAGAACTGTGGGCCAGCTCCCTTATTACCGCCTCGACCGCGCGCATGCTGGGGCTCACCGCCTCAAGGAAGGGCACAACAGCAATCTCGCCTTCCAAGGCCGGGGACACGGTTGCGCCCATTTGATAAGAATCTTGTTCCATTGGCAGATTCGCGAACCTTTTGGGGAATCCTGGTCCACGGAGTGGCGAGTAACATTGGAGCACGGCTTATGCCAGACGAACCACACGCCTGAACAAGTAACTGGTTACAAGGCCTGCAGCTTTATTTTCAAGCACTTGAGACTCGCAACTCCGGCCTTAACCGTTGTACCAAAGTACATCACATAGGGACAAAGGGGAAAACTTTTTCCCACTGGCTGTTACACTAGAAGGAAACTTTTGCCCAAGAGCCAGTGATAAAAGGCTAAGATGTTGAAAATACTGTGGGGCAACTTTGCTCCGCCTGATGAAGTCGGCCTCTGAAAGTGGAAATTTATTATCCCTTAAGGGAAGAAAAACACTCATCGCAGTAGCTTGGGCGGCACCGACTTGGCGATAATCAATGACTTGCATCCATTATGTAGGGCAGAAATTCGGGAATTATGCCTTCTGTGCGGCTGTTAAATTGCTTCTCAAGTAATCTTTGACCTGTTTGCCCGGTACACCGCTTGCCTCCGAATGGCAGAATTAGCACAAGCCGTTGCAATTCCGGAACGCGTTTCTCAACCATGGTGGAAGAGGCCCGCGATTTGGCGTCTGACTGCCCTGCTGGGGCTGGTGGCGTGGCTTTACGCTCCGGTCTTGGGTCGCCTGATCGCCCAGTGGTGGTCTGATCCGAACTTTTCGCATGGATTCTTTGTACCTGCGTTCTCACTCTTCGTGGTTTGGCAAAACCGGGCGCGCCTGCAGGAGATCCCGCTAAATCCGTCGCTTTGGGGACTACCAATCGTAATCTTGTCGATGTGCGTTCTAGTTGTCGGGGTCTTTGGCGCCGAGCTGTTTCTTTCGCGGACCTCGATCCTGCTGCTGACGGCCGGTTTGGTCATCTTCTTTATGGGATGGCAGATGTTGCGGGCGCTGTTATTCCCGCTGCTCTTCCTCATATTAATGGTCCCTATTCCGGCAATCATCTTGAACCAAATTACTTTTCCTTTACAGATTCTGGCATCGAAGCTCTCCGCTGGATTGCTGCCCCTGCTTGGAGTACCGGTTCTCCGCGAAGGCAACGTGATCATTTTGCCGGCGATGCCCCTCGAAGTGGCGGAGGCCTGCAGTGGAATTCGTTCTTTGCTCTCGCTGCTGACGCTGGCGATCATGTACGGATATCTCCTGGAAAAGAAAATTGGCATCCGCGTATTGCTGGCGATTGCAGCTGTTCCCATTGCTGTGGCAGCTAATGGACTGCGAATTGTAGGAACAGGACTGCTTGTCCAATACTGGGACCCGGACAAAGCAGAAGGTTTTTTTCACATCTTCTCAGGCTGGCTGATCTTTGTAGTTTCGCTACTCATGTTGTTCGTGTTCCACCAATGCGTGACTTTCATCGGGAAGAGGAAAGAGGCCCAGCTGTGAAAACGTACTGGCGATTCGTCGTTGCGACGGCAGTGCTGGCGGGAACAGCGCTGCTATTACAGGCGCGCAATGGATCGGAGATTATTGCACCGCGAACTCCTCTAGCCTCCTTTCCACAGACACTGGATAGGTGGGCAGGGGTTGACATTCCTCTGTCGCAGGATGTGCTCGACGTGCTTGGGCCGGGAGACTTTTTGCTCCGTGACTACAGGGACGCGTCGCCTAATCCCGACATTGCCTTGTTCATTGCCTATTTTCCCAGCCAGCGCGCGGGGGATACGATTCATTCGCCGAAGAACTGCCTGCCTGGAGCAGGCTGGGCCCCGGTGCGCGCGGACCGAATCACGATGAATCTGCCCGGGCACGCTCCCTTTATCGCCAATCGTTACGTGATCGCGAAGGGTTCGGCCCAACAGCTCGTACTTTACTGGTATTGGGCGCACGACCGGGCGGTCGCGAGCGAATACGCCGCCAAGCTGTATCTGGTAACTGATTCAATTCGCATGCGGCGTTCTGATGGATCGCTGATTCGCATCAGCACTCCAGTCGGTCCTAGCCGGGACATGGAATCGGCAGAAGCGGCGTTAGTTTCATTTGCGAGCAACATCGTCTCGCGGATTGATACTTATGTGCCGCGTTGAGGCTTCACAAGTCTTTGTGGCCACAGTGACGCCAGTAACTTTCTAGGAAAGATTTGATGAACTACTGTTATCAAACGAATAAACCAGAGTCGAATAGCGCGCTCGAGCGCAAGTTGGAGAACCAATGAAGCACCTATCTTTTCGCCTGTTCTTTGTTTTGGGATTTTTGGCCGTTTTTCTGACCGGGTGCTCGCGCGACCCGAATGTCCGCAAGCAAAAATACTACGAGAGCGGACAGCGCTATGCGGCCAAGGGTAAGTTCCGCGAAGCGGTGATCGAGTACCGGAACGCCACCGAAGTGGACCCTACATTTGCGGCGGCACACTTCCAGCTCGGCGAGACCTACCTAAAGCTACAAGACTGGCAGCACGCTTATGCCGAGCTGAGTCGAACGTTGGAACTCCAGGCGGATAATTACAAGGCCCACGTGGACGTTGCAAACCTGCTGATCTCCAGTGGCGAACCAGCCAGTTTGAAGCTGGCGCAAGAACACATCGACTTGCTGCTGCAAAAGCAGCCGAACGACGCCGATACCCACATGACAGCGGCGAACCTGCTGGGTCGGCAGCAGAAGTTTGCTGACGCCATTGCTGAAGCCCAGAAGGCTATAGCGCTGGCTCCGGACCGTGGCGATTCTTACCTTAAACTTGCTCTTCTGCAAAGCCAATTCAACCTTCCCGATGCCGCGGAAGCTAACTACAAGAAGGCCATCGAACTAAAAGCAACGGCAATGAATCCGCACCTCGCACTGGCGGCGTTTTATCAGTGGCGGTCGCGCTATGCAGAAGCCGGACAACAGGTGCAACAGGTGATCGCGGCTGACCCCAAGGACACTGATTCACGGGCTGCGCTTGCCAAGCTTTATATGGCGCAAGGAAAGCGAGCCGAGGCGGAATCGTTCCTGAAGCAAGTGAAGCAGGAGTTCCCCAACAATTCAGCCGGATATCGCATGCTGGGAGATTTTTATTTCGCAATCGGAGATCTCGACAAGGCGACCGCCGAGTACGAGTCGCTGTATCGCGACCACCCGAAGGACCTGCGGGTAGACAAGAACTACATCCAACTGCTGCTCTTGAAGGACCGGGTAGATGAAGCGAAGAAGCTCGACGATCAGATCCTCAAGTCAAGTCCTAAAGATGGCGAAGGGCTGACGTTCCGCGGTGAAATTCAGTTGCGGCAGGGCAAGGCGAGCGATGCAGTTCAGACCTTGCAGTCAGTGGTGAGCAGCAATCCCGATATAGCAATAGCGCACTACCAACTGGGACTGGCCCTTAATCAGACAGGTGAACTGGACCGCGCCGCGACCGAATGGCGGCAGGCGATACAAATCAATCCGGCGATGGTTGAGCCGCATCGTGTTCTGGCTGCATTTGCGTTACAGAAGAAGGACATGTCCGGGTTAGAGCAGGAGGCCACTCGGCTGATAAGTTTGCAGCCGGCGTCCCCTGATGGTTACGCATTGCGCGCATTCTCCTTCACCCAGCGAAAACAGTTTGCGGGCGCGGAACAGGATAGCCGCAAGGCCATTGAACTTGCTCCCCAAGCCGCGGTGGGATATTTGCAAATGGGTAATCTGCGGTTCGCGCAAGGAAAAAACTCCGAAGCCGAAACCTGGTTTCGCCAGGCTCTCAGCCATGGCGCCAACTCTTATGACGCCCTGCACAACCTTATGCAGATGTATATCGCGCAAAAACAGCCTGATAAAGCGATCGCTCTCGCTCGGGAGCAGATTGCCGCCTCCCCGAATAACAGCACTTTCTACAGCCTTCTTGGCTCAGCCCTGCTGAACCAGAAGGATTATGCGGGAGCACAAGCTGCCCTTCAGAAAGCCGTTGATCTCAACAACAAGAACGGTGAGGCCTATTTGCTGCTGGCTCGTGCCCAGCTCTCTAATGGCGCAATCGATGATGCGCTAAAGACTTGCGCGACCGCAATCCGTGACAACCCCAAAGAAGGCGCGTTTTACATGATGGAGGGTAGCGCGTACGAGAAGAAGCACGATCTGGACAGCGCCAAGGCGGCTTATCAAAAAGCTCTCGACCTTCGGCGGGACGATCCGACCATATCTAACAATCTCGCGTATCTTCTACTCGAAACCAACAGCAACCCCGATCTAGCTCTCCAGCTTGCGCAGACCGCGCGCCGCGGTTTGCCTGAGTCGTCCAATGTAGCCGATACCTTAGGATGGGCGTTTTACGAGAAGGGGGTCTATCAGTCGGCAATCGCGATGTTTGAAGAAGCTCTTAAGCTGGCCGCACAACACAAGGAGCCGGACAACGCCACTTACCACTATCATCTCGGCCTGGCATACGCTAAGGCGTCGCAGCCGACGCGAGCCAAGGAAAACTTCGAGCGCGTGCTGAAAATCGATCCTAACTACAGCGACGCGGCGGATGTAAGAAAGCAGTTGGCGCAGCTGAAATCGTAGAGAGAGGCGGGCGCTCGCCAGCGGAACGCTCAGCGAGACTAAGAGCAGCCACAGGTGAACTGTACTCCTGCGAGCGCGACTAAGCCCCTACGCCCCGGCGGATAGCTTATGGGCGTTATTGTTGCTCTGCTGCGCGATCCCGTACTGGCGAATTTTGTACAGCAGCGCTTTATAACTGATCTGCAGTAGTTCCGCTGCCTTCTTGCGGTTCCAATTCGTTTCTTCGAGCGCTTTGGCGATCGCTTCAGCTTCAGCTTCATCCTTGGCGTTGCGTGAAAGAGATTTCAGGCCACCGCCGCCGTTTGATTCAGATGAACTCGAACTCCGCGGAGGAGACCCATCAAACTTCGCACCGGAACCGTCGGTGCGAGGCTGCAATTCGTTGATTGCAAGCTTCTCGTCTCCGAGTACCAGGAATCGTTTAACGAAGTTTCCCAGCTCCCGCAAGTTCCCCGGCCAGGGATAATTCGCGCATGCCGCCAACAACTCCTGCGAGACATGCAGCGGCGGCCGAGCATATTGCTCGGACAGTTGCGTCATGAAATGCTTCAGCAGAATTGGGATTTCTTCTTTGCGCTCGCGCAGTGGCGGAATCTGCAATGTAAACGCGTTAAGGCGGTAGTACAAATCTTCGCGCAGACGCTTGGAGGCCAGTGCCTCGGGAATATTAATGTTGGTCGCAGCAAGAATGCGGACGTCAACCTTAATCACCGAGCGGCTTCCCAGACGTGAGAACTGCTGGTCCTGGAGAACGTGGAGCAGCTTGGCTTGCAGGCTGGGCGGCATCTCACCAATTTCGTCGAGCAGGATGGTGCCTTTGTTGCAGACTTCAAATTTCCCCGGCTTGGCATGGTTGGCGCCAGTGAAGGCGCCGGCCTCGTAGCCGAACAGTTCGCTTTCCAGCAGGTCGGCAGGTACAGCCGCGCAATTGACTTTCAAAAACGTCCGATGTGCGCGCGGCGAGAGCTTGTGAATGAGCCGGGCCATGACTTCCTTGCCGGTTCCACTCTCGCCCAGCATCAGGACAGGAATATCGACATTCGCGACCAGCGCCGCCTGCGAGCGAAGCTTGCGCATGTTCGGACTGGCGGCCACAAAGAAGATCTCATCACCCAGGTCTTCGACTTCGCCAGCGCCATAGTTCTGCTGATTGGTGCCGAGACACTGATCGATTACGTGATCGAGTTCCGCTTTTTGAAATGGCTTGGTGATGTAGTCGGTAGCGCCCAGGCGCATCGCCTGCACGACTTTCTTAGTGTCATTCACGCAGGAAAGCATGATGACCTTCACGCGAGGCTGCAGTTTGCGCAGACCCTCGAGTGTTTCCAGACCATCGATACCGGGCATCAGCAAATCAAGAAGCACCAGATCGGGAGTCATGCCTTTCTCGACGGCTTCGAGAGCTTGCTCGCCGGTAGTGGCAGTTTCAACGTGATGATCGTCGACCTCGAGCAGCGTCTTGATATAACGCAGCATTCCCGGTTCGTCGTCCACAAGTAGAATCTTGGCTTTGTCGCTCATTCGTTTTTTCCCTCAGGGTCAGCGGTCGGCGGCTTCATTGGAACGATGAACGAGAACTTGCAGCCCGCTCCGGCCTCACTCTCAACCCAGATCTTTCCACCCATGCCTTGCACCAGGCGACGTGCGATCGCCAGTCCTAAACCCATGCCTTCAGATTTTTCGTTGGTAGGAAGGCGAAAAAAATCGTCAAAAATTTCCAGATGATATTCCGGAGGTACCCCAGGGCCGGTATCAGAAACGCTGATCTTCACCGAATTCGGCTGGATCAGAGATTTACGACGCCGCTCCTGGACAACCGGCGGCTTACTGATTGATCGGCGGTCCCACATGTAAGGTTCAGCGTGCAGCCAGACCGTTCCGCCCGAAGGAGTGAACTTGGATGCATTCTCGAGGAGATTCGATATGACCCGCTCAACCTTGGGCGCATCGAATAGGAACTCGTACACTTTTTCGTTGGCCAGGAAGTAGAGCGCCAGACCTCTTTCCTGGAACCTGGGCGACCAGAGACGGCAAACTTCGGAAAGGCAGGCATTGATGTTACCGGGCTCGAACCTCATTTTCAGCTGCCCGGTCTCAAGCACGCTGAAACTGAGAAAGTCCTGAATGTAGCGTTGCAGGCGCTGCCCGTTTGAGCGCATGTCACGGAGCACTTCCCGTTGGCGCTCGTTCAAGCTGCCCAGCTTTTCGCTCTGTAGCAGTTCGACGTATCCGTTCAGAATCGCCAGTGGGGTCTTGAGGTCGTGGGCGGCCGACGCCAACGCATTGGTCGTCCTGGTGAAGCGCTCACGAAGCTGAGAGTACTCTTGAAGCTCACGTGAGTCAGGTGAAGCGGAATCATCCCTCGATTCCCCGCTGACCCGGTCTACGGCAGAAGCTCCCTTGGCTGGTATCGACGACACGTAAGTCCCTTCCGCTGCGACGAATTGGCGGCTTCTTCGGGGGAGGGGAAAACGGCATTCAGGCTGGTAAGAGACTGATCGCCGACTGCAATGATGCTATGGCAGGTGCTCGAACGGTGTCAATGAAAAATGCAAAAGATTGGTCACTATCGGTAAATCATTTCCAATCGATGGTGCATGAACGCTTTTGGCATAAAGCCTATAAAACTTTAAAAAACAATAGTTTACGTGCAAAAGCCCAGCCATTACTGTACACCGGAGCGTAACCTGCTGTGCAACCGGGGAGTTAGTCATTTGCAATGTTGACTTTGGCCCAAAAGGTGCGGTTGAAAGAGTTTCCTCTAGAAAGGGGGCGTCGGGCTTTGGATCAGCACAAGGCGAGTGCGGAGCGCCGTGAATGGATCCGTCTACCCCTGGCAATACCGATTTTTGTCCGCAGCCGCGATCAAAGCGGCAAAGACTCCCTTGAATTTGCCACCGCTCTAAACATCTCCGCTGGTGGTGCACTGGTTGCAGTACACCGTGCCATTCGGCCAGCCGCGCAGGTTTCACTCGAAATCCCCAGCGCGCCTTTAGCGGCTGCTGCTCCAATTCCGAAGAGCTCACGAAATCTGCGGGCGAAAATCGTTAGGGTAACTCATGCCGATGGTTACCATCTGCTGGGATTGAAGTTTTCCCAGCCACTGCTGAGTCCGACCATGAGGCGAGCGACAGCGAGAAGGAAAATTGGTTCCACGCTGTGAAAGTTTTTTCCCACCTAACTGATTGTATTTCCAGCATCTCAACTGTAGGCGATCCATGCCCCCCTTATTTCTTTCCACTTCCTAAGTTGTTGCTGTAGTTGCGTATTGAGTCCAAGAACTGCGTGTGTTGGCCTCACGAAGCCCGCGTTTGGCTCCCGGAGTGCACTGTTTTGCACTTAGACGAGGGGAGCCGCAACCAGCCATGTCCAGCACAGTGACAAATTCTGTCAGTTCTCTGGTTCAAGCGATCGGGGAAATACCGCCCGAGGCCGTAGTCTTTGGCACCTCCGAGCTCATGAACTCGTTGCGCGACCGTCTTGGCAAGGTGGCTAGCGCCAATGTACCCGTGCTCATCCACGGCGAAAGCGGGACCGGCAAAGACATCATTGCCCGCATGGTGCACTGTCTTTCTCCCTGGAAGTCGGGGCCGTTCGTGAAAGTAAACTGCCCGGCGATCCCTGGAACATTGCTGGAAAGCGAGCTTTTCGGTTACGAGCGCGGTGCATTCACAGGCGCTTACGGTTCAAAGCCGGGGCGGGTGGAAATGGCCCACCGCGGCACTCTTTTTCTCGACGAGATTTCCGAGCTTGACATGTCCCTGCAATCCAAGCTGCTTCAGCTTCTGCAGGATGGCCAGTTCTGCCGTATTGGCGCCCAGGCGGACAAGAAAGTGGAAGTCCGCATCGTGTGCGCCACTAACCGCAAGCTGGAAGAAGAAATTGAGAATGGCACATTCCGGCAGGACCTCTTCTACCGCATCAATGTTGTGAATCTGTTCATGCCGCCCCTGCGCGAGCGGCGTAACGACATCGAAAACCTGGCTAATTACTTCCTCGACTACTACAACCGGAAGTACAATTGCCGCGCCAAGGCCATTTCGCCCGAGTTAATGGAAGTGCTGCAGAAGTATCATTGGCCGGGAAACGTTCGCGAGCTCGAGAACCTGGTCAAGAGGTACGTGATACTGGGCAGTGAAGACGTGATCACCAGCGACTTGCAGCCGCGCGACCCCGACTTGCTCACTACCGATATCAACTTCGATGGCCCGATTTCACTGAAGAAACTTACGCGTCAAGCTACCCGCGCTCTAGAACGCAAAATCATCCTGAAAGTCCTCCACAATCACCATTGGAACCGCAAGCAGGCAGCGCGGACATTGAACATCAGCTATCGCGCGCTGCTGTATAAGATACGCGACGCAGGCCTGCCACCTAACCGGGTCCGCCGTCAGCCCGAAACCCCAGGCACTCAAGTCGCGGCGGATTAGTGCCGGGATGGAAGAACTGGCTAGTGTCCAGTGACGAGTTGCATATCGCGAGGTTGGCGGTTCGCGGTTCCCTCGAAGTACTCAATGGCTCTCAGGCTCGCCTTGGCTGCTACCGCTTCTCCCAACTGGCGCCCGGCCAAATCTGCGCGACGAAAATGAAGGCCGCCGTACCGGCCTGACATGCCAGCTTCATCCGCAGCACTCGTAAAAGTCTTCCACTCGAGGACGACTACTTTCGCCGGCGTTACGCCCGGTTCGATCTTGGACGTGCCAACTCCGAGTGTGACTGAATCTTCAAATCGATCGCTGCCGGTCCACGCTCTCAAAATATAGGCTGCTGCTGCCGCGAAGGCGCTGTCATCTGAAACGTAATCGGGCGATGGAGGCGTCGGAGAGGTCGTCAGCTGATACGGGATCCAGTGCGAGCCGTCCATTTCGACAGTTCCCTTGCCATGCCCACTCCAGGCACGAATCTTTTTGCCATTGAATAACAACGGAATCGCCGTCGCTGGACGGATTGAATCGAAGGCTCGCTTCATGTCCCAGGCGGCGATGCCGGAATCGAACATTGCATTACTCAATGCAAAAAACATCTTCACATCATCATCGAGCGTGTGATGGTCTCGAGCCGAGATCCTCTGCGCGAACTGCATCCAGCGGGTGGAAGACTGGTCAGAATCCGGATCGTCCGACCAGTATTCGGCGATCATCTTCTCGCGGTCAGTCAGGTTCGCGCTGAGTCGAATTAATTCCTCGGCCTGCGCTTGATATTCCTCTGACCCGTAGGTCGCCGGGCCGACCTGTTCCGCGATCGAGCGAAACTCATCTCCCTTTGTCAACGCGAACGGAGTTACATCGCACCATTGCGCGCCCGCGAACATCTGGGTTGCAAAGTCGCCGGTGGAATTCACGAAAATCAGTGGCTGCCAGTGGTTCATATCGACAGGATGAATTACCGGCAGCTTAACCGGAAAAGGAATCGGCATGTTGACCGGTCGGTAGTGTGTCCAGTCGGAGTACGCGCCTTGCGCGAGATCGCCGAGCTGATTGGATTTATCGTGATGGCGGAATTCCAGCACCGCGCCGCAGGCCACGTTTCCAATTCCAGTGGGGGTTTCGATGTCGGTGGAATTGTCGTTGGGATCGTATCCCAGTTCCTTCATCAGCGGCTTATAAACCGAGTCGGTATCGGCGGGCAGGAGGTCAACCAACACGCGATACGCCCCGTAGCTGATGGCCTTCTCTTTGTTGGCCAGGGTTCGTTCCGATGCCGGACGGCGCAGCGCTCCCTGCAGTTGAGTTCCGACTGCCCGGTCGTCATATGCAGCCCACGCATCATACATGCAGGTGTGAACGATAGCTAGTGCTCTCGCCACTATCGAGGCGCCGAGCTTGGTATCGCGAACGCCCTGCAGCGCCGCGGAGTTCCACACGATAGATAGGTTTGCCGAGTCTCGCGGATACGCTTCAGGACAGAGAACCAGCAACACCACAGCGGGTAAAAGCAAAATGAGTGCCGAAAATGGAGGAATGAGGTTCGGGCAGTACCTCAGCTTTGTCCGACATAAGTCACCCCGAATCGGCTGCCCCAGCCTTCGTGGGCTTCGAAGGCTGGGCATTCCGGTCGCCGATATTAGGTGATTTTCAATCACCCGCATTTTCCGTTTTCTGTCGTCGCGATCAAAGTTCGTAGTGCCCAGTTTTCAAAAAACCGGGAAAGTTGGGGCAGCCGTTTTCTTGCTGGATCGCGGGAACTAAAGTTGGGCCAGCCCCGCGGTCCATTTGCCGCTGGACTGCGCCACCGACCGTGCAGCGCAAAGCTGGGCCAGCCCCCGCTGCCCCTACTTAGCGAGAAGGATTCTTCTCTAACCTGTCAAGATCTGATTTCAGCACAGCCCGCACGTTCTCGTCCTTTTCGGAAACGACTGCGTCAGAAAGGGCGCGAGCACTGGATCTCAGTCCTAGATCAGAAAGCGTTTTGGCAGCTGCCATCCGAACGGTCGGATCGGAATCTTTCAGAGATCTGGTCGAGATCGCCTCGATGACCTTCAGGTCCCCGGGGCCGAGTGACGCGAACCTGGGCAAGAGTGACAGCGCCGTAACCCGATCAGAAACTTTGGCCGACTGTGTATTCATTATTTCTTGCGTGGCGGCCAAGCACGCGGATTCGTCTTGGGAGTGGAGGTCTTGCGAGTACCTCACAGCGTAGAGCCGGAACTCGGGTATGAACTCATTATCGGAGCAAACTTGACGCAGTTTGACACTGCCCGCCTCATCTCCTAGGAGGCCAAGTGCCAGTGCGATGTTCACCTGGTCCCTGGGAACTCGCTCCACCTCCAATGCTTGTCTGATAGCCGGAACCGCACCAGACGACTTATCCTCAGCTAGTTTCATGGCTGCCAGGTATCTTACGTCTGCATCAGAGCTTTTCAGCGCCGCGATTAGAGATTGTTCGGTTAGAGCAACGTGATGGCGTCGCAAAAGGTCACCATAGGTGTACAGCTTTGCAGTTTGAAGATTTGATGCCTGCTGACCTCTAAGTTGAGGGCTTCCGCAAAGCAATAGAGCTAAAAATACATGACGTATCATACCCCTCCTTACTCCGAAGCTGTAACCAGCGTGACGGGGGTGTTGCTGGCACCCATTGTCGAGTGCGTCAGCGTGAAAGTGAAATTATGACTGAAGATGGTTTGACCGCAAACATTAACATATTGCTGGCTGCACGCTGCCGCACAAGAATTAAGTCCCTTTTGGCCAAGAAAGTCCTGGGGGGAGACGATGGTGTATTGGTCGAAAAATTCATCCGTGGTGCCGACCAGCAACGGTCCGACATCGACAACGCTACCTCCTTCAACAACGGCCGGTTGGTATCCGCTCCCTATTGTAAAGAGGGACGCTTGTTCGGATCCCAACAAGCAAATGTCAACACCGCATGTATTAGAAGGCCCGTCACTAATCAGCTCCTCTATCGGCAATCCGTTCCAATTCGAACTGGTTGGTCCCACGGTTACCCTAGCGACGTTGCCGATCCCCGTTAGAAGGTTGGGGAATACTGATGACAAGCTCAACGTGTCCGTCAACGATGTCGACGCGCTGCTCGGACAGCCCTGCGTTGTCACGTAGAAGTTCTGGGGCGCACTGGCCGTATTCACGGTCGTATTGGTAACGGTAACGCCCTGCGCACCCTGCGCAGTGCCGGTCTGTATAGAGAAAGTAGCATTGATCTGTCCATCCTGGGTGGGTTGGCTGACATTAATTGTGATGCCCGTTCCGCTAGCTTGTGCTGACGCCGCCGTACCGAAACCAGATCCTTTGATCGTCACAGGTATATTGTTGGTTCCCGCTTTGCCCCAGTCCGGCGAGATCAAGGTGATTACTGGCTTTACCGTTCCCGGCGAGCTCTCGGCGAAGGTACTGGTTGGGCAGCTATTCGGCCCCGTGCAGATATAGCCTTCCTGCAGCGGTACGTTGTACACCACAGCGTTAATCGTCGGCGATCCTGCACTGACGCCCCTTATCAGTCCAGCCGCTACCGTTGCCATGCTGGTGTTGCTGCTACTCCAGGTTGCATTGCCATTGAAATTGTATTGAGTTCCTGAACCATAGGTCAGACTCAAATTTTGCTGGTGCGTGCCGCCGACTCCTATGGCAAATGGGTTATCTGCCAATTGCGCTGAGGTATACCCGTCGCATTCCTGACAATTGTTTGAGCAGGTCGCCTTGCGCACGTTGTAAGTGCCGGAGTCAACCGCAACCAAAATATGCTGATTTTCGGCTATGCTGCCGGCGATTTTAGCGCCGCCTTCATGGATGGAGGGCGGAATAATGTTTCCCTCCGCGTCCGGCACCTGGCTTTGAATTATTTCTGAAACGTTGAAACTTCGGGTGGCTCGAGGTTCCAAATGCAGCGGAAGCGTGTAGTGCCCGCCGGAAAAGAAGAACGTATAGGCAAAATCCTGGGCTTCGTCCGCCGGATTCCATATCGTCACCATGGTGTCGTCGCCGTTGCCCGTGCTCCAGTATTGTAGTGACTTGGAAGCACTCTCGCCGACGAAGCGAGGGACAACCTCGAAAACATAGCTATTGGTCTGATCCACGCTCCCTGAGGTCATTATCAGCGATCCAGCCTTCAACTGACCCTCGAAGGCGAGGTTGAAGCTGCCATTGAAATTCTTCAGACCAGACGCCGAGAGCAGCGATCTCATATCCAGGCTCTGGGTCCGCCAGGGTGCCAAGGTGACGGTTGGAAGCTGGGCGGAACGGGGAATGCCAGCTTCCATCCACCACAAGGTCGGAGTCAATGAGATTGGACTGTTGGATACGTTGCGCAGCAACGAGTAGGGCGTGAATGTCGTGCCTCCAGGGAAGAACATCATGGGATCGGCGGCGCCGGTCATGAGGCCCAGTTCGGCTATGGTCATCTGCGTTGGAGTGGCCTGTGCCCACCGGACGAGTTCACTTGAAAATGGCAAATTCGCAGAATAACCGACCGCTTGATCTTCCAACCCGCCATTCACAACGAGGTTGTCCATCGTCGTCGTCGATGTGACCCGGATGCCGCCGCGGAGAGCGCTCGTCGTCTGCAACTCGACAAGGCTTATCAATTTCATTCCCTGTGGCGAAACCGTCACATTGTGCTGCGCGATCGGCTTGCCGCGGTCGTCCGTGACCTGGACGATGGTCTGCGCGGGAGTGCCTGAAAGATTGGCGACTGAAACGAATCCCGTGACATTGCCCTCCTGTTTCCACCACAAGCCTTCGACGGCCTGTGCCGGAGTGGTGGGCTTTGGATGAACGGCGTGGGCCATAATCGGTGGAGGTGCGGTCGGGCGTAAGGCGTAATTGAAGATTAGGCTGTGAACTGTATCGATGTTGCGAATAGTTGCACAAAACGGGTCCCATCCCCAAAGGTATTGAAGCTCGACATAGCCGCTGAGGGTTGCCACAGGGGAAATATCGAGTTTGGATAGACCGGCGTTAATATCAATGATCGCGATCCCTGCGGGTTCGACTTTCACGTCGGCAAGGGTGTACTTGGAACCATTGCTGAGGTGCAGGACGGGTGTGACCGTGATCGGGTCGGTCTCAACGCTGTTCCGCAGATAAATCGAGGATTTGAAGTTGGCATCTGTCATCCAGAGGCCGCCAATCATTGAGCGCTGGGTTACGGGTGTCAGTCCCGGTATTTGTTTCGCTGCCTTCGGAGGAATCGGCCTGTGCGGAGCAAGGACTTTGGCCTGTTGAGCAAACGATGCTGAGGCAAGCGAGCCGATCGCGAATGCGATCGAGAGTGCTTTGGATGAAAGAGTACGACCGAGGCCCGAGGTGAAGATCATTGTACTTTCCCCCTCGTTCAGCGCGTGAAGATTGTGCTGAGGAATTTCGAGGAAAGTAGCTGAATCAGAGTTCCTGCACAATACAGTTCATACCCGACTAACTCGCCTATAACATTTCACGAGGTCGCTCGGCGCCGCAGAGCACTTGAGTTGCCATAAATTCGAATGCTGCAGAATGGTGCAGCCGCGGTTACGAAACCGGAACAGGGAAGCAGAAGACGCTCCATTTCGTGAGTTAGTTCTGCCAGAAAACCGTTGGAATTGGAGGATCGATTTCCGTTCGAGGAAGAACTTCGTGCACAGCAGTTAACTCAATCGCCAATTAATCTGTCCAGTGTTGACAATTCATTGACAATCCAGCGCAGCAGGTTTCCACAGCATAAGTGCCACCTACTTCACCACCAACTGCACCACCGTGCTCCGCGTGGCGCTGCCTGAGGTTGCGTTGATAGTTACGGGATAAGTACCAGCAGGAGTGCCCGTAGTAGTGCTGGTATTTTTGCTGCCGTAACCGCAGGCGCTTTGAAAGGTTATTGTCCCCAAAAGAATAGCGAAGGCGGTTGCGAGCAAGAGCCTGCGCTTGCGCGAAAGTCCGCTGCCGATGAGGGCCAATCCCGCTAAGGGTAACCAGAATGCATAAATGGGGCCACCATGCCGGAAAAGGCTAGCGGGTGTGGTCACACGCACTGTTGTGGCGATATCAACTTGGATGCTGCGGGCACCGTTGTTCAGGTTCGGGAATTGAGAGTTGTTGGGAAAATGACAACTCCCCTGCGGTGGCAAACTAGAAGAACCACAAGCCAGCGACACCGATTCTGGAATCGGTCCAGTGGGCGTAACCATCACCTGATAAGACGCCGTCTCCCCGGCCGTGATGGTGCCATCAGGCGGATTCAAGGCGGCGGCAGTAACTCCGAAATCATTGACGACAGCTGCCCCTGAGATGGTCTGAGGCCCGAATGATGTGCCGGTGAGAGTCAACGTCCCGATATTGCCTATATCTGGGGGCTTGGGCGGGACCACACCGGTCGAGGGCGGCACCACTGAAGCCACGGTCACGGTTACCTTTGCCGCTGAAGCAGTGGTCGAGGTGGTTGTTGATCCGCTGGTGGTCGTGGTTGTATTGGACGTATTGATTGTCCCAAGATTGCAAACGGCAGTCGCACTGCCACTCGAGGTGGTGCAGGTACCGGCGCTGGTAGTCGCCGAGGAGACTGTGGAATTAGTTCCCTGAACTGTGTCGGTAAATACCGCACCGGTAACCGGGTCTCCCTGGTTATAGATCGAGTAAGTGAAGGTAACGGTGTTGCCCACGCCCACCGGGGTCGGATTCACGACGGGATTCGATGGCGCCGGCTGCAGACATCCCGGTCCACTGACCGGCACCGCCGGGTTGCAAACGAAACTCAGGAGTCCAGAAACGTTCGGCCCCAATTTGCTGACGAAGGCGTCCGGCACACCGCCAGGGGAGCTTTGCAGTGGGGTCGATCCCGGTGCGGCTGCGGTCGGAAAATTGGGAGAGAATGTTTCGCCGGCGACGTAGGTGTCGAGCGCGGAATCCACGGCGATGGTAGTTCCGATGTCATTTCCAGATCCGCCCAGGAAAGTCGACGAACTGGTATTCGCTGTAGTAGTCGTCGTGGAAGTCGTCGTAGTAGTTAGAATGCGAGCGACAAACGCGTCCCGTCCGCCACCCGAAGTTCCCTGCGGCGGATTATTTTTCGCGGGAAAATCGGCGGAATCAGTAAACCCGGTCACTCGTACGTTCCCGCTTGAGGTACCGCCGTCACTGACAATGGCCAGACCGGCGTCGTTAGCACTGCCCCCCAGGTAAGTGAAGTAACTCAAGGGAACTGTTCCTTGAGTTGTGCCGGTCGTCGTGGGTACGCCGAACTTGGCGATATAGGCGTCCGAGGCGGCTAACCCACTTGTGCAGGTTGTGCTACTTGAGCTGTTTGGCAGGTCTAAGCACTGCTGAAAGGCCGCTATCCCCGTTGGAATCGTGATGTCTGATGATGTGGTCGAACCGGTCACATAAGTATTGGTTCCGTCACTTGCAACACCAAATGCCAGGTCATCACCGCTGCCGCCGAAGTAAGTCTCGAAAGACGGCGTGTATTGTTGGGTATTATTCGCAGGTGCATTCAACTTGGCGACCCATACCACAGAAGTTCCGGCCGCGTTTTTTGCCGGGAAGGTTCCAAGAAATGCGTTCAGCAACGGCATATCGGTGAAGTTGGTTCCGCCCGCCAAGTACACGTTGAAGGCGGAATCGACCGCGATTGCGCCACCGGTAACCGTTCCCGCGATCGGGGTGCTGCCGCCAATGAAGGTGGAATATTGCAAGCTGCTTGAACCACTGGCACTGGGATTAACCTTGCTGAAGAAAAACTGATTCGTGGCGCGTGCCGTCGCTTGAAGGGACCCGGCAGTCACCGGGAAATCGGAGGAACTGGTCGTGCCAAAGACATACTCCCTGCCCTGGCTATCCACAGCCAGACTGCTCGCCATATCGGTCCCGCTGCCGGCCAGGTATGTGGAGTAAAGATTGACTGACCCGGTGGGGTCGAGCTTCGAGACAAACACATGTGTTCCGGTCGCGGTGGGCTGCACCGCCCCAGCCGTGGTCGGGAAGTCGGAAGAGTTGGTGGTCCCAGCTACGTACACATTGAACCCGCTATCCACGCCTACGCCGGTCGGGTAATCAATACCCGTTCCACCGATGAAGCTGGTGAAATCGAGCGCAGTACCGGAGCTATTAAGCCGGGTGACAAAAACGTCTGAAGCACCGCCCAGCGGGGGGATGTGACCTGCTCCCGCTGCCAGAGCGGGAAAGGTTGCTGTATCGGTGGTCGCGCCCGCGACGTAAACGCGTTGTGCCGAGTCAACCGTAATAGAAGGGCAATGAGGAACAAAGCCCAAAGGTGGATTGGCGATAGCGGTGCAACTTTCGCCACCAGATCCGCCGAGGTAAGTCGAAAACGAAAGCACGGGATCGATGACGAGAGTTCGGCTGCGATCGTACTCACCAACTTCGAAGCTCACCCGATCGCTGCCTCGGAGCACAAACTTCCCCTCGACGCGCCGGCGGGCTGAGGAATTTTCCTGGTAAAGACGCGGGGCTTCGAAGCGCAACTCGCGGCCGTGAATCATGAGAACAAGGTCGCCATTCGCGCCGATGGTTAAGCCCTGGGTACCGCTGAATTCAAGTGCAATCTGGCGGAAGTCAGCGCCGGGATTTATCTCAAAGTCATACTCCAGGCGGCCCTGGTTGCCGTAAAACTCAAGATCGATTCCGGGATAAATGTCGCGGTATTGCACCCGGGAAAACTGAGGAACGTTGTGACGCCAACGCGAAGCATCATTCCCGATGAAGTAGTTACTGCGTCCGGGAAGCTGGCCCAAAGCTGCGATGTTGACGTTCTGATTGGTGCCCGCGAGATGCATTCCAACCACAGCAGCATCGGCCTGCGCGGTGCGAACGCCCGGCAGCTGCAGAACTGCCTCATTGTGGGTCAGAAATAGCCCGTAGCCGGCACCATGCGCCAGAAATCGGACGCGGGGATCGCTTTGACCCTGGTTGGGTTCGAAGCCGAGCGGAAGCCGGCCAAAAACCGCTTCCAGACTAGTCGGATGGAGAGCCTCGGTTGCGCGACCTGGTTGAGAAAGGTCTCGCCGGAGTAGGAAAAGACCACCGAGGACAAGCGTGAAGAAAATTATGGGGGCGCGCGCGCGTACAAAAGCCGCCCTAACCCCACCGCAGTTGACCATCAAACAAGCCTCCAAATTCCCGTGTCCTGGAGAGATTCAGGAGAGAAACAGCGATAGAGCGCGTCCTGGACTACACCTGGGAGACGGCCACACGCCGCAATCTGACTGGTTGAAAGTAAAGTAATTACTTAAACATCTGAAGGATAGGCTGTCAAGTTTGACCCCGGAGAAATGAGCTTTGGAATCTGAAGTTACCTTTTGTCTGATGCGGCGAAATTCCTCCAGAGATGCCGGATTCGCATCCGACATCTGCAAGAGATTGCACTTTCTAGTGGCGGGCCCGATTCGACCGATGTAAGTAGCTGATTTTGATGACCCTGACCCTGATTGGCTGGGCTAACTCTGGAAATCTGCATGCTCTGTAATCGAGTCGTAAGCCCTCCCCCGCATTCCGGAAGGCGTTAACCGCCTCTGTTCCCCCCGGCATTTGCGCTTGCAACGGCCACAAAGTTCGGCAAGGCTGGCGATATCGGCGTTGTCTGATCGGTGCCAACGGTTACGGCGAGCTACAGAATCGAATGCTAGCGCGACAAGCATCGGTGTTCGGCAACCCTCCCGACCGGCGAGCGATGCGCCGCTTCGCCATGAAACTGCCCGCTTTGGTGCGGGTCTCCGGTATTCCCACTCCGTTCGCTACCGAAACCGAGAACGTGAGCGCCCGCGGACTGTTCTTCTATCTTGATCGCTGGCTGACCGAAGGGTCACGAGTCGAAGTCACCATGGACTTCCCGCCGCAAGTGACGCTGGCCGATCCACTCCAGGTTCGCTTCCTGGCGCGGGTGATGCGAGTTGAATCAAATACACCGACCAGAACCGGGGTGGCGGCAACAATCGAAGAGTATGAATTTGTGAGACCGGAAGGTGCGGAAGCCTCTGCGACAATTGGACCCGGCTGGAATTTCGCCGGTTAAAGCGCTCAGATCCGAAGCGCTGGTCGCTTACTTTCTTAGCTTTTCCATCTCCCGGCGAATCCGCGAGTATTTACGCACCATTATCACCAGATAGCCGCCGTGAATCGCCCAAGTCGCGATGTAAGCCGCGTAGAGATAGTGGAGAGAATTCATCGCGAAGGCTCCAGCAGCGATTGGAGCGATTGAGCTTCCTCGACTTCGCGCTTCAGCACTTCAAGCCGAAATCGCGTCCACGACATAAGCCATGCTAAACACAAAAACGCTGCCCAGTTTATGAGGAGCACTTGCGCCATACGCGGATCGAGTGATCCGCCGTTTCCGATTACCGGCGATGGATGTTGTGTGCGGAAAAACCAGATCGAGAAATAAACCAGTGGGACGTCGAGAGCGCCGAAGACGGCCAGCACGGCTGCGAGTACCGCGGTCTGGCTGCTGGTGGAGAATCGTCGCAGCACGAGGTAGCTGACGTAAATCAGCCAGAGCACAAGCGTCAAGGTAAGCCGCAGGTCCCACGTCCACCAGATGCCCCACACCGGCCGCGCCCAGATTGGCCCGGTGACAAGTACAACTGTGCAGAAGACCACGCCAACTTCGGCACTGACCAGCGCGATAATGTCGGATTTCGAATCGCGGCGAATCAGGTAGACAACTGACGCGACAAAGTTAATGAGAAAAAGCAGAAACGCTGTCCACGCCGACGGAACGTGATAATAAAAAATACGCTGCACGTCGCCCATGGTGCGTTCGGTAGGCGCGGCAATCAGGGCCTCATACAGAGCGAAGCTCAACAGCAGCCCGGTGACGATGGCAAGGATAGTAAATCCGCGTTTCATTCTGCTTCGAGCACCGTCTCAAACAGCAAGAGCCCAACGGTTGTAAACACGACATCATACGCCACCAGCAGAGCGATCCAAAAGCGAGCAGACTCCTCGCCCGTCAAAACCGCGGTCGTGGAATTCACCATTGCCAGAAGTGCAGGAATCGAGAGAGGAAAAAGTAATAACGGCAGCATAATTTCGCGGGCGCGGGTGCGTATGGATATCGCGGCAAAAAATGTGCCGTTCACCACCAGCGCCCAGGTACCCAGCGCCGCAATCGGCAGGAGCTGCCAGGCCGCGCCCAGTACGCGCAACTTATAGAACATGATGAATAATGGCGTCATCAGCGCCTCGAGCACGATCACAAAAATGAAATTTCCGAGCGCCTTGGCTAAGAACAACGGATTCGCCGGCGCCGGCGAAACTCGATAAGCATCCAGCACCTGGTTGCGCAGCTCGCTCGCCCAGGTCTGATTCAAAGCAACGATTGCCGCGAAAAGAAAGGCAACCCATAT
>Ga0207665_10000208_pt1 | contig 39520 bp, 39 predicted proteins | sample LARL112metaG_FD_184351 | JGI IMG/M metagenome (GOLD analysis project Ga0207665, IMG submission 184351) | Corn, switchgrass and miscanthus rhizosphere microbial communities from Kellogg Biological Station, Michigan, USA - LAR L11-2 metaG... | ecosystem: Host-associated > Plants > Roots >... | reverse complement strand
GCGGCACGGCCGCCGCGGCGATGAACATCGGTATCGACGCCGCCAAGGGCGACGTCATCTGCCGCGCGGACGCGCACACGATCTACGCGCCTGACTACGTCCGGCGCTGCGTCGATCGGCTCATGTCGTCAGGCGCAGCCAACGTCGGGGGAAGGCTCTACGCCAGCGCCGATGGCCGCCATTTCTCGGCCCGGCCCTCGCCGTGCGATGCCGCCCGGGATCTGACCCTGATCCAGGTGGTGCCCACCTCGGCGACCGACGTTGCCTTCCTCTGCGACGGGGACGCCGGATTCAGCCAGGCGGTCAAGACCGTCTACCGGTCGGCGGACACCGGCCGGACCGACACCTTCGCGGGGCGGACGGGATTGCTGGGGATCGCGGCCGAGCTGGCGGCCTCGCCGTCCGGCAATCTGGCCGTGGCGTCCTGCTCGGACGGGTCGTTTCTCTACATCAACGACGGCCACGGCGAGGTCTGGACGATGGTGATCGGCCGCGGCGACGGTGGAGCGGGCTGGAACGACCTGACGTACGTGAACAGGTCGCAAGCCTGGGTCGTGTACGGGCCGGCCGCCGGAGCCACCGGCGTAGGCCGGGTCTACGTCACCCGCGACGCGGGGCGGCACTGGACCGCAGCGGGGGTGTGATCGGCTGGACCGCCACAGCCCGCCATGATCGCGTTCAGGGGCTCAGCCTGTCCCCATCTCTAGCTGCGGGTGCGTGAGTCTGGGTAGGTGGAGGGGCGGCCGAAGGCTACGCCCACCGTGAGCGGGTCGGTGACGGTGATGTCCGGGCGCGCCGCGATGGCTCTTACGATCTTCTGCCAGTCGGAGTAGCAGTATCGCTCGCTGTCATTGCTCCAGTGCAGCTGCGGGTTCGGCGACGTGCAATCCCAGCGCGTCCTATTCGTCGTATATGGCGGGTTAGTGCCGGTGACCAGTACGAATGCCTGCAGCGTGAACCACTGGCCGGGCCGGAGAGCCGCTACGTGAGCGATGATCTGGTCCGGGGTCGAGTAGCGGAAGCCGCGGGGCGTGGCGTAGCACGAGGCGGCCGGCACGTTGCAGGCCCCGCCTGAGACCGCCTCGGTGTGCTGCCAGTACGGAGACGTGGTGCCGGCCGACTGCAGGGTGGTCCCGGTCTTGACGTAGCGGCGTCCCCAGGCAAAGCATTTCGCGGAGTAATCGGCCTGCACCTGCCTCGGCAGTCCCGCCGCTCCGGGATAGGCGATCAGCCCGTGCGCGCCGGGCAGTCCGTGGCTGGCGATGGTATCGGCCGAGCCGCACGTTTCGGCCCGCAACTGAGCCGGCGTGAGCCTGCTCCAGTTTTTCGGGTAGGTGGCTGTGTGCGATACGAACGACCAGCCGAAGGTGTCTGCGAGATTGGTCGCATCGGTCCACGAGGCGTTGAGCGACTCGTTGCGGTGGCTACAGTGGCGCGTCGTCTGCCCGGTCTTGCCCGTGATCAGCGTCCCGGTGCCGGCCATCCCCAGCGAATGCAGGAACGGCGCCACCTTGTCCAGGGTCGCGATCCCGGTGTTATCGGGCACGCAGTTATCCGCAGCGGTCATCTCGGTGCGGGAGAACAGCAGGGTGGCGAAAGGCCCGGCGGCTGCGGTGTGCCCGGCGGCCGCCGTCCCCGCGGGCGACGCCGCTCTCGCCGCCACGGTCCCGTGCTCGGCGGCCCCGGTGCGGCCGACGGCCGCTGCCGACAGCGTCCCGGCAACCACCAGGGGGGCGGCGCACACCGCTAAGACTCTTGGCCAGCGCGCCCGCATACCTGCCTCCTTGCGTCGAGCGAGACCCAGGTCACCTTGGCACACCAGCCGGGCCCTTGACAGCAAGAACGCCGATAGGTGTACTGTGCGTAACTAGGCTGCTTCACAACGTAAGTAAACCATCCGTTCCGGACGGGCTTGAGCAGGGCCGAGAGCGGGAGCTTGCAAGGGGGCAGCACTGTGGGTGCTGAGCGCAATTCGCACCGGTACCGTCTCGCCGCCGTGATGGGGGCATCCATCGCCGTAACTGCCGGACTGTTATTACCAGCGACAGGGGCGGGGGCAGGGGCCGTCACGGTGTCCCCGCCCCGCATGTCCGCCCCGGTCGTCCACCGGCCGCGCGCCAACAGCCCGATCCGCCACGTTGTGGTGATCTACCTGGAGAACCACTCGTTCGACAACATTCTCGGCTACTGGTGTGACCAGCACCAAGGCCGCTGTCCGGATGGGGGGATGCCGTCACGCGTGCGGCTTTCGGACGGCCACGGGGTTAGGCCGACTGTGGACCCGGACACTGTGCCGCTGGTGAACCACAACGTTCCCGCGCAACTTGCCGCGATGAATATCGTGGACGGCGTGCCAAGGATGAACGGGTGGCAGAACATTCCTAGCGTCAAACGGGCCCGGGATTCCAGTTGTAATGCTGCTAGCGGCTACCAGTGCATCAGCGGATACATGCCCCGCCAGATCCCGAACCTGGCCAGACTCGCGACCAGCTTCGCAATAAGCGACAACACGTTCTCCATGGGCAACTCACCGTCCTGGGGAGGTCATCTATACCCGGTCCTGGCCAGCCAGGACGGCTTCCTGGGGAGCATCCCGCAACCGAAGGGCGCAGGCCCCGGATGGGGTTGCAATAGCGATAAGACCACGGAATGGATCTCCCCAACGGGGAAAAAAAAGTGGGTACCAAGCTGTGTCCCAGACTTTGCTCTTAACCCCAAGCGTTACCCATTCGGCGGGGCATTCAGGGCCACGCCGGTCCGGTGGGAGCCGTCGATTCTCGACCGGCTGGACGCCGCGGGGCTGAGCTGGAGGATCTACGACGGAGGCGGCAGCAACCATCCCGCCACGGACGGCTGGGCGATCTGCCCATCACTGGCCGATTGCTGGGATACCTCGCAGCGGCAAGACATGTCCGGCTTCACGCAGTTCGACAGGGACGCGGCTCACGGCACACTGCCCAGCTTCTCGGTCATCATCCCGGGAAACGTCGATGGGAAGTACAGCGAGCACAACAACCTGTCCATGACCGCGGGGGACAACAAGCTGGGTCAGCTCATGACTTCGATCATGAACAGCCCGAATTGGTCGTCCACGGCGGTCTTCATCACCTACGACGACTGCGGCTGCTTCTACGACCAGGGGATACCCAGGCGCAACCCGGACGGGACCTGGCAGGGGCCGCGCAGCCCGCTGGTCATCGTCTCCCCCTACGCCCGGCACGGCTATACCGACACCACGCACACGACGTTTGCAGGCCTCCTCGCGTTCGTGGAGCACAACTTCGGGCTTACGCCACTAGGGCCGAACGACCGGGACGCCTACGACTTCAGCAATACCTTCAACTACCGCCAAGCGCCCCGCAGACCAGTGCGGATGGTGATCCGGCCACTCCCGCCATCAGCGAAGCGGATACGGATAACCCAGGCGATGCTGGACGACCCAACCTGACCTCGCAGCGGTCACGTCCGCTGCGCACTGGGTCAGAACCGGAGGTCAAGCTCCTGCAGGTTGCGCCGGTCCCGCCGCCAGCCAGGCAGGTGGCGGGGCGGTCCTGCCGGTCAGCTGATGAGCGTGCTCTTCGGGCGTATCACGCAGAATTCGTTTCCCTCGGGATCGGCGAGCACCGTCCACGACTCGGTGCCGGTCTGCCCGATGTCCACCCGGCGGGCGCCCAGCGCGAGCAGGCGCTCGATCTCTTCGTCCCGGTCGCCGGCATCGGTGGTCAGGTCGATGTGAACCCGGTTCTTGACGATCTTCTCATCGGTCACCGGCATGAAGCACATGCCGACCGGCGCGTTCTCGTCGGGGCCGATGACGACCTCGCGCGGGCGCTCGGACAGCAGCGTCCAGCCCAGCGCCTGGCTCCAGAACCGGGCCAGCCCCGGCAGGTCGTGCGCGTCCACCACGATGTGATGCAGTCTCACAGGCATGCGGCCCAGTATGCGCCGGACGCCTGGACCGGGCGCACTGCCGCCTGGCGTGGCGTCGGCCATATCAGCTGTTGAGCTTGTAAGTCACGCTGAACGTGTTGTCGGCCGCATTCAGCGCGCTGGGCCGGCCCTTCGCCTGGCCGCTGTTGTTGAGCCAGCGGAGCTATCCCGGGTGCCGGCGCGTCTGCGTCGCGGCTGCGAGAATGCCCTTATGCGCAGCACCGAGCGGTCGTCCCTTCAGTCCATCGGCTCGGCGGGATCGATCCTGTCGATCGGCTCGCGGGGCTCGGTCCAGTCGATCGGCTCGCCGGGTTCGGTCCAGTCGATCGGTTCCGCCGGGTCGATCCTGTCCATCGGCTCTACCGGGTCGATTCTGTCCATCGGTTCCGCCGGGTCGATTCTGTCGATCGGTTCCGCCGGGTCGATTCTGTCGATCGGTTCGGCGGGCTCGGTCCTGTCGATCATGTCGTTCGGTTCAGCGGGCTCGATCCTGTCCGCCTTTTCCCGGTGGTCCGTGCGGGCCTGGCGCGGCGACAGCCAGTGCCGGGGCCGGTCGGTGGACGCAACGCCCACCCCGGACCTCGCGGTACCGGACGAGGGCCAGATTACGGCGTAACCGGGTACCCCGCCCCGGGGTGACGGGCCCCGAGCCCGCCAGGACGCTCCCAGGCCGCGTCAGGACACGTCCTGGCCGCCCCGGGCGGCGGCTCTGCCGGCAGGCGTGGCTGGCCCGACTCCGTTCGGCGGAAAATAGAGCTCAGCGGTTGTCGTCGCCGCCGTTGCGACGGCCGCCGAAGATCCCGCTGAAGATCCGGTCGCTCGCGCTGGCGGCGGTCTCCGCGGCCCCCTTCACCAGGCCGATGAACGGGTCCTCGGAACGGTTCCACGACTCCTGGTACTCGCGCGCGGCCGACCTGACCTCCTCGCCGACCGAAGCGGTGCGGTCGTCCTCGCGCCGCGGGTACGTGCCGGACAGGATGCGCGCGTAGTCGCCGCTGGCCGCCCAGCGGTCCAGCTCGGCGAACCGCACCACGGCGAACGGGTGCGTGGCGCCCTGCAGCTGCAGCAGCTTGAGCAGGCCCTCCCTGACGTCGGGGACGGCATCGTACTCGCGCGCCTGCTCGTGGAAGGCGTCCGCGTTCAGCTCCGACATGCGCGAGCCGCCGGCCAGCTTCATCAGCGCCCGCCGGCCCGCGTCCAGGTCCTGGGCCGCCAGCAGGCCGGCCCGGTCACAGGACAGCTCCGACTTGCGGAACCACTCCTCCAGGCCCCAGATGATGGCCCGCAGGCCCAGGTAGCCGAACGGGAACCAGATCACCTTCTGGGCCAGGTTGATCAGGTGGAACAGCATGGTCCGGTACACCGCGTGCCCGGATAGCACGTGACCGAGCTCGTGCCCGATAACCCACCGGAGCTCTTCGGGGTCATACAGGTCCACCATGCCGGTGGTGATCACGATGAACGGTTTGTCCGCGCCCAGGGCCATGGCGTTGACCAGGGGAAGCTGCGTGACGTACAGCTCGGGCACCTGCGGCAGGTCCAGAACGTAAGCGCCATCGAGCAGCATCTCATGCAGTTGCGGGAACTGGCGCTCGGACACCTTGACCCCGCTGGCCAGGAACAGCAGCCGGAGGCTGCGGTCGTTGAAGATGCTGGCCAGACGGCGGAGCAGCACGTCGAAGCCGGTGAGCTTGCGCAGCGCGACGAGCGCCGAACGGTCCGCGGGGTGCTCGTAAGCGCGAGAGCTGATACCGGGCAGGCGTACCCGGGAACGATCCGGCACGGAGGTCATATACGGCATGCTAGACCAGGTGAAGGAGTGCTCCGGGGCCCCCAGCCAGACCATGTTCGATCCGGAGGCCGAGACCATGCCGCCGGCGCAGCGGGCGCGGCTGCAGGACCAGCGGCTCCGCGATCTCGCCGGCCGGCTGCTGGCCGCCGACGGCCCGCAGGCCAGGCGGCTCCGGGAGGCCGGCGTACGGGCCGGGGACCGGCTGGGCCTGGCCGACCTGCCGCGGCTGCCGATGACCGAAAAGCAGGACCTGTGGGACGCCTATCCGTTCGGGCTGCTCGCGGTGCCGATGTCCGAGGTGGTCGCCGTGCACGGCTCCAGCGGGACCGGCGGCCGGCCCACCCTGGTCGCCTATACCCGGGCCGACCTGCGGCTGTGGGCGCGGATGTGCGCGCGGGCGCTGGGCTGCGCCGGCGCGACCGCCGGCAGCGTGGTGCACAACGCCTACGGCTACGGGCTGTTCACCGGCGGGCTCGGCATCCACCAGGGCGCGATCGAACTCGGTGCCACCGTGGTCCCGATCTCCGGCGGCATGACCGCGCGCCAGGTCACGCTGGTGCGCGACCTGCGTCCGGACATCCTGACCTGCACGCCGTCCTACGCGCTGCGGCTCGGCGAGGCGCTCGCGGCCGCCGGGAGCCCGGGCCACAGCCTGAAGGCGGGCCTGTTCGGCGCCGAGCCCTGGACCGACGCCCTGCGCGCTCGCATCGAGGAGCTGCTGGATCTCCGGGCGCTGGACATCTACGGCCTGTCTGAGGTCATCGGCCCAGGGGTGGCGGCCGAGTGCGCCGAGGCCGCCGACGGGCTGCACGTGAACGAGGACCATTTCCTCGTCGAGGCGGTCGACCCGGCCAGCGGCGAGCCGGTGCCCGACGGCACGCCCGGCGAACTCGTGTTCACCACGGTCACCAAGCAGGCGCTGCCGCTGCTGCGCTACCGCAGCGGCGATATCGCCTCGCTGAACCGCGAGCCGTGCCGCTGCGGCCGGACCCTGGCCCGGATGAGCAAGGTGATCGGCCGCCGCGACGACATGCTGGTGCTGTCCGGCGTGAACGTCTTCCCGAGCGAGGTGGAGCGGGTGCTGCTCGCCGAGCCCGCGCTCGCTCCCGACTACCTTCTGGTCGTCGATTCCCGTGCGGTTCCGAGCCGGCTGATCGCCTGTTGTGAATTCCGAACGGCTGGCGCCAGCCGAGCGGTCAGCGCGATCGAGGACACGCTTCGTGACGAGCTGGGGGTGCGCGTACGGCTGCACATCGTGCCCGAGGGGACGGTGCCGCGGACCGAGGTAGGGAAGGCGGTACGGCTGGTGACCTGGGATAAGGGCGAGTCGCCGGTACCCGGCCTGTAGCGCTGACCGGCTACTCTCTGATCATGAGCGCAGCTGACGGCGCGCGCCTGGGCGTGATGGGCGGCACGTTTGATCCGATCCACCACGGTCACCTGGTCGCGGCCAGCGAGGTCGGGCACGCCTTCGCGCTGGACGAGGTGGTGTTCGTGCCGACCGGGCGGCGGGAGGAGAAGGACGCGGCCTCGCGCGCCGAGGACCGGTACCTGATGACCGTGATCGCTACCGCGTCGAACCCGCGGTTCTCGGTCAGCCGGGTGGACATCGACCGGCCGGGCGTCACCTACACCATCGACACGCTGCGTGAGCTGCACGCCGCCCGGCCGGATGCCGAGCTGTTCTTCATCACCGGGGCCGACGCGCTGGCCAGGATCATGTCCTGGCGGGACGTGGACGAACTGTTCAGCCTGGCGCATTTCGTAGGCTGTACCCGGCCGGGACACCGGCTGACCGTGACCGGCCTGCCGGACGGGAAGGTGAGCCTGATCGAGATCCCCGCGCTGACCATCTCGTCCAGCGCGTGCCGGGCCCGGGTGGCCCTGGGCGAGCCGATCTGGTATCTCGTGCCCGATGGCATCGTGCAGTACATCGCCAAACGCGGGCTGTACGCCAGCCAGAGGCAGAACCCCGCGGACGTGAGAGCCTAGTGCGGTAGGCCAGTCAACCAACAGCGAGTATTTTCAAAACCCCGGTAGCCTAGGGCTGTTGCCGGAACGGTTTTGAAAAAACATCGGAGGACGAGCAGCACACGTGACAGCAACCGACCGGGCCGTGGAGCTCATTGAGATCGCCGCGGCCGCCGCGGCCGACAAACTCGCCAGCGGCATCATCGCTTACGACGTGAGTGAGCAGCTCGTCATCACCGACGCGTTCCTGCTCTGTTCGGCGGCCAATGACCGTCAGGTCCGCGCGATCGTCGACGAGATCGAGGCCAGGCTGCGGCTGGCCGGCGCCAAGCCCGCCCGCCGGGAGGGCGAACGCGAGGGCCGCTGGGTGCTCCTCGACTACATCGACGTCGTCATCCATGTGCAGCACGCCGACGCGCGCAGCGTCTACGCGCTCGAATCGCTGTGGAAGGACTGCCCGATGATCCCGCTGCCCGAGCCCGCCATCACGGCGGGCGGCGGGGCCGACGGGACCGGCGGCGGAGAGCCCCGCTGAGCGGCGCGGAGATCCGGCCGCTGGACCAGCCTCAGGTCCGGCCGCAGGTCCGGCCCGCGTCCCGGCCCGCGCCGGTCCGGCTGGTGCTGTGGCGGCACGGCCAGACGGTGTGGAACGCCGAGCACCGCTTCCAGGGGCAGAGTGACATCCCGCTGGACACGACCGGTGAGGCGCAGGCCGAGCGGGCCGCCCGGCTGCTCGCCGCGCTGCGCCCCAGCTTCATCGCGTCCTCGGACCTGCAGCGCGCGACCATGACCGCGGCACCGCTGGCCCGGCTCACCGGGCTCGAGGTCAGCGTGGACAAAGACCTGCGGGAACGCTTCGGCGGGCGCTGGGAAGGGCTCACCGATACCGAAATCCGGGCGCAGTTCCCGGCCGAGCACGCGTCCTGGACGCCGCCGGACGGCGAGGCGACGGCGGTGGTGGCGCACCGGGCGAAGGCGGCCATGCAGCGGGTCGCCGACGCGATGGCGCCGGGCACGCTGGCCGTCGTGGTCAGCCACGGGGCGGCGATCCGGCTGGGCATGAGCGAGATACTCGGCCTGCCCCAGGAATCGTCCGGGATTCTCGGCCCGCTGGCCAACTGCTCGTGGTCGGTGATCGAGCGGCGCCGGGAGCGCTGGCGGCTGCTCGAGCACAACGCCGGGACGCTGCCGGAGCCGGTCCTCGGCGACGACCGTTAACGCGAAGCAGGGGATCGAGCGGCCTCGGGCCCGCTGGCGGCTGCTTGGGCACACGCCGGCGCGCTTCCGGAGCCAGTTCTCGGCGACGACCGCCAGCGCGAAGCACTGGGACTGCTGGAGCGCTACCAATGTTCGCGTTAACAGATAGGGCCCATCCGGCCATACTTGACCGATGAGTCCACGATCATATGTAGTGACCGGTGCCTCCACGGGGATCGGCCGGGCCTGCGTGGCCGAACTCGTGCGCCGGGGTGCCCGGGTATGGGCATCGGTCCGCACCGACGAGGACGAGCAGTCCCTGGTCGAACAGCACGGCGACGCGGTGAAGGTGCTGCGCCTCGACGTGACCGATGCGGATTCGGTCCGGGCGGCGGGGCAGCAGGTGACCGCGGCCGGCCCGCTGCACGGCTTGGTGAACAACGCCGGCGTGGCGCTGGCCGCGCCGCTGGAGTGCATCCCGATCGAGGTGTTCCGGCGCCAGCTCGAGGTCAACCTGATCGGCCAGCTCGCGGTGACTCAGGCGATGCTCCCCGCCCTGCACCAGGCTCGTGACCGGGGCAGGGACGCGCGGATCGTGATGATCGGCTCGATCGGCGGCCGGGTCGCCGCGCCCATGCTCGGGGCCTATCATGCCTCGAAGTTCGGGCTGGTCGGCCTGGCCGACACGCTGCGGGCCGAGCTGGCGCCGTCCGGGATCCGGGTGATTCTCATCGAGCCCGGTGCGATCGCCACGCCGATCTGGGACCGTGGTGTCGCCGCCGCGGACGAACTGGTTGATGAGATCCCGCCCGAGACTCTCGTGCGGTACACGGCGCAGATCACGTCCGCCCGGCAGAATGCCGCCCGGTCGGCCAAGCGCGGCCTGCCGCCGCCGCGTGCGGCCGCGGTGGTCCTGAAGGCGCTGACCGCGGCCAACCCCCGGCCGCGCTACCTGATCGGGCAGGACGCACACGCCGCGGCCGTGGTCGCCCAGCTGCCGCACCGCCTCCGCTACCGCCTCACCGCCGCCAGGATCTAAGAACCCAGGTAACAAATCCCGGGCACGAGGCGGCCGGGCGTCGCCGCTGCCGCCTCCTCCCCGGCGGTGACGTCGTCCATCCCGGCCCGGGGCGGGTATACCCGCGGGCAGATGCAGATGTTCTAGCCACGGGCTGATGTGCGGGGATATCCCGCGCCGTCAGAATCCAGGCATGACCGAATCCGATGGAGTAACCGTTCGGGGCCTGCGCAAGGCGTACGGCTCCCGGGTGGTGGTTGACCGCCTGGACCTGGATGTCCGCCCCGGTGAGATCGTCGGCCTGGCCGGCGCGAACGGAGCCGGGAAGACCACCACCGTCGAGTGCATCCAGGGGTTGCGCCGCCCGGACGCCGGCACGCTCAGCGTGCTCGGCCACGACCCCGTGACCCAGGCCGCGCGACTGCGGCCGCTGATCGGCAGCCAGCTGCAGGCCTCGGCCCTGCCCGACCGGCTGCGCGTGACCGAGGCGATTGACCTGTTCGCCACCGCCCGGGCCCGGGACGGCGGCGAGCTGCTGGAGCAGTTCGGGCTGGGCGAGCGGAGACGCTCGGCGTTCGCCTCGCTCAGCGGCGGGGAGCGACAGCGGCTGTTCCTGGTGCTCGCGCTGCTCAACCGCCCGTGCCTGGTCATTCTCGACGAGCTGACCCAGGGCCTCGACCCGGCGGCCCGCCGCAACGTATGGGACGCCGTGCGCCAGCTGCACGAAGACGGCACCACGGTCTTGCTGGTCACCCACGACATGGGTGAGGCCGAGGCGCTCTGCGACTGGATCATCGTGATGCGCGCCGGCCAGGTCATCGACGCGGGCCGGCCGGCCGAGCTGGTGGCCCGGCACGCCCGGCAGGCCACGGTCTCCTTCAGCCGTCCGGATCAGCCCGCCGCGCTGCTGGAGGAGATCGGCCGGCTGGACGGCGTGCGCGCCGTGCGGCAGTCGGGCACGCGGCTGACCGTGGACGGCGACCGGCGCATGATCGCTTACGTCGGCGCGGCCCTGGTACGACACGGACCGGTGCCCGAGGACCTGGCCGTGCACGTACCCGACCTCAATGACGCGATGCTGAGCCTGCTCGAGCCCGGGCCGCCCGGCGGCCAGCACAACCCGGAACCCGGCGAACTGGTGGGAGGACGACGATGAGCGCACTGGGACGGCTCGTGCGGGCCGAGCTGAGGCTGATGACACGCGATCCGCTCGTGCTCACGTTCGTGTTCGCGTTCCCGATCGTGACCATGCTGATCATCGGCGGGGCGTTCGGCACCGCGCCGGACCCGGCCTTCGATCACACCAATCCCTCGCACTGGTACGTGGCTTCCTATCTCACCGTGGTGATCGCCGCGGTAGGGCTGGTGATGCTGCCGGTGCACCTGGCCTCCTACCGGGAGCGCGGCGTGCTGCGGCGGTTCGCCGCGGCCGGCTTCCCCCGCTGGTCGTTCGCGATCGCCCAGCTCATCGTCGGCCTGGTGACGACCGCCGTGGCCTGCGCGCTGCTGCTGATTGTGGCCGCGCCGGTATACGGGATCCCCGCTATGCACGATGCGTGGCGGGTGGCGGTCGCGCTGCCGCTGGGCGCGGTGGCCTTCGTCAGCATCGGCGTGCTGCTCGGCTCGCTGCTGCCCTCGGCCCGGTCCGCTCAGGCCGTCGGCCTGCTGATCTTCTTCCCGTCCTTCCTGCTCGGCGCGGGTGGCCCGCCGCCGCACGTGATGGGCTCTGTGGTCAAGACGGTAGCGGGCCCGTTGCCGCTGACCCAGCTGACCAATGCGGTGCGGGTGCCGTGGCTGGGGCTGGGGTCGGCCACCGGGTCGCTGGCCGTCGTCGCGGCCATGGCCGTGGTGGCCACCGTCATTGCCGCCCGCCGGACGGCGCTGTGACCCGGGCGATGGCGCGGGCCGCGGGCCCTGAAACGGTCCGCCTCCGCCCCGCGGTCGTAGCATCCGAGTCATGATCCGCGACGCGAGCTCGTCCCGTCCCGCCGGGTTCCTGGCGGGATGGGCGCGCTGGGCGGCCCTGGCCGCGTTCGTCGCGCTGGTCGTAGCCGGGCTGGCGTCGATGAGGCCGAACCCGCCGACCGCGGCGATCGCGGCCGCAGTCGCCATCGGCGCGGGCGTGCTTCTCATCCAGCAGCGGCGTCCACTCCTGCTGTACGCGGCCTTGGCCACCGCCGGCATCGCCGTCCTGGGCCACGACTCCTCGACCAACATCACCTGGTTCGCGGTGTGCCTGATCGGCATCTGGTGCGCACTCGTCGGACAGCGCCGCGACATCGTGCTGTACTGGCTCGGCACCCTGCTCTTCTTCGCGGCCGACTGGCTGTGGATCCTCAACGACCGGGGCTGGGCCGCGTGGATGGGGGGCCTCACGCTATCCATCGGTCTCGGCTTGCTAATCCGCCAGCAGATCGACTTGGTCGCCCAGTTGCGGGAGGCCCAGGCGGGGCTGGCCGCGCGCGCGAGGGCGGAGGAGCGTAACCGCATCGGCCGCGAACTGCACGACGTGATCGCGCACACCCTGACCGTCTCGCTGCTGCACATCACGAGCGCGCGGCTGGCCATCGAGCATGACCCCGGCGACGCGGCGCGAGCGCTGGCCGAGGCCGAGCGACTGGGCCGGGAGAGCCTGGACGAGGTCCGCCTGGCCGTGGGGATGCTGCATCAGGACGGGGATTCCGGGCGCACCACGCCGCTGCCGGGCGTGGACGGCCTGCCCGCTCTGGTGCAGCGGTTCCGGTCCGCGGGAGCCGACGTTACGCTCACCGTCGACGGCGACACGGGCCGGCTGCCCGCCACCACCGGCCTGGCCGTCTATCGCATCCTGCAGGAGGCGCTGACGAACGCGGTCAAGCACGCACCCGGCTCACCCACCGTCGTGCGCATGACCGTCGACACCACGGCCGTGCGGCTGGCCGTGGACAGCGCGGCCAAGCCAGGTACCGGCACCGGCCTGGGCGTGGTCAGCATGCGGGAGCGGGCCGAGTCACTGGGCGGCAGTTGCGAGGCCGGGCCCGGGGGTCAGGGCTGGCTCGTGGCGGCCAGGCTTCCGCTGGCCGCCGGCGGACGTCGGAAGGGAGCGACGTGATCCGGGTGCTCCTGGTGGACGACCAGGAATTGGTGCGGACCGGCCTGCGCGGCATCCTGCGCGTTCAGTTCGGCTTCGACATCGTCGGCGAGTGCGCCGACGGCAGCGAGGTGATCGCGGCGGTCGATTCGCTCACGCCTGACGTGGTGCTGATGGACGTGCGGATGCCGGTGGTCGATGGGGTGCGGGCCACTCGTGAGCTGCGGCGCCGTGACGACAGTCCGCCCGTGCTGGCCCTGACCACGTTCGACGACGACGAGGTGCTGGCCGGCGTGCTGCGGGCCGGCGCATCCGGCTTCGTGCTCAAGGGCGTGACCGCCGAGGATCTGCAGCGGGCGGTGCGGGTGGTGGCCGAGGGCGGTGCCTGGCTTGACCCCGCGGTTACCGGACGGGTACTGGGCGTCTACCGGTCGGCCACGCCGCGGGCGGCGGCCGGTGACGCCGCTCTCGGGGCGCTGAGCGCCCGCGAGCGCGAGGTACTTGAGCTCATCGGTGGGGGCAAGACGAACGCCGAGATCGCCGCGGAACTGTTCGTCGGCGAAGGCACCGTCAAGACGCACGTCAACCACGTGTTCACCAAGCTGCAACTGCGCGACCGCGCCGCCGCCATCGTGTTCGCATTCGACCACGACCTCGTCACCCCGGACAGCCGACGCTAACTGATCATCCGCCACTTTGCACACGTTTCGACCAAATTCCGGGGCGTTTTGCCCGATTCGGTGGTCGTACCGTGTGCAAAGTGGGAACGATCAGGCGGGGCGGACGCCCAGGGCGGTCAAGACCCTGCGGCCGAAGGCCGGGCGTGCGGGCGCCGGGTGCCTGGACGATCGCCGCTGCGACCGGCGCTCTCGCCGGGCGGCGCGGACCAGCGCGTCGCGCTGGGCTTGCTGACGGAACTCGGCGATCCTCGCCTGAGCCACGTATTGGTTGAAGGTGGGTTCCATTGTCGTCTCCTCGGGTGACCAGCATTTCGACCTGGTCACGAGCATGCTGCTAAGGCCGGGTGGCGCGAATCGGATGATCGCCCCGGATCGGGGCTGGTGACGCCTTAGATCCCGCCAGATCGGGGCCCACGAAGCCTTAGTGCCGCCGGATCGGGGCTGGTAAGGCCTTAGATCGCGGCTGGCTTGGCCTAGGCCGGGCGCCGGCCGGTCAGCCGCCGAGGCATTCGTGCAGGGCGGCGGCGAACGCATCGGGTTCGCCTGCGCTGCCGTACTCGCCGCCGAGGAATCCGCCATGGTCGCCTGGGAACGTTACCGGGGTGATCCCGAGCCGTTCGGCTACGGCCACGGCGGCCCGGGCGGCCAGGGTCTGGCCGGATTCGGCGCCCACACCGATGACAACGCGGGTCGATGCGGCACGGATCGCGCCGAAGTCGTGCTGGTAGTAGTTGCACGAACGGATGTTCTGGCCGACGAGCGCGTGGTCACGGGAGCCGTCGTCCTCGGTGGGCAGCCCGAAATCGGCGGGGTTCGGCGCGGGCTGGTCGGCGTAACCAGCCGGGATCGGGCCCTGGTAGCTGACCAGCGCGATGAATTTCGCCATCGCGGGGCCGAAGCCACTGCGCAGGTACGTCTCATGGATGTCCGTACACGCCGCCAGCGCCGCCTCGCGGTCCGGTAGCTGCTGGGAGGCTGGCGGCTCGTGCGCTACGACCGTCCGGACTTGCTCCGGGTGCTTGGCCACCAGGGCCAGCGCGTTGACCGCGCCGCCGCTGCTGGCGAAGATGTCCACCGGCCCGGTATCCAGCGCTTCGATCAGCCGGTGCAGGTCGTCGGAGTGCTCGTCGGGCGTGGTCTCCCGGGCGCCGTCGGTGCGCCTGCTGCGCCCCGCCGCTCGAGGGTCGTAAGTCACGACCGTGCGGTCGGCGAAATGCCCGGCCAGGGTGCCGAATCCCTCGGCACCCATCGGCGACCCGATGATCAGGAGGGTCGGCCAGTTACTGGAGTCGTTACTCCGCACGTCATAGTGCAACCGCGCGCCGGGCGCGTCCAGGGTGTGGGTCTTCGGCTCGGTCATGGCTGCTCCTTCTCGGGCGTGGGTCTTCACTGATGCTGACTGGCCAGGCCGGCCCGGCTCATCGGTGCCGCCGTGGAGCGGCCGCCGATCTCATCAAGAGCGATCGTCTGAGGGCCTGCCGGTGAGCGCGGCCACGTACGCGGCGAACCGGTCCAGGCTGGTCAGGAAGCCCTCGCGGCTCTGCGGTCTGGTGAACGCGGCGGGCGTGTTGGTCAGGTGCGTGACGACCTCGGTGCGGCCATCGCCGAGTTCAGCCAAGGTGATCGTGGTGGTCATGCCGCCTTCAAGGTCCTGCTCGGTCCAGACCAGCTTCTGCGGGCGGCGCACCTCGACATATACCGCGCGCATCGTGTACGTGCTGCCGTCGTCGCTGACCATCGTCGTCTCGAACACGCCGCCCGGCCGCAGGTCGACCGTGATGCCATCGACCGGCGTGCTGGTCCCGGCCGGGCCCCAGAATTGAGCGAGATGCCGGGGCTGCGTGAGGCAGTCAAACAGCAGTTCCCTGCTCGCCAGGTGGACACGCCGGTAGGTGAACTCCCTGGGCCCGATCATCGCGCTTCCTCTCCGTGGCCGGTGGCTTCTCCGTGGTCGGCGGCCTCTCCATGGTCGGTGGCTTCTCCGTGGCCGGTGGTTTCTCCCTGGTCGGCGGCCAGGGCGGACAGGTGCTCGTCAAGCCGGTCATAGCGGTCTTCCCACACCTTGCGGTGGCGGCCAATCCACTCGGACGCGGTGTCCAACCGGACGGGCTCGAGGCGGCACGGCCGGGACTGAGCGGCCTGGGTCCGCGAGATGAGCCCGGCTCGCTCCAGCACCTTGATGTGCTTGGAGACCGCCTGCTGGGTCAGCGCAAACGGCTCGGCCAACTGGCCGACGGTGGCGTCGCCGCCGGCCAGCCGGGTCAGGATCGCGCGCCTCGTCGGGTCGGCCAGCGCGGCGAAAGTGAGGCTGAGATCGTCGTTGGCCGCGGTGGCTGTCATCGCGTCGATGCCTCGAGCCGCCGCACACCCGCCCCGCTGAATACCTCGAGGGGCATCGGCCGCCCGGCGAGCAACGGCAGCAGGTCACGTCCCCGCCCGTGCAGGGCCGCGCCGTGACCGAACGACCAGTCCAGATCGCTGGCCCGCAGCTCGAGAGCGTCCAGCAGGAAGCCGAACAACGTGCGATCGCCCGGACCTACGGTCAGGTCGAGTACCTTGAGCATCGCCGGGCCGGGGACCTGGTGGTCGATGCCCAGCGGCCAGGTGATGTCCAGGCCATGGATCACGTCATGGCTGAGCGCGCCCGCAAGTCCGCCGCCGGGCGGGCTCCACGGGTTCTCCGCGTTGTCCCGCAGGACGGCGACCAGGTCAGCCTGCGGCAGACGGCTATCACGGTCCGCGACAGCATCAGAGAACTCGGTGAACTGGCCGCCGGCCTGCTGCAGACCCAACGCGAACTCATCCGCGGAGATCCGGAAGGGCATCGTGAGATGGGCGGCCACGTGCGCGACCGTCCAGCCCGCGCAGAGCGACGGCGCGTGCCACTGGGCGGTGCTCAGCCCGCCCAGCACGTCCGCGAGCGCCCGGCGCTCGGCGGCGATCAAATCCATCATGCTGACTCCATTCACAACTTATTAGTTGTACAACTGATGAGTTTAGCAGTGAGCCGCCGGGATCGGTCAACCCGGCGGTGCGGTCCCGCGCGGTACCCCGCCGTAGCGTCCGCCGCCCAGTCTTCGTCCCGCGTGGGGTCAGTACCAGTGCGCCGCCGGGCGGGTGCCGCCCCAGGCTTGCCGTCGCCCGGAGCGCGCAGGCGCGGTCACGCTCCGCGCCCAGGCAGGCCGGTTGGGTAGGAGGCGTCATGCGCTACGCGCTGTTGGTCGGTGATGACGAGGCTGCGGCGATCAGCACGGAAGAACGGTCGCGCCGGAACGCCGCGCTCAGCTCGTTCGCCGAGCAGATGCGGGCGACCGGCGTGCTGGCCGGCGGCGAGCGACTGCAGCCCGCGGACACGGCGGTCACGGTGAGATGCTGGGACGGCGCGGATGTGATCGTCTCCGACGGCCCGCTCGACCCGTCCCGGGAACAGATCGCCGGCGCCTTCGTCGTCGACTGCAAAGACCTGGACGAGGCGATCACGGTCGCGACGAAGGTCCCGGCGGCCTGGTACGGTGCGGTCGAGGTGCGGCCGGTCCGGGGGGTCTAGCCCCGGGTCTAGCCTGGCACCGGCGCGGCCGGGCTAGAGCAATGCCGCGATCGCGCCCGCCAGGACGGTCCGCGGCAAGAGCACGGGAACGCGCACCGAATCGCGGACCAGGCACTGCGCCGAACGGTCGAATCCCAGGCAGTCCAGCACGACCAGATCGGGGCGCCACTGGGCCAGGGCCTCGGCGGCGGCGGCGATCTCATCCGGACCCCGGAACGGGGAGGCGGCCAGGACCCGAAGGCGGCCGGTCAGCGACGCCCATTCGGCTCGAGCGTCCTCCTGCTGATCGGCGGCGGGAACCAGGACCGCGAGTCTGCTGCCGCGCGTGGTCATGGCCGCAGCCAGGCCGCGCACGATGGGGCCGGGCAGCAGCACCTGCCCCGGCCATCCGGTGCCGGGCTGCGTCCCGGTGCACAGCACGGCGACAAGATCGGCGCCCTGCCCGCGGAGCTCGGCCGCCGCCCGACGCAGGAACGGGCCGAGCCTGGCCTCGGCCAGCCTCACCTCGGCTCCGCTCCTCAGCCGCGTGACCAGTACGGTGTCACCCGCGGCCGGGGTCATCCGGCGCAGCTCGCCCGGGGTAACGTCATCGAGGGCGCCGCGCTCGATGATCTGCGTACCCGGGGGCAGCAGCCCGGCCATCTCGGGCCGGACATCATCGCTGGGGGACTGCCCGGTGCAGACCATTCCGACGGTGGGCACGGGCTCACCTGTCCCGAGCCGGGACCGGCCGGACCAAGCTGGACGTCATGTCGTCTCCTGGGTTCATGCCGCGGCGCCCGGCGTACTGCGCGTAAGGTCGCGCGGCGTCCCTGCTCGAGCGCCCAGGCAGCCGAGCATACCCATCGGGGCTGGCACGTCAGGGTCTGGCTGAAGGCGGGCAGCCTGAAGGGATCCGGACTCGCGCCGAGGTGCAAGCGTGGCGGGCGCCGTTCGCCGGCCGCGAGGTGCTCGGCAAATCGCGGGGCCCGGACGTAAGGTGGCGCTGTGGACGGCAAGGTGGTCATCGGCCTGCTGGAGCCGGTAATCGGCAAGCGCGGGCAGGTCAGGCTGGTGCTGGAGGGGCTGAGCTCGCGCTGGACCCTCAATGACCTGGAGCATCCGCTGCTCAGCGTGCGGCTCCGCCCAGATGGGCTGGTTGAGACATCGCATGATCGCGGGTGGGAGGTGTTCGACCCGGCCGGCGTGCTGGCCGTCGAGTGGGCGGCCTGGGAGGGCGAGGGCGACGGGCCCTACCTCTGATCGCCCGTCGGGGCTGGTGAGCCGGTGAGCCGTGTGCGCGTTCGTCATCACCGGCTCGGGCGGCCTGGCCGGCACCATCGACCTACACGCCTCCGGCGCCGTCGATCCGCGGGCCAGACGGCCGGCCACCGTCGATGAGAGTTCTCACATAGAGCTCATGCTTGCCCGGGCACGTGGGAGGACGATGAAGACCGGAGCCCTTCCATGGCACCTGGGGGGGCCGGAAGGGCTCCGGCCAACGGCTCCGGGGATTGCCCGCGTTCGGGCGGCCTGCGGGCAATCTCCCGGGGCCGATCTGTCCGCGGATTCCCTCCGCTCACGCGCGCCAGCCAGGGCTCACACATCAGCGCGGCCCACGTGCGCGACCACGGCCCGCGCTCGTCATCACTGCCGCTGACGCTGGGCGCAGATGCTGTCCGGCCCCGTGAAGCATCCGGTACCGGCCATAGGTGTCTGGTACTGTCCCACAGGTGTCCGGTACTGCCCGACAGATGTCTAGAGCGGTGGTTTGCGGATGCGAGCGGGGGTAATTACTCATGAGTAACTGCCTCACACGGATGGGATTGTGCCGTGACGGTGAGAGAGTCGCTGGTCGCACACCCGGCCGCTGAAAGAACCGCCCCGCCTCCCGGCCGTCAGCCCGGGACACCGGATCCGGTAACGCGACCACCGGACGGCCGGCGCGCCCTGCGCGTGCTGCATGGCCCGTGCGGGTGGTCCGGCCACGCCGATACGCTGCTGCTCAACGGCAGGGCTCCCGGCCTGCGACGGCTCTTCGGCTGCCTGGCAGCCGTGTTCTACGTGGGCAGCGGCGCCCTGGGCCTGGCCACGCTCCCGCTTCCTGCCCCGGAATCGGATACCGCGGCCACCGCGGCCGTCTATGCCGCCGCGGTGGTCGTCGGGATCGCGGTCTGGGTGGCGCCATGGGAGCGGTGGCCCCGGGCGGCCAGCCTGGCCATCCTGCCGCCCGCGTTCGCGCTCATCGCCCTGCGGAACGTGTTCGGATCGCCGAGCCAGCTCATTTATGGTGTCTTCTTCGTGGTCGCCTTCGTGTGGATCGGCATGGCCCATCCGCCGCGCACGTCGCTCGTCATGGCCCCGCTCGCCACCGCCGCCTACATCCTGCCGCTGTTCCTGCTGCCCGGCAGCCTCGGCGCCGGGCTGTCGTCGGCCGCGCTCACCATCCCGGTCTGCGTGCTGGTGGGTGAGGGGCTCGCGTGGGGCATGAGCAGGCTCGAGCGGATCGAGCTGGCGCTGCTGCGCGAGCGAGACCGGACCGAGCAGCTTCGCGAGCTGGACGAGATGAAGGACAGGTTCCTGTCGACGGCGTCGCATGAGCTGCGGACTCCCATCACCATCTGCCGGGGTCACCTGGAGGTACTCGACGAGCGGGCCGACTACCGCGAGCTGCACAGCGTCAGGGAACTCGTGGTCGACGAGCTGGACTTCATGGGCCGGGTGGTGGAAGACCTCACCACGCTCGCCCGGGTGGACGACGGGGGGCGGCTCAGGCGGGAGTCGCTGCCCCTGGACAGCTTCATGACCAGCGTCACCGCGAAAGCGGAGACGATCCTGGGGGACCGGGTCCGGACGCAGCCCACCGCCCCGGGCGCCGTGCTCCGGGCCGACCCGCAACGGCTCACCCAGGCCCTCATGAACCTGCTGCAGAACGCGGCCGAGCATGGCCGGGGACAGGATCCGGTGTGGTTCAGTGTTCAGCCTGCGCCCTCCAGCTGGCGTTTCGAGGTCGCCGACGAAGGAGGCGGGCTGCCGCCCGGCGATGAGCAGGTTGTCTTCGAGCCGTTCAGCACCGGGTCGTCGGCGGAGGGCGGCACGGGGCTGGGACTGTCGATCGTGCGGGGAATCGCCCGGGCCCACGACGGAGAATGCGGCGTGGTCAACGCGCCAGGTCGCGGCGCCGCCTTCTGGATCAGGATCCCGCGATGACGCTGCTGATCGTTGAGGACGAGGAACGCGTCGCTTCGTTCCTCCAGAAAGGGCTCCGCGGGCACGGCTATGACGTCGCGTGGGCGCGCTGCGGCCGGGACGCGCTGCGGCGGGCCGAACGGCCCGACGTTTCGTTCGTCATCCTCGATCTCGGCCTGCCCGACCTGGACGGCCTCGACGTGCTGGAAGGCCTGCGCGCACGCGGGTCCACGGTTCCGGTGCTGGTGCTCAGCGCCCGAGGGGGCGTGCACGACAAGGTCAAGGGGCTCGACCTGGGCGCGGACGACTACCTGGGCAAGCCGTTCGCCTTCTCCGAGCTGGTAGCCCGGGTCCGGGCCAACCTGCGCCCCCGGGCCGGGGCCCCGGACACCCTGCTGCGGGCCGGCGGCATCTGCATCGACGTGGTGCGCCGTGAAGTGACGTTCGGCGGGCGGGAGGTGTGCCTCTCGGCCCGCGAGTTCTTCCTGCTGAAAGAGTTCGTCACCCATCCCCGCCAGATCCTGTCGCGGCCAGAGTTGCTGCACGTGGTCTGGGGGACGACGTTCGATCCGGGCACGAACGTGGTCGACGTGTACGTGGGCTACCTGCGCCGCAAGCTCGGCGAGCGGGTCATCGAGACGGTCCGCGGAGCTGGGTACCGGCTGCGCATCGACAGCCAGGCCGGGACCACGAAATGACCCGGGACCGGTCACTAGGATGCCGGCATGCGCTTCAGCATCTGGCCGTCGGCGGACCAGCCATGGGATGACATCCACGAGACCGCGGCCCACTGTGAGCAGACCGGGTGGGACGCGGTGTACTTCGCCGATCACTTCATGCCGAACGGCCCCGGCCCGGACGCGCTGGACGGCGACACCCTCGAGTGCTGGTCGGTCATCGCGGCGCTGGCGGCATCGGTCCCGCGGATCCGGCTGGCCCCGCTCGTCACCAGCGTGACCTTCCGGCACCCCGCGGTCCTGGCCAAGATCGCGGCGGCGGTGGACCAGATCAGCCACGGGCGGCTCACGCTCGGGGTCGGGGCCGGCTGGCAGCAGAACGAGCACGCCGCGTACGGCATAGCCCTGGGCACGGTGCGCGAGCGGCTGGACCGGTACGAGGAAGCGATCCAGATCCTGCGGTCCCTGCTCAGCCAGCCCCGCACCACCTTCCCCGGCGATTACTTCCGGCTGCGGGATGCGCCTAACCAGCCCAGTCCGGTCCAGGATCGGATGCCGCTCCTCATCGGCGGCCGCGGCGAGCGGCGCACGATGCTCATCGCGGCCCGGTACGCCAATGAGTGGAACTCCTGGACGACGCCGGAACTGCTCGCGCACAAGGTCTCAGTGCTGCGGGCGCACTGCGAGCAGGTCGGCCGTGATCCGGACGAGATCCACGTCTCCACCCAGGCGCTGCTGTACATGTCGACGGACCAGGAATGGCTCCGCGACCAGCGGCAGGCCGAGCCGGGATCGCCGGTGATCGTCGGCACCCCGGGTGAGGTGGCAGACATCGTGGCCCGGTACCAGGAGGCCGGAGCGGACGAGCTCATCATCCCGGACCCCACCCTCGGCTCCATGGCCCGCAAGAAGGACACCTGCGACCTGTTCATCCAGGAAATCGCGCCCGCATTCCGCTGAGCACGCGCTCATCCCGGGACGTGGCCTGTCCGCAGCACCGCGATGGAGGCGTTATTGCCGGACGGGCGGCGAAGTTCGCATCGGATCCCGGCTTCAACCTCTAGCCCGCGGCAGCCCGGCATCTACCGGTCAGGCATCGTGACCTGGTTCCTGCCTGAGCCGGCGTCACGGCGAAGCCTCGCGCCGGGAGTGCTCGACCGGACCGGGTCAGCCGACGACGCCCGCGGTGAGCACCCCGGCGAACGCGGCGACCAGGACCGGCATCAGGGCCAGCCAGAGCGTCACGGTCAGCAGCGCCACGCCGCAGCGCGCGCGCCGGGCGCGCCGGGGAGGTTCCAGCAGCCGCTGCACGCGAGCCAGCGTCGCGCCACCCGTGGCGGCGAGGGCGGCGGCCGGCACAGCCGTTCCGGTGCCCATCGCCAGCAGGGCCGCCACGAGCGTGCCGCGGCCCGCGCGCCGCGCCGCGGCGTCGTCGGCACACATTTCGGCCAGCCGCGCCACCTCACCGGGCCCCTGCGTGAACAGCGGCACGGCCGGGAAGCTGGCCCTCAGCCCGCGGGCGAGGGAGATCAGCAAGTGGTGGCGGCCGGCCAGGTGAGCCCGTTCGTGGGCCAGCACCGCCGTGAGCTGAGCCGAATCCAGCACGGCCAGGGCTCCGCTGCTGAGCACGATCGTGGCCGGGCGGCCAGGCACGCAGTAGGCGACGCGGGGCGCCGCGTCGAGCACCACGGCGGCGCCCGAGCCCGGCCCGGCGCCCGGGCCCGGCCCGGTACCAGCGTCCGGCAGCTTGCGGGCGGTCAGGCGGGCGATCTCGGCATGCGCCCGGGTGCGCCGCTGACCCTGCTGCACGCTGCGGCCGTATCGCCAGCCCAGCACGGCTAGCGCCAGCGCGGCGGCCAGCGTGGCCAGCCCCAGCGCGAGTTCGAAGATCGCGCTCTGGTACACCGCCGGGCCGCACGATCCTCCGGCGACCGAGCGGCACACCGCCTCGGCCAGCCGGGGCCAGCCGTCGGCGGCCGCGCGGATCAGGAACTGCAGCGCCACCAGCAGCAGGGCCAGCACGCTGGCCATACCGGTCAGCCAGGCGGTCAAACCCAGCCGGGCACTGGCGCCGTGGGCCGTCAGCCGCGTCAGGAGCGCCGGCAGGTACCACGCCACGGCCAGCGCGGACAGCAGCGCTAGCAGGGCCGGCCTCACCCCGGCCGCCGTTCGGTCAATCGGCGCACCACCGCGCGCAGCGCCTCGGACTCAGGGCCGCGCATCTGGGCCACGAAGTGAGCCAGCACCGCCTCGGTGTCCCCGCCATCGGCCAGCGCCTCGCGCATCAGGCGCGCGCTGTATTCTTCGCGGCTGGCCGTGGCCGTGTAGCGGTACGCCTTGCCGTCCTTGGACCGGGCCAGCCAGCCCTTGCGGTGCAGGTTGTCCATCGTGCTCATCACGGTGGTGTAGGCGATTTCCCGCTCCTGGCGCAGTTCGTCGAACAGTTCCCGCACGGTCACCGGGCGGTGGCGATCCCACACCATGTGCATGATCACCGTTTCCAGGTCCCCGAACCCGCGCATGCTACCTCCGCATCCTGGCCGCCAGGCAGGGCCGCCCGCGCTGCCCTCCTAGGGCATCTGCCGCCATGTTACTATCTACGTACGTAGGCAGTAGATAGTCCGCCGAGCCTGCTCGCGCCCGGGCCGCGAAGGCCCGACCTGCCGGCCGCAGGCCCACGAGGAGGCACGCGCCAGTGGCCAAGGGCAACAGGAACCGGCAGCAGGCACGCGAGAAGATCGCGCAGATGAGGGCGCAGGAAGCGCAGCGCCGGCGGCGAAGGCTCTGGCTGGCCGGGCTGGGTGCGGTGGTGGTCGTGGCCGCGGCGGCCGTGGGCATCGCGCTGACGGTCAGCGGCAGCAGCCCGCACGCCGCGAGCAGCAGCTCGCCGCGGCTGAAGCTGGCCAGCCTGTCCACGCTGGGCACGCTGCATCCGGCGCCATCACCTGGCCCGCTTGGCCCCGAGGGTGTACCGATACCCAGCGCGCCCCCGCTGGCCGGCACGTCCACGGCCGCCACCGGGCAGCCCGTGGACGGCATCAAATGCCAGACCAGCGAGCAGGTCCTGTTTCACATCCACTCGCACCTGACCATCTTCGTGAACGGCTTGCCTCGGCAGGTCCCGGCCGGCGTAGGGATTCCCGGGGCCCGGGCCCAGAACACTCCGCGGGGCCCGTTCATCAGCAGCGGGACCTGCTTCTACTGGCTGCACACCCACGCGGCCGATGGCATCATCCACACCGAGTCGCCGGTGCACCGCACCTTCACCCTGGGCAACTTCTTCAACGTGTGGGGCCAGCCGCTCGGGCCCGGGCAGGTCGGGCCGGCCCGCGGGCACGTCACCGCGATCTACAACGGCCGGGCCTACCAGGGCAACCCGCGCGACATTCCGCTCAACGCACACGCCCAGGTCCAGCTCGAGGTGGGCAAGCCTCTCATCGGCCCGACGTCGATCACCTGGCCCAGCGGCCTGTAGGCCTGGCCGGCCGTGCCTCGGCCTTGACCTGGCCGTGACCGGCCGTTCTCCCAGCGTGAGGGGTGATTGCAGGTCTGGTCGCAGCGGTGGTACAAAGAGCCGAATGATCGCCGTACCCAGCCCTGCGCAGCCTGCCGCCGCGGGTGGTGACACCGCCGCGCGGCCAGCAATTCACGTCACCGACCTGGTCAAACGGTACGGCGACGTCGTGGCGGTGGACGACATCGAGCTCACCGTGCGGCCGGGCGAGTTCTTCACGATGCTGGGTCCGTCCGGGTCGGGCAAGACGACCCTGCTGCGGCTGATTGCCGGGTTCGAGCGCCCGGACCGCGGGCGGATCGAGCTCGGCGGGCGTGACGTCACGGGGGTGCCGCCCTACGCCCGGGACGTGAACACGGTGTTCCAGGACTACGCGCTATTCCCGCACATGACCGTGGCCGAGAACATCGAGTACGGGCTGCGGGTACGCCGGATCGGCAAGCCCGAGCGCCGTGAGCGGGCGGCCCGGGCCCTGGACATGGTGCGGCTGGCCGGGCTCGGCAAGCGCAAGCCGGCCCAGCTGTCCGGCGGCCAGCGCCAGCGCGTGGCGCTGGCCCGCGCAATCGTGAACGAGCCCCAGGTGCTGCTGCTCGACGAGCCGCTGGGCGCGCTCGACCTCAAGCTCCGCCAGGAGATGCAGCTCGAGCTGCTGCGGGTGCAGCGCGAGGTCGGCATCACCTTCGTGTACGTCACCCATGACCAGGAGGAGGCACTGACGATGAGCGATCGCATCGCGGTGCTGAATCATGGCCAGATCGAGCAGATCGGCCAGCCGATCGAGGTGTACGAGCGGCCGCGGACGCCGTTCGTGGCGGGGTTCATCGGGGTCTCGAACCTGATCGAGCGGGATGGCACCCGGATCACCGTGCGACCCGAGAAGATCGTCCTGCTCGACGACGGTCAGCAGCCTCCGTCCGGCGGCCGGGTGGAGGCGGGCCGGATCCGTGACGTCATCTACGCGGGCGTGCTGACCCGCTTCGTCGTGGACCTGGACGCCGGAGGCGAGCTTGTCGTCGCCCGGCAGAATGCGGAGTCCCCGGCCCACGCGCGCGACTCCCGCGGGAACCGGGTGCGCATCGCCTGGCGAGATGACCAGGCGTTCACGATTTCGCAGGGGCCCGGCCATGACCCGGGGGAGAGGTAAGTGCATCATGACAACTCCGGCGCGTGCACTATCGCGCTCGATCAAGACCGGGCTCCTACTGGCCGGTGCCGCCGTCATCGCCGCCGGGTGCGGAAGCAGCGGCGGCTCGCAGGCGGCGGGCTCGGGCAACCCGACAGGGACGTCGGGACTGACCGTGCCCACGGCGCACCTGCCGGTCCTGCAGAAGATCGGCAAGGGCGAGGGCCAGCTGAACCTGATCGCCTGGGCGGGCTACCTGAATAACATCTGGGTAAAGCCGTTCGAGCAGCAGACGGGCTGCCAGGTGAACGCGAAGTACGCGAACACGTCCGATGAGATGGTCGCGCTCATGAAGAACGGCGGCGGCGGCCAGTACGACATGGTGTCGTCGTCGGGTGACGCGGATCTGCGGATCCTGTACGCCGGGGATGCGCGCCCGGTGAACATCAACCTGATCCCGAGCTGGAAGGACTTCTTCCCCGCGTTCCAGTCACCGCCGTTCAACACGATCAACGGCGTGCACTACGGGGTGTCGCTGCAGTGGGGCCCGAACGTGCTCATGTACAACACGAAGCACTTCTCCACCCCGCCGACGTCATGGAGCGTCATCTACAACCCGAAGTACAAGGGCCAGGTGACAGTACCCGACAACCCGATCCAGATCGCCGACGCGGCACTCTACCTCGAGAAGACCAAGCCCTCGCTTGGGATCACCGATCCCTACGAGCTGACCCAGCCCCAGTTCCAGGCGGCAGTGAGCCTGCTGGCCAAGCAGCGGCCGCTGATCGAGAAGTACTGGAGCCTGGCCTCGCAGGAGATCTTCGATTTCAAGAACGGCAACGCCACGGTCGGCGCGGGCTGGCCATACCAGGTCAGCACGCTCAAGGCTGCCCACTTCCCGATCGGTGCCGTCATCCCGGCCCAGGGCGCGACCGGGTGGGCGGATACCTGGATGCTCGCGGCCAAGGCCCCGCATCCCAACTGCGCGTACATGTGGATGCGGTACATCAGCACGCCCAAGGTCCAGGCCGAGCAGGCGGTCAACTACGGCGAGACGCCGGACAACAAGCTCGCCTGCGGGTTCATGAACCAGATCCAGGCGGGCTCCTGCGACCAGTACCACGCCAACGCGCCGATCAGCTACTTCCACTCCATCGCGTTGTGGAAGACGCCCATCGCCACTTGCGATAACGGCAAGCCGGACTGCGTGCCGTACACCGGGTGGGTGGCAGCTTGGAACACCCAGGTCAAATGACATCGTCGGACAGATCTGCCGGGGCTGGCGAACAATGGCGGTGACCGTCGCGCCGGCCCCGGCGGAGAAAGGCGAGCGGGGCGGGGCGTGGTCCCGCATCTCGGCGGTCCTGTGGCGGCGCCCGTGGGCGCGGGCCACCCTGCTGCTCACCCCTCCGCTGGCCTGGTTCGTCCTGATCTACCTCGCCGCGCTCGTGGTCTTGCTGATCACGGCGTTCTGGCAGATCAACCCGTTCACGACGAATATCGAGCGGATCTGGAGCCTCACTAACTTCCAGACAATCTTCTCCAGCCCGGCCTACCGGAGCATCATCCTCCGGACCGTCGTAATGGCAGCGGCTGTCACGTTGACCGATGCCGTGATCGCCTTCCCGTTCGCCTACTACATGGCCCGCGTCGCCTCATCCCGGACGAGAACGATCCTGTTCGTGATGATCCTGCTGCCGTTGTGGGCGAGCTATCTCGCGAAGGTGTACTCCTGGCTGCTGATCTTCACTCACAACGGGATCCTTGACTGGAGCCTCGGCAAGGTCGGCATCGGTCAGGTGCACTTGATCTACACGAACTGGGCCGTGTTCATCGTCTTCTGCTACCTGTGGCTGCCGTTCATGATCACACCGGTGTACGCTGCGCTGGAGCGCATCCCCGCGTCACAGTTGGAGGCATCGCAGGACCTGGGCGCCCGCACCTGGCGGACCACGCGCTCGGTGATCCTGCCCCTGGCCCTGCCGGGTATCGTCGCCGGGTCGATCTTCACGTTCTCACTGACCCTCGGCGACTACATCACCCCGCTACTGGTCGGCGGCACCAGCGCGAACTTCATCGGCAATATCATCTACACGAACATCGGGATCGCGAACAACGTGCCGTTCGCCGCCGCCATGGCCATGATCCCCATTGCCATCATGGCCGTCTACCTGTTCTGCGCCAGGGCGCTCGGCGGGTTCGAGGAAGTCTGAAGCACTCGCGATGGAATCCAGGGGATTGCGGGCGGCACTGCGAATCTGGGTCGGGCTGGTCCTCGCGTTCCTATTTGTCCCGATCGTGCTCATCGTGCTATACGCGTTCAACCCGTCGAACATTCAGACCTGGCCCATCGCGGGCTTCACGCTGCACTGGTTCAGCGTGGCCTGGCACGACCCCCAGGTGCGCAGCGCGTTCCTGCTGTCAGTCAAGGTGGGTCTGATAGCGACCGTCCTTGCCTTGCTGCTCGGCTCCGCCGTCGCGTACGCACTGTACAAGTTCAGGTTCTTCGGCCGAGAGGCCATCTCGTTCCTGCTCGTACTCCCGCTCGCCCTGCCCGGCATCATCACCGGGATCGCGCTGAACTCGTTCTTCTCCTTCACCGGGATCCAGTTCGGCACTTTGACCATCGTGATCGGGCATACGACGTTCTGCATCGTCGTGGTGTATAACAACCTGATCGCGCGGCTCCGCCGTACGCCCGGCTCGCTGGCCGAGGCGTCCATGGATCTCGGTGCGCGTGGCTGGCAGACGCTGCGGTTCGTGACCCTCCCCACAGCGGCGACCGCCCTGGTTTCCGGTGCACTGCTCGCGTTCGCCCTGTCGTTCGATGAGGTCATCGTCACGGTGTTCACCGCGGGGGCGCAAAACACTCTTCCGTTGTGGATCTTCGGAGCGATCCGGCTCGGGCAGCAGCTCCCGGAAGTGAATGCCGTAGTGTCCATCGTCATTCTGTTGACGATCATTCCAGTGGTCATCGCGGCCCGGGTCGCTGGCGCGGGCGCGATCACCAGGTCGGCGCGCAACGTCCCGGTCGCCGAATCCGGCGCCGGTACGGCCGGCGACGGCTAGTGCTTCCACGGCAGTTACGCGAGTTCGCACGTTAGGCCTGTCGGCCGCAGCCTGGAGGCCGTCGAGGATCAGGCCGGGGACGGCCTGGGACGTGTCGCCGGGCACCTGCCAGGTGACATGGCAGTTCCTCAGCCGAGTTTGAGCGGCACGTCCGCATAAGGGTCGAGCGCGTAGGCGAGGGAGACCCGGTGGTAGCCATCCGCGATATCGCCCTCCGCCACGAGAACGGGAGACAGCTTCTCGCCGGCCAGCACCTTCTTCAGGTCTTTCAGCACGCCCGGGTCCGACAGCGGCAGCGGGTCGCGGGAGGTGGCTCGCAGGATGTCGTTGGCGCGGCGGGTGATGACCTGAAGCTTCTGCAGCTTCTCCGACACCTCCCGTGCCCGGCTCTCCCCGAAACGGATACTTAGGTAGCCGGAGGCAGCGGCATAGTCGTGGTGGGCCACGTCCTTCTTCCACTGCAAATAGGGGACGGCTTCCGCAGTGGTCATTCGTCCCTTGCCCTCCTCCGGCCCCAGGCAGCCGAGTTTCCGGTTCGTACGGCTGGCCTGCCCCGGAAATGACGTTCTGTACCGGGTCGTCGAGGTCATCCACACTTTACGCTTGTTGCGTGCCCAAACTAGTTCACCACCGCTGACCTGGCGCATTGTGCATTGCCGCGTGACGGCTCGGTCGCGACGAGCCGCGTTCTCACCGCCCAGGCCGTTGGATGGGACAGGTGCCGTTGCCGTACCAGGCCGGCGCCCGCGGGTGGCGGCGGGGGCCGGGCCGTCGGCGCGCCCTGTTCCGCCCGCCCGGCTCCGGTTGCTGGCAAGGTAGGCGGAGTACGAGCGCCGCGCACTCTAAGGCCCGGCGCCGGTGCGCGCATTTCCGGTGCCGCGCACTGCCCTGGGGAGAGCGGGTCATGGACGAGATTGACGAGGCCGAGCTCGTCGGCGCGGGCCGGAGCGGAGCCGTGGTCGAGGGGGCGGCGGGCGATGTCAGGCGCGCCGTGCAGGCCACGCTGCTGCGCAAGTGCTGCCATGAGCTCAGAGACCAGATCGACCCCCGGGGGTTGCGGCTGCGCAACGTGGTCGTGCTCGGCTCGCTCGATCTGGCCGGGTTGCAGGTGCCGTTCCCGCTGCGCTTCGAGGGCTGCGAATTCGACTCTCCGCTGCTGGTGGAGGGGGCCGAGCTGTTCGAGCTGTCGCTGACCGGCTGCCCGCGGCTGCCCGGCCTGCTCGGCAACGGCCTACGGCTGCGCCGCGACCTGGACCTGTCGCGTTCCCGGATCGTCGGCGCGCTGTGGACCAGCGCGAGCACGTCGAAGCGGGCCGCCGTCTGGCTCTGCGAATCGGAGATCGGCGGGCGCCTGATCTGCCTCGATGCCACCATCGACGCCGAGGGTGACCGGGCCATCCAGGCCGACAGGATTGTGGTCGGCGGAGCCGTCCGGCTCATCCACCGGTTCAGCGCCCGGGGCGAGATCCGGATGATCGGCGCGCGCATCGGCGGCTCGGTCGACATCACCGGCGCGCGGATCGAGGCGACGGACGGGCCGGCCATCGACCTCGGCGGCGCGACGGTCGCCGGCAACGTCTTCGTGATCGAGGACCCGAGCGGTCGCAGGCCAGTCATCCGCGGGCGTTTCGACATGGACAGCGGCCGGATCGCCGGGCGGTTCGTCATCCGCAACGCGACCCTCGAACCCCGCGCGGACGAGTCGATGGGCAGCATCTATGCCAAGTCGACCACGGTGGCCACCACGATCAGCGCCGAACGGCTGTCGGTCGGCGCCGACGTCATGCTGGCCGGGCGCTGTGAGGTGAAGGGCTGCATCGACCTGTCCATGGGCGACCTCAGCAGCGTGTCCGTCGGCGGCGATTGCGCCTTGCGGACGCCCGGCCGCACCGCGCTGGACCTGACGAACGCCGGGATCAGCGGCACGTTCCGGCTACACCGTCGAGCGGTCATCGAGGGCACCCTCCGGCTGGAGGGCGCGGTCATCCGCGGCAGCCTCGGGCTGCACGGCCAGCTGAGCCGGCCGGAGAACAAGTCGCTGGTCGGCGGCAGCGCGATGACCGTGGACGGCGACGTCTACCTGGATCGGCTGCGGGCGGACGACGGGCGGATCAACTTCCGCAGCGCCACGCTCGGCAGCGTGTTCGCCGATCACTGCGAACTGCACAACCCGGACGCGTACTCGCTCAGCCTCAACCAGGCCACAATCAAGGGATCGGTACGGCTGGCGGGCGGTTTCTCCTCGGTGGGGCTGGTGGTGCTGAACCGGTGCCTTATCGAGGGCCGGCTCCAGCTGGCCGGCTCGTTCGTGTGCCCGGCGCCCACCCCGGCCAACGAGCACGGGCACGCGATCGAGGCGATATCGACCACCGCGCGCGGCGGCATCGACCTGGGCTGGAAGCAGGTCTCGCCCAGCGTGGACTTCACCGATGCGACCACCACGTTCCTCGCCGATGACCCGGCGGCCTGGCCCGAGCGCTTCGCCATCGCCGGCCTGACCTACGAGCGGTTCGAGAGTCCGCAGGGCACCAAGCTCAACCGGGTCTGGGATGAGGGAGCCCGGTCGGCCTGGCTGGGCCGCCAGGCGGAATTCGAATCCGGCCCGTATGAGCAGGCCGCGAAGGTCTTCCGGCAGCACGGGTACACAACCGAGGCCGAGCACATCCTCATCGCCCAGCGCAGGCACGCCGGGCAGGTCAGGCAGCCGCACGTCATATGGCCGCGGCGCCTCATCGACGCCGTCTACTCGACCATCGGCTACGGCTACCGCCCTTCGCGGGTGCTGTGGGTGCTGGCCGCGCTGCTCGTCCTGGTCATCGCCTCGCTCGAGATCCCCGCCGCCCAAGCGACGCTGCGGGCCAACAACGGCAACGGGCAGGTGTACGCGACGAACGGCCTGGTAATCTCCACCCGTCCGGTCGGGGCGCGCCTGCCGTCCGGCGGCAGCGGCTCGGTGCGGGTCGATTCGTGCGGCGATGGGGAAGTACGGTGCTTCAGCCCGGTCCTCTACGCGATCGACACCGTGGTCCCGCTGATCTCGCTCGACCAGCGCACGACCTGGTTCCCCGATCCGTTCGTGCCCGGCGGCCAGGTCATGCTCTGGTGGCTCAACCTCGCCACCCTGCTGGGCTGGCTGCTGTCGTCGATCTTCGTCCTGTCGCTGGCCCGGCTGTCCCGAAGCCCGGCGGCGCCCTAGCCCGCAAAGATCATTGAGACCGACCGGACGGGGGTCAGCCAATTCAGGGCGGCCGAGGTCGACGGCGAGGTCGCTGGTGCTCGGACGCTGTTGTGGGTGGCAGCAGGTCGCCTATAGGGTCACCCCGGTCCAGCTGGCGGTGGAGTGATGCGACGGAGCGTCGGCGAGCCGGTATGCTATCTGCGTTCCGCGCCGAGCGCGGGACCCCGATTGCGGGGCTATAGCTCAGCTGGTAGAGCGCTTGCATGGCATGCAAGAGGCCAGGGGTTCGAATCCCCTTAGCTCCACATTTTCCCAGGTAAAGCGCCTGTTGTGATCTTCGAAAATTACCTTTGAGTGCTTGCAACCTGGCAAGTCGCCTGTGGCCTAAGGGCTTGCCGCGGCTGAAGTCGATGCAGGTCAGAAGGGTGTTGTCCTGCGGAGACACGGCTGTGGCACTCCCTTCGCTCTCGGACAGCCAAACTGACAGCCAATCGGAACTTCGACTGGCTACTACTGCCCGAACGGTCATCTACTCGGCGCCGCGATGCTCCGCCACGTTCGGCCACCCGGATCCGGTAACCGCGCCTACCGGCGGTTCTTCGCGCGGTTATTCGCCGTCGATCGCGGTGCTGCTCCGGCCCAGCGATTGGAGAAGGACAGCTACCTCAGGCCGGAGGAGCCCGGCGGGCGCCCCTGCGGACGGTGCGCGCAGGGCCTTGCATGCTCGCTGCCTGCCAGGTAAAGCACTATTGACGTTTCCCCCAACGAGTGGTAATGCGGGCTATGTCGGTTATGGCCACCGCGGCGGGTCCAGCGGCTGGACGACATGCCCGGCGCCGGGCCACCACGAGCGGTGGCGCGGAGGGGGTGATCGCCATGAGGCGAGCTGGAGCGATCGTGGCGCTGGGCGCGCTGCTGGGCCTGTTCGGGGGGGTGGTGACGGCCGCCCCGGCCCTGGCCGGGCGGCCCAAATGGACGTTCAATGCAGGGCAGCCCTTCACCCTGCCCGCAAGCATCTGCGGGTTCAAGATCAGGGTGAGCTTCCCGGTCGACAAGGAATACGCCAAGGTCCTCAAGTCCACGAACGGGTCCACGACCATGCTCATCACCGGCAGGCTGACCTTGTCGAACACGAACCTGAGCACCGGGAAGACCCTCATCACCAACCTGTCCGGGCCGGGGAAGATAACAACCTTTCCCGACGGGTCTGTCACCGAGCGGGCTAAAGGGCACACCGGCTACCTTCTTTCGTCAGCCGACGCGCGGCGGTTCGGGGTGCCCCGGCTGGGCGTGACCGCGGGCGCGCAGACGATATCGCTCGCCCCGGACGGGAGCGTCACCTCGTTCTCCCTGGACGGTCACGTCCTGGTGAACATCTGCGCCGCGCTGAGCTAAGGGAAACCCGTTTCCTGATCTTGGCCGCTCTTCTCCATGAGCGCTGATCCCCTGCATATGAGCCGCAGGGCCGACAACTGCGCCGGGCGCGTTGCCATGGCTTGCCCGGCCGTAGCACGGCCGCGAACCCAGCCGTGACCCCTATTTACCGGGAACCAGGAGGTGAATCATCATGCGGATCTCACGAAGAGCGGCTGAGCTTGTCGCGGCCGTCATGCGGGAGCGGCGCCGCTCGCCCGGCAGTGCTGCCGCGTCCCGCGCGGGCAAACCGCATTCCGCCTGTCCCGTGCGGGGCAGGCTCGCCGGAAGGAGCCGAGAATGAGCCGGATAAGGTGCCTGCTGCTGGCGATCGGGTACCCGGGGCGCTGCTGGCCGCGATGGTCGGCGGGACGCTCGGCGCACCGGCCCTCGCCGATACCGGACCAAGGCCACTTCACCTCACGGCCGTGCAGCTCAGTTCAAGACGTTCGCGTGCCAGGGTGACTTGTGCTCGGCGACGGTCGATGCGAAGGGCACCAGCAACTTGTCCACGGGCGCGGGCTCCTACCACGCAGACTTGACCATTGACCTCTCGCCCGGGGGGAGCCGCAACATCGTCACTGAAGACGACGCGTTCGCCTTTGACAACGGGACGATCTTCGTCCATTCACAGCACGAGTACTGCGCCACACATGGCCTGCGCATCGACACCCCTTCCAGGTCACCGGGGGGACCGGAGCCTTCGACGGCGCAAGCGGGAGCGGCCGGGAGTTCTCGTCGGCTAACGCCCCAACCATCGTTTACGAAGGGACGATCTCCTTCTAATCAGCCGCCGTCCGCTGGCACGGCCACCAAGCCGGTCGTGGATGGCCATCACGAACCCAGGAGGTGGGTCATCATGCAGATCTCACGCCGGGCGGCCGCAGTCGGGGCCGCCGTCCTCACCGGGCTGGCGACGCTCGGCGCCGCCGGCGCCGCGTCCGCGTCCGCGTCCCCGTCAGCTCCCCGGTCGCCTGACCGGGTGCAGGTGCTGCGGCTGCACGCCGATTTCGTCACCGCCGCGAACAACGGTGCGGGCCACGGCGGCCCGGGTGACGTGCTCGCGGCCGTGTTCGCCATCCGGACCCCCAGCGGCGCCCGGGCAGGCAAGGAACTCGTTTCCCTGCAGGCCTTCCCGGGGCATCAATCGCTGGGCCACTCCACGTTCATGCTCAAAGGCGGCCAGATCGACGCCATGGGGGCGGTCGCGGACACGGCGACTCGGTTCACCGCTGCCATCATCGGCGGCACCGGCATCTATGAGGGGGTCACCGGCCAGATCCGCAACGTGGAATCGTCATCGGGGATCGACCTGACGTTCTTTATCATCCAGCCGAGTAACTGACCGAGCGCGCCGAACGGCGTCCCCTGGGGCCGCCGCCAGTCCCGCTGGCGTACCTCATCGCGGCAAATGCGGACGTTCAGGCCCAGCGCTGCCGATGCATAAATCAGCCTGTCGCACAAACCCGAAGCCGTCTCGCATGGTGAGATAGAGAACTCTGCAGATTCTATGCGTCCTAAGTCTGCGCTGGTCGTGGCGATGGGAGCAGTGATCCGGCCCCTAGGGGTTAATCGCTTGGTCTCGCAATATGAGATATCGAGGCATTTGTGCGACAGGCTGAAATATACGGCCTGAACGCCTGCTTGCTCAGCCGTCGTCGGGATTGCCATTGGTGCTGGGAGCGGGGTGCGAGTTTGGGTGAAGCGGAGGGAAGCTAGGCCGGGAGTATTCGCGGTGGCTCGGTCAGCACCTGGGCAGCCATCGACCGAGCGCGCCGCAGATTCTTGCCGCTGAGCGTCAGCTCGGCGAGCACCGTCGCGAATATGCTGTCGGGACCGGCAACGTCCTGCCCGATCTGTGCAAAGACGTCCAACTCGACTCCCATGCCGCCCTCGGGAGCGACGTGCGCAAACGACAGGTCGGCCAACCGGCCGGTGGCTGCAGCGTGCACGATCGCGTTGACCACCGCGCATCGGGGCTTACGGCTTGGATTGAGCGTCTGGGGCTGGTCAAGACAGCTGCGAAGCTGGGCTTCGATCAGGTCGACGTCCCACACCGCCTCGACCATCTGGTGGATGCGCGTGCCGCCCATCCGGGCGTTCACTTCGATCACGCGCGGGCCGTGACCGGTGCACTTGCCCTCCACGTGGAGCACCCCGCGGCGGAACCCGAACGCTTGTACGGTCCGCACGCTCAGCTCGACCAGCCCGCGCACCGCCTTCTTATTGTGATCAGGCGGGAGGTGCAAGCCGGTCTCCTGGAACGAGGGCTCGGCCGTCGGCCAGTTCTGGGACACGCTGGTGAACACGCATTCGCCGTCTTGCAAGATCAGGTCGACGTCGAACTCCACCCCGTCGAGGTACTGCTCCAGGAGGAGATCGCTGCCGGCCCGGAAAATCGCATCTTGCTCCGGGGTCACAACGGCGCGGACGAGCTTGTACACGCCCGGCAGCGACTCGAAGTCGTCGATCCTGACGCATCCCATGGCGCTCGCGCCGAACTCCGGCTTGACGACGGCGGGAAACCCTATGTCGGCGGCGGCGGCAAATAGCTCATCCAGGGAGCGGACGCGCTGAGCCTTCGGTGTGGGCAGCCCGAGCCGCGCAGACAGTTCACGGGTGCGGACCTTGCTGCGCGCCGCGTCGACCGCCTCCGGCGGGTTGCCCGGCAGTCCCAGCGCCGCGGCCACGCGCGCCGCCGTACACACGGAATCCTCCCAGAACGTAAGGACGCCATCTGCGCGAACGCCGGAATGCTCCAGGGCGTCGAGGATTGCTCCCGCGTCGACATCCGGGTCACCGGTGACGGGCGCGGCAATCCACTTCATGCTGGCGATTTCGTCTGCGAGCGACTGCGACCAGTGCCCTGGCTCGTCGACGATCACCAGGCGCGCGCCGATAGCGGCAAGCCGCTCGTAGCAACGGCGCTTACCTTCGTAACCGGCACCAACCACGACCACGGCGGGCCCGTCGGTCATCACGTCTCCACCCAGCGTGGATCGTCCACCATCGCAGTCTCGCCCGGCGGGACCCGCACTCCAGGCGCGGTGCTGCTGAGGTCGAGCACGGGCCGCAGGCTTGGCGCCGCCTCGAGGGCGTCGAGCAACGCGCGGCCTTCGACGCGGAGCACCGTCGTGTCTATCTCGGTGGTGACGGTGGCATTGCGGGGGGTGTGATCGAGGAGGCCGCGCTCGCCGAAGCTGTCGCCAGGACCCAGATGCACCACGGCATGGCCGTCCCGGTGCACCACGACGCGGCCGTCCACGACGGCGTAGAAGGCATGCGCCGGGGCGCCCTGGACCACGATGTCGACCCCGGGTGGCAGCGGGCAGAACTGCGCGGCCGCGGCGAGCTGTTCGAGGACGATCTGCGGCGCTCCCACCGTGACCGGAAGGCCCTGCAGGACCTTCACCCTCGACGCGAGCGCGCCGGCGCGCTGCGCGCTGAGCGCATCGAGTCCGCGCAGGCCAAGACCGCCCGCCAGGGTGATCGCCAGGGCGACGCCACCGAGGATCAGCAGGCTGGCCCGCAACGAGGCGGACGTCACGAGAACCGGGGCCAGCACTGCGCCGGCGACCATCGCGGCCACCGACGCGGCGTCGAAGATCCCGATCACCCGGCCGAGCGCCTCACGGGGGACGATTCGCGCCAGTGCCGTCTCGCCGACCACCTCGCACGAGACCAGGCCGGCGTTTCCGACCACGGTTACCGCCAGCGCGATCGTCAGCGCATTGACGCCGGCGTAGGCGATCTGGGTGGCGCATGCCAGCGAGCCGGCGACGACGACGATCAAGGAGACTCGTCTGCTAGTGCTTAGTCGGCCATTGACGAGCGCGCTCACCAATCCGCCGGCGCCCGCGGCGGTCAGCAGGACACCGTAGCCGCCCCTGCCGAGCCCGAGCGATTGCCTGGCATACACGACGAGCTGCACGGTCTGGGCTCCGTAGATGAATTCGACCATCGCAACGATCACGATGAGCCACAGCGCATACGTGGTCGTGCGCACCGTCTGTAGCCCTCCGGCTAGCTGGGCAACCCCGGACATGCGCCCGCCGCCCGCAGCCCGGTCAGGACGGATTGTCGAGATCAGCAGCGCGGAGACGGCGAAGGTCGCGCTGTTCGCCGCGAATGCGACCCAGGCGGGAGCGACGGCGAGCAGGATCGCTCCGATCGCCGGGCCGATGAGGACACCGAGATCCTGGACCGTGTGCAGGAGCGCATTGGCCGGGCCGAGCCGGACCTCACCGACCAGGCGCGGGACAAGCGCCATCGCTGCCGGCTTTTCCGCGCAACCGGCTGCCGACGCGACAGCGGTGAGCGCGATGACCAGCGCCACCGGGCCAGCGCCAGCGACGGTCGCGGCGACCGCGGCCATAAGCAGCACGCGCACAGCGTCACCGGCCAGCAGTACGGTGCGCCGTGAGTAGCGGTCGGCGATGGCCCCCCCGAACGGGCCGAGCAGCACGTACGGAAGAAGCCGGCAGATGGTCGCCGCGCCCACCCAGCCCGCCGAGTGGGTCGCGCTGTACACGTAACCGAGCAGCGCGGCGTTGTACAGCCAATTACCGATTTCTGAGGCGGCGCTGGCCCCGATCAGCGTGCGGGCGCCCGGGATAGCCAGGACATCTCGATACGCCCGGACCGTCGTCTCACCCATCGCGGGCCGGTGCGGGTTCCTCGGGGCCGGGTGCAGCAACCACCGGGACCCGGGCCCGCGGTTCTACGGGAGGAACGTCAAGAGCCCGGTCTAGCCGCTGCTCGCGAGCCCGGGCGTTTGGGCAGGCGCGGAAACGGCAGAACGATTTTCCCGGCCTGACCGGCTCACCATATGACGGGCACCGCCCCAAAAGAGTGCCGCAGTTCTCGCAGAACCGCACGTCATCCCCCCGGGACGCACCGCACCGCGGACACGTCACCACGTGGCATTTATACCCCCAGCCAGTCCTCGGGTACATAGCCGCCAACCCCGGGGGCCGGGAGGCGCCCGCCCAGCCGCGATCCCAATCCAGACCAGCGTCCCTGCGCCCCGGCGTCTCAGCTAACTGGCGACCGGGGGCCGTGGCACATCAGGCAGGCGGCCCGGTTCCCCGAACGGGAAGACACGCGGACCAGTCGATCGGTTCGTGGATCTGCTGAATGCCCGCACAGTCTTGCCTTGTCCGCTCCTATCCGGCAGGGCCGCCTCGGAATTAGGTCAAAATCTTGGCCGGATGCCTCTGGCGGGATCGCCGAGCACGAATGAACATGCTGACCCCCGCATAAGCAGTTACACGTACAACGTCCGTACTTCGGCAAGGCCGCGCGTTCTCTTGCTTGAGCCGGAGGGGGCGTCGGTTCCTGGTCAGGTGCCCATAGCCCGGTCGATGCCCGCCCGACCGCGGGCGGCAGTGGGACCAGCACGACCTTGCCGCCCTTGCCGGACACCCGCAGCACGCGGTGGCCGTGTTCCTCGCCCAGGTCGGCGATGTCGGCCCCGGTGGCCTCGAAGATGCGCAAGCCCGGCAGGCCGAGCATGGCCACCAGAGCGAAGTCGGATGGGAACGGCGACTCGCGGGCCGCGGTGAGCAGGGCCTCGAATTGCAGGTGGGTGAACCCCAGGGTCGGTGACTCCGCGGGCACCGTCGGCCGGCGGACGTGCTCGGCAGGAGAGCGCTGCAGCATGCCGTCGATGACGGCAGTCCGGTAGAACCCGGCGGTGACGGAGAACCGTCGGGCGGTGGTGGAGGGCTTGAATCGGCGGACTTCCTTCATCCACCGGATGTATAGCTCTAGGTGCGGGCGCCGGGCGGCCAGCGGGTCTAGGCCGCGCTCGGCGCACCAGGCGAGATAGCAGCGCAGGTCAGATTCGGTGTGCTCGCGGGAGGCGCCTTCGAACCGGGCCAGGTAACCAGCCACGGCGAGCCGCAGCTGATCAGGCAACGGCGCAAGGCGATGGGACGGGACGGAGGGTAGTTCAGAGAGGTTCGTCATGAACCGACACTGCGACTGCTCTGCATCACCACCAAGCTCACGGAAGCCCGCACTACCGGCGCGGCAGATGAGTGAGCTCTCGACGTAGGCGGCGATGTATAAAACAGCCTGTCGCACAAACCCGAAGCCGTCTCGCATGCTGAGATTGAGCTTCTGCGAGCCTAGAGAGCCCCAAGTCTGTCCTGGTCATCATGATGCGGAGC
>Ga0207665_10000207_pt1 | contig 39551 bp, 33 predicted proteins | sample LARL112metaG_FD_184351 | JGI IMG/M metagenome (GOLD analysis project Ga0207665, IMG submission 184351) | Corn, switchgrass and miscanthus rhizosphere microbial communities from Kellogg Biological Station, Michigan, USA - LAR L11-2 metaG... | ecosystem: Host-associated > Plants > Roots >... | reverse complement strand
TGGCTGGAGACGAACACCGTGCGGCCCTCGGCGGCCAGCCCCTTCATCAGGTTGCGGATCCACAGGATCCCCTCCGGGTCGAGCCCGTTCACCGGCTCGTCCAGCACGAGCACCTGCGGGTCGCCGAGCAGCGCGGCGGCGATGCCGAGCCGCTGGCTCATCCCGAGCGAGAACCCGCCGGCCCGCTTGCCCGCCACCGTGGTCAGCCCGACCAGGTCGATCACCTCTTGCACCCGGCGGCGCGGCAGGCCCTGGGTCTGGGCCAGGAACAGCAGGTGGTTGAACGCGGAGCGGCCGGTGTGCACGGCCCGCGCTTCGAGCAGCGCGCCCACCGTGCGCAGCGGGCTGGGCAGGTCCCGGTACCGCCGGCCGTTGATCGTCGCGGTGCCGCCCTGCGGCAGGTCGAGCCCGAGTACCAGCCGCATCGTGGTCGATTTGCCCGCGCCGTTGGGCCCGAGGAACCCGGTGACCCGGCCCGGCTCGACCGTGAACGACAGATGGTCCACGGCCACCTTCGGGCCGAAGCGCTTGGTCAGGTCGCGAGCCTCGATCATCCAACCCCCAGTCAGATGGTTAACCAATTTCCCATCCCGGCCGGGCCGTGTAAAGCGCTCGGGTGCATCGCGCGGTCCCGGGCCCGTCGTCACGTAGCCTGGTCCGCCGTCACGTACGCTGCTGCGGAGGATGAGCCAGTCCAGACTACGCCGGGCGCTTCTCGCGCTGATCGCCACCGTGGCGGCGAGTGTGCTGCTTGGCCTGCTCACCGGGCTCATCTGGTCGGCCGTGGCGCCCCGGGCACTGCTGGTCGTGCAGGGCCGGGGCGTCGGCTATGTGCTGAACACCGAGACCGACGCGTTCATCGTGGCCGATGCGTGGTTCTGCCTGCTGACCGCCATCGCCGGGCTGATCTGCGGGCTGGTTGGCTACCTGGTCGCGGTGCACAGGTACGGCGCGCTGCCGCTAGTCGGCCTACTGCTCGGCGGCGTGGCCGGGTCCTGGCTGGCGATGTGGATCGGGCAGCAGCAGGGGCTGGCCAGGTTCCGGCTCCAGCTGGCCACGAGCCCGGCCGGCACCCGGCTGCGCGAGCCGCTGGTGCTCGGCGGGCACGGGGCGCTCGCGTTCTGGCCGCTGCTCGTGGGCCTGGTGGTCGGGTCGGTGGAGGTGGTCAGCCAGGCGATCGACCGCAGGCGGGCCGACGTGGCCGCGCGCGCCCAGCCCGGCCCGGCCCGGCCCGAGGGCGACGAGGTCAGCGGGGTCGACCCGGTCGGCTGACCGCCGCGCCGTGGGCCGCCACCGGCGGCCCGGGTCAGCCTGCGACCAGCGTGCGCAGGTGCCGGACGGGCGGCGAGCCGTGGGCCAGCATGCTGTCGTGCCGCGCTCGTTCGGACTGCTGCGGCCTGGCCGTCCTGAGCCCGGCGGCCAGGCCGGCCACCTCCGTGTACCCCACGTAGTACGTGGACAGCTGGGCCGAGGTGAGCAGCGCCCGCCGCCACTTGCCCGCGGCCTCGCCCTCCTCCTGGTGGCCGCGCCCGGTCATCAGGCTCATCGCCTCGGCCTCGGTCATCCCGCGGCCGTGCACCCGGGAGTCGAGAATGGCGTTGATGATCATGCGAAGCTGCATCTTCAGCTGCTGCATGCGCACCGCACGCGGGTCGCCCTCGCCCGGGTAGCCGTGCTCGGCCATGAGTTCCTCGGCGTAGACCGCCCACCCCTCGACGAAGGACCCGGACCGCAGCGCCGCGCGCAGCGCGGTCGCCGAGTCGTCGAACCGCCGGGAGTGCTGGCCCTGGAGGAAGTGTCCCGGCATCGCCTCGTGCACCATCAGGTTCTGCACCATGTGCCGGTTGTACTCGCGGTAGAACGAGGTGACCCGCTGCGCGGGCCAGTCGGCCGGCGTGGGGGAGACCGCGACGAAGGTCGGCAGCGGGGCGGGCTCCAGCGGTCCGGGCGAATCGCAGTACGCCACCGCCACCCCGCGCGAGATCTCCGGCATCTCGATCACCTCGACCGGATCGTCGTACATGGTGACGAGCTGGCACTCACGGACGAAGCCGGCCTGCGCGGTGAGCGCCTGCCGGCAGAACTCCAGGATCGTCCTGTCGTCGGCGGCATCGGCCGCCAGCCGGTCCAGGACCTGCTGGACCAGCGCGCCGTCGTCGCCCGCCCGCGTCCCCGCCCGTCCGGGGCCGGCCAGCTCGGCAGCCAAGGCGGCTATCTCGTCGCTGACCCGGTCGAGATCGGCGTGCGCCCGGGCCAGGATCGCGTCGGCGTCGGCCTCGGCATCCAGCGTGAGCGACAGCTTGCGGGCGAACCGCTCGGCGCCGACCCGCGGGTCGGCGAAGCCGTCCTCGCCTTCGTCCAGCCGCCCAGACAGCCAGGTCCGGTGCTCGACCAGCGCGTCGAGCGCGGCCGGGCGCACCGCCTCGATCTGCCTGGCGCTGCCCGGCGCGGCCGCCAGCGCGGCGTTTATCTCGGCGCTGACCAGGGTGATCGTGCCGGAGAACTGCCCGATGGCGGTCTCCAGGTGGACTCGCGGCATCTGCCCCAGCCGACCGCGGGCCGTGGCCAGCAGCGCGGGGACCTCCCCGAGCCGGCCGGCCAGCGACGCCAGCCGTTCGGGCAGCGGAGCGAAGTCCCGCTGCAGCAGCGCGTAGATGGCCCGGCCGGGGTTGGCCGCGAGTGGATTCCAGGTTCGCTCGCGCAGCTCGTCGAGTTCGAACATCCGCAGGGCCACGGAGTTAGCCATCACGCGCGCGTCCACCTGATGCTCGGCCGACAGCGCGCCGGTGTCGATCGCCGCGAGCCTGGCGGCGAAGCCGTCCAGGGCCCGGCGCTCGTCCGCGCTCGCCGCCGCGGAGAAATCGGGCAGCCGGGCGTCGTGCCGGTGGTCGCCGAGCTCGGTAGCCAGCTGCGGATGACGTTCGGCCCGGTCGTCGAGATAATCGCCGGCCAGGGCGGTGAAGGCGAGGTCCGCCTGGCTGAGCAGGCCGGGCTGCATGATCACTGGCAATCCACCCCCATATCGATCTGACGCTGGCTCCCCAGCCTGCCATGCCCACCCCGGCCGCCGGTGCCCGCGGCCGTCCGCGATGCGGACTGGGCCGCCCACGTAGCGGGACGGCGCGGAAAGAGCCTGCTTTATGCTGAGCCAATGCTTCCGCGCATCGACCTGCGGGGCCGGGCGCCGCAGGCGCTGAGCCGTGCCAGCCTGCGCGGCGTGCTGCCCCGGGCGGTCCTCGACGTGGCGGCCGCGGCCGAGCAGGTCCGGCCGGTATGCGAGGACGTGCGGCGTCGGGGCGCCGCCGCAGTGCGCGAGTACACCCGCCGGTTCGACGGGGTGGAGCTGGACGCCATCCGGGTGCCGGAGCAGGCACTGGATGACGCGCTGGGCAAGCTGGACTCCGGCGTACGGGCCGCACTGGAGGAGTCGGCGCGGCGCACCGCCATGGTGCACCGCGCACAGCTGCGCGCGGACACCACGACCGAAGTCGCCCGCGGGCTGACCGTCACCGGGCGGTTCGTCCCGGTAAGCCGGGCCGGCGTCTACGTGCCGGCCGGCCTGACCGCCTACCCGTCCTCGGTGATCATGAACGTCGTGCCCGCGCAGGTCGCCGGGGTAGCGCAGATCGCCGTCGCGTCCCCGCCGCAGGCGGCGCACGGCGGCCTGCCGCACCCGGCCGTGCTCGCCGCCTGCGCCCTGCTGGGGGTCACCGAGGTGCACGCGGCCGGCGGGGCCCAGGCGCTGGCCATGCTGGCCTACGGCACCGGCGAGTGCCCTCCCGTCGATGTGATCACCGGGCCGGGGAACGTCTACGTGGCGGCGGCCAAGCGCGTGCTGCGCGGGGTGGTCGGCACCGACGGCGAGAACGGGCCCACCGAAATAGCGATCATCGCCGATGCCGGCGCCTGTCCCGGCCACCTGGCCGCGGACCTCGTCGCCCAGGCCGAGCACGACCCGCTGGCCGCCTGCCTGCTGATCACGCCCGATGCCGGCCTGGCCGACCGGGTCGGCCGCGAGCTGGCCGCGGCGGCCGGCCGCGCCGCGCACCGCGACCGGATCGAGCAAGCGCTGGCAGGCCAGTCCGCGCAGGTGATCACCGACGACATCGAGTCCGCCCTCGCCGTCGCGGACGCGTGGGCGCCCGAGCACCTGGAGATCCACGCCGACCGGGCGGGCGAGCTCGCCCGCCGGGTGCGCAACGCCGGCGCCGTCTTCGCCGGGCCCTACGCGCCGGTCTCGCTCGGCGACTACCTCGCGGGCTCGAACCACGTGCTGCCCACCGGCGGGTCGGCCCGGCACACCGCGGGCCTGTCCGTCCTGCCGTTCCTGCGCCTGGTCAACGTCGTCGAGTGCACCAGCGATGCGCTGACGGCCGCGCTGCCGTACGTCACCGCGCTCGGTGGCGCGGAGGATCTCCCGGCGCACGTGGATGCGGTCACAGCTCGAATCCTGGGCGGGTCATGACCGGGCCGGCGACGCTGCCGCTGCGGGCCGATCTGGCCGGGCTTGAGCCGTATGGCGCGCCACAGCTGGACGTGCCCGTTCGGCTGAATACCAATGAGAATCCGTACCCGCCGCCGGCGCCGGTGATCCGGGCCATCGCCGCCGCCGCGGCGCAGGCGGCGGCGAGCCTGAACCGCTACCCGGACCGGGACGCGATGGCGCTGCGGGCCGACCTGGCCGGCTACCTCGGGTACGGGCTGACCGTGCGGCACCTGTGGGCGGCCAACGGGTCCAACGAGATCCTCCAGCAGCTGCTGCAGGCCTTCGGCGGTCCCGGCCGCACCGCGCTGGGGTTCGAGCCGTCCTACTCGATGCACCCGCTGATCGCCAAGACCACGGGCACCGGGTGGCTGTCAGGCGGGCGCGACGGCGACTTCCGGCTCGACGCCGGGCGCGCCGCGGCCGTGGTCCGCGAGGCGGCTCCCGACGTGGTCTTTCTCACCTCGCCGAACAACCCGACCGGGACCGCGCTGCCGCTCGCGGTGATCGAGGCGGTCTGCACGGCCGCCCCGGGCATGGTCGTCGTGGACGAGGCCTACGCCGAGTTCGCCCGCGACAGAACGCGCAGCGCGCTCACCCTGCTGCCCGGCTTCGGCCGGCTCGTGGTCACCCGGACCATGTCCAAGGCGTTCGCGCTGGCCGGGGCCCGGGTGGGCTACCTGGCGGCCGCCCCAGAGGTGGTCGATGCGCTGCTGCTCGTCCGGCTGCCCTATCACCTGTCCGCGCTGACGCAGGCCGCGGCGCGGGCCGCGCTCGGCCACGCACCCGAGCTGCTGGGCCGGGTGGCGGAGCTGCGCGCCGAGCGGGACCGGACGGTGGCCTGGCTCCGCGGCCGCGGCCTGGACGTGGCCGAGTCCGATGCCAACTTCGTGCTGTTCGGCGGGCTGCGCGACCGGCACGCCACCTGGCAGGAGCTGCTCGACGCCGGCGTGCTCGTGCGCGAGACCGGCCCGCCCGGGTGGCTGCGGGTGACGATCGGGACCCCGGAGGAGATGACCGCGTTCCGTTCCGCCCTGACCGGCGTGCTCGCGGCCGGGGGCGGGCGATGAACCGGGTCGCGCGGGCGGAGCGGCTCACCAGCGAGACGCAGGTCCTCGTGGAACTCGACCTGGACGGGGTCGGCGTGGTCGACGTCACCACCCGAGTGCCGTTCTTCGACCACATGCTCGCCCAGCTGGGCAAGCACGCCAGCCTCGACCTGAGCGTGCGGGCCAGCGGCGACACCGAAGTGGACGCGCACCACACGGTGGAGGACACCGCGATCGTGCTCGGCGACGCGCTGCGGCAGGCGCTGGGCGACAAGTCGGGGATCTGCCGGTTCGGGAGCGCGGTCGTGCCGCTGGACGAGGCGCTGGTGCAGGCGGCGGTGGACCTGTCCGGCCGGCCGTACGTGGTGCACCGCGAGCCGGACCAGATGCCGCCGCTGATCGGGACGTTCGACACCACGCTCACCGGCCACTTCTTCCAGACCCTGGCCATGGCGGCCGGGATCTGCCTGCACGTCCTCGTGCTGTCCGGCCGTAACCCGCATCACATCGTGGAGGCGCAGTTCAAGGCGGTGGCCCGCGCGCTGCGCGCCGCGGCCGCCCCCGATCCGCGGGCCGGCGGGGTGCCGAGCACGAAGGGCGTGCTGTGAGCGTGACCCGGCCCCGGGTCGTCGTCCTCGATTACGGCTCGGGCAACCTGCGGTCCGCCCAGCGGGCCCTGGCCCGGGTCGGCGCCCAGGCCGACGTGACCGGCGACTACGGCGCCGCGCTGGACTGCGACGGACTGGTCGTGCCGGGGGTCGGCGCGTTCGCCGCCTGCATGGCCGGCCTGCGCGCGGTCCGCGGCGACATGATCATCGATCGCCGGCTCGCCGGAGGGCGGCCGGTGCTGGGCATCTGCGTGGGCATGCAGGTGATGTTCGAGACCGGCGACGAGCACGGCGTGCGCACCCCGGGCTGCGGCGAGTGGCCGGGCACGGTGACCCGGCTGGCCGCGCCGGTGCTGCCGCACATGGGCTGGAACACGGTGCGCCCGCCCGAGGGCTCCGCGCTGTTCGCCGGGCTGGACCCGGCGACCCGGTTTTACTTCGTGCATTCCTACGCCGCCACCTCGTGCCCGTGGCTACCAAGCGCCCGGCTGGCGGCGCCCCGGCTGACCTGGGCCGAGCACGGCGAGCCGTTCATAGCCGCGGCCGAGCACGGACCGCTGTCCGCGACGCAGTTCCACCCGGAGAAGTCGGGCGATGCCGGCGCCGCGGTGCTGGCCAACTGGCTGCAGACGCTATGACCACGGCGCAGCCGCCAGGGTTCACCCTGCTGCCCGCGGTGGATGTCGCGGCCGGGCAGGCGGTGCGCCTGGTCCGCGGCGAGGCCAGCTCGCAGGCCTCCTACGGCGACCCGGTGCAGGCCGCGCTGGCCTGGCAGCGGGCGGGGGCCAGCTGGGTGCACCTGGTGGACCTGGACGCCGCGTTCGGCCGCGGCTCCAACGCCGGCCTGATCGCCGAGGTGGTACGCGGCCTCGACATCGCGGTCGAGCTGTCCGGCGGTATCCGCGACGACGACTCGCTGGCCGCCGCCCTGGCCACCGGCTGCGAGCGGGTGAACATCGGCACCGCCGCGCTGGAGCGCCCGGACTGGGTGCGGTCGGTGATCGCCGCCCACGGCGAGCGGATCGCGGTGGGCCTGGACGTCCGGGGTACGCGGCTGGCCGCCCGTGGCTGGACGGCCGACGGCGGCGAGCTGACCGGCGTGCTGGACCGGCTGGAGGCCGAGGGCTGCGCCCGGTACGTGGTCACCGACGTGACCAGGGACGGCACGCTGACCGGGTGCAATCTGGACCTGCTGCGCCGGGTGTGCGCGGGTACCAGGCGCCCGGTCATCGCCAGCGGCGGCGTGTCCAGCCTGGATGACCTGCGCGCGGTCGCCGCGCTAGCGCCGCTGGGCGTGGAGGGCACGATCGTGGGCAAAGCGCTGTACGCGGGGAAGTTCACCCTGGAGCAGGCGCTCGCGGCGGTGGCGGCGTGACGCCGAGAGCGGCGGGCGGCCGGTGACCGTCGCGGTGCGGGTGATCCCCTGCCTGGACGTGGACGGCGGCCGGGTGGTCAAGGGCGTGAACTTCCGGGATCTGCGCGACGCCGGCGACCCGGTGGAGCTGGCCGCCGCCTACGACGCCGCCGGCGCGGACGAGATCACCTTCCTCGACATCACCGCGTCCAGCGATGCCCGGCAGACCAAGTACGAGGTGGTCAGCCGGACGGCTGAGCAGGTGTTCATCCCGCTGACCGTGGGCGGCGGAGTGCGCAGCGTCGCCGACGTGGACCGGCTGCTGCGCGCGGGGGCGGACAAGGTGTCGCTGAATACGGCCGCGGTGGCCAGGCCGGAGCTGCTCGGCGAGGCGGCCGCCCGGTTCGGCGCGCAGTGCATCGTGTTGTCGGTGGACGCGCGCCGGGCACCCGCGGCCGGCTGCGCCTCCGGGTTCGAGGTGACCACGCACAGCGGCCAGCGCGGCACCGGCATCGACGCGGTGGACTGGGCCCGCCGCGGCGCGGGGCTCGGCGCCGGCGAGATCCTGCTGAACTCGATGGACGCCGACGGCACCGCGGCCGGGTTCGACACCGAGCTCATCCGGGCAGTCAGGGCGGCGGTCGAGGTGCCGCTGATCGCCAGCGGCGGCGCCGGCCAGGCTGCCGACTTCGGTTCCGCCGTGGACGCCGGCGCCGACGCGGTGCTGGCCGCGACCGTGTTCCACTTCGGCCAGCTGCGGATCGGCGAGGTCAAGGACGCGCTGCGAGCCGGCGGTCACGTCGTCCGCTGACCGCGCGGGCCATCAGGGCGGGTCATCAGGGCGGGTCATCAGGGCGGGGGGACCGGCCCCGAGGTCGCGCGGGCGCGCTGGGACCCGGTCTAATCGGGGAAGGCGTGCATGGCCGCGCCGACGATCCCCGCGTCGTTGTGCAAGGCCGCGGTGACGATGCTCGCCCGCACGCCGGTCAGCAGTGGCACGAACTTGTCCGACTTCCTGCTCACCCCGCCGCCAATGATGATCAGCTGGGGAGACAGCAGCGCCTCCATGTGCTGCAGGTACTCATCCACCCGGGCGGCCCATTTCTCCCAGCTCAGACCGTGCCGCTCCCGGGCGTGGTCGGACGCCCGCTTCTCCGCGTCGGTGCCGTGCACCTGGACGTGGCCGAACTCGGTGTTCGGCACCAGCGTGCCGTCGGTGAACAGCGCGCTGCCGATCCCGGTGCCGAGGGTGAGCATCAGCACGGTGCCGGTCACGCCCCTCCCGGCGCCGAACTCCATCTCGGCCATGCCCGCGGCGTCGGCATCGTTGATCATGCTCACCCGCAGGCCGATGGCCTGGGCCAGCAGCGTCCGCGCGTCCAGCCCGATCCAGGCCTGATCGACATTGGCCGCGGTTCGGGTCGTGCCGTCCACCACGACGCCGGGAAAGGTGATGCCCACCGGACCGGACCAGCTGAACGACCTGGTGAGCTCGGCCACCACCCCGGCCACCGCCTCGGGGATGGATGGCTGCGGGGTTTCGACCTTCAGCCGCTCGGCCAGCAGCTTGCCCGCGGCCACGTCCACCGGCGCGGCCTTGATCCCTGAGCCGCCGATGTCAACGCCAAGTGCCTGCATGAGGTTTTCCTTCCCCTGGCCCGCCAGCTAATCCACCCTGGGCGATTGTCCCGGCCCGGTATCCTCGTTGACAACGCGCTGACGGAGACGAGTAGCGCAGGGTACAGCGAGCCGGAGAGAGCCGCCGGGAGCTGCGAAGGCGGTCTCGCGTCCCTGTGGCGAAGACCCTCCCGAGTGCGGGGAGGAACGGCCGCCGTGGCCAGCGGCCCGGCCTCATGCCCCGCCGGCCCGCCCCCGTGACCGGGCACGCAAGAGGCCGCCGGCCCTCGGCAGGCGGTGAAGGTGCGGTGGTACCGCGAGCTTCCCTCTCGCCCGCACTCCCAGGGATCGGCATCTCTGAACGGGGTTGCGATGATCTCTCGTGTACTCGCCGCGGACCTGCCGTCGCACGTCGGTGCGCAGGTGTGCATCGCCGGCTGGCTGCACCGCAGGCGGCAGCTGAAATCGATGACGTTCCTGGTCATCAGGGACCGTTCCGGCCTGGCCCAGGTGGTCCTCAGCTCCGCGGAGCAGGTCGCGGCGGCCGCGGAACTGCCCGAGGAGAGCGTGGTCGCGGTGGCCGGGACGGTGGTCGCGAGCGACCAGGCGCCGGATGGAGCGGAGATCGTCCGGCCGGTGATCACGCCGCTGTCCGGGCCGGCGCAGCCGCCGCCTTTTGACCTGTACCGGCCGGCGGTCACCGCCGCGCTGCCCACGATCCTGGACCACGCGCCGGCCAGCCTGCGGCACCCGCGGCTGCGGGCGCCGTTCGAGATCAGTGCGGCCGCCGTGGCCGGGTTCCGCGCCGCCTTGGACGACCTCGGCTTCACCGAGATCAGTACGCCCAAGATCGTCGGATCGGCCACCGAGTCGGGGGCGAATGTGTTCGGCCTCGACTACTTCGGCCGGGCCGCCTACCTGGCGCAGTCGCCGCAGTTCTACAAGCAGGCCATGGTCGGCGTGTTCGAGCGCGTCTACGAGACCGCTCCCGCCTTCCGGGCCGAGCCGCACGACACCGCCCGCCACCTGGCGTAGTACCTGAGCCTGGACGCCGAGCTCGGCTTTATCGACGGCCATCACGACGTGATGGCCGTGCTCAGGGAGGTCACCGCCGGCATGGTGTCCGCGATCGCCGGGCGGGCCGGCGCCGCGGTCGACCTGCTCGGGGTCAAGCTGCCCGGCGTGCCGGCCCGGATCCCCGAGATCCACATCGCCGACGCCCAGGAGCTGCTGGCGCGCCACACCGGCGAGGACCCGCGCGGCGAGCCCGACCTGGCGCCGGCGCATGAGCGCTGGCTGTCGGACTGGGCGCTGCGCGAGCACGGCTCGGAGTTTCTCTACGTGACCGGGTACCCCCTGGTCAAGCGCCCGTTCTACACCCACCCGGAACCGGGCCGGCCGGGCTACTCCAACAGCTTCGACCTGCTCTTCCGCGGGCTGGAGATCGTCACCGGCGGCCAGCGCCTGCACCGGCACGCCGACTACCTGGCCGCGCTGGCCGAGCGCGGTGAGGACCCGCGCCCGTACGAGTCCTACCTGGCCGTCTTCGCGGCCGGGATGCCGCCGCACGGCGGCTTCGCCATGGGCCTGGAACGCTGGACGGCCCGCCTCACCGGCGCCGGCAATGTCCGCCGCGTCACCCTCTTCCCCCGCGACCTGCACCGCCTCACCCCCTGACCCGGCCGCCCCTGCCCCGCCCCCGGCCCACCATGATCATCTCCACTTTGCACACGGTACGACCAAGATCTGTCTGGTTTGCGGGGGTTCGCATGGTCGAAGCGTGTGCAAAGTCAAAATGATCATGGAGCCGGGGCGGGTTTAGAGGCGCCAGCGGGTTTCGGTCAGGGTTTGGACGGGCTTGGCGGCGCCGTCTAGGCGGACTTGGGCGGCGGTGGTGCGGCCGAACGCCCACATCGTGAGCTCGGCCGGGTCGCCCACGACGGTCACCACCGGCGTGCCGTTCCTGATCGTGATCCGCAGCTGGCGCGGCTCGCTGTCGTCGCGGTCACCGTGGCCGGCGTCTATGTCATCGCGGGCGAGCTCGACGCCGACCGGTACCTTGCGCAGGATGAGCCGGGTGGCCCGCAGCCGCAACCGCTGCCAGAGCTGCTCGGTGAGGCCAGGCGGGAGCTCGCGTGGCTCCCAGCCGGGTGCCGTCCGCCGGACATCTTCGTGATGCACGAAATACTCCGCCAGGTTGGCTCGCTCGTCCACGCCCGGCAGGGCGAACAGAGAGAACCGGGGCGGCCCGTCGCGGATGATCTGGACCAGGCGGGCATAGGGCACCCGCCCGCTCATCTTGCTCTGCACGCGAGCGGTGTACCCGGCCAGTGGCCCGCCGAGCAGGCCCGCTCCGGCATCCGGGCGGTGCTCGCGCAGCACCAGGTGGGCGGCCAGGTCGAGCGTGGTCCAGCCTTCGCACAAAGTGGGCGCGTCCGGCCCCGTCTCGTCCAGCAGAGCGCAGAGCGCGCTGCGCTCATCCCGCGAGTAGGTCATTCGATGAGACTAGGGGTACGGGGCGCCTGATGGAATGCCACGGCACCTCGTCGGCTTCCCGGCAGGCTCTAAGCTGGCCTCCAGCCGGGCACGGCCGGAACGGCGGCCCGCCCGCCGGCCAGCGCTGCGCCCCGGCATCCGAACGTCGAGGAGTGAGACCACGTGACCAGCCCCCGTCGCCCGTCACGGCTGGATCCCGAGATCGCCACGCGGCTCAAGCGGGATGCGGCGGGCCTGTTCCCGGCCATCGCGCAGCAGTACGGCACCGGTGAGGTGCTCATGCTGGGCTGGATGGACGACGAGGCGCTGCACCGCACCCTGACCACGGGACGGTGCACCTACTGGTCGCGCAGCCGCCAGGAGTACTGGGTCAAGGGCGCCACTTCAGGCCATGAGCAGCGGGTGAAGTCGGTGGCGCTCGACTGCGACGGCGACACCGTGCTGGTACAGGTGGACCAGGTCGGCGGGGCCTGCCACACCGGCGACCGGACGTGCTTCGACGCCGCGGTGCTGCCGGTGGCCGCGCCGCCGCCGCCGGGCGCCGGGACATAGGCTGGACGCCACGCAGCGACCGGGGACGGTGGTGAGGTGACGGCGCGCAGGCAGTTCGGTGCGGCGATCGTGGCGTGCGTGGCCGGGGCCGGCCTGGTGCTCCTCGCGCTGCGGCAGGGCTGGGCCCGGGTGGACTACACCGCCCCCAAACCGCTGCCTTCCGGGTCGATCCCGGTGTCCGGGCAGGATCTGCTGCCCGCCGTGACCGCGCTCGCGCTGGCGGCCCTGGCCTGCATGGCCGCGGTCATCGCGACGCGCGGCGTGGCCCGTCGGGTCGTCGGCGTGGTCATGGCTGGGCTGGGCGTCTGGATAGCGGTGCTGGTCAGCGAGCCCGTGCATGAGGCGACCGTGCTGGCCGCCGCGTCCGGGCAGGCGGCCGCGGGCGGATTCGCGGGCTCGCTGCCCGGCGGGAACTCCGCGATCAGCGGCGGGGTGCCGTCCGGCGGCGGGCTGCCGGCCATCGGCCAGGCCGGCCGGGTGGTGCTGTCCAGCGGGCCATCGCGGGCAGCAGCGCTGGTCGGCGCGCTGGCGGTGATCGCCGCAGGCCTGGCCGCGGCCTGGCTCGGGCCGCGCTGGGCGGTGATGTCGGCCCGGTTCGACCAGCCCGCCCCGTCGGCGCGCGCCGAAGGCGGGCCACCCGATCCGGCCGCTACGGCCGCCCCGGCCGCCGGGGCCGCTGCCCGCGGATCCCGGACCGTTCCCGGCCAGGGTGCCGCGGTTCCCGCGCCCCAGCGCGCCCCCGCCGCCGGGACCGTCGCTGCGGCGCCCCAGCCCCCCGCTCCCGTGTCCCCCGAGGCTGCCCCCGCGGCCCAGGCTCCCGCTCGCGGGTCGCGGGACGTCCCGGCCAGCGAGCCTGGACCAGCGGATCCGGGCCGAGCGGACACGCGTACCCGCGCTCCGCGGCCCGACGATGACGCGGCCGCGCTATGGGAAGCGCTCGACCGGGGCGTCGACCTCACCGATACCGCCCACGGCGGCGCGAAGCCGGTCGCGGCGCCCGCCCCGGCCGAGGAGTCGTAGCCCACGCCGCCCGCTGACCCCGCACCGAGACCGGCCGGCGAGATCCTGGTCGCCGAGCACGAGCCGGCCGTGGCCGAGCTCATCCGCCGCTACCTGGCCAAGGAGGGCCTGCGGGTGCGGTGCATCGGCACCGCCGGCGAGACCCAGGCCGCGCTGGCCGCGCCGGCCAGCGCGGCGGCGATGGTCCTCGACCTGACCATGCCCGGGCTCGACGCCCGGGCCATCCGCAAGCTGGTCCGCGGCGGGGCGCCGTCGTCGCGGCGCGGCAGGCCGCAGCCCACCGTCATCGGGGCCGGCGCGGGCGTCCCGCTGATCTGCCTGACGGCCGGCGGGGGTGCCCACGCCGCGCAGGGCCTGCGTCCCCAGGACATCGGAGTCGGCCCGGAGTCCTGCGTGACCCGCCCGTTCGGTCCGCGGATGCTGGTCGCCCGGGTGCGGGCCGCTGCCCGTCCCGGGCCCCCGGGCGCCCCGCATGCGGCCGGCCGGCTGCGGCTGCGCCCGGCCCAGCGCCGGGTGACGCTGGACGGTGCCGAGATCGCGCTCACCGGTACCGAGTTCGACGTGCTCAGCTGCCTGGCGCGGCAGGCGGGCCGGACCGTCACCCGGCACCGGCTGCGGCAGGCGGTGTGGGGCCGCGGCGGCCCCCCGGGCGACCGGACGGTGGACGTCTACATCGCGCAGCTGCGGGCCAAACTCGGCCCGGGCCACGGGATCCGCACGATCCGGGGGATCGGCTACGTGCTGGATCCGCAGACCGCGATGGCGGGCCCGGACGGCCTCCAGCGCGGGGGGCAGGCTGGCCGCCGGAGCGCTCCCGCTACGATCGTGGGCGCAGGGCATCCGACCGGAGGGGACAGCGAAACCGCGTGAGCGTGCTCGACGAGATCCTGGAAGGCGTGCGTGCCGACCTCGAGCAGCGGCAGCGGGAAGTCGCGCTTGACCAGCTTAAAGAGAAGGCGCGGCAGGCGCCGTCCTGCCGGGATGCGCTGGCCGCGCTCGGCGGCGACGACGTGACCGTCATCGCGGAGGTGAAGCGGAACAGCCCGTCCCGGGGCCGGATGGCCGCGATCGGCGACCCGGCCGAGCTGGCCACCGACTACGAGTCCGGCGGCGCCCGGGTGATCAGCGTGCTGACCGAGGCGCGGCGGTTCGGCGGCAGCCTGGCCGATCTCGCCGCGGTGCGCAGCGCCGTGCAGGTGCCCGTGCTGTGCAAGGGCTTCATCATCGGTTCCTACCAGCTCTGGGAGGCGCGCGCGCACGGCGCCGACATCGTCCTGCTGATCGTGGCGGCGCTGGAGCAGAACGCGCTGATCTCGCTGGTCGAGCGCGCGGCCTCGATCGGGATGCTCCCGTTCGTCGAGGTGCACACCGAGCCCGAGCTGGACCGGGCGCTGGAGGCCGGGGCCAGGGTGATCGGGATCAACGCGCGCGACCTGAGCACGCTCGACGTGGACCGCGGGGTGTTCGCCCGGCTGGCGCCCCGGATCCCGCCCGGCATCATCAAGATCGCCGAGTCCGGCGTACGCGGACCGCACGACCTGCTGCAGTACGCGGCGGCCGGCGCCGACGCGGTGCTGGTCGGCGAGAGCCTGGTGACGGACAAGGATCCGCGTGCCGCCGTCGCCGACCTGGTCACCGCGGGCTCGCATCCGGCGCTCCGCGGTGACCGGAAATGACCCAGCCGAACGGACAGAGGCCGGCGTCTCCGGTCCCCGAGACCCAGCCCGACCCGGGCGGCCACTTCGGCCGGTTCGGCGGCCGGTTTGCTCCCGAGGCGCTGATGGCCGCGCTGGACGAGCTGACTGCGGCCTACGCCAGCGCGCAGGCCGACCCGCAGTTCCAGGCCGAGCTGGCCGCGCTGCTGTCCGGCTACGCGGGCCGGCCCACCCCGCTGACCGCGGCGCGGCGGTTCGGCGCGGAGGCGGGCGGCTGCCGGGTGCTGCTCAAGCGCGAGGACCTCGCCCACACCGGCTCTCACAAGATCAATAACGTCCTGGGCCAGGCGCTGCTCACCAAGCGGATGGGCAAGTCCCGGGTGATCGCCGAGACCGGGGCCGGGCAGCACGGCGTGGCCGCCGCCACCGCCTGCGCGCTGCTCGGGCTGGACTGCGTGGTGTACATGGGGGAGGAGGACACCAGGCGGCAGGCGCTCAACGTGGCCAGGATGCGGATGCTCGGCGCCGAGGTCGTGCCGGTCACGATCGGCAGCCGCACCCTCAAGGACGCGATCAACGAGGCGTTCCGGGACTGGGTCACGTCGGTCGAGACGACGCACTACTGCATCGGGTCGGTGATGGGCCCGCATCCGTTCCCGGTGATGGTGCGCGACTTCCAGCGCATCCTCGGGATCGAGGGCCGCGAGCAGGTGCTCGCCATGACCGGACGGCTGCCCGACGCGGTGCTCGCCTGCGTCGGCGGCGGCTCGAACGCCATCGGCGTGTTCCACGCGTTCATCCCCGACGCTGGCGTCCGCCTGATCGGGTGCGAGGCGGGCGGCGAGGGCCTGACGCCCGGCCGGCACGCGGCCGCGCTCGCGGCCGGGTCGGCCGGGGTGATCCACGGCATGCGCACCTACCTGCTGCAGGACGGCGAGGGCCAGACCCTGGGTACGCACTCGGTCTCGGCCGGGCTTGATTACCCGGGGGTGGGCCCGGAGCATTCCTGGCTGCGCGACACCGGCCGGGCCAGCTACCGGGCCGTGAGCGACGAGCAGGCGATGGCGGCGTTCTCGTTGCTGTGCCGGACCGAGGGCATCATCCCGGCGATCGAGTCGGCGCACGCCCTGGCCGGCGCGCTCGAGGTGGGCCGCGAGCTCGGTCCCGATGCGCTGCTGCTGATCAACCTGTCCGGCCGGGGCGACAAGGACATGGATACCGCGGCCCGCTGGTTCGGCCTGATGTCCGACGCGCCCGATGGTGCCGCCGGGACGGGCAGCGGCCGGTGAGCTCGGTCGCGGTCGCGTTCGACCAGGCGGCCGCCGAAGGCCGGGCCGCGGTCATCGGCTACCTGCCCGCCGGCTTCCCCACGGTGGCGGGCGGGATCGAGGCCGCGCTGGCGATGGCGCGCTGCGGGGCGGACATCATCGAGGTCGGCCTGCCGTACTCCGACCCGCTGATGGACGGCCCGGTCATCCAGGAGGCGGTGCACCGCGCGCTGACCGGCGGGGTGCACGTGCCGGACGTGCTGCGCACGGTCGAGGCGGTCGCCGGCGCCGGGGTTCCTGCTCTGGTCATGACGTACTGGAATCCGGTGGACAGGTACGGCGTGCAGGCCTTCGCCGCCGACCTCGCCGCCGCCGGCGGATCGGGCCTGATCACCCCGGACCTCACGCCGGAAGAAGCGGATCCGTGGCTGGCCGCGGCGGCCGCGCACGACCTCGACGCGGTCTTCCTGGCCGCGGTCAGCTCGACGCAGGAGCGGATCGCCCGGATCGCCGCGGCCTGCCGCGGCTTCGTCTACGCGGCCTCGCTGATGGGGGTGACCGGCGTGCGGGACGCGGTGAGCAAGGACGCGGAGGATCTGGTCGGGCGGATCAGGAAGCACACCACTATCCCGGTCGCCGTGGGGCTGGGGGTGCGGGACGGGATCCAGGCGGCGCAGGTGGCGCGGTTCGCGGACGGAGTTATCGTCGGGTCGGCCTTCGTCCGGCGGCTGCTGGAGGCCCGCCGCCCGGCCGACGGCATCGCCGCCGTGGCCGGCCTGGCCGCCGAGCTGGCCGCGGCTGTCCGCGCCCAGGGCGCACCTGAGACAACATCCTGACCAGGGCCGGCCCGGCGGGATCGCGGGGCACCCGGCCATAAGTTCACGCGGTATGGTCACAGGACATGTCGGTCGGTTACCTGCCAAGCCCGTCCCGGGGAGACTGGCATCTGGGCCCCATCCCGGTCCGGGCTTACGCGCTGTGTATCGTCCTGGGCGTCATCGTGGCCGTCTGGGTGGCGAACCGGCGTTACCGCCGCGCGGGCGGGCGGGCCGGCGTGATCATCGACGTGGCGACCTGGGCCGTGCCGCTCGGCCTGATCGGCGCCCGGGCCTACAGCGTGCTGACTGACTACGAGCTGTACTTCGGCGGCCGACGGGACTGGGTCAACGTGTTCAGGGTGTGGGACGGCGGGCTCGGCATTCCCGGGGCGATCGCCTTCGGCCTGGCCGGGGCGTGGCTGGGATGCCGCCGGGCCCGGGTGCCGCTGGCCCCGGTGGCCGGGGCGGCCGCCGCGGCCATCGCGATCGGTCAGGCGATCGGCCGCTGCGGCAACTGGTTCAACCAGGAACTGTACGGGCGCCCCTCCGGGCTGCCCTGGGCGGTGCAGGTCTCCCCGGCGCACCGGCTGCCCGGTTACGAGAGCTTCGCCACCTTCCAGCCGGCCTTCCTCTACGAGGCGCTCTGGGATCTGCTGGTCGCCGGCGCGGTGATCTGGGCCACCCGGCGGTTCCTGCTGACCGGCGACCAGGCGTTCGCGTTCTACGTGGCCGCCTTCGCGGTCGGCATGTTCGCCGTCCAGACGGTCCGGATCGACTACTCCCACCACATACTCGGGCTGCGGGTCGACGAGTGGGCCGCGATCGCCGGATTCGCCGTCGCGGCCGGCTACCTGTACCGCACCAAGCGCACCCGGTCCCGGATACCCGTCCCGGCGCTGGCTGCGGCCGCGTCCGCCGACTCCGGCGCCGAGCCGGGAGCCGGATCACGGGCGCAGTCAGGCCGAGACACGGCCTAAGGGCCTGACCCCCGGCTAGTACCCGGATTGGTCCGGGCGACCGGGCCGGAACTGGCCCTTCTCGGCGGCCATCCCGCCTTCGTAGGCTGGCAGGAGCGAGAGCAAACACCGGCGAGGAGGACCGGCGTGGACACCGCCGCCGAGATACTGGATGAGGCGTACGACCGGCTGCACAGCACCGGACCCGAATGGGGCGGCAACCTGGCCAATCACGGCCCGATGGCGGCGGAGGCGCTGGCCCGGCGCGGCCGCGCGGACGTGATACCGGGCTGGATCGATGCTTACGTCGGCCGCCTGGACGAGATGCCGGCCCCGAGCGACCCGGTGACCGACGACAACTGGCGCGAGGCACTCGGCGACCGGGTGGCCGACTGGACGGTCTACCTGACCGGCCAGCTCTCGGAGCAGCCCTGGCGGGACGTGCTGGCCACCTGGTGGCCGCGGCTGCTGCCCGGCATCGCCGCCGGCGCCACGCACGGCGTGATCAGGACCGGTCACGCCGTCCGCACCCTGCTGGTCGGGGACGAGAGCCCGGCCGCCCGGACCGAGCTGGCCCACGGGCTGGCCTACTGGGCGGCCCGGTCCCGCGGCGTGCCGGGAGTGGCCGACCCGGCCGGCACGCTCGCGCCGGGGCCGGCGCTGGACGCGGTCCCGCACCTGGCCGACCAGGAGGGTCCGATCCGGTTCCGCATCACCCGGCTGGCTGACCTGGACGGCTGGACCCGGTCGGTCACCGCGCTGCGCCCGGCGGAGGAGCCGGACGAGGTACCCGAGCGGGTGGCCGAGGTTATCACCGCGGCCACGCTGCGCTACCTGCGCTACGGCCACGGCAGCCCGGTGTTGCTGGTGCACACAGCCACCGCGCCGAACGCGGTGCTGCACACCCTCCCCGCGCTACCCCGGGAGCTATGGCTTCCAAGCCTGACCGCGGCCTGGGCCGCCAGCGCCGCCCTCACAGCCATGTACGCCCCCGTGTCCGGCCAGCCGGACTCCGCGCTCCCCGCCCCGCCCCGCGCCGACGACCCGGTTGCCGAGGTCATCGACCGCGCCTGCGCGCACGGCGACGCGCATGCGATCAAGTTCACCGACACTGCCGTCTCGGTCTACCAGCAAACCGCCAACCCCGCCGCCCTAGCCGCCGCCGTCCAATCCACGCGCCTGATCGACCCGGCCAACTGACAAGCAAAAGGCCAGGCACCCGGGGGGTGGCTGGCCTGGCCAGGTTCTTGAAGACCTAGGGCGGTGAACACTCACTCGCCCATCCGGCTGTCGGCTGCGCCGAACGCCGGCTGCACGAGCAAGTGCTCCCCATCCCCCACCACGGGGAGCCAGGCGACCCGGCCCGTGAGTGCCTGCCCCCGGACGGGAGTCGCCTCCAGCGAAGTCCGGGCACGTGAGCGGTTGCCCCCACCCCCTCTGGCCGCGAGCGGTCGGCCCCGGCGCGGTGAAGAGGGTTCTCACCCGATGGGGTCCCGGGGGGTGCGGGTGCTCGGAATGGCGACGTTCGGCGCCAGCCGACAGTCGCCATTCCGAGTGCGTGCACCCCCCGAATCTGCCCCGAGGATCAGGCTGCGTCCCTGCGAACAGCCTCGCCCTCGATCTCGATCTTGACCGTCTTGCCGACCAGGACCCCGCCGCCTTCGAGCGCGACGTTGTACGCCATGCCGAAGTCTTCGCGGTTGATCTCGGTAGCCAGGGAGAATCCCATCACCTGCTTGCCCCACGGGCTGTTCCCGACGCCCTCCAGGTCGAGCGTCAGCTCGACCTCCCGGGTCACGTCCTTGATCGTGAGGTCACCGAGGACGGTGAACACGTGACCCTGGCGGCCGGTCACCCGGGTCGAGCGGAAGGTGATCTCGGGGAACTTCTCCACGCTCAGGAAGTCGCCGCTGGTCAGGTGGCCATCCCGCTGCGCGTTGCCGGTGTCGATGCTCGCGGTCTTGATGACCGCCTCCGCGGTGGACTGGAACGGGTCGTCGGCGACCGTGAGTGAGCCGGTGAACTCGCCGAACCGGCCGCGGACCTTGCTGACCATCATGTGCCGGGCGGAGAACCCGATCCGGGTGTGCGCCGGGTCCAGGTCGAAGGTGCCGGGCGTCGGTATCGTCACGCCGTCGAAGTCCCGCGTGTCGGCGGCGCGAGTCGTGGCTTCAGTCATCGTCTGTGTCTTCCTTTCGGTGCGTGCCGCCGGTTCGAGGTAAGTACTTGCGGCGCGGATGGTTGCTTGAACAAGCATTCTTCTCAGAAGTATTCCTCATGTCAAGTACAGTAGAATGAAGTCGTGAGCACGGACGCGGGGATATTCGACGACCCGAGGCTGACCGCTATGGGCCTGCTGGCCGAGACGTTCACCGGCATGCAGGCCAAGATCATGCCTGCGCTGACCGAGGCGGGCCTGTCGACGACCGACTTCGACGTGCTGCTCAGGCTGGCCCGGTCACCGGGCGAGCGGCTGCGGATGACCGACCTCGCGACCCAGGCGGCCCTGTCCACCAGCGGCGTCACCCGGGTGGTGGACCGGCTCGAGAGCCGCGGGCTCGTCCGCAGGGAAACCTGCGCATCCGACCGGCGGGGAGCGTATGCCGCGCTGACCCGTGCCGGCCGGGACGTGCTCACCGGGGTGGTGAGCGGGCACGTCCGCGACATCGACCGCTGGTTCACCGGGCTGCTCGACGCCGGCCAGCTCGATGCCCTGCTCGGGGCGCTCAGGATCCTGCGCGACCAGGTGCGGCCCGGCGCCACGGCCGGAGGGTCTTCTCCGTGCGGGGGTGACGCGGAAAAGGCCCGGTGAGGTAATCTCTGCGTAATGTCCGGGTGCTACCCGGACGGCCAGCGGCATCAGGGGAGCGGTGCCCACGGCAGGGCCAATGTCGTCCCGAATGCAGGTACGAACGCAGTCGAGACGACAGGAGCTTGGATGGCCGCTGGCGATTCTTTCCGGCACCCCTCATCGACGACCCGCGGCCCGCTGCGCCAGGGCCTCTACGACCGCCGGTTCGAGCACGACGCGTGCGGTGTCGGCTTCGTGGCCGACCTGCCCGGGCGGCGCAGCCACGACATCGTGGCCAAGGCCCTGACGATCCTGCGCAACCTCGACCACCGGGGGGCCAAGGGCAGCGACCCGGACACCGGTGACGGCGCGGGCATCCTGACCCAGATTCCCGACCGCCTCTACCGGGGGGCCTGCGGCTTCGCGCTGCCGGAGCCGGGCGGCTACGCGGCCGGCATCGCGTTCCTGGCCCCCGGTCATGAGGGTGCCGCGGCGGCCGGGGCGGTGCAGCAGATCGCCGCCCAGGAAGGGCTGCGCGTGCTCGGCTGGCGGGACGTCCCGCACGACCCCGCGGCCTGCGGCCGGGGAGCGCGGGCGCTGCTGCCCGGGCTGCGCCAGCTGTTCGTCGCCGGCCGCGCAGGCGAGCAGGGGATCGACCTCGACCGGCGCGCGTTCTGCCTGCGCAAGCGCGCCGAACATGAGGCCGGGCTGTACTTCGCCAGCCTGTCGTCCCGCACGATCGTGTACAAGGGGATGTTGACCGCTCCCCAGCTGGGCGCCTTCTACCCGGATCTGTCGGATCCGCGGTACACCAGCGCCCTGGCCATGGTGCACTCACGGTTCTCCACGAACACGTTCCCGTCCTGGCCGCTCGCCCACCCCTACCGGTTCGTGGCGCACAACGGCGAGATCAACACGATCAGGGGCAACCGCAACTGGATGCGTGCCCGCGAGTCCACGCTGGCCAGCGCGCTGATCCCGCCCGCCGCGGACGGCCGCGGGCTGGACCGCCTGTTCCCCGTCCTGGGCGAGCAGGAGAGCGACTCGGCCAGCTTCGACGCCTGCCTCGAGCTGCTGCACCTGGGCGGGCGGTCGCTGCCCGAGGCCGTGCTCATGATGATCCCGGAACCGTGGGAGAACCACGCCGCGATGGACCCGCAGCTGCGGGCGTTCTACCAGTTCCACGCCTCGATGATGGAGCCCTGGGACGGGCCGGCCTGCGTCGCGTTCACCGACGGCACCGTAATCGGCGCCGTGCTCGACCGCAACGGGCTGCGCCCCGGCCGGTACTGGGTGACCGACGACGGCCTGGTCGTCCTGGCCAGCGAGGTCGGCGTGCTGGATATCGACCCGGGGTCCGTGGTGCGGAAAGGCCGGCTGCAGCCCGGGCGGATCTTCCTGGCCGATACCGGGCAGGGCCGGATCATCGAGGACGCCGAGGTCAAGACCGCGCTGGCCGCGCGACACCCGTACGCCGACTGGCTGCACGCGGGGCTGCTGCACCTGGAGGACCTGGCCGCCGGGCCGCCGGCGCCCGGCCCGGACCGGCCTGACCTGGTCACCCAGCAGCGGATGTTCGGCTACACCGAGGAGGAGCTGCGGGTCCTGCTGGCCCCGATGGCGCGCACCGGCGCCGAGCCGATCGGCTCGATGGGCACCGACACCCCGGTGGCGGCGCTGTCTGCCCGGCCCCGGCTGATCTTCGACTACTTCACCCAGCTCTTCGCCCAGGTGACCAACCCGCCGCTGGACGCGATCCGGGAAGAGCTCGTGACCTCGCTGGCCTCGGCCACCGGCCCCGAGCAGAACCTGCTTGCGCCGGGACCGGCGTCGTGCCGCCAGATCATGCTGCCCTACCCGGTGATCAGCGACGACGAGCTTTCCAAGATCATCCATATCAACGCCGCAGGCGACCTGCCCGGCTTTGCCGCCTACGTGGTGGACGGCCGGTACCGGGTCGGCGAGGGCGGCCGCGGGCTGCGGCGCCGGCTGGACGAGCTGTGCGCCAACGTATCGGCCGCGATCGCCCGCGGCGCGCGGCTCATCGTGCTGTCCGACCGGGCGGACCGGCTGAGCACCGGCCAGCAACAAGCCGCGCCGGCCGAGCCGGATCCGGACCAGCCGCACGCCTGGGCCCCGATACCGTCGCTGCTGCTCACCGGGGCCATCCACCACCACCTGATCAGGCAGCGCAACCGGGCCCGGGTCGGCCTCATTACCGACGCCGGCGACGCGCGCGAGTGCCATCATGTCGCGCTGCTGCTCGGCTACGGCGCGGCCGCGGTCAGCCCCTACCTGGCCATCGGCTCGGCCCGCGCCCTGGCCTGCCGCGGCGAACTGGACGGGATCAGCGAGCACCAGGCGGCCGGCAACCTGATCAAGGCGCTCGGCAAGGGCGTGCTGAAGATCATGTCCAAGATGGGAGTGTCCACCGTCGCCTCCTACACCGGGGCCCAGATCTTCGAGGCCATCGGGCTCGGCGAGGAGGTGATCGGGACCTGCTTCGCGGGCACCACGTCCCGGCTCGGCGGGATCGGCTTCGACGTGCTGGCCGCCGAGACGGCGCGCCGCCACCAGCGGGCGTTCCCGCCGCGCGGCAGCGGCCCGGCGCACCGGCGGCTGGAGACCGGCGGCGAGTACCAGTGGCGGCGCGAGGGCGAGCCGCACCTGTTCAACCCGGAGACGGTGTTCAGGCTGCAGCATGCCACCCGCACCCGCCGGTACGAGATCTTCAAGGAGTACACCCGGCTGGTGGACGACCAGTCGGCCGCGCTGATGACGCTGCGCGGGCTGCTGCGCATCCGCGGCGTCGATCCGGCGCAGCCGTTCGGGCCGAAAATTCGCGAGCCGGTCCCGATCGACGAAGTGGAGCCGGCGTCGGCCATCGTGCGCCGGTTCGCCACCGGCGCGATGTCCTACGGCTCGATCTCCGCCGAGGCGCACGAGACGCTGGCCGTCGCGATGAACCGGCTCGGCGGCAAGTCGAACACCGGCGAGGGCGGCGAGGACCCGGACCGGTTCCGGCCGGACGCGGGCGGCGACCTGCGCCGTTCGGCCGTCAAGCAGGTGGCCAGCGGCCGGTTCGGCGTGACCAGCGAGTACCTGGTCAACGCCGATGACCTGCAGATCAAGATGGCGCAGGGCGCCAAGCCGGGCGAGGGCGGCCAGCTGCCCGGGCACAAGGTGTACCCCTGGATCGCCGAGACCAGGTACGCCACGCCCGGCGTGGGCCTGATCTCGCCGCCGCCGCACCACGACATTTACTCGATCGAGGACCTGGCCCAGCTCATCCACGACCTGAAGAACGCCAACCCGGCGGCCCGGGTGCACGTCAAGCTGGTCGCCGAGGTCGGGGTGGGCACCGTGGCCGCCGGGGTGTCCAAGGCGCACGCCGACGTGGTGCTGATCTCCGGGCACGACGGCGGCACCGGCGCGTCCCCGCTGACCAGCATCAAGCACGCCGGCGCCCCGTGGGAGCTCGGCCTGGCCGAGACCCAGCAGACGCTGCTGCTCAACGGGCTGCGGGACCGGATCGTGGTCCAGGTGGACGGCCAGCTGAAGACCGGCCGCGACGTGGTGATCGCGGCGCTGCTGGGGGCCGAGGAGTTCGGCTTCGCCAGCGCGCCGCTGGTCGTGGCCGGCTGCGTGATGATGCGGGTCTGCCACCTGGACACCTGCCCGGTGGGGGTGGCCACCCAGAACCCGGAGCTGCGCAAGCGGTTCACCGGCAGGCCGGAGTTCGTCGTCAATTTCTTCGAGTTCATCGCCGAGGAGGTCCGCGAGTACCTGGCGCGCCTTGGGTTCCGGACGCTGGCCGAGGCGGTCGGGCACGCCGAGCTGCTGGACACCGCGGCGGCGGTCGGGCACTGGAAGGCGAGCGGGCTCGACCTCGCCCCGGTGCTGCACGTGCCCGGGCTGCCCGCGGGCTCGGCCCGGCGCCGCACCCGGCACCAGGATCACGGCCTCGAGCTGGCCCTGGACAACACGCTCATCCAGCTCGCCGAGGGGGCCCTGGCCGACGGGACCCCGGTCCGGCTGCAGCTTCCGGTGCGCAACGTCAACCGGACGGTCGGCACCATGCTCGGCTACGAGGTGACCAGGCGCTGGGGCGGCGCGGGGCTGCCGGACAACACCATCGACGTGTCGCTGGCCGGGTCGGCCGGGCAGTCGTTCGGCGCCTTCCTGCCCCGCGGCATCACGCTGCGGCTGTCCGGCGACGCCAACGACTACCTGGGCAAGGGCCTGTCCGGAGGGCGGATCATCGCGGTACCGGACCCGGCCGCCGCCTTCGCCGCGCAGGACCAGATCATCGCCGGGAACGTGATCGGCTACGGCGCGACCGGCGGGGAGATCTTCCTGCGCGGCGTGGTCGGCGAGCGGTTCTGCGTCCGCAACTCGGGCGCGACCGCGGTGGCCGAGGGCACCGGCGACCACGGTTGCGAGTACATGACCGGGGGCCGGGTGGCCGTGCTCGGGCCGGCCGGGCGCAACTTCGCAGCCGGCATGTCCGGCGGCGTCGCCTACCTGCTCGACCCCGATCCCGCGCTGGTCAACACCGAGCTCGCCGACCTGGAACCGCTGGGACCCGACGACGCCGACTTCCTGCGCGGCCTGGTCGCGCGGCACCTGGCCGAGACCGGATCCGCGGTCGCCGCCGGGCTGCTGGCCGACTGGGACGCCGCGGCAGGCCGGTTCGGCCGGGTCATGCCGAAGGACTACAAGCGGGTTCTCGCCGCGGCCAGCCGGGCCGAGCAGGAGGGCCGCGACGTGAACCAGGCCGTGATGGCCGCGGCGCACGGCTGAACGGGGGGAGCGAGGCCATGGCAGACCCGAAGGGATTCCTCTCCACCCCCCGCGAGACCCCGCCGCGGCGGCCGGTCGACGTGCGGATCACGGACTGGCGGGAGGTGTACGCCGAGTTCGGCCGGGACCGGCTGGAACGGCAGGCGGGGCGGTGCATGGACTGCGGCATCCCGTTCTGCCACCAGGGCTGCCCGCTCGGCAACCTGATACCGGAATGGAATGACCTGGTCTGGCGGCAGGACTGGCAGGAGGCGGCGCAGCGGCTGCACGCGACCAACAACTTCCCCGAGTTCACCGGCAGGCTCTGTCCGGCGCCGTGTGAGTCCGCGTGCGTGCTCGGCATCGCAGCGCCGAATACCACGGCGGACCCGGTCACGATCAAGCAGGTCGAGGTGGAGATCATCGACCGGGCCTGGGCCGAGGGCTGGGTCCGGCCGCAGCGGCCGGACGTGGCCGCGCGCGCCGCGGGCAGCCGGGTCGCGGTGATCGGCTCCGGGCCGGCCGGCCTGGCCGCGGCCCAGCAGCTCACCCGGGCCGGCCACGTGGTGACCGTGTTCGAGCGGGCGGACCGCCCGGGCGGCCTGCTCCGCTACGGCATCCCGGAATTCAAGCTGGAGAAGCGGCACCTGGACCGGCGGCTGGCCCAGATGCTGGCGGAGGGAACCGAGTTCCGCTGCGGCGTGCGGGCCGGAGTCGACGTGACCGCCGCCGAGCTGCGCTCGCGCTTCGCCGCGATCGTGCTGGCCGGCGGGGCCACCGTCCCGCGCGACCTGCCGGTGCCCGGCCGCGAGCTGGCCGGGATCCGACAGGCCATGGAGTACCTGCCGCTGGCCAACCGCGCGGTGGCGGCGGCCGCCGTGGCCGCGGCCGGCGGGGGGTCCCGCGAGCCTGCCGAGCCGGCCATCAGCGCGCGGGGCAAGCACGTGGTGATCATCGGCGGCGGTGACACCGGAGCCGACTGCCTTGGCACCGCGCACCGGCAGGGCGCGGCCTCGGTCACCCAGCTGGAGATTCTGCCGCGTCCGCCGCAGGCGCGGCCCGACCGCCAGCCGTGGCCCACGTATCCCATGACCTACCGGGTGTCCAGCGCCCACGAGGAGGGCGGCGAGCGCGTCTACGCCGTGTCCACCCGGGAGTTCCGCGGTGACGAGGCCGGCCGGGTCCGCGCGCTGCGGCTGGTCGAGGTGGAATCCGCCGAGGGCCGGTTCGAGCCGCGGCCGGGGACCGAGCGGGAACTGCCGTGCCAGCTGGTGCTGCTCGCCCTCGGCTTCACCGGGGCCGAGCGCGGGCCGCTGCTCGACGGCCTGGGCGTGGACCTCGACGCGCGCGGGAACGTCGCCCGGGACGGGTCGTACGCGACCTCGGTTCCCGGCGTGTTCGCGGCCGGGGACATGGGCCGTGGCCAGTCGCTGATCGTGTGGGCGATCGCCGAGGGCCGCAGCGCGGCGGCCGCGGTGGACCGCTACCTGGCCGGGGACAGCGTGCTGCCGGCGGCGATCGCGCCGACCGCTCGCCCGCTCGCCTGAGCCGCGGCCCGGCCGGGCCGGCCGCCCCCGGTCAGCGGGGTGGCCGGCTGCCTGGCGCGGCGCCGGGCAGATCTGCGCGCGCTGCCCGGGCGGGAATCTCGCCCGGCACCGGCGCACTTCTACGATTTGTATCGCGATGCCCAACCCGCGCCGATCGGAGGAACCGCCGTGTCCGCGAAGTTCGGTGCTGCGGCCCGCACGGACCGGAGCCAGCCGTGAGCGACTACGGGCACGAACTGGGCTTCGGCGCCTTCGTGACGCCGTCCAGCGCGCGGCCCGAGGCTGTCGTCGAGCTGGCCCGGCTGGCCGACCGGGCCGGGCTCGACCTGGTCACCTTCCAGGATCACCCGTACCAGCCGGCCTTCCTGGACACCTGGACGCTGATGTCCTACGTCGCGGCCCGGACCACGCGGGTGCGGCTGGCCGGCAACGTGCTCAGCCTGCCGCTGCGCAACCCGGCCGTTCTGGCCCGCAGCGTGGCCAGCCTGGACCTGCTCAGCGGCGGCCGGGTCGAGCTGGGCATCGGCGCCGGCGCGTTCTGGGCCGGGATCGAGGCCATGGGCGGGCGGCGGCTCGCACCCGGGCAGGCCGTCGACGCGCTGGCCGAGGCGATCCAGATCGTCCGCCAGCTCTGGGACACCACCGACTCGGAGCCCGTCCGGGTGCCGGGTACGCACCACCGGGCCGTGGGCGCCAGGCGCGGCCCGGCCCCGGCGCACCCGGTCGGCATCTGGGTCGGTGCCTACAAGCCCAGGATGCTGCGGCTGATCGGCCGCCTGGCCGACGGATGGCTGCCGACGCTGGACTACCTGCAGCCCGGCGATCTGGCCGCGGGCAATGCCCGCATCGACGAGGCGGCATCGGCCGCGGGCAGGCACCCCGGCGACATCCGCCGGCTGCTCAACATCGGGGGGCGATTCGCTCCCGGCGGGACCGGCCTGCTGGACGGGCCCCCCGAGATGTGGGCTGAGCAGCTGGCGGGCCTCGCCCTGACCGAGGGGATCAGCACGTTCATCCTGGCCTCAGACGACGCGGACGACATCCGTGCGTACGCTGCCGAGGTGGCTCCCGCCGTTCGCGAGCTCGTAGCGGCCGCCCGGGCGGCCGGGACCGGCCCGGCCGCCGGCCGGGCGGAGAGCCCCGCACCGGAGCTGGCGTATAGTCCCGCACCGGAGTCGGCGGACAGCCCCGTCCAGGAGTCGGCGGACAGCCCCGTCCAGGAGTCGGCGGCAGCACCGGACGCAGACAAACTCGGGGTCGAGCCCACCCCCGACGACGGAACCCGGCTGAGCAGCACGCGGCTGTGGGACGAGGCAACCCGCCCGACCCGGCCCGCGGCGCCGGCCGGGCAGGGCTACACGCCGGTGGGCCGCGCGGCCAGCGGGCAGCTGGTCCAAGTGCACGACATGCTGCGCCGCGAGCTGGCCGCCATCCGCGACCTCATCACCCAGGTACAGAAGGGCGCCATCGACGCCGGGCAGGCCCGGTCCGAGCTGAGCCAGATGACGATGCGGCAGAACAACTGGACCCTGGGCGCTTACTGCGAGAGCTACTGCCGCGTCGTCACGCAGCACCACTCCATCGAGGACGCGGCGGTCTTCCCTTACCTGCGGACCGCCGAACCGGGGCTCGGCCCGGTGCTTGACCGCCTGAGCGAAGAACACGGCCGCATCCACCAGGTGATCGAGTCGGTGGACCGCGCTCTGGTCCGCTACATCACCCACCCCGACGACCTCACCGAGCTTCAAGACCTCACCGACCTGCTCACCGACACCCTGCTCTCCCACCTCGCCTACGAGGAGCGCGAGCTCATCGAGCCCCTCGCCCGCTATGGCTTCTACGACCAGCAGATCTGGTGACCTGGCTGGCCGGAGGCAGCAGCCGCCAGGCTATTGTCGGGCGAGGTGAGGTGACATGAACGAGGTGTTCAGTGGCGTCGGCGTGGCGCTGGTGACCGTGTTCGACGCCCGCGGCGAAGTCGACCTGGCCGCTACGTCGGGGCTGGCCAGCGACCTGGTCGCCCGCGGGCTGAACGCGGTGATCGTGTCCGGGACCACGGGCGAGGCGGGCACGCTGACCCCCGGGGAACGGGTCGCGCTGGTCGAGGCGGTGCGCGCCGCGCTGCCACCCGGCGTCCCCGTCATCGCGGGCACCGGCGCGCCCACCGAGCAGACCGCCGCCGAATTGACCAAGGACGCGGTGAACGCGGGCGCCAGCGCGGTGCTCGCGTGGCCCCCACCGGGCCGCACCGAGCACACCCGCTACTACGAGATCGTGAGCGAGGCCGCGGGCGGCTGTCCGGTGCTCGCCTACCACATCCCGCCGGTGTCCTCGCCCGGCGTCCCGGTGCAGGCCTTGGCCACCTTGCCGGTCGCCGGGGTCAAGGACTCCTCCGGCAGCGCCGACCGCCTGCTGGACGAGCTGGCGCACTACCCCGGCGCGACGTACGTCGGCTCGTCGGCCCTGCTGGCCCTGGCCGGGCCGATGGGTGCGGCGGGCGCGATCCTCGCCCTGGCGAACATCGAACCCGAGCGGTGCTGCCGCGCCTTCGCCGGCGACGTGATAGCCCAGCGTGAGCTGGCGGACGGGCACCTGGAGCTGCGCCGGGGCGGCCCGCCCGCGCTGAAGCGGCTGCTGGCCGCGGAGCGTGGCACGTCGCCGGTGGCCAGGGTCTCCTAGTCGTGAGGACATAACGGCACGCGCCGCTCGCGGCTCATAACCGGGTGACCGGCGGCCGGGTCAGCGGGCGGGATAGTGTGAAGAACCGGCCGCGTTCTCCCGTCTCCTCGCTGGAGGGTCGATGACAGAGCAGACTCCCGACTTGCCCGACGAGCCCGACCAGCCCGACGAGCAGTTCCGTCGTGACCGCCGTGAGCACGGCGGCGCCCCGGATCGTATCGACGACGACCGGCTGGCCCGGCTGACCGAGGAGGAACGGGTCGAAGCCGGAGTCGATGACTACGACCCGGACGAGGTACCCCCCGCGACCGACGCCCCGCCCACCCCGGACCTCACCCAGTCAGAGGACTTCCAGGAGGAACGGGCGGAGATCAACCGGGAGGAGTACGAGGGCGAGCTGCGCCCCATCACCGAGCAGCATCCCTTCCCGCCCACCCGGTACGACCGGACCTGATCGGCCTGCCGCGGGCGGACGACCGCCCTCTCGGCACTAGCCCGCCAGCCGGCGGGGCGGGACCGGGATGCGGTCCAGGTCCTGGGCCAGCACAACCTGGCCGCCGAACGCGCTCGCGGCCTCGTCGGCCAGCCGCTGGCTGTCCCCGGACTGGTAGCGCTGGGAGAAGTGCGTGAGTACCAGCAGCCGGGCGCCGGACTCGGCGGCGATCCGGCCGGCCTGCGCGGCGGTCAGGTGCCCGTACTCGCGCGCCAGCCCGGCCTCGGTGCCGGCGAACGTGGACTCGCACACGAGCATGTCGGCCCGCTCGGCGAGCGCGAACGCGGCCTCGCACAGCCGGGTGTCCATGATGAACGCGAACCGCTGGCCGGCCCTCGGCTCGCTGACCTCCTCCAGCGTCACCACCCGCCCGCCGGCCGCGACCAGGCGCCCCTCCCGCTGCAGCCGCCCGACCTCGGGCCCGGTGATCTGCCAGGCCGCAAGCAGGTCCGGCCGCATCCGGCGCCCGTCCGGCTCGGCCAGCCGGTAGCCGATGGTGGGCGCACTGTGCGAGAGCCTGCGTGCTTCCAGCAGGAATGCCGGCTCCTCGGCCACCGTGCCCTCGCCGGTAACCGGCTGCTCCCGCAAGTTCAGCACATCGCGGAACAGGGCCGCGTGCCGCAGCCGCCAGAAGATCTCCTGGCCTTCGGCCGGGTAGCACGCCTCCACGACGTGCGGGACCTGGTCCAGGGACATGCGCTGCAGCACGCCCGGCAGGCCCAGGCAGTGATCCCCGTGGAAATGCGTGATGCAGATGCGGTTGACCTGGGTGGCGGTGACCCCGGCGAACAGCATCTGCCGCTGGGTTCCCTCACCCGGATCGAACAGCATGCCTTCGGCGTCCCAGCGCAGCATGTAGCCGTTGTGGTTACGGGTGCGGGTGGGCGCCTGACTGGCCGTACCGAGGACCACCAGCTCGCGGTCGGACACGACACCCGGCCCGGCTCAGGCCAGCGGGCGCAGCGCGTCGGCCAGGTCGCCGAGCATGTCCGGCTTGGCCCGGATCGGCAGGTTCATGATCACGAGGTCGGCGCCCGCCGCGCCGAACGCGGCCACCTGGTCTGCCGCCGCCTGCATCCCCTGGCCCGGATCCACGCGGACATTGGTGGAGCAGGTGATCTGCGCGGGATCCCGGCCGACCTCAGCGCAGCGGGTGAGCAGGATCTCCTTGAGCTCGCGGAACTCGGCGGGATTGACCAGGATCACGTTCCACTGCTGCGCCCAGCGCGCCACGGCGCGCAGCGTCCGGTTGGGCCCCCGGCCCCCGATCGTGATCGGCGGGTGCGGCCGCTGCACGGGCTTGGGCTCGCACCGGGCGTCGGTGAGCCTGACGTAGTGGCCGTGCAGCGTCGTAACGGGCTGGCTGAGCAGGCCGACGATGGCTTCCACGCCCTCGTCGAAGCGATCGAACCGCTCCCGCATCGGCGGCAGCTCGATGCCGTAGGCGTCACACTCCTGCTGGTTCCACCCGGCCCCCAGGCCGAGTTCGAGCCGCCCGGCGGAGATGATGTCCACCGTCGCCGCCATGTTCGCGAGCACCGCGGGGTGCCGGTAGATCATCCCGGTCACCTGGCAGCCGATCCGGATCCGGGACGTGGCCTGCGCGAGCGCGGCCAGCATGGTCCAGCCTTCGAGGTTCGGCCCGGTCAGATCGCCGGACAGCGGGTAGAAGTGATCCCAGTTCCACGCCGACTCGAACAGGTCGATCTCATCGGCCGCCACCCAGACATCCCGCATCTCCGCCCACGTCTGGTGCTCCGGCCTGGTCTTAATTCCGATGCGCATCTGATCCTCTTCCCGCTGCCTGCCCGGTCGCCTCGCGGCCGCAGCGCACATCATCTCAACGCAGGGCCGGGGGCCGCCGCCGGGGGCGGTGGTGCGGAACCGGGCAGGGGGAAGGCCAGCGGACCCGGCGCCCGCAGAGCGCTACCTTGTGGGGTCATGGCCGGCTCGCTGACCCTCGACGAGGTGCTGCGGCTGCGGCTGCGGTCGCAGCAGCTGGCCGGGCCGCAGGCGGCCGAGGTGGCCGAGGTGGTGCGGCGGATGGGGGCCATGCAGGCGCAGAGCACCCGGGACGCCAGGCTGGCCGTGCGGCCCCGCGGGCAGCACATCGACGCGGCGGCGGTCACCGAGGCCTGCAACGTGACGAGGTCGGTCGTGCGCACCTGGGCCATGCGCGGCACGCTGCAGATGCTGGCCCGGCAGGACGCCGGCTGGATCGTCGACCTGCTGCGGCCCCCGCCGGACGCGGTGACCGCCCGGCACCGCCAGCTCGGCCTGGACGCCGGCCTGTTCGCCCGGGCGCTGCCCGCGATCGCGGAGATCCTGTCCGGGCACAGCCCGCTCACCCGGGCCGAGCTCGTGGCCGAGCTGGCCGCCGGGGGAGTGGCCTTGGACCCGAAGACTCAGGCCCCCGCGCACCTGATCGGGTACGCCGCGCGGCAGGGCGTGATCTGCCGCGGGCCCGACCGCAGCGACGACGAGCCCACCTACGTGCTACTCACCGAGTGGGCCGGCGAGCACGCCCCGGTCGGGCCCGACGAGGCGCTGGCCGAACTGGCCCGGCGCTACGTCGGCGCGCACGGCCCGGCCACGCCCGCCGACTTCGCCTACTGGTCGGGCCTGCCGCCGGGCCGGGCCCGACGGGGCTTCGAGCTCGTCGCGGGCGAACTGGAGGAGGTCGATGCGGCGGGCGAGCCGGCCTGGATGATTCGCGGGGCCGACCTGCTCGGCGCCGGCGACGCGGCGCCGTGCGTGCGGCTCCTGCCGCACTTCGACGAGTACCTGCTCGGCTACCGCAGCCGCGACCTGGTCCTGCCGCCGCGCTTCGCCCGCCGGATCCAGGCGGGCGGCGGATGGGTGCGGGCCGCAGTCCTGGTGGACGGACGGGTCGCGGGCACCTGGCGGCAACAGCGCCAGCGCGACCAGATCGTGGTCACCGTCGAGCCGTTCGAGGCCATCGACCCGGCGGCCCTCCCCGGACTCGAAGCCGAGGCCGCCGACCTGGGCCGCTTCCAGGACACTTCAGCTATCTTGCACATCACCCACGGCTGATAGCCGTACCACCGGGTAGATTGATAGTAAGTCAGCTCCTCCCGTAAAGTGCTCGGGGAGGAGTTATGCCCCGGTAGACCAACCAGGTAGAGTCCGCGGTCTCAAACACCGTGCAGTGTGGGTTCGAATCCCACCCGGGGTACCCAGGTCCTTCCCTAAAGAACTGTCGGCAGCGAGCGACACAATGGTCGCATGTACCCGCGCGCTACCGTTGATCTCGCGCTCCTGCTCTCCGCCCTAGGCGTCCTTGACCGGGAGAATGCTCAGATCTGCAACGTGTCAATCCGGGCCATCCGGCATTGGCGGGCCGGGGAGCGGCGCGGTGGGGCTGGAACAGGCGGACGTGAGGCGCCGAGGTGCCCGCGATGCGATGATTGCCGCCTCGATGAGACCGCTTATTCCTACCTACTCGGCCTCTACCTCGGCGACGGTCACATCGTTCGTACGGCGAGGTCCTATCTCCTGACTGTTGCATGCTCCGACCGTTGGCCCGGCTTGCTGCGCGAGGCGCAACTGGCGACCCGGCGCGTGATGCCCACCTCGAGCGTGTTTCTTAGGTCGCGACGCGGGGTCGCCTGCACGTACGTATCGAGCGTGTCCAAGCACTGGCCGTGCCTGTTCCCGCAGCATGGGCCGGGCAGGAAACACGAACGTGAAATCAAGCTTGAACCATGGCAGCAGGAAATTATGACGGCATGCCCGGGCGATTTTGCCCGGGGCCTGTTCCACTCTGATGGATATCGAGGTGGTAATACGGTCCGTAGGCCAGTGATCGGTGGTGAGCGCTTGTATGAGTATCCGCGCTATCTTTTCGACAACCACTCCATCGACATCTTGCGCCTATGCGGGGAAGTTCTGGACTTGCTGGGTGTGGCGTGGCGGTTCTCTAAGCCCACCACGATCTCCGTCGCCCGGCGCGAGGCAGTCGCCCGGCTTGACGAATTCGTCGGCGCAAAGTACTGAGGCCCCGTCGCCGCCTTGAGCCCAATCTGCCTGATCACGGTAGGCTCCTGGGGTGGCTAAGACCCCGTTCCGCGTCGTGATCGCTGAAGACGAGGCGCTGATCCGGCTCGACCTCAAGGAGATGCTCGAGGAAGAGGACTACGAGGTCGTCGGCGAGGCTGGCGACGGCGAGACGGCGGTCAAGCTGGCGGTCAGCCAGCGTCCGGACCTGGTCATCCTGGACGTCAAGATGCCGGTTCTCGACGGCCTGTCCGCCGCGGAGCAGATCGCCGAGCAGCGGATCGCGCCCGTGGTCATCTTGACCGCGTTCTCCCAGCGCGACCTGGTCGAGCGGGCCCGGGACGCCGGCGCCATGGCCTATCTGGTCAAGCCGTTCACCAAGGCTGATCTCGTCCCGGCCATCGAGATGGCCGCCAGCCGGTTCCAGGAGGCCCGCGCCCTCGAGGACGAGGTGACCACGCTGCGTGATCGGCTGGAGGTGCGCAAGCTTCTCGACCGCGCCAAAGGACTACTGCAGGACCAGCATGGGCTCACCGAGCCGGAGGCGTTCCGCTGGATCCAGAAGACGTCGATGGACCGCAGGATCAGCATGCGCGAGGTCGCGCAGGCGGTGCTGGACCAGGCCAAGACGGCAAGCAGGGACGATGCCGCCGGCCAGGCCGCCGACCCGTCGGCCGGCTAACCCGCCTGGCCAGTACGAGGACAGGTCCACGTTCTCGGCTTGTAGTGAGCCCAGGGGGGCCTTTGGTGCCATGTCGGCCTGCCCCGGTCGCACGTTCTCTACTCAGCCACCCCCGGGCTCTTCAGATCAACCGTAGCCATCTACCGCCATCCGCTCCACAGGTACGGGATAACCGTCCGGTATGTGGCAAAGATCTGCTGTATCCGGCTATGACCCCGGGACGGTGTCACGGAACAGGCACGTCAGCCGGGAGGTGCAGATCCGGCGCCCATCCTCGCTGGTGATGACGACCTCGTAGGTGGCCAGCGTCCGGCCACCGTGCACCCGGGTGGCCACGCCGGTCACCGTCCCCTCGCGGGCGCCGCTGTGGTGCGTCGCGCCGATCTCGATGCCGATCGTGGCCCGGTCCGGGCCCGCGTGCAGGGCGGCGCCGAGGGACCCGAGCGTCTCGGCGAGGACGCAGGACGCGCCGCCGTGCAGCAGGCCGTAAGGCTGGGTGTTGCCGGCCACCGGCATCGTGCCGACCACGCGCTCCGCCGAAGCCTCGAGAACCTCGATGCCCATCCGCTGGGGCAGCGTGTCGCGTCCTGGCAGGCGGAACGCATCGATGATCTGACGTTCGAAGTCCTGGTCCACCCGATCCTCCAGCTCGTGCGGCGCGCGTCCGGTAACGGCAGCTTAGGCGGGCGCCCCGCGGAGCCGGGCCGCCACTAGGATTTGGCTGTGGCGACCAAGGACACGCGGCAGGCAGCACCAGGGGCGGCGGGCAGGGATCCGGGCCAGCGCCCGGGCCGGGGCCAGCGGGATCTGCTGCTGCTGCTCGACGGGCACTCCCTGGCCTACCGCGCCTTCTTCGCGCTGCCGATAGAGAACTTCTCCACCACCACCGGCCAGCCGACCAACGCGGTCTACGGCTTTACCGCCATGCTCATCAACGTGCTGCGGGACGAGCGGCCCACGCACGTGGCCGTGGCCTTCGACCGCGGCGAGCCGACGTTCCGGCACGAGCAGTTCGTGGAGTACAAGGCGAACCGCCGGGAGACGCCGGCTGACTTCCGCAGCCAGCTCAGCCTGATCTTCGAGGTGCTCGACGTGCTGGGCATCCAGCGGCTGTCCAAGGCCGGCTACGAGGCCGACGACCTCATCGCCACGCTGGCTACCGAGGCGGCGGGCCAGGACATGGACGTGCTCATCGTCAGCGGCGATCGTGACGTGCTCCAGCTCGTGTCCGGCGATGTGACGGTGCTGATGACCCGGCGCGGGATCAGCGAGATGACCCGGTTCACGCCCGAGGCCGTTCGGGAGAAATATGGCCTGACCCCGGAGCAGTACCCCGATTTCGCGGCCATCCGCGGCGACCCCAGCGACAACCTGCCGAACATCCCCGGCGTCGGCGAGAAGACGGCGACCAGGTGGATCGCGGAGTTCGGCTCGCTCGACGCGCTGGTGGACCGGGTCGACGAGGTCAAGGGCAAGGCCGGCGATGCGTTGCGCGAGCACCTGGGCAACGTGCTGCGCAACCGGCAGCTCACCGAGCTGGCCAAGGACGTGCCGCTCGAGGTCGGGCCGCACGACCTGCTGCCCGTGCCGTGGGACAGGGACGCCATCCACCAGCTGTTCGACACGCTGCAGTTCCGGGTGCTGCGTGAGCGGCTGGTCGAGACGCTGCCCAACGGGATCGGCGCGGCCTCGGCCCAGGACGCGGGTCAGGCCAGCCAGCCCCAGGAGGGCTTCGAGATAACCGTGGCCACACCCGGGCCCGACGAGCTGGCCGGCTGGCTGGAGGAGCACGCGGCCGTCCCCCGGCGGTCCGGGCTGGCCATGTCCGGCACCTGGGGCCGGGGCACCGGCACGCTGACCGGTCTGGCCATCGCGGCGCCGGACGGCGAGTGCGCGTTCATCGACCCCGAAGAGCTGCCCGCCGCCGACGAGCGTGCCCTGGCAGGCTGGCTGGCCGACCCGGCCGTGCCCAAGGCGGTCCACGACGCCAAGGGGCCGATGCACGCGCTGGAGGCGCGCGGTCTGGAGCTGGCCGGGTTGACCAGCGACACCGCGCTGGCTGCCTACCTGGCCCTGCCCGGCCAGCGGGCGTTCGACATGGGTGACCTGGTGCTGCGGTACCTGGGCCGGGAGCTGAGGGACGACGCCCCCACCGGCCAGCTCACCCTGGAGGGCATCGGCGAGGACGGCGAGGAGGATCCCGACGCGGCGGCCCGGGCCGCCCTGGCGCTGCGCGCCCGCGCCACCGCCGACCTGGCGGACGCGCTCGACCGGGACCTGGAGCAGCGCGGCGCCACCAAGCTGCTGCACGAGGTAGAGCTGCCCCTGGTCGCCGTGCTGGCCCGGATGGAGCGGATCGGGATCGCCGCCGACACCGACCACTTCGCGGCGATGTCGGCCAGCCTGGGCGGCGAGGTGAAGGCCACCGAGCAGGCTGCCTACGCGGTGGTCGGCCGCGAGTTCAACCTCGGCTCGCCCAAGCAGCTGCAGGAAGTGCTGTTCAACGAGCTCGGCCTGCCCAAGACCAAGCGCATCAAGACCGGGTACACCACCGATTCGGAGGCGCTCACCACGCTGCTGGCCCAGACCGAGCACCCGGTGCTGGTGCACCTGCTGCGGCACCGGGACGTGGCCAGGCTCAAGAGCATCGTGGACTCGCTGATCCCGATGGCAGGCGAGGACGGCCGGATCCACACCACCTACAACCAGACGATCGCCGCCACCGGCCGGCTCTCCTCGGTGGACCCGAACCTGCAGAACATCCCGATCCGCACCGAGGAAGGCCGCAGGATCCGGGAGGGCTTCATCGTCGGCGCCGGGTACGAGTGCCTGCTGACCGCCGACTACGGCCAGATCGAGCTGCGCATCATGGCGCACCTGTCCGGTGACCAGGCGCTGGCCGCCGCGTTCGGTTCCGGGCACGACTTTCACGCCACGACCGCGTCACGGGTGTTCGGCGTGCCGCCCGGCGAGGTGACCGTCGAGCAGCGCAGCAAGATCAAGGCGATGAACTACGGGCTGGCCTACGGCCTGTCCGCGTTCGGCCTCTCCCAGCAGCTGAGGATAACCACTGACGAAGCGCGCGGCCTGATGGACGAGTACTTCAGGGAGTTCGGCGGGGTGCGGGACTACCTGCATGAGGTGGTCGACCAGGCGCGGATGGACGGCTACACGCAGACGATCCTGGATCGGCGCCGCTACCTTCCGGATCTGTCCTCCGACAACCGGCAGCGCCGGGAGATGGCCGAGCGGATGGCGCTGAACGCGCCGATCCAGGGGTCGGCCGCCGACATCATCAAGATCGCCATGCTCGCGGTGGACGCCGCGCTGCGGGCACGCGGGCTAGGTTCCCGGATGCTGCTCCAGGTGCACGATGAGCTGATCTTCGAAGTGGCCACGGGCGAGCTCGACGCGCTCAAGGGCCTGGTCGCCACGGCCATGTGCGGGGCGTTCGAGATGACGATCCCGCTCGAGGTCTCGTTCGGCACCGGCCGCAGCTGGGCCGAGGCCGGCCACTAGGCCGTTTCCGGTGCGCGGGCCCAGTCGTGTCCTAGCTGCAACCTCCCTGCAACCTTGGCTCCAATTGACCCTCCGGGTTTGCTCTCATATGCTGATCGCTGCGCTGTGTCCTCGTGCGTCCGCCGCGGACTGAAGATCCTTTCGGCGGTTACCGGGCAGGTCCCGGCCGGAATTTCCGGTCGCGGCACGTCCAAAACCCTGGCTCCGCAAGGTCCTTTGGCCTCGTTGTGGCGGATGCGCGGGTCGGAGCGCAAACCACTCAATCCTGTCCGCATTCGGAGCCGGCCCACACAATGACGAGCAGCACAGAGGCAACCTCGACCCCCAAGGTAGCGGTCAACGACATCGGGTCCGAGGAAGCCTTCCTCGCCGCGATCGACGAGACCATCAAGTACTTCAACGACGGCGACATTGTCGAAGGGACCGTCGTCAAGGTCGATCGGGACGAGGTCTTGCTCGATATCGGGTACAAGACCGAAGGCGTGATCCCCTCCCGCGAGCTATCGATCAAGCACGACGTCGATCCCAATGAGGTTGTCAAGACCGGGGAGCACGTCGAGGCCCTCGTCCTGCAAAAGGAGGACAAGGAGGGTCGGCTGATCCTGTCCAAGAAGCGCGCCCAGTACGAGCGCGCCTGGGGCACGATCGAGAAGATCAAGGAGGAGGACGGCGTCGTCACCGGCACCGTCATCGAGGTCGTCAAGGGTGGCCTCATCCTCGACATCGGCCTGCGCGGCTTCCTGCCCGCCTCCCTCGTCGAGATGCGCCGGGTCCGCGACCTCCAGCCGTACGTCGGCCGGCAGCTCGAGGCGAAGATCATCGAGCTCGACAAGAACCGCAACAACGTGGTGCTGTCCCGGCGCGCCTGGCTGGAGCAGACCCAGTCCGAGGTCCGGCAGAACTTCCTGAACACGCTGCAGAAGGGCCAGATCCGCAAGGGCGTGGTCTCCTCGATCGTCAACTTCGGTGCGTTCGTGGACCTCGGCGGCGTGGACGGCCTGGTGCACGTGTCGGAGCTGTCCTGGAAGCACATCGACCACCCGGGCGAGGTCGTCGAGGTGGGCCAGGAGGTCACCGTCGAGGTACTGGACGTGGACCTGGACCGCGAGCGGGTCTCGCTGTCGCTGAAGTCCACCCAGGAAGACCCGTGGCAGCAGTTCGCCCG
>Ga0207665_10000206_pt1 | contig 39664 bp, 38 predicted proteins | sample LARL112metaG_FD_184351 | JGI IMG/M metagenome (GOLD analysis project Ga0207665, IMG submission 184351) | Corn, switchgrass and miscanthus rhizosphere microbial communities from Kellogg Biological Station, Michigan, USA - LAR L11-2 metaG... | ecosystem: Host-associated > Plants > Roots >... | reverse complement strand
CGCTGGCGACGGTCACCGGCCGTGTCGGTTACGGCTGGGATCGCTTCCTGGGCTACGTCAAGGCCGGCGGCGCGTGGGAGCGCGACGATTATTGGGCCACGACCATCCTCCTCGGGACCGCGTATACGGCACGTGAGACGCGGTCGGGATGGACGATCGGTATCGGCGGCGAATACGCTTTTACGAACCTCCTCGCCGGATTCGTCGAATATAATTATTACGACTTCGGCACGCGCCAGGTTGCTTTCACGCCGCAAGTCGCCGGATTGGGCCCTGCATTCGTCGATGTCAGAGAGACCAAGAGCATCGTGCGCGCCGGTCTCAACTTCCGTTTCGGTCACTAGCCGCGAGAGGCCCTATTACCGTGCTGAATCCGTCGCCAGCGGCTGTGCAATCGCATTGACCGTATGAATGCCAATTTGCCGGCCCATGTCCTGGCCCACCACGGTCGAGAACCGATAGTGGAAACCCGCAGCGATGCGAGCGGCGGCAACCTCGTCCGCGTAGGCGTTGAGATTCGTCCAGCGATGGGTCACCCCCGGCGCTGTCGGGCTGGTCATCGCCACCTCGGGAATCTCGGCCGTGCCCAGCATGGCTTCGATGGCGCTTGCAACCGCTGAACTCACGATGCAGTGGGCACACGGATATTCGGGATGCATCGGCGTGTTGTCGATCGGCTGCCAGGTGGCCGCGCGTTCCGTGGCCGCGTTGCCGTCGATGTCGCCGTTGCGGATCGCAGTGATTGGGCGCCAGAGCCCGTACTTGTACTTGGCATCCATCACCGCGATCATGGCGTCCGCTTCCGCTGCCGTTATTACCGCCATGAAGCGTGCGCTGTCGGTCACTGGCATTTCTTTTCCTATAGCGACCTGACGATGCAAAGGATGCGTGCTTAACGGTCCGGTCAGGAGCCAAAACCGGGCGTCCTCGGTCTGGCGTGCCGACCGCTTCGTGCTGTTCTTCTCGCCGAGCTCTTTGATCTCATTGTAGTCCTTGGCCCATTGCTCGCTCTCGAGCGCAATCGGCGGCTTTGGTCGGAACTGAGAGGGGCTTGTCATCGCGAACGGTGTGAGGTCCGGCCATTGCGGGGCCACGGTGAGGGCCGTCGGGATATAGACACCCGGCGTCGTCACCGGCCGATATGCATCCGCGGCCGCTGATCCGTCGCTGGCGCGCGCCTCGAGGGTCTTTGCCGCAACCGCCTCGCCGAGCTTGATGCCCTCCGACTTCGCCTCGTTCTCGGGGAGTCCCGAGAGATAGTTCTGCAAGGCCGCTTGGATGTCGGAAGCGGCTTCCGGAACAAGCTTCGTCAATACCGCGCCGGCAGCGGCTGCGGCCGCCGCTTCCTTCGAGGTCTGCCGGTTTGCCGGAAGTTGGGCGTAGTAGGCGCGATAGCGCGGCTCTATCGAATTCACCGCATCGAACATCGCGATATGCACGATCGCCATGGCCCGATAAGCGGCCGGCGGTACCATTCTCGGCTGTATGAAGGCGACGGCTCTCTCGTCCCAATCCGTGATCACATCGGCCGATGCGGGACCAAGCGGGTTCACGAAGAAAGCGGCTAGCAACAACCACGCTCGATTGAACGTCATGGCAGTCCTCCCAGCGATGCAAGGTGTGGGGCCAAACCGCGGGCGTTTCGACTGGCAGCAAAGCACTCGCAGATGAGGTCGAGAGCGATGATCGCACGGAATGCGCAATCTGTCGTCGAAGAAAACCTGAATCGTTCTGAATCGGCGTAAAGACGAACGCGGATCGGACACGAGAGGGCAATCGATCAGTCTTGCAAAAATGTCACAGCGATCAACTTTCAGGAATCGCGCAGTTGCCGAACGCGGAGCGACAGGGCTAGCTTTCGACCCACGGAAAAGTGGCATTGGTCGTGAAGCGTTGAGTTGGTCCCATGTGGTTGTTCAACAAGAAGCGCGCAGAACTGGTCGCCCAGTCCATAAGCCAGTTGATCCATGTGCTTTCGGCCGGGCGAGAGGATCATGGGCCGACGGGCCCGGAGAGGCTCCTGCGTAGCCTCGCTCCGTTCCTGAGCGAGGACACGATCATTGGCCAGCGGGTCGTGAAGCTACTGGTCGCGATGGCCGGTAAAGCACGATTTTTCGTCAGCTTGGCGACAGCACCGGATCATTCCGGCCACCGGCTGACGATCGACGGGCGCGGCATCTACTCGGGATTTTCCCTTGCCTGCGCCTTGCCGCCGCGAATGGTGATGATCGATTTGCAGCCGAGCGCCGTGGGATACCAGGCGCGCCTGCTCTATGCCGCCTGCAAGGCGATGCCCAACGTGGTCGAGCGTCGAGACTTTCGGTGAAAATAGCGACCGGAATGCGCTGGCGTGGCGTCTAGAACCGACGCCAGCCGTTGTTGCCACCCCAGGCAAAGAAGTTCATCGGGTTAAAGAGGTCTCGCTGCCGCTCGTGCCGCGGCGTCTTCCGCGCCGTCTTCTTCGGCTTCTTCGGCGCGGGAGCCACATTCTCCGTAGCCTCCGGCGCGGCGGCCTCCGATGCGACCGGAGCGGCCGACTCCAATGCGACCGGCGCGGTTGCCTCCGCGCGGGCGATTTCGGCGGGCTTGGGCGCTGCTTCGGGCTTGGGCGCTGCTTCGGGCTTGGGCGCTGCTTCGGGCTTGGGCGCCGCTTCGACGGACTTGGGCGCCGCCATTGTCATCGACGGTGCGACGCGCGACGGCGGCTCTGAGCGGGCGCCGTCGGTGGACTGCGGGGCCGCTGCCGTGACGGTCATCGGCGGTGGCAGCTCCGAGCGCGAGGGCTCGGCGGCCTTCGGGACTGCTGCCGTCACCGTCATCGGCGGTGCAACGCGCGGCGGCTCCGCGCGGGCGGTCTCCACGGCTCTCGGTGCCGCGGCCGTCATGGTGGCCGATGCTGGCGGCCGCGATGTGACCCGCGACGGCACGTTAGAGCGGGCCGGTGTCACATATGATGTAGCTGGCTGTACAATGGTCGCGACGGACGGCTCGTAAGGAGCGACCGCCTGGCTTTTCACCGCGGGCTCAATCAACCAATGGAAGCCCACCGCACAGACGGTGTAAACCGCCACGCATCCTCCGATCACTGCTACCACGGAGGAGCTTCGTGACCGCGACCTGCCCAAACGCAACTTAGACCCCCGCATGCGCCACCCATGATCTACTATCACTTAGTCGCAGCGGACGGCAGATTGGTTCAATCCGCCCTATTGCACCGCACTCGCCTGTAACTGCCTGTAACTGCCTGTAACTGGCGGGATGCGAGCCGATCTGGACGCCAGGGCGGGCGGGCACGGATGGGATAGCTGTCTAGGGTAACTGCGTACCGGCCCCCGCTGCGCCGTCCTCCCGTCATCCATTCCGGGAAATCGAAATGGACACGGTCACCTCGCCCTAGGGGCCTTATGGTCACCCCGCGAAGAGCCGCGCGATCAGCCGCCGCGCCAGCACCCCGGCCACGCGGCGCCGGTAATGGCCGGGGGTGAACGTCGTCTTCATCGACATGATTTGGTCGCGCACGAGCACGTCGAGACCGTTGAACACGCGGGCCTCGAGCGGTCCGCCGCACAGCTCCGCGGTGCCCTTGAGCATGACCGGCCGTGGATTGGTGCCGGTGAAAGCGACGCGCAGATCTGCCAGCTCGTCGCCTTCGCGGCGTAACGCCACCGCCACCCCTGTCACCGGATATTCGATCGAGCGGCGTATGCGGACCTTGTCGTAGGCCGAGCGCAGGCCGATGGTGTTGCTCGCCCGCACCGCGGTGACGAACTCACCCGGCCGCAGCGAGAGATAATACTTGCCATCACCCTCGTTCTCGGTGATCGGCCGATCTTGCCGCGCATAGCCGATATAGAGGTTCTCGAGCGCGATGGTGCGCCTGCCTGCGGGGCCGGCAAGATCGACCCCGGCGTTGAGAGCGAGCAAGGCGGGCGCGAGATCGCCGCTGAAGGTCGCGAAGCACACGCCGCGGCTTTTCGGCGCGACATGACAGACTTCGCCCGTGGTCTTGAGACAATGGTGGTTGGCGGCGCGCCACCATTCGCTCTGGTTATAGAAAAGACAGCGCGTGTCGAGACAAAGGTTGCCGCCGACCGTCCCCATGTTGCGATGAGTCGGTCCGGCTATGAATTCCGCAGCCTGCGCCACCACCGGATAGTGCCGCATCACCTCTTGGTGCGCGGCGACCTCGGCGATGTTGACGGCGGCGCCGATCTCGAGCGAGCGCGCATCGGCCCTGATCGCGCGCAGCTCCGCGACGCGATTGATGTCGATGAGCACCGGCGGGGCGATGATGCCGCGCCGGATATTGACCACGAGGTCGGTGCCGCCGCCCAGGAGCCGGCTGTCGGGATGGCGTGCGCGTGCGCCGATCACCTCCTCGAGCGTCGCTGCCCGCACGAGCGCAAACTCCGGCAACGCATCCATTATCGCGGGTCCGCGTGGCCTGCTTTGCCCGCGTTTCCATTGCCCGCGCGCCGCCGCTTCTCCAGCGCGGCGAACACACGGTCGGGGGTGACCGGCAGCGTGTTGAACCTCACTCCGATTGCGTTGGCGACGGCATTGGTCAGCGCCGGCAGGAACGCCGCGAGCGAGCCCTCGCCCGCCTCCTTGGCGCCGAACGGCCCGTGCGGATCGTTGCTCTCGATGATGCCGACCTCGATCGGCGGTGAATCTTCGATCGTCGGGACGCGGTAATCGAGCATGTTGCCGGTGACGAGCAAGCCCTCGTGGTACGCGGTTTCCTCGCTCATCGCCTGCCCCATGCCCATCCACACCGAGCCCTGAACCTGGCCCTCGACGCTGAGGCGGTTGAGCGCCTTGCCGCAATCGTGCGCGACCCACACCTTGTCGACGTTCACCACGCCCGTCTCCTCGTCGACGCTGACCTCCACCACTTGCGCGGAGTAGCTGTAGCCCATGGTGCCGCCGATGGCGGCGCCTCGATACTTCTTGCCGCCGTGCGATTGCGGGATGGTCGAGTAATTGCCAGTCACAGTGATGGTGCCGCTGACCTTGAGCGCCTCCACCACCACCTCGTTGAAAGTGAGCCCCCTGTCCTGCGCGCCGGCGCGGTAGAGCTCGCCCAGGCACTCAATCTCCTCGGGGTTGGCCTCGAGCTTGCGCGCGGCGGCGGCGACCAGCACGCGTTTGAGATTCTGCGCCGCGTCGATGGCGGCATTGCCGACCATGAAGGTCACGCGCGAGGAATAGGAGCCGTTGTCCTTCGGCACCACCTCGCTATCGCCGGTGACGATGCGAATGCGCGAGAGGGGAAGCCCAAGCACCTCGCCGACGGTCTGGACCAGGATCGTCGACGAGCCCTGCCCGATATCGGCGGCGCCCGAGAGCACGACGATGGAGCCGTCGAAATCGAGCTTGATCTTGACGGTTGCGTGCGGCTCGCCGGTCCAGTTCACGGGCTTCGAGGCGCCGCTGATGTAATGCGAGCAAGCGAATCCCAAGCCCTTGCCCTTGGGCAGCTTGCCCTTGCGCGCCCGCCAACCGCTCGCCTGCTCGACCCAATCGACGCACTGCGGCAGCCCGTAGCTATTCACCATCAAATCGTTGTCGGTGAAAGTCGGCGCCGTCAAATAGTTCGCGCGTCGCACCGTTAGCGGATCGAGCCCGAGCTCGCTTGCCATCTCGTCGAGCAGGCTCTCGAAGGCAAAGCGGATGTCGACCGTGCCGTGGCCGCGGAACGCGCCGCAGGGCGGCGTGTTGGTGAGCACGCGCTTGCCGATATATTTGACGTTGTGGAGGTCGTAGATGGCATAGAGCATCGAGCCGGAATAGAGGATGGTCACGATGCCGTAGCCGGAATGGGCGCCGCCGCGCTGATAGCATTCGCATTCGACCGCGGTGATCCTTCCGTCCTTGCGCATGCCGAGCTTGAGGCGGATATCGGTCTGCGGCCGCCCGCGATGCGTGATGAAAGTCTCCTCGCGGTTGATCACCAGGCGCACGCTGCCGCCGGCCTTGCGCGCGAGCAATGCGGCGATCAGCTCGACGTTGAGCGCCTCGGTGCGGCAGCCGAAGCCGCCACCTACATGCGGCTTGATCACGCGGATGCGGGACATGTCCATGTCGAGGATCTGCGCCAGCATCAGATGCACGTAATAGGGGACCTGCGTGCTGGCGTAGACGGTCATGCGCTCGCGTATTGCGTCGTACTCCGCGACGGCGGCGTGCATCTCCATCTGGTTCTGGCAGACCTCGGCGCAATCGTAGGTGCCCTCGCGAACGAGGTCGGCTTCGCGGAAGCCCTGCGCCACGCTGCCGAGCTCGAACAGCACGTCGCGCTCGACATTGTTCGGCCGATGGGCATGGATCGCGCTCGCGCCAGCCGCCATCGCCTGTTTCGAGCTGTAGTAGGCAGGCAGCTCCCGCACTTTGAGCTTGATGAGATCGAGCGCGTGCTTGGCGGTGGCGTCGTCGATTGCGGCCACCGCCGCGACCGGCTCGCCGCGATAGCGCACCTTCTCGCGCGCCAGGGGATGCTCGCTGCGTGCGATGGGGAGCACGCCGAAGGTCTTGTCGCAATCGGCGCCGGTGACGATCGCCTTCACGCCAGGGAGCCGCAAGGCGGCGGAGACATCGACTTCGAGAATCTCGGCATGGGAATAGGGGCTGCGGAAGATGCGGCCCGCCAACAGGCCCGGCGCGACGAAATCGGCGGTGTATTTCGCCCGGCCCGAGACCTTGTCCGGACCATCGATCAGGGGCACGTGGGCGCCAATGCTGTGCGCTGCGGCGATCTCGTTCATGGCGCGAGCCGGTGCTCTCTCCGCCCACTGGAGGCAGCGCGGTGTCGTCGCTGCGCCGCGAGTGTCACGGCGCCACTCCGCCGGCGTGAAGCTCGGCGGCGTATCGCACCGCCTCGATGATTTTGACGTAGCCGGTGCAGCGGCAGATGTTGCTGCCGAGCGCCGCGCGAATCTCTTGCTCGCTGGGGCGGGGATTGCGGCGCAACAAGCCGGCCGATGCCATGATGAACCCCGGCGTGCAATAGCCGCACTGGGAGCCAAGCTTCTCGTGGAAGCCGCGCTGCACCGCCGAAAGGCGCCCATCCTGAGAGAGCGATTCCACCGTATCGATGCGTTGGCCATTCACGCCGGCCGCAAGCGTGAGACACGACAAACGCGGTTGATCATCGACCAGCACGGTGCAGGCACCGCACTCGCCGCCGTCGCAGCCGGTTTTTGTTCCAGTCAGGCCGACAACTTCCCGCAAATAATCCAGCAGCAACAGATTGTCCGCCACCGCATCGACGCGGCGACGGCCATTCAAAACAAGCTCGAGAATGCGGGCCATGCGTGCCGTTCCAATATCAATATTCGGCACGACCTTCAAATCGGATGCCGCCCATGTACGCGCAAGGGGCGCCAGGCGTCGCAGGCGTAGGATCGGTTGAGCGCAGCGAAGCCAACGCGAGCGATAACCCTGATCAAAGCCTTGGCCTCACGTCGAGTTGATTTCGTGGAGACTTTCTCGGTTGCGCGGCAGACGACGAGTTGTACGGCGATTGCGGATGACTTAGCTTTCGCGATGCCTTTGTACGGCGGAGATTTGCGATGCAGCTCGCCAATACCCGCATCCCGGCCGCGCTGATCGCGCTCAGCGCGCTGACAGCGACGGGACTGACCTGCGCCTCCGCCGCCGATTACTACGCCGGCAAGAGCATCGATCTCCTGATCGGGGCGCCGCCCGGCGGCGGCTACGATATCTATGCGCGCACGCTCGCGCGCCATTATGGGCGCCACATTCCCGGCCAGCCCTCGATCGTGGCGAAGAACATGCCGGGCGCGGGCAGCGCGCGAGCGGCCGGTTTCATCGGCACAATGGCGCCGCGAGACGGGACGGCGATCGCCGCCATCATGCCTGGCGCGGTGATGGGGCCGCTGCTCGACGAGAAAGCCGAGGGGCTGTTCGACCCGACCAAGGTGCTCTATCTCGGCACCGCCAACAGCGGCACGCGCGTCTGCGTCGCGCGCCAGGGCTCCAAGATCAAGACTTTCGACGATGCGCGCGCGCAGAAGGCCGCCTTCGGCGGCGTCTCGACCAACGATTCGACCCGCGAATACGGCTTCATGCTTAAGAAAACTGCGGGCGCGCTCTACGACGTGGTTTCCGGCTACAGCGGCACCGCCGAGATCGCGCTGGCGATGGAGCGCGGCGAGATCGACGGCGCGTGCGGCTGGGACTGGGCAAGCTTGAAGTCGCAGCGCCCCGATTGGATTCGAGACGGCAAGATCAACGTGCTGCTGCAGGTCGGTCTGGAACCGAACGACGAGCTCACGCGCATGGGCGTCCCCTCGGTGTTCAAATACGTGAGCCATGAGGACGACCGCAAAGTCGTCGAGCTGATCATCAGCCAGCAGGTTTTCCAGCGCTCCTATATCGCCGCGCCCGCGCTAACGGCGGAGCAACTCGACACGCTGCGTTCCGCCTTCGACGCCACCGTGCATGACCCAGAGTTCCTCAAGGACGCGGAGACCATTCGCATCGATATCTCGCCGCTTTCCGGCGCCAAGGTGCAGGACCTGGTGGCGAAACTTTACGCCGCGCCGAAGGACATCGTTGTGCGGGCGCGGCAGGCGATCAGCCCCTAGGCTGTACATGCAGACAAAACCGACATGGAAGGAATTGCTGGCGCGGGGGGAGCCGCTGCTCCTGCCCTGCGCCCATGACGCGCTTTCGGCGCGCCTCATCGAGCGCGCGGGCTTTGTCGCTTATGCGGTCGGAGGCTATGCCCTCGTCGGTGCGCGCCATGCGCTGCCCGACATCGGGCTCGTGGGCTTCGGCGAGATGAGCGCCGGCATCCGCGACATCATGGCAGCGAGCAGCCTGCCGGTGCTGGTCGACTGCGACGACGGCTACGGCGACGTCAAGAACGTCGCGCGCACGATCGCCGGCTACGAAGCGATGGGCGTGTCGGCGATCTTCATGGAGGATCAGCGCGCACCCAAACGCTGCGGCCACATGGCGGGCAAGGATGTGATCGAGGCTGACGTCATGGCGGCTAAGGTGCGCGCCGCGGCGGATGCACGCCACAGCGCGGAATTCTTCATCATCGCGCGCACCGACGCCCGCGCGGTGCACGGGCTCGACGAGGCGCTGCGGCGCGCGGAGATTTATCTCAAAGCCGGCGCGGACGGCCTGTTCATCGAGGCGCCGCAATCGGCCGAGGAGTTGGCGCGGATCGGGCGCGCGTTTGCAGGCGTGCCGCAACTGGCCAATATGGTCGAGGGCGGCGGACGCACGCCGGTGCTGCCGCCACACGAGCTCTACCGTCTCGGCTTCGCCATGGTCGCTTACCCGACCACGCTGATCTTCCGCGTCGCACGTGCGCTCGAGGCCGCGCTCGCCGATCTCAAGGCCGCTCGGCCCGCAGGCAAGAACGACGGCGTCGACTTCGAGACCTTCAAGGACATCGTCTCGCTGGGACGCTGGGCCGAGGTCGAGCAACGAAACGTGGCTTCGGGCAAGTGACGAGCGCGATCAAACGCTCCCTTGCCGGGCTCTTCACGGGTGACTCCGCAGCTTCGCGTATTCCCGCTGAAAAGCCTCGTCCAAGAGTTTAGTGGATCCCGGGTCGAGCGATTTTGCGCCGCAAGCTTCGCAGGTGCCGATCGAGACCGTAACTTCGCAACGGACATATCCTTTGTCGCTCGATTGTCTAAAGGCCATTGCTTCCATGCGCTTGAGGACACGCCCCTTTCTGCAAATGTCGCAAGTCACAGGTTCTTCCTCGGCGAACATCGCCTATCCCCTCGCCGTCACCCTGCCGGCTTAGTGTGCGGGACGACTTTTCAGGGGTGTGTGAGCTACTTCACACTTGGGGGAAATCTCAGATTCTCGCCTGCTCCAACTTCACCGGAGCATTCCGCAACAGCGCGGGAGCCCGGGCGGACGATCAAAAGATATATCTTGCGCTACATCGATGAAAGTTGTATCTACAGATATATCTGAAACCTAAGGGAGGCCGAGATGTTCGGCATGAGACATTCGTGTGAATCACCATTTCCTGGAAAGTGGGCCGCTGGCCGCCGGGGCTGGCGCGGGCACTTCCGCTCCGGCTGGGGCGGCCGTCACGGCATGGACGGCAATATGATGCGGGCCGGCCGCATGCTTGCGCACGGCGACTTGCGCTTGATCGCGCTTGCGCTGATCGCCGAGCAGCCGCGGCACGGCTACGAGATCATCAAGGTGCTCGAGGACAAGACCGCCGGCTGGTATTCGCCGAGCCCGGGCATCGTCTATCCGACGCTGACTTATCTCGAAGAAGCCGGATACGTCACCGCGCAGGTGGAGGGCGCCAAGAAGCTCTATACCATCACCGAGGAGGGCCGCGCCTACCTCGATGCCAACCGCGATTTCGTCGACGCCGTGCTCGAGCGTCTTGCTGCCATCGGCGAGAAGGTCGCGCGCATGCGCCGCCGCTTCGGAAGCGAGGACGAGGAGCGCCACGGCATGCCGCCGCTCGTGCGGGCGGCACTGGAAAATCTGCGCGACGTCGCGGCCAAGCGGCTCGACGACGACGCGGAAGCGGAAACAAAGGTGGTCGAGGTGCTCGCACGCGCCGCGGCGGAACTGAAGAAGGCGTGAACAGGCGAGGTGGCGCGCCTCACTCCACCTTCAGATTGAGCTTGCGCACCAGCGTGCCCCACTTCGTCTCCTCGCCGTCGATATCCTTGGCGTAGTCCTCCGGCGTCGAGGTCAGAGGGTCGCCGCCTTCGGCGAGGATCCTTTGCTTCACATCATCACTGTCGACCACCACGCGTAACGCGCGGTTGAGACGCTCGATGATCGGCCGCGGCGTGCCCGCCGGCGCGAGCAGCCCGTAATGCAGGACCGACTCGAATCCAGGAAGTCCCGACTCGTTCGCGGTCGGCACGTCGGGCAGAAGGCTGAACCGCGCGGGAGCGAGCACGGCGATCGCGCGCAGCGTGCCGGCTTGCAGATTGCCGAGCGCGGGCGGCAACACACCGAACGCAATCGGCACATGGTTGCCGAGGAGGTCGTTCATCACCTGCGCCGTACCTTTGTAAGGGATGATCGTCGCGTCGATCCTGGTAACCGATTTGAACAACTCGGCGGTGAGATAGCCACCGGTGCCGACTGCCGAGGTCCCGATGTTGAAGTTCGGCCCCGCGCTCTTTGCGATCGTGACCGCCTCGCCGATCGTTTTCGCCGGGAACGAAGGGTGCGCCAGCAGTGCCACAGGCATCGACGCGATCAGCCCGATCGGTGCGAAGTCCTTGCGGGGATCGAAGCCGGCATTGGTGTAGAGGCTGGGATTAATGGCAATCGATCCGGTGTGGCCGAGAAACAGCGTGTAGCCGTCGGGCGCGCTCTTGATGACGACGCGAGTGCCAATCAGGCCGGAACCGCCAGCGCGGTTATCCACCACCACCTGCTGGCCCAGCGCGCCCGCAAGCTTCTCCGCGACGACGCGCGCCATGGCATCGACGCCGCCGCCGGGCGGATAGGGTACGATCAGCGTGACAGTACGAGTTGGATAGTCCTGGGCCAGGGCTTGGCCGCAAAGCGCCACTGCCACCGCAGCGGCGGCCGCGGCCCGCAACAGCCTGCGCATCGGACCCCTCCCCTTATTCTTGCTTAACGGGCCGCCGCCCTCGATGCGCGTGGAGCGGCGGCCGAATCGCAACTCAGCTACAACGCCACCTCAGTGAACGAGACAGTCCATCTGCAGGCGCGCGATTTCGTCCTTCACCAGCAACTTGCGACGCTTTAACTCCACGATCTGAAGATCGTCGACCGACGGATGCGCGCGGGCCTCGGCAATCTCCGCGTCCAGCGCCCGATGCCGCCGTTCCAGTTCCGCAAGGTGGGTTTCAATGGACATGTTGGGGGGTTCTCCTCAGCCAGATCAATTACCTGACTGGGCCAGTCTACACCGTCTTGGCCTCTTTTCGAAGTGGGTTTGGTTGTGCAGCGCAGCAACGCCGGATTCCCATTGTGATTCATGCCTCGGGGGAGGGTTCATGCCTCGGGAAACCGACCTGAAAGCCTCCCAGCCAACTGAGGCGCACGTACCGCGGGAAACAAGCAGGCACCGGTCGGGGGCCGGGAGCCAAGCAGCCCCCACTTTCCGTCCAGCCACGCGACGCGCAACCGCATCTGACGCGATCGCGCCACGCTCGAGCAATGGGATGGCACACGGGCGGTGGTCAGAACCCGCAAAGCGCGCTACTTGAAAGGCGAGCGCGTTGGGACGCACAGTTGGGATGTAGGCCGCGCGCTTTGCGGCCGCCCACACATCAGCGGTGGCGATGACCAAAGAGGAAGAACGCGAGTTGCGGGAGCAACTGGCGCGCTTGCAGCAGGAGCACCGCGACCTCGATGTCGCGATCTCCGCTCTGCAGCACTCGCCAGGCTCCGATCTTTTGCAGGTCCAGCGCCTGAAAAAGCGCAAGCTCGTCCTGCGCGACCGAATTTCCTATATCGAGGACCAACTCACTCCCGACATCATTGCTTAGCGCGGATGTCGATCGATCCCGCCAAAGCGGATTGACGAGAACCCGTCGACACGCTCATGGGCGCCCCGCCGGCCGCATGAGAGTGAGGTCATCGCGACTGCGTCAGGTTTACTCGGGCTGGATGCCGGCTTCCCGGATCACCTTGGTCCATCGCTCGGTCTCTTCCTGCTTGAGCTTGGCCATGTCTTGCGGGCTGCCGGCGACCGCGGTGAGGTTGAGCTCGCGAAAACGCGCCTTGGTCGCGGCCTCATTGGCGATGTCGTTGATCGCGCGATTGAGCTTCGAGGTAATCGCAGCCGGCGTCTTAGGTGGCGCGCTCACGGCATTCCACGTATCCGAGACGAAGCCCGGCACGCCAATCTCGATGAATGTGGGAATGTCAGGGAGCATAGCCAGTCGATGATCAGTTGCGACCGCAAGAATTCTCGACTTGCCGCCCTCGTGCAGCTTGTAGGCTGAGGCGAGCTCCATGAAGATGAAATCCACATGCCCGGCGACCAGATCGTTGAGCGCGGGCCCCGTCCCGCGATAGGGCACGTGCAACATTTTGGTTCCCGTCAGCCTCATCAATAGCTCCGCAGTCAGGTGCGACGTCGTGCCCGGCCCCTGCGACGCGAACGTGACTTTGCCCGGATTGGCTTTGGCATAAGCGATGAATTCCTGCGCCGTCTTGGCCGGAAAATCCTGACGTACCAGCAGGACGTTCGGCAACTTGGACATGACGGCGACCGATTCAAGCGCGGCCGGATCGAAGTTGAGTTTTTTGTAGAGCGCGATGTTGCTGGTGATCGGGGCGGGCTGCGACGCGAGCAAGGTGTAGCCATCGGGATCGGCGGCATAAACCGTCTCGGCACCGATATTGCCTCCACCGCCGCCGCGATTCTCGATCACGAACGGCTGACCGAACCGCTGCTGGAGCCCGGCGGCGAAAATTCTCGTCACGGTGTCGACGCCGCCGCCGGCCGGCACGCTGACGATGATCTTCACCGCACGATTGGGATAGTCCGCGGCTTCGTCTTGTTGGCCGAAGGCGGGGGAGATCGCAAGAAATGCCGCCGCGGCTGCCACTCGCACCAAATATCTCGACATTCACGCGTCCTTCCGTCCCGCACCCGCGCTCGAGTGTTCTCTTCGCAATCTCGCACATCGCCCGGCCCGCGGTAAATGCGGCGCGACGTACCGCCGCCCGCGCAACTATGCCCCTCGCCTTTGGCGCGCCGGCCGCGCTAGCCTCCGCAGCGAGCACCTCCCGCGCAAATCCGCATCCGCCGGACAGAGCAATGTCGACCTACGCCGCGATGTTGGCGATGTGTAGGGAGCTTGGATTCGAAATTCGACTTGACCCGCAAAACCGGAAGCTTGCATCGTGAAGCTCGCCCTCTAGAGCTAATCGCCGTCTCGAGAGAACCCTTCGTCATGAACGGCTGCGGCTGTCCGCCGACGGCTGCAGCGTCTCCACCTCCTCGAGCTCTTCGGCGACAAGATCGCCCTTCGGCGTGAGTGCCTCGCCGCCCAGCCGGGTGCGGGCCACTTCATGGATACGCTCTGCGATTCGAGGCTCCCGATCCATGAGAACGCGCAGATCGTGGGCATCGAGCATGAGCAGGCTCGTTCGTCTGACGGCGGTCACGGTCGCCGACCTGCGCGTGCGGCGCAGCGCCGCGATCTCGCCGAAGAAATGACCCGCGCCGAGCCGAACGCGCTCCTGCTTGAGCTCGATTTCCACCTCTCCATCCGCGATGAAATACATCGAATGGGCGAGCTCGCCGCGCCTGGTGATGACGTCACCGCCTTCGACTTGCTGCGCGTGCAGCAGTCGCATGATGTCGGCGATTTCCGTTGCCTCGAGTTCCGCGAACAAAGGCACGCGGGCGACCATTCCCCAGGTGACGACGAAGTCGCGGCGATGGATCTCCTCGGCGAACGCGGTTGCGACAATGCCGATGGGCAAGGCGACCATGATCAAGCCGACGAAGATCGTGATCGAGGCTACGATGCGTCCCAGCGCGGTCACCGGAACAACGTCGCCATAGCCGATCGTGCCCAGCGTTACTATTGCCCACCACATCGCGTCGGGAATGGTGCCGAATTTGTCGGGCTGCGCATGGCGTTCGATCACATGCATGATGCTGGCGGCGACGAGCGTTGCCCCCAGCAAGATCACGAAGCAGCCGAACAAAGCGCGTCGCTCGTTGTAAAGCGCGTCCAACAGCGAGCGCATCGCGGGCGAGTAACGCGCCAATTTGAGAAAACGCACCATTCGAAATACCAAAAGGACCCGCAGATCGGCCGGCAGCACGAGTGCAAACCAGAACGGCAGGACCGCTAGCAGGTCGATCACGCCGAGCGGGCTGGTCACGAACTTCCATCGCGCCTTGCGTTCGCTCGAATGCCGGTACGGCGCGTGCTCGGCCGCGACCCAGACGCGCAGTGCGTATTCGATGGTGAAGGCGATCAGCGATAACAGCTCGATCGCGAGGAACAGCGGGCCATATTGCGCCTCCAACGCCGGCACCGAATCGAGCGTCATGGCGATGAGATTGGTGACGATCAGGACGACGATCAGGCGGCTGACGATGAGTCCGGTGCGATCGCCGATCGGACCGTGCTCCAGGATCTCGTAGAGCCGGCGGCGAGGATTTACGCCGGAGCGCCAGATACGTCGCGTCATAGCTGAATGCCGTCCAACCAGTGTGCAATCATTCTCGCCCGACTATACCGCTGGTTCAACGGAGATCGCCTGTGGCATGGCATTCGCAGTCATGGCCGCGTCAATGGCAAACAAGAACCGGAATTTTCGTATGCGTAAGCACCTTGGTGGTCACGCTGCCGAGCACGACGGCAGCAATGCCGCTGCGTCCGTGCGAGGCCATGACGATGAGGTCGCAACCCCTCTGCTCGGCGGTCACGATGATGGCTTCGTATGGATGGTCTTCTTCGACTTGCACCGTGTCGCAGACGATCCCAACCGCGCGAGCTTGTTCGGCAACGCCATCGAGTATCCTCTGCGCGTGCGCTTTGGCGCGCTCGACATGCTCGGCAAAAGCGCCAGACATCGCATAGACCCTGGAAGCCGGGACCGTGTAGACATCGAACGACGCCTCCACCGTCAATGCGGTCACCTTTGCCCCGACGAATTTGGCAAGCGACAATCCATGGCGCACCGCCCTAGCGGCAAGCTCCGAGCCGTCGGTTGGGATCAAAACATGCCGATACATGTGCTCCTCCCAATCGCGCGGCGTCCGGGCCGTCCCAGCTATATTGAGCCACCCTCGCCCCCTGGTGTCCATTGCCCATGACGAGGCCATGACGAGGGAGCATGGTGCTCGGGCGCCAGCGAGGCCGTGTCGGGTTTGTCTGCGAGATCGAGCCCGATAGGGCGTCTCGGCCGGTCCTGGGGCCCATCGAAGCCCTTCAGCGCAGATGCCGCCGCCCTGCTCAGGCGCGCTTACGAGCGACCCCACGCCGGCCGCCGCCGCCAGGTGCGCAGCGCCGCCACGATGCGCAAACGCCGCTCGCGCAGATTGGCGATCACCATCAGCGCCGCCGGCGTGACGATCAGCGTCAGCATGGTGGCGAAGCCGAGCCCGAACACGATCGCGGTCGAGAGATTGATCCACCATTGCGTCGCCGGCGCGCCGACCGTGATCTCGCGCGAGAGGAACTCGATATTCATGCCGAACGCGATCGGCAATACGCCCAGGATTGCGGTCACCGCGGTGAGGACGACCGGTCGCGCGCGTTCGCGGCAGGTTTCGATGATCGCGTCGTAGGCAGCAACACCTTCACCGCGCAAGCGATCATAGGTGTCGATCAGCACGATATTGTTGTTCACGATCACGCCGGCATTGGCGATGACGCCGATGCCGGCCATAACGACGCCGAACGGCTGGCCCATGACCATGAGCCCGAGCATCACGCCGAACGTCGAGAGCACGACGGCCGTGAGCACCAAACCGACCGAGGTCAGCTTGTTGAATTGCGCGAGCAGGATCGCGAAAATGAGAAAGATCGCGGTGCCGAATGCCTTGAGCAGGAACGCCGAGGCCTTGGCGCGCTCCTCGTCCTCGCCCTTGAGTTTGAACGTTACGCCGGAACCGAGGTCGGCCTTGGCGAGCGCGGCCCCAATCTCCTGCTGAATGATCGCGGTCTGTACGCCTTCGGCAACGTTGGCGGAGACCGTGATCACGCGGCTGCCGTTGACCCGATTGATGTAGCCGACACGCGGCGCCGGCACGCGCTGCACGAAATTGCCGATCGGAACGTGTCCCGCTTGCGTCTGCACGCGCAGATCGTCGATCTGGTCGAGGCTGCGGCGCTCGGGCGGAAAGCGCACCAGGATGTCCACCGACTTGTCGCTGTCGACCGGCCGGTATTCGGTGGCCTTGAGACCGTTGGTGACGAGCTGGACGGCGCTGCCCACGGTGTTAATGCCGGCGCCATATTTCGCGGCTTCCGATTTGTTGACCTCGATCTTCCAATCGATGCCGGGGAGCGGCAGACCGTCGTCGAGATCGCGGATGTCGCTGCGCGCGGCGAGCATGGCGGCGACCTTGGTCGCGGCCGCGGGGAGCTCCGCCGGGTCGAGCGCCCCGAGCTGCACTTGGATCGGCTTGCCGGTCGGCGGGCCGGCGCGCGGCGCGGTCACCTCGATCAGGATGCCGGCGATATCCGCGGTCTTGGCGCGGATCTCGTCCATGATCTCGTGTGCGGGGGCTCGGCTGCGCCAGTCCGAAAACTCGAACAGGATCACGCCGATCGTATCCTCGGTGAGCTCGCTCATGCCGCGCGGCTGCTCGCCGATGCGGGTGTAGACCGTCTTGAGCCCATCGAACGCAAGCACGCGCTTCTCAACCTCGGTCACGAGACGGTTTTTCTCGTCGAGGGAGAGATTGCCGCGGGCATGCACGACGACCTGTCCGTAGTCGGGCTCGACTTTGGGAAAGAATTCCACGCCGCGGCCGAACTTTCCGTAGGCAACATGCACCGCAAAGAGAAGGACCGCGGCCAGTGCCAGGGTCATGCCCGGATAGCGCAACACAAGCCGCACCGTGCGCATATAGGGCCCGCGGTCACCCGCAGTCTCGGCATGCGGCACCGGCGCGGCCGCGCTGGCGAGCGAAGCGAGCGGCCAGCGCGGCGACTTTACAGTGCGCGCGCCGGATACTCGCCCTGAACCGGGCCCGTCGGGGCGCGCGGCCTTGCCGAGCAGTGCGCCCAACGTCGGCGTGAAGAAGAGCGCCACCGCCAGCGAGGCCGAGAGCGTCGCGATCAGCGTGATCGGCAGATATTTCATGAATTGGCCGACCACGCCGGGCCAGAACAGGAGCGGCGAGAACGCGGCAATGCGGGTCGCGGTGGCCGCGATCACCGGCCCGGACATGCGCTTGGCGGCGAGCGAATAGGCCTCCTTCGGCGCCATCCCTTCGGCCATGCGGCGTTCGGCGAACTCCGAGACGATGATCGCATCGTCGACCAGCATCCCGACCGCCAGAATCAGCGAGAACAGCACGACGATGTTGACGGTCAGTCCCGCGAGCTGCAGCCCGAGCACGCCGGCCAGGAAGGACGCGGGTATCGCAATGCCGATGAACAGCGAAGCGCGAAAGCCGAGCACGAACAGAATCACGATCGCCACCAGCAGCACGCCGGTCGCGACCGAGTTCTGCAGGTCGCCGAGCATCTGCCGGATGATCTTCGATTTGTCCTGGGTGAAGGTGACGTGTACGGCTTCGGGCCAGGTCTGCTGCAGCGCCGCCACTGTCGCCTTCACCGCGTCGACCGTCTCGATGAGGTTGGCGCCGGTGCGCTTGGAGACCTCGATGGTCATGGCGGGGCGCCCGTTCACCCGCGTGACCGAGGTCGCGTCCTTGAAGGTGGGCTTGACCTGCGCGACGTCGAGCAGCCGCACCGAGGCCATCGGCGAGGCGACAATGGGAATGTTGAGGATGTCCTGCGGCTTCTCGAACAGCGAGGGCACCTTGACCGCGAAGCGGCCGGTCTCGCCTTCGAGCGCGCCGGCGGCGATGAGCGTGTTGAAGGATTGCGTGATCGAGCCGAGCTGGTCGAGGGAGAGCCCGTAGCTCGCCAGCAGCATCGGGTTGAGGATGATCTCGACCGCCTCGTCGCGGGAGCCGCGAAGCTCCGCCGAGAGCACCCCCGGCGCCTGCTCGATCGCGTTCTTGGCAGCGCGGGCGATGCGCAGCAGCGTACGCTCGGGAACGTCGCCGGAGAGTCCCACCACCAGCACTGGGTAGAGCGAGAGATTGACCTCCAGCACCTGCGGCTCGTCCACGTCGCGCGGCAGGTCGTGTTTGGCCTGGTCCACCTTGGCGCGCACGTCGGCCAGCGCCGCCTTGGAATCGAACCCCGCCTCGAACTCGAGCAGCACGAAACCGCCGCCCTCGAAGGCGGTCGAGCGCATCTCCTTCACGTTGCCGACCGATTTGAGCTGGGTCTCGACCGGCCGCAGCAACAGCCGCTCGGAGTCCTCGGGGCTGATGCCCCGTTGCGAGAGCTGCACGTAGATGATCGGAATTCTGACGTCCGGCTCGGCTTCCTTGGGGATCGTCACATAGGCCAAAAAGCCGGCGCTTAGCAGGAAAATCAGCGTGGCGATGGTGAGCCGCGCGTGACCGATGGCGTAGTCGATGAATCTTGACATCACATTCGACTACTTCGCGACCGCGGTGAGCTCGGGCACTCCCACTGCGTCCACGGTTTGCCCTTCGCGCACGAAGTCCTGGCCTTGCACGATGACGCGACTGCGATCGGCAAGGCCCGTCACCCACATTAAGCTCTGCTCGTCCTCGATCACGCCGACCGGGACGAACTCGACCGTGTCGTTGGCGTCGACGACGCGCAGGCCGAGATTGCCGGCGGAGGAAAAGGTCACCGCGGACCGCGGCACCCGCGTCGCCAGAACTGGCGCCAGCGGCACCAGGACCTCCGCCGTTATGCCGTCGGGAATGCTGCCGTCGGCGTTGGGCAACTCGATCTCCACCCGATAGGTGCGCGTGGTCAGGCTCGCGGTCTTGGCGACGAAGCGGACCTTTCCGCTCGTGCGCTCGCCGGTCACCAGCCGCACCTCCGCGACTGCTCCGACCTTGATGCCGGCGAGTTGGCGCTCCGCCACTTCCACCACCGCCAGCATCGGATCGAGCGCCACGAGCGAGGCGATCTCGCGCCCGGCCATGGAGAACGCGGCCTGCCCGACCTCGACGGCAACGTCATGCACGACCCCCGACCACGGGGCGCGCACGATGCCGCGATCGTGCTCGGCCTCGGCGGCGGCGAGCGCCGCCTCCGCCGCCTTGAGCTGCGCCTCGAGATCGACGAGCTGGAGTCGCGGCAAGGTGCCGTTGAGAATCAGCGCGCGCTTGGCCTCGAGCTCGGTGCGCTTCTGTGTCGTCACGGCCTGCGCTTGCGCGACCTGGGCCTCGCGCGCCTCGTCCGAGAGGATGGCGATGATGTCGCCCTTCTTGACCGACATTCCGCGCTTGACTTTCAACTCGGTCAGCACTCCTCCGGTGCGCGCAGTCACGGTGACCCGCTTGTCGGCCTCGGTGCGGCCGGAGATGGTGAGCTTGCGGCTGTGCGGAACGATGCTGGTCGTAGCTACCGCGACGCGGAAGAGCTTCTTCGCATCGGCTTCGCCGGCGCGCGCGGCCACGCGGCTCTCCGCCTTGTCGTGCGGCAGCAAGTGCCCGGACGCGATCCAAAGCCCCGCGGCCGCGACAAGCCCAATGGCGGTGAGGCGGCTCGCGTTCATCGAGAGCTCTCCTTGGCTGCGTCAGCGACAGTCGTCATGCTTCGAGGCGGGCGCGATGCGCAGGCAAACTCCGCGCGCAAGCAGGCACACTGCGTCACGGCGCGACGCATGCACTGGAGCTGGGCATTGGCCCGGCGCATGGCAGGAAGTCCCCCGACCCCTAATTGCAGCGCAGCAATCGCTTAGATCATTGGCGAAACTGAGGCTGAGCGCGCGCAATTAGCTGCGGCGCGCAGCCGCGCCCCGCAATTCGCTTGTTTTTGCCGTGAAAGGGACGCAACAGCCGATTTCCCAGCCGTTCGTGTGCCGCCTTGCCACCCCAGGGACCGTCCCTATAATCGCCCGCTTTCCTGGCGGCGGATTCGAGGGGGGATCGATGACGGGGAAGCCGGTTGCGATCATCATGGGCAGCCAGTCCGACTGGCCGACGATGAAACACGCCGCCGATACGCTCGATGCACTGGGCATCGGCTATGTGGCGAAAATCATTTCCGCTCATCGCACGCCCGAGCGCCACCTCACCTTCACCAAGGCGGCCAAGGCGCAGGGCTTCAAGATCATCATCGCCGGCGCGGGCGGCGCCGCGCACCTGCCCGGCGTGACGGCAGCGCTGACCCCGCTTCCCGTCTTCGGCGTACCGATCGAATCGAAAGCGTTGTCGGGCGTCGATTCGCTCTATTCGATCGTGCAGATGCCGCCCGGCATTCCGGTCGGGACGCTCGCCATCGGACGGGCGGGCGCGGTCAACGCGGCGCTGCTCGCGGCGAGCGTCCTCGCGCTCAGCGATGGCGAACTCGCCCAGCGGCTCGACGCCTGGCGGCAGCGCCAGGCCGACGCGGTCCCGGAGACGCCGCAGGACGTCAAGGCGTGACCGCGGATGGACTCTTTGCGCTGATTCTGCTACAGCCGCAGCCAAAGGGGAGCCCGCGCGGTCGCGCTTTGGTGGCGGATCGGCGGGCTCCGGTACATTCAGGACATCGAGCAAAGGAATGACGCGTGCAGGTTCTCGTCCGTGACAACAACGTCGATCAGGCCCTCAAGGCGCTGAAGAAGAAGATGCAGCGCGAGGGCATTTTCCGCGAGATGAAGCTCCGCGGCCATTACGAAAAACCCTCGGAGAAGAAGGCACGCGAGAAGGCGGAAGCGATCCGCCGGGCGCGCAAGCTCGCCCGCAAGCGCATGCAGCGCGAAGGCCTATTGCCGATGAAGCCAAGGCCCGCAGCCGCTGCCGGCGGCGCGGCGCGTCCCCCGCGCCGACCAAGCTTTTGATGTGGCTGGCCGGCCGACGCCGGTAGGAAGAGAGAGATAGAGCGCGGGCCTTGCGGCCCGCGCTGTCGTTTTCGGGGCTCAAGAGCTACCCTCGCGATCGGCACGGCGAAGCAGGGGGGAGGACGCGCGGATGAAACGCAGCACCGACCGGATCCTCACCACCCATGTCGGCAGCCTCATCCGCCCGCCGGCGTTGCGCGAATTCCTCGCCGCGAAGGAAGCCGGCAAGTCGTTCGACCAGGCGGCCTATGCAAAATGCCTGAAGGAGTGCGTCGCCGAGGTCGTGCGCAAGCAAGCCGATATCGGCATCGACGTCATCAGCGACGGCGAGTTCGGCAAGGCGATCAGCTGGGCGCAATATGCGCTGTTTCGGCTCGGCGGGTTTGAACGCCGGCCGTTCGCGGGCGGCAATCCCTTCACCCGCGGCGTCGACCGCACGCGCTTTGCGGACTTCTACGCGGAGCTCGACGCGCGCGACAAGGTCGAGACCGTGATGGATACGGTGGCGGTGGCGCCGATCACCTATGCCGGCGCGGCCGAGCTCAAGCAGGACGTCGCCAACTTCAAGGAGGCGCTGCGCGGCGTTGACGTGGCGGAGGCGTTTCTGCCCGTGGCGGCGCCGACGAGCGTCATTCCCGATCGCAAGAACGAATACTACAAGAGCGACGACGATCTTCAGCAGGCGATCGCCGAGGCCATGCGCGTGGAGTACAAAACGATCGTCGATGCCGGCTTGCTGGTGCAGCTCGACGACGCGCGCGCCGCTGTCAGCTATGACCGGATGGTGCCGCCCAAGACGCTCGAGGAGTACCGCGCCTGGCTCGCGCGCCAGGTCGAGATCATCAACCACGCGATCGAAGGACTTCCGCGCGAGAAGATCCGATATCACGTCTGCTGGGGAAGCTGGCCGGGACCGCACAGCTCCGACGTTCCCTTCAGGGACATCGCCGACCTGGTCTTGCAGGTGCGTGCCGGCGGCTATTCCATCGAGCTTGCCAATCCGCGGCACGAGCACGAATGGCGGCTGTGGGAGCATCTCAAATTGCCGGCGGAGACTGTGCTCATTCCCGGCGTGATCAGCCACGCCACCAACATCGTCGAGCATCCGGAGCTCGTCGCCGAACGCATCGTCCGTTTGGCCCGCCTCGTCGGGCGGGAGAACGTGATCGCGAGCACCGACTGCGGCTTCGCGCAGGTGACGTATTTTGCGCGGGTGCATCCGCAGATCATGTGGGCGAAGCTCGAGGCGCTGGTCGAGGGGGCTCGCCTCGCGAGCAAAGAGCTATGGGGGCGCGATAGCCGCGCGCCGCGCAGCGCGGCGTGACGGCGTGCCGATCCTGGCGCGCGCGGATCCGCCCCGTAGTGGATTTCTTTAACCAATACAGTCGGATAGGCTCGGCCTGCCGGCGTCAACGACGTCAGGCAAAAATTGTTGCGCCGGACCAACTTTGCGAATCATTATTCTCGCACGTTGTGGGTTTGTTGTGAGTTCGCGATGAAGGTCATTATCGTCGGCGGCGGCATCGGCGGTCTCACAACCGCCCTCATGCTGCATGCCCGCGGCATCGACTGCGAGATTTATGAGCAGTCCGACGCCATTCGCGAGCTCGGCGTCGGCATCAATACGCTGCCCCATGCCATCAAGGAATTGGCGGAGCTGGGGCTGCTCGATCGCCTCGATGCGGCGGGAATCCGCACCTACGAGTTGTTCTATACCAACCGCTTCGGGCAGGAGATCTGGCGCGAGCTGCGCGGCACCGACGCCGGCTATGAGGTGCCGCAATTTTCCATCCATCGCGGCCGGCTGCAGGCGGTCATCTACCAGGCGGTCCGCGCCCGCCTCGGCGAGTCGCGCATCCACACCAACCACCGGCTCGGGCATTTTCGCGAGGATGAGGCCGGCGTGAGCGCCTATTTCTTTGACCGCCACGGCTCGCATCGATCGAGCGCGCGCGGCGACGCGCTCGTCGGCGCGGACGGGATTCACTCGACCGTGCGCGAAATGCTCTACCCGCATGAAGGTCCCGCGCGTTGGAACGGGGCCATGCTTTGGCGCGGCGCCATCGATTGGCCGACGTTCCTCACCGGCCGCTCGATGGTCATCGCCGGCGGCATGGCGGCAAAACTCGTCGTTTACCCTATCGCCGAGGGAACGCGGCCGGACCAACGCCTCACCAACTGGGCGGTGGTGGCGCGGATCGGCGACGGCTCGACCCCGCCGCCGAACAAGGAAGACTGGTCGCGCAAGGGGCGCTTCGAGGAATTGATGCCCCACGTCCAGCGCTTTCGCATCCCCTATGTCAACGCGCAGGCGTTGATCGAAGCAACGCCCGAATTTTGGGAATACCCGATGTGCGACCGCGACCCGCTGCCGCGCTGGTCGCACGGCCGCGTTACCTTGCTCGGCGACGCCGCGCATCCCATGTACCCGGTCGGCTCGAACGGCGCCTCCCAGGCTATCCTCGATGCCCGCTGCCTCGCCGATTGCCTGCGCAGCGCCGAGCACGTCGTCCATGCGCTCTGGATGTACGAGCAGGAACGGCTGCCGATGACCGCCCAAATCGTGCGCATGAATCGCAAAGGCGGACCTGAGGGGGTGATCGACGCGGTCGAAGAGCGCGCTCCCGACGGCTTTACCCGTATCGACGACGTGCTGTCGTTCGCAGAGCGTGAGGCCATCGTGCGCGGCTACGCGTCCACCGCGGGCTTCGCGCGCGAGCAGGTTAACAAGGCGGCATAGCCCTCAGCCGTAGAGTGGGCAAAATCGTCGGGTTTCTTTGCCCACCCGACGTGATTACTGCGCCGGTGGCGGCAGGAACACCACCTCGTGCTTGGCGGCGAGCGCGACCACCTCGTCGGGCTTCTGCTCCTTCATGCTGTGGATGGCCCAGAACAGGTCATAGAGCGCACGCGTGGGCGTCACCCAAAAGAAGCACTTCACCGGCTGGTCCGTCTTGTTGAAGATGCCGTGGGCAATCCCGATCGGCAGCCTGATCAGGTCCCCGGGGCCCGCCACGAAATCCTTGCCGTCGATCAGGAGATCGAAGCGGCCCTCGAACATGTAGATGAATTCTTCCTGGGTCGGATGGATGTGCGGCGGCACGAACGTGCCCGGGGGGAACGTCGCGTGCCAAGCGAACGAATGCTCGGAGACCTGCTTGGGCACGTAGGTCTGGCCGAGGATCTGCCAGACGATGCCGTCAATGCCGGTGTTGGCCTTGGTGATGCCTGCGGTCAGCGGTTGCATGGCGCGCGAACTCCCCTAGTCTTGTCGCTCGCCTCGGCCGTTTGGATGTTCAAGGCAAAATTGCGCAGCAGAACGATGCCGGGCGACAGAGCATGCTCCGGGTCACAGCGTAAATGTCATGGCATCGAGGCGCAACGGAGCGAGCAGGCTCGCACCACGCCGCAGCCGCGAGCCGCCTTCACAGGAGCCATCCTTCGAACCTAGACTAGCGGCGGCGTCTTAGACGTCCGAAGCGAATTCACAGGGAGGTGGCCATGAAGCGACTGGTCCTGCTCGCCGCCGTGGCGATGAGCCTGGGAGCCACGGGGGCGCAGGCGCAGGAAAAGCTCAAGATCGGCATCATCGCCACTTTGTCCGGTCCGCCGGCCGTGCTCGGACAGCAACTTCGCAACGGATTCAATCTCGCGGTCAAGACGCTCGACGGCAAGCTCGGCGGGCGCGAGGTCGAAATCATCGTCGCCGATGACGAGCTCAAGCCCGACCTCGCGGTGACCAAGGTCAAAGCCCTGGTGGAGCGCGACAAGGTCGAATTCGTCGTCGGGCCGATTTTCTCCAACGTGCTCGCCGCCATCATGAAGCCGGTGACCGAGGGTGGCGCGATCTTGATCAGCCCCAACGCCGGCACCTCGAACTTCGCCGGCAAAGAATGCAATGCAAATTTCTTCGTCACCTCGTATCAGAACGATCAGGTATTCGCCGTCTCCGGCAAACATGCCCAGGATAGCGGGATCAAAAAGGTATTTCTGATGGCGCCCAATTACCAGGCGGGCAAGGACGCGCTCGCCGGGTTCAAGGCGTTTTTCAATGGCGAGATCGTCGACGAAGTCTACGTGCCGCTGAACCAGCTCGATTTCTCGGCCGAGCTCGCGAAGATCGCGGCGGCCAAGCCCGACGCCATCTACGTGTTCCTGCCCGGCGGAATGGGGGTCAATTTCGTCAAGCAGTTCCGACAAGCGGGACTCGCCGCAACGACGACTTTCCTTTCCACCTTCACGGTCGACGAATCGACATTGCCCGCCCAACAGGATGCGGCACTCGGGTTTTTTGGCGGCGCCAACTGGGCGCCCGATCTCGACAATCCGCAGAACAAGGCGTTTGTCGCGGCCTACGAGAAAGAGTTCGGCGCGGTGCCCGCGACCTACGCGTTCCAGTCCTACGACGCGGCGCTCTTGATCGATAGCGCGGTGCGTCAGGTCAAGGGCAATGTCACAGACCGGGAGGCGCTGCGAGCCGCCATGATGAAGGCGGATTTCAAGTCGCTGCGCGGCAACTTCAAATTCAACACTAACCACTATCCGATTCAGGATTTCTATCTGGTCAAGGTCGCCAAGCGTCCCGACGGCAAGTTCGAGACCCAGATCGTCAAAAAGGTGTTCGAGAATTACGCCGATCCGCACGCGAAGGACTGCGCGATGAAGTGAACGCCGCGATTTCGGAGCAGAGTTCGCGCTGCGCATTCGGGTCTGCTGCACGGGGCGAGGGAGCGTACCGAGACTACGGCGCCAGCTCGCGCATCAGTCATGCCCAGTTCCCTCCTCGTAGTTCAAATCCTCAACGGTCTGCAGCTCGGCGTACTTTTGTTTCTGATTGCGGCGGGCCTGACGCTGGTGTTCGGGGTGATGGATTTCATCAACCTTGCGCACGGCGTGCAGTATATGCTCGGCGCCTATCTCGCGGTCGCCTTCTATTCGCTCACCAGCAGCTTTCTCGCCGCGCTCGTCCTGGCGCTCGCCGCCACGCTCGTTTTCGGGCTTCTGCTGGAATTCGCGATCTTCCGTCATCTCTACGACCGCGATCATCTCGATCACGTCATCGCCACCTTCGGTATCATCCTTTTTCTCAATCATGGGGTGAAGCTCGTGTGGGGCGCGGCGCCGCTCAGCCTGCCGATGCCAGAGCTGTTCTCCGGTTCGGTGAAGCTCGCCGATGGACTGCTCTATCCCGTGTGGCGGCTCGTGGTGATCGCCTGCGGCCTCCTCGTCGCCGTGCTGCTTTACGTGCTGGTGGCGCATACCCGGATCGGCATGCTGGTGCGCGCCGGGGCAAACAACGCCGCAATGGTATCCGCGCTCGGCGTCAATATCCGACGCCTGTTCATGATCGTATTCGGCTTCGGCGCGATGCTCGCCGGCTTTGCCGGCATCATGATCGCGCCGATCCTGTCGGTTGAGCCCGGCATGGGCGACACCGTGCTGATCCTAGCATTCGTGGTCATCGTTATCGGCGGCATCGGCTCGATCCGCGGCGCCTTTCTGGCCGCCCTGCTCATCGGCCTCGTCGACACGCTGGGTCGCTCGTTCTCCGTCGACATCCTGCGCCTCGTGATGGGACCATCGCCGGCTCGCACCGTGGGACCGGCCATCGCCTCGATGCTGATCTACCTGTTGATGGCGGTCGTGCTCTATATCCGCCCGAGCGGTCTGTTCCCGGCGAAGGGGCGGTGAGATGCGCGCGTCCCTCGCCGCTTCCCTGCCTCGCCCGCGCGGCGCTCTGCCGGCGGGAACGCTGCCGGCGGGCATCTTCTTGGTGCTCGCTCTCCTGCCGATTGTGGCGTTGTTTACCGGCGGCAGCTATCTCGTCAGCCTCGGGTCGCGGGTGATGATCTTCGCTATCGCCGCGGTGGCGCTCGATCTTCTCGTCGGCTATGGCGCGCTGATCTCGTTCGGCCACGCCGCCTTCGTCGGCCTCGGCGCCTATGCCGTCGGCATCCTGTCCGCCTATGGCATTACCGATGCGCTCGTCTCGTTTCCCGTAGCGCTCGCCGTCTCCGCAGCATACGCGTTCTTGACCGGCGTGGTTTGCCTGCGCACCAAAGGCGTCTATTTCATCATGATCACGCTCGCCTTCGGGCAGATGGCCTTCTTCACGGCAAGCTCGCTGGCGCCCTTCGGCGGCGACGACGGGCTCACCATCGCGGCACGCAACACGGTTGCCGGCTTCGCGCTGTTGCGCAACGAGCGCGCGTTCTATTACGTCGTCCTCTTCTGCCTGCTAGGCACTTATCTGTTTTGCCGCGCGCTGGTCGCCTCGCGCTTCGGCCGCGTCGTGCGCGGCGCGAAGGAAAACCCCGTCCGCGTGGCGACGATCGGCTTCGACGTCTACCGCTTCCAGCTCGCCACCTACGTGATCGCCGGCGGACTGGCAGGACTTGCGGGCTTCCTGCTCGCCAATGCCACGGAATTCGTCAGCCCGGCGTACATGTCCTGGCAGCGCTCGGGCGAGCTGATCGTTATGGTGCTGCTCGGCGGATTGGGTTCGCTTGACGGCGCGATCATCGGGGCTGCCGCCTACCTCCTGACCGAGGAGTGGCTCTCCGGTGTCACCGAGCACTGGAAGGTGATCTTCGGACCGGTGCTCGTGCTCATCGTTCTGTTTGCGCGCGGCGGTCTTCTCGGCTTGGCGAGCGCGCTCGTGCGGAGGCTCGGCCGTGGGTGAGCCGGCGGTGCGCCTGCAAAACCTGCGCAAGTCGTTCGACGCGCTGGTCGTCACCGATGATTTGAGCCTCGACGTCATGCCGTGCGAGCTGCACGCCATCATCGGCCCAAATGGCGCCGGCAAGACGACGCTGATCAACCAGATTTCCGGGCTGATCGCTCCAGACTCGGGAACAATCCAGTTCGACGGACGCGACATAACGGGCCTGCCGGTACACGTCCGCGCCGCGCTCGGTTTGGCGCGGTCCTTCCAGGTGAGCTCGATTCTTCCGGGCTTCTCTGTGCTCGAGAACGTCGCCCTCGCCGTGCAATCGCGCGCCGGCTCGAGCTACCGCGTCCTCGGCCGCGCGACGGCCGAGCCCGGCTTGAACGACCCGGCGCTGGCCGCACTTGCCGATGTCGGTCTCGCCGAGCGCGCGCATATGCTCGCGGGTGAACTCGCGCACGGCGAGAAGCGCGCACTCGAGCTCGCCATTGCGCTTGCGATGCAGCCCAAGGTCCTATTGCTCGACGAACCGATGGCAGGCACCGGCCGCGAGGAAACCGCGCGCCTGGTCGGGCTTTTGCGGCGGCTCAAGGGACGCTTTTCCGTGGTGCTGGTCGAGCACGACATGACGGCGGTGTTCGCGCTCGCCGACCGCGTCTCGGTCTTACTCTACGGCCGCATTCTCGCGAGCGGCACACCCGCCGCCGTGCGCGCCGATCCGCGGGTGGTCGCCGCCTATCTCGGCGACGAGATGGAGTGAGCATGCTGAGCGTCGAGCATCTGCAGGCCGCCTATGGCCCGGCGCAGGTTCTGTTCGACATCAGCTTGCGCGTCGGAGCGGGCGAAGTCGTCACCCTGCTCGGCCGCAACGGAATGGGCAAGACAACCACGATTCGGACCATCATGGGCCTGCTGCCCGCCTGCGGAGGAACTGCCGCGTTCGAGGGCGTGTCGCTGATCGGGCTGCCGGCGTACCGGATCGCGCAGGCAGGTCTCGGCCTCGTTCCCGAGGGGCGGCAGATCTTTGCGAGCCTGAGCGTCGAGGAGAATCTGATTGCAACTGCGGCGTCACGTTTCGCGCTGCCGCGGTGGACGCTGGAGCGCGTCTACGATTTCTTTCCCCCACTTGCGGAACGCCGCCGCCACATGGGCCATGAATTGTCCGGCGGCGAGCAGCAGATGCTGGCGATCGGTCGCGCGCTGATGACGAACCCGAAACTGCTCATCCTGGATGAGGCGACCGAAGGGCTGGCGCCGCTGCTGCGGCTCGAAATTTGGCAATGCCTCGCGCGGTTGAAAGCCGAAGGTCAGGCTATTCTCATTGTCGATAAACATCTCGGCGCGCTGCTCAAGCTCGCCGACAGGCACGCGATTATCGAGAAGGGACAGGTGGTGTGGACCGGTACATCGGCGGCATTGGCCGCGGATCCGACCATCGCGCAACGTTATCTGCAGGTGTGAGTCCGGCCAAGTCGCTCGGCAGCAATTCGGCCTTTGCCAGCAGGTGTTTCTCATAGCGCAGCATGAGCGCCGGCGCGGCGACGACGATCAGCGCCGCGACGAGCCCCAAGCAGACTGCCGCCGGTGACGCCACATCCGCGAATGCCTCGCCAAACGAATAGGCTGCGAGGCCGTAACATACGATCCAAGCCGCGGCCGCGGTGGCGCTGGCGAAATAAAAATTCCGCTGCGCCATGGAATTGGTGCCGGCCAGGACGGCAGCCATGTTGCGCAGAAACGGCAAAAAGCGGGCGACGAAAACGAATCTGCCGCCGTATCGCACAAAGAGCCATTGCCCGATTCTGATGCGTCCTTCCGTCATTCCGAGACGCGTGCCGTATCGCATCAACAGCCGATGCCCGAATCTCCGGCCGATCCAAAAACCGACGACCTCGCCAGCGATGGCGGCAACGATCGAGGCAGCGATGAGCGACCAGATATCGAGGCCGTGGGTTCTGGCGGCGAAGAATCCTGCCGCAATCAATGCCGCCTCGGCGGGCAACGGAATACCCACGCTTTCGAGCGCGATGAACGCCGCGACGACCCAGATGCCGTAGTTGGATACGAACTCAGCCATTTCGTATCTCCCCCACCGGGCCTTCCCCACGCCGATCCTACGATGTCTTCCCCTCAGACGCACCGGCGCTTGTGCTGTTGAACAGGTAGAAAGAGGCGAATTTCCGGCTGTGTGACCGACAGGCCACACCATCGGATGCGTTGCCGGCGCAGGCGGCGCGTCCGATTGTGACTGGGATTTTTTGTGCGATCCCGATGCCCGACGATGCATCGACCGCTGATCATCGCTCGCCGATGAACTGCCTTGCCGCCTCGACCGCCTGCGCGCCGACGTCGTTGTGCCCGACGCCGGCAAGCCGCACGAAGCGCTTGGGCGCGTTGATCAATCCGTAGAGCCGCTCCGCCAAGGCGATCGGCACGATGTCGTCGCGATCGCCGTGCAAAATCAGCACCGGCGCCGCCACCTTGCCGATGCGCAGGTCGGAGCGGAACTGGTCCTTCATCATCAGCCGCACCGGCACGAACCAGTATCTTTGCGCACCGACATCGGCCGCGGAGGTAAATGGCGATTGCAGGATGAGGTACCCGACCGGCATTTGCGCCGCCAGCGCGACCGCAACCCCGGACCCAAGCGATTCGCCCCAGAGCACGATGCGTTCGCTCCCGTAGCGGGCGGATGTGAACTCATACGCCGCGAGCGCGTCGGCGATGAGGCCCGCTTCGCTCGGCGTGCCAGTCGAACCGCCGTAACCGCGGTAGCTCAGTGCCACGAGCCCGCTGCCGTCCTCGATCAGGGCGCGGAAACGATCCGCGCGGTTGCGCAGCGAGCCGCCATTGCCGTGAAAATAGAGCGCCACCGGCTTGTTCCCGCGCGGCGGCACATGCCAGACGATGACGCGCTCCCCATCGCTGGTGTCGAGCACCACCTCTTCCGCCTGCGGCAGGCCTGCCGCAGCAGGCGCCGTGCGGAAGCGCTCGGGAAAATATTGCATCGCGCGCTGCGTGACGTAGAGCAGCGCGAGGACGGCCACATAGCCGACGAGTGCGTACACCAGGAGCCACTTCAGATTGCTCATTCCCTCTTCATAGCACGGCGCCTTTACATGCAATTGTCAAAGCTTACAGTCCCCGCGGTATCAGCAGGGTCTGGGGGACGCAGATGGATTCGTCGCAGCCGCGCCGGGTGATCGCCGCGGGCATGATCGGCAACGTGCTCGAATGGTACGACTTTGCCGTCTACGGCTATTTTGCCACCGCCATCGGCCGCCACTTCTTCCCGCACGAGGATGCGGTCGCCCAGCTTCTTTCGGCCTTCGGCGTGTTCGCGATCGGCTATGTGATGCGACCAATCGGTGGCGCCGTGATCGGCCATATCGGCGACCGGTTCGGGCGCCGCACAGCGCTGACCTTCTCGGTCGCAGCCATGGCGATCCCCACCTTTCTGATCGGACTTCTGCCGGGATACGCCACGCTCGGCCTCGCCGCCCCGATCGCGCTGACGCTACTGCGCATGGTGCAGGGGCTTTCGGTCGGCGGCGAATATACGAGCTCGATGGTATTCCTGGTCGAGCATGCCCCGGACGGCCGCCGCGGCGTGATGGGCGCGCTGGTGTCGTGCGGCGCCACCGCTGGCATCCTGCTCGGCTCGGCGGTCGGGGCAGGCTTTGCAGCCTCAATGTCGGATGCGGCGCTCGACGCCTGGGGCTGGCGCATTCCGTTCCTGCTCGGCTTGGCGGTGGGCATCGCCGGCTACTTGCTGCGCCGGCATGTCATGGAGACGGTCCCGGCGGAGCGGCGCAAACGCGCCCCCATCATGGAGACGCTGAGCGATCACTGGCGCATCGTGCTCGGTTTCGCGGGACTCTCGGCGTTCAACGCCGTCAGCTTCTACGTCGGTTTCGTCTACCTCGTGAGCTGGCTGCAGACCGCCGATGGCATCGCGCCTGCGCGTGCGCTCGAGATCAATTCCCTGAGCATGGCGGTGCTGTTGCCGGTTGTGATGGCAACCGGGTTTTTGAGCGACCGCGTCGGCCGCAAGCCCCTTCTGCTGCTCGCCTGCATTCTCGGCTTCGTCGGCGCCGTGCCGCTGTTTTTGCTGTTGAACCATCCATCGGCTATTTCGGCGCAGCTTGGGCAGCTTGGCCTCGTGGCGGTGATTGGGCTCTATGGCGGCACGCAGCCCGCCATCATGGTGGAAGCGGCGCCGCTTCCAGTGCGCTGCACGGCGGTGGCGCTCGGCTACAACATCACCTTCGGGGTCATCGGTGGGTTTACACCGCTTGCTGCGACCTGGCTGGTCGACCGCACCGGCGACGAGATCGCGCCGGCGTTCCTGATCATGGCGGCGGCCGCGGTCACCTTCCTCACGCTGTTGCGATTTCGCGAGACGTATCGCAGCCCGTTCATCGGCGCGAGTTCGCGAGCGGCCACGGCCTACGCGTGAGCGGGACGCTCCTTCCAGCCCTCAAAGCCGCAACGCCGCCTGCGCCGGCGTGAACTTCAGCTTCAGCGCCTCGGCCACCGCGCGATAGGTGATCCTCCCTTCACAGACGTTGAGGCCATCGCGCAGATGCTCGTCCTCGCCCAGCGCCCGACGATAGCCCTTGTCGGCGAGCGCGAGCACGAATGGCAGCGTCACGTTGTTGAGGGCGAAAGTCGACGTGCGGGCAACCGCGCCCGGCATGTTGGTGACGCAATAATGTACGACGTCGTAGAGAACGTAGGTCGGCGCTGAGTGCGTCGTCGGGCGCGAGGTCTCGGAGCATCCGCCCTGGTCGATGGCGATGTCGACGATGACCGAGCCGGGCTTCATGGCCTTGACCGTCTCGGCGGTGATCAATTTCGGCGCAGCCGCGCCCGGTATGAGAACCGAGGCGATCACGAGATCGGCCCGGCGACAAAGCGTCTCGATGGCATCGCTGGTGGAAAATATAGTGCGCACCCGGGCGCCGAGTTGGGTTGCGACGCGGCGCAGCGCCTCGGGATTGCGGTCAATGACGCTCACCGTCGCCCCCATTCCGGCGCTGATCACGGCGGCGTGCGTGCCGGCGACTCCGCCGCCCAGGATCGCGACGTCCGCCGGCGGGACTCCGGGAACGCCGCCGAGCAACACGCCGCGGCCGCCGTTTTCCTTCTCCAGACAGCGAGCGCCGACATGCGGCGCCATGCGGCCCGCGACCTCGGACATCGGCGTCAGAAGCGGCAAGGTGCCGTGGGCGGACGTGACCGTCTCGTAGGCGATGGCGATGACGCCCGAGGCCATCAGATCGGCGGTCTGCTCGGGATCGGCGGCGAGGTGCAGATACGTGAAAAGCACTTGCCCGGCTCTGAGCTTCTTGCGCTCGGGCGCGAGCGGCTCCTTGACCTTCACGATGAGTTCGCCGCGCGCATAGATCTGATCGGGATCGGGCACGATTTCGGCCCCGACGGAGCGGTAATTGTCGTCGCTGAGGCCGGCTCCCAATCCGGCGCTCTTCTCGACGAGCACGCGGTGACCACTCCTGGTCAGCTCCCGCACCGCTGAGGGCACCAGGCCCACGCGGTACTCGCTGTCCTTGATTTCCTTCGGCACGCCGACGAGCATGTTGCAATTCCGAATGTCATTCGCCGTGGCGCTCCGGGGGCGGAGTCCGGCGCGCAAAGTCTACGTCGCGCGTGGCCTCCATGCCACCACCGGTCATTTCCGCGCTGCTTGATTTCCGCCATCGGGTCGCGTTCCCTAACGTCCGACGGGTCGGTCAGGCGAGGAGCGCGACGTGAGCGATGATCCCTACGCTGTCCTGGGCGTGAAACGGGAGGCGACGCAGGACGAGATCCGCAAGGCGTACCGCCAATTGGCGAAAAAGCTGCACCCGGACCTCAATCCCGGCGATAAAGCAGCAGAGGAAAAATTCAAGCAGGTCTCCGTCGCCTACGATCTCTTGGGAGATCCGGAGAAGCGAGCGCGCTTCGATCGCGGCGAAATCGACGCCTCCGGACAGGAGCGGCCGCGCGAGCGCTACTATCGCGACTTTCACGGCGCGGACGCCGAGCCGCACGTCTACAGCAACCACGGCGGCTTCGCCGACTTCATGGAGTCGGAAGACATTCTCAGGGACGTGTTCGGCCGCGGCGGCGAAGGGCGGATTCGGCTGCGCGGACAGGACGCGCTTTACCGCCTTCCGGTGGAATTCCTCGAGGCGCTGAACGGCGCGACCAAGCGCATCACGCTGCCCGACGGCGGCACGCTCGACGTCGTCATTCCCCCGGGCACACGGGACAAGCAGGTTCTGCGACTGCGCGCAAAAGGCGGCCCGGGACTCGGCGGCGGCCCGCCCGGCGATGCGCTGGTGGAGATCGATGTCGAGCCGCATGGGTTCTTCACCCGCAAGGGCGACGACATCCACCTCGAGTTGCCGATCAGCCTGCCGGAAGCTGTGCTCGGAGCCAAGCTCGATGTGCCGACGCCGAGCGGACCAGTGCGCATGACCGTGCCCAAAGGCGCGAACACCGGCACGGTGCTACGATTGCGCGGCAAAGGCGCGCAGCGCAGCGACAAGACTCACGGCGACGAATACGTGACGCTCAAGATCGTCCTGCCGCAGCAACTCGATCCGGAGATCGAGGAATTCGCCCGCCGCTGGCAAGCGGGGCAAAGCCAAAATCCGCGCCAGCATCTGGAGGCCTGAATGATCTCGGTACAAGAATTTCTGATTCGGACCCATATCGAGCAGCACCTGCTGGAAACCTGGATCGAGGCCGGCTGGCTGGTTCCGCCGCAAACCGAGCCGGAGCTGCTGTTCGCCGACGTCGATTTGGCGCGCGCGCAGCTCATTCGCGACCTGCGCGAGGACTTCGGCATCAACGACGAAGGCATCTCCGTCGTCCTGCACCTCGTCGACCAGATGCACGGCTTGCGGCGGAGCATGCAAGGTCTGCTCGAGGAAATGCGCGCGGAGGGAAGGCGTAGCGATAAAGATTAAGTCGGGCGTTCGCTCCTCGGCGGCGCGCGTCACAGCGCCTTGCCGATTTCCTCCGTCATCTTCTTGGCGTCGCCGAACAGCATCATCGTGTTGTCGCGGTAGAACAGCGTATTGTCGATGCCGGCGTAACCCGAGGACAACGAGCGCTTGGAAAACATCACCGTGCCGGCCTTCCACACTTCCAGGACCGGCATGCCATAGATCGGCGAAGACGGATCCTCCTTCGCTGCGGGATTTGTCACGTCGTTCGCACCGATCACAAACGCGACGTCCGCCTGGGCGAACTCCGAATTGATATCCTCGAGTTCGAACACTTCGTCGTAAGGGACGTTCGCCTCGGCGAGCAGCACGTTCATGTGGCCGGGCATGCGGCCGGCGACCGGATGGATTGCGTATTTCACCTCGACGCCTTCCTTCTTGAGCCGATCGGCCATCTCCCGCAGCGCATGCTGCGCCTGCGCCACCGCCATGCCGTAACCCGGCACGATGATCACCTTGCCGGCGTTCTTGAGCATGAAGGCGGCATCTTCGGCGGAGCCCTGCTTCACCGGCCGCTGCTCCTTGCCGGCCGCCGGCCCCGCGACCTCACCGCCGAAACCGCCGAGGATCACCGAGATGAAGCTGCGGTTCATGCCTTTGCACATGATGTAGGACAGGATCGCGCCCGAGGAGCCGACCAGGGCGCCAGTGATGATGAGCGCGGAGTTGCCCAACGTGAAGCCGATGCCGGCCGCCGCCCAGCCGGAATAGGAATTGAGCATTGAGATCACCACCGGCATGTCGGCGCCGCCGATCGGAATGATGATGAGTACGCCGAAGGCAAAGGCGGCGAAGGTCAGCAGCCAGAATGCGAGGTGACTCTCGGCGCGCGCGAAGACCACGATGAGCGCCACGATGGCGGCCGCCAACGCAAAATTGATGACGTGGCGCGCGGGCAGGATGATCGGCGCGCCGCTCATGCGGCCGGACAATTTTAGGAATGCGATCACGGAGCCAGTGAACGTCACCGCGCCGATGGCCACCCCGACCGACATTTCGACCAGGCTCGATTTCTGGATCGCACCGACGGTGCCGATGTCGAACGCGGCCGGCGCATAGAGCGCCCCGGCCGCCACCAGCACCGCCGCCATGCCGACCAGGGAATGGAACGCCGCCACCAGCTCCGGCATGGCAGTCATCGGCACGCGGCGCGCGATCACCGCACCGGTGCTGCCCCCGATCGCCAGCCCGAGCACGACGAGTGCCCAGGCGCTGGCGCCAGCGGGAGGATGCGAGGCGAGCGTAGTGGCGATGGCAATCGCCATGCCGATCATGCCGAACAGGTTGCCCTGCCGGCTGGTCTCCGGATTCGATAGTCCGCGCAGCGCCAGGATGAAGAGAACGCCGGCGACAAGATAAAGCAGCGCGACGACATCGGCTGACATCGGCTTAACTCCGGCCCATCACTTCTTTTTCTTTTGATACATGCCGAGCATGCGCTGGGTGACGAGAAAGCCGCCGAAGATATTGACCGAGGCGAAGCTCAGCGCCACGAAGCCGAGAACGCGCGCCCAGATCGGGCCCGCATCGTTGCCCGCGAGCGCGACCCCGACGGCGAGCAGCGCGCCCACCACGATCACCGAGGAGATTGCGTTCGTCACCGACATCAGCGGCGTATGCAAGGCCGGCGTCACCGACCACACCACATAGTAGCCGACGAAGATGGCGAGCACAAAAATCGAGAAGCGGAACATGAACGGATCGACCGCCCCGCCGGTTGCAGCCTGTATGGCCCCGCCCGACGCGACGGCGACGATGTCGAGTTGGGCAAGCGTGACGTCGCGGGCCACGCCTTGGGCCGAGTCCATCGCCGCGACGATGCCGGTTGGGATCATCAGCATTGCAGTCTCCTTGTGGCGCTTCGGATCTCGCCGCCACCTCTTCGCCGCTCATTCCCGCGCAAGCGGGAATGCAATCCTACCACCTGCGATCTGGGACAAGGTGCATCTGAGCGAACGCGCCGTCACGCTGCACTCTTGGGCGCAAAGCTTGGATGAATGACTGCGCCCTCCCGGGTGAGCGCGGTCGCTTTCACGATCTCGTCGTTCCAATCGACCGCGAGCGCTTTCGTGGTCTTGTCCACCAGGATCTCCAGGAAGGCGAGAAGATTCCTGGCGTAGAGGCTCGAAGCGGACGCGGCGATGCGGCCGGGCACGTTGCGATAGCCGACGATCTTGACGCCGCCTGCGTCGACCACTTCGCCGGCCTTGGCGAGTTCGCAATTGCCGCCGCGCTCCACCGCAAGATCGACGATGACCGACCCGGGCCGCATGGAAGCGACCATCTCTTTCGAGACGAGGCGTGGCGCCGGCCGGCCCGGGATCAGCGCGGTGGTGATCACGATGTCCTGCTTCTTGACGTGGTCGGCGACGAGGGCGGCCTGCTTGGCCTGATACTCCTTCGACATCTCCTTAGCGTAGCCGGCCGCGGTCTCGGCTTGTTTGAACTCCTCATCCTCGACCGCAATGAACTTGGCGCCGAGGCTCTCCACCTGCTCCTTTGCCGCCGGCCGAACGTCGTTGGCGGTGACAATGGCGCCGAGCCGGCGTGCGGTCGCGATCGCCTGTAGGCCGGCAACGCCCGCGCCCATGACGAACACCTTCGCCGCCGGCACCGTGCCGGCCGCGGTCATCATCATCGGCAATGCGCGGCCATATTCGGCCGCTGCGTCGATCACCGCCCGGTAGCCCGCGAGATTGGCCTGGCTGGAGAGCACGTCCATGACCTGGGCGCGAGTAATGCGCGGCAACAACTCCATGGCGAAGGCGACGACGCCGCCATCGGCCATGGCCTTGAGCGCGGCGTCCTCGCCATAAGGATCCATCATGGCGATGACGAGCGCGCCCTTCTTGTAACGGGCAAGCTCCGAGGGCGCCGGCCGGCGCACCTTGAGCACTACGTCGGCATCCTTGACGGCGTCGGCCGTCACGGTTGCGCCGGCGGCGGCGAACTCGGGGTCGGGAATGCCGGATTTCGTTCCGGCGTCCGGCTCGACGGCGATCTCGGCGCCGAGCGCTTTCATCTTCTTGACCGTGTCCGGCGTTGCCGCGACCCGGCTTTCGTTCGCGTCGGTCTCGCGCGTTACGGCAATGCGCATTCACCCGCCTCCTCGTGGAGCGGAACGCCCGTCGAGCCCCGTTCAGCCGCCAGAGGTGAGCGCGAGCGCGATCAGCGAAACGATCACCATGACCATGCTGGGCGTTCGCGCCCCGCTCAGAAAGCCGTGGAAGGCAACGATGGTCGCGACCACGAAAATGGCGAACGCAACCAGCCAATGCCCGGTAACCGCCCCGATCGCCAGTCCGAGGACGATGTTGGCGACGTGGGCGCCGCCGACCACAATCCAATGCACGAAACGGTCGTACATCGCCACGTGCGCCGGGAGATCATTGCCCTCGGCCGTCGCGTACTCGACCTCGCCGTGGTCGGCCATTTGCCTCCTCCGCGCTTGCACGTTCCTGTTCGGCAGGCGGGGATTAGCGCAATTGTCTCTGGAGGGCAACGGCGCCATCGAGCCGGCGCCGAGGTCGCCACGGCGGCATCATTGGGGCGCGCAGATGGCTCCGCTTCACCGCTCGGAGGCCGCCTTGTCGAGACCGACCGCCGCGAGCGCCGCGGCCTGGCGATCGCCGACGCGGCGGATTGCAAAGTCCTCGATGGCTTCATTGAACAATCTGTAGAAGTTGAGCTCGGCGCGCAGATGCAGAAACACGGCGCCAAGCCCGATCGCCGCGCGGTCCATGAATACGAATTCGCGCGGCACCGTCACGGGACCGCGCTGCTTGAGCGCCTGATGCACGCGAAATGCCTCGCGCCGGCCGTATTCCGACGGTTTGACGCCGTCGGCGAGGCTGCGCACCCGGTCGTCCAGCAACGGCCCGTAGATGAAGCGCGCCCAGATATTCAATGCGTCGATCAATTCCCGATTGAGCCGCTTGAAGCCCCAGGTCTCGTAGGCATGAACGATGAGATCGGCGTCTGCCTTGAGCAGGCCGTGATAGAGATCGACCACCCCGCCGACGAATTTCGGCGCGAAGATGCGGATGCACCCGTAGTCCAAGAGATTGATGCCCGCCGGCCGGCCGCCCGCGTCGAACACGCTGTAATTGCCGAGATGCGGATCGCCGTGGATCACGCCGAAACGGCTGAACGGCCACCACCACGCCGTGAACATGGCGATGCCGAGCCGGTTACGGGTGGCGAGGTCGGCCTTGGTGTGCTCGAGCAGGCGCCGGCCCTGCAGCCAGTCGAGGGTGAGAAGCCGGCCGGTCGAAAGCTCCGGCCGCACGCGCGGCACGCGGATCGCATCGATGCCGTCGAGCATCTTTCGGTAGAGCATCACGTGCTTGGCTTCGCGCCGGTAATCGAGCTCCTCGCGGATGCGCGCGCCGATCTCCTTGGCGATTTCGGTGGTGTCGATGACCGGATCCATGCGCCGGTG